>Ga0209309_10000175_pt1 | contig 84426 bp, 70 predicted proteins | sample COGITO_mtgs_1204_2_FD_184807 | JGI IMG/M metagenome (GOLD analysis project Ga0209309, IMG submission 184807) | Pelagic marine microbial communities from North Sea - COGITO_mtgs_120412 (SPAdes) (version 2) | ecosystem: Environmental > Aquatic > Marine > Epipelagic ... | reverse complement strand
ACTTGCCCGCGCCGGTCAGCGTCTGTCAGAGCTAGGCGTGGAGCACTGCACCATTGAGATGGATGTTGCGATACGCGATGACTGGCTGCGCACAGCCGCCTTGGCTGAAGAGCGATTTGGCGACATCCATATGCTCATCAACAACGCCGGCGTTGGTGGCGGTATGGGTGCACTGGGCAATCTCGATGAGTCAGGTTGGCGCTGGGCTATTGACGTCAATCTGATGGGTGTAGTGTACGGCGCAGATACCGTGGTGCCGCTCATGAAAAAACACGGTGAGCAGGCGTGGTTAGTCAATGTCGCTTCAATGGCTGGTATGGCGGGTGTGCCCATGGCTGGCTCTTACACGGCCACCAAAGCTGCGGTAGTCGCCCTCACCGAGGCGTGGTCAATGGAGCTTGCTGCATCGGCTATTCATGTGTCGGTGTTGGCCCCCGCTTTTGTAAAAACGCGCATTCACCAGTCACACCGAAATCGCCAGTCCCGCTATGCGGCGACCATTGCACCGGGGCCTGAAGTGATGAGACTGGCGAAGGGTAGCGCCACTGCCGTGGAAAACGGCATTGATACCGAGCTGCTGGTGGCACGAGTACTTGAGGCACTCGCGGCCCGCGAAAGGTATATTTTTACGCACCCAAAGTATCGGCTGGTGACCGACGACAGAAGCCACAACATTGCGCAGGCATTCACTGCGGCTGCCGTCAGCCCGGTGGTAAAAGATGTCGCTGAAGCACCCATGGTTATGGGTTTTGTCGACGACTGACAGCCCCCAGTCTCGTCCTGCCGACAGCGCACGTCGTCGGCAAATCAGCTGAGCTAACGGTCGAACTGCTGCTGGCTTCATCAATGACCGCAGCTGTGGACGGGAATTGTCAAAGTGGATAGGCTGGCCGGATTTTTATCGAGAGGCAGATAGCAGACCATGAACATTGCAGCAAACACAGTAGTGAGTATCGACTATACCCTGCGAAATGACGCCGGTGATGTTCTCGATCAGTCGTCACCCGAGGCACCCCTCAGTTATTTGCATGGCCATAATAATGTGATTTCAGGGCTCGAACATGCCCTTCTCGGTAAGGCTAAAGCCGATCGGCTTGAGGCCAGCATTGCCCCTGCAGAGGCCTATGGAGAATACGATGCTGCACTGGTACAAGCGGTGCCAAGGGCAATGTTTCAGGGCGTTGATGACATCGATGTGGGCATGCAGTTTCAAACACAAATGGACGGGGGGGTGCAGGTCGTCACCGTAAAGGAAGTCAATGATGATACGGTCACTATTGACGGCAATCACGCCTTGGCAGGGCAAACCTTACATTTCGATGTGACTGTGAAGGGCGTCCGCGAGGCCTCTCAGGAAGAGCTTGACCACGGCCATGTGCACGGTCCGGGTGGGCATCATCACTGAAACCACGCAAATCCCAGGACGCTCAAGCCCGCCTGTAGGACGAGCAACGGCGACCTGTGGCGTGAGTAGTAGCACTGGCGAATCGAAGTCCATTGCCGCCGGCATGGGCCCGTTGGATCGACTCATTTGGTCACTGCAAGCTCGTTAGCCGTGAGCCGCTAAAAAGCGTGTTCTTTGACATAAATATTTGTACCTAAAAACAGAGGGGGTGTGTTAAAAAGAGCAAAAAATAGTGGGGAGAATCCTCATGAGTAACACCTTGTTGGTGCATTGGCCCGACGGCGAGGCTGCCCGCTTCTCAACCCTGTGGCTCCGGGATAACTGCCAGTGCGCAGACTGTCGCGTCATTCAGACTCAGGAAAAGCGCTTTCATATCGCCAGCGTCCCCCTCGACTATCAGCCGAGTCAGATTGAGATTGATGACAGCAACTTTGTCATCACCTGGCCCGAAGGCCATCGCAGTCGCTATAGCCGTGATTTTTTGGTCAATTGCAGCGCACCGCAACGCGCTGACTGGCAGCCTTGGCCGCCGAGCTTCATGCCCACCGGTATCGATTTCGACGCCTTTCTAGAGGACAAGGACGCCGCCATAGAGGGTATACAGGCGTTTCTTAAAGACGGCGCTATTCGGTTACTCAAGGCACCGACAGCACCTAATACCCTCGAAGCACTGTCGCGGCGACTGGGGCCAATCCGGGAGCTGCTGTTTGAACGCATCCACAATGTGCAAGTGGATCCACAGGGCTATAACGTTGCGCACACCAATCTACCGCTACCCCCGCACAATGACTTTGCCAGTTACTCTTGGCCGCCCAGCGTGCAGGCGCTACACATGCTGGTTAACGAGGCGGAGGGTGGATTGTCAACCGTGACCGATGGCTGGGCGGCGTTAGCCAGTTTCCGGGAAACGTGTCCCGAGCATTTTGACACCCTTACCCAGGTGAACGTACCTTTTCGTGAGTTTGATGAGCACAACGAAACCTTTGCGGTGGCACCAATGATCCAGTTGGATGCTCTGGGAGCTTTCAGTATTTTTCGTTACTCCAATCAACTGATGCAATGCCTAAACCCTATGGATCCAACGACCAGCGCTTTCTACGAAGCCTACCATGTGTTGAGCAGCCGTCTACTGAGCGGTGATTTCACGCGCAGTTTCCGTTTGAACGGCGGTGAAATGTTGTTGGTGGCTGCCCACCGGGTGCTCCATGGCCGAGAGGCTATCCTCAGCGCCGGCAAGCGTCACCTCCAGGATGCTTACTTTGAGCATGATAATGTGCGCAATATGTTAACGGTGTTATCAAGAAATTATGACTGAAGTATCATTTACCGCAATGTGCAACGGCACTCAGGCGGACTACGAGCTGCTGGCCGCTCTGGAAGGGCCGCATGTAGCGGGCCTCCCAGGTCGAATTCTGAGCGCGCTGACAGCGCTCGAACACGGGCTGGCTGGTTATAAGATCACGCGCTTAGCGCATTCGCTGCAGTCGGCGACTCGCGCTGAGGCCGATGGGGCTGACATTGAATGGATCGTCGCTGCTTTGACCCACGATATCAGCGACGAGTTAGCGCCGCTGAACCACGCTGAAATGGCGGCGGCGATACTCAGGCCGTACGTGCGGGAAGAAGTCACCTGGGTGGTCGAGAAGCACGGTCTGTTTCAGACTTATTACTGGGCTCATCACTTAGGCCATGATCGGCATGGGCGTGACAAGTACCGTGATCACCCTTTTTACGCCAGTTGCGTTCGCTTTTGTGAGCGCTGGGATCAGGCTTCCTTTGATCCGGAGTACCCGACAAAACCGCTGGCCTATTTTGCACCCATGGTCGAAGATATTTTTTCACGCCCGGTGTCATTTTAAGCGCGCCAATAAGGGCGGCCGGGCAATTCGGCGGTACGGCCAATAGAAAGCTCGCTCTTTTGTAAAAGTACACATCTAATGTGATCTTATTTACACAAAACTAAGCAGGTGGTAGCGTGACTCCTCACGGGGGAGTCATGGCGTCGTTACGAGAATTCATCAGAGCATTGGGGCTATTTGCTGCCGCGCTGAGCGCGGTTGCAGCCCCGCCCGACGGCTATTACCACAGCGTTGATGAGAGCTCACCTCAGGCGTTGGCGAGCTCCTTGCACAGTATTGTCGACGACCACCAGCGCTTTCCTTATACCGCCACGGCCATTGATACCTGGAACGTTATAAACGCCGCTGACCAAGACCCGCTAAACCCTGACAATATTATCGATATTTACCGTAACGCCAGCTATGCCAAAATAGCGGGTGGCACCGGTGCGTACAACCGGGAGCATACCTGGCCGAAGAGCTATGGCTTTCCCAATGATCGGGTCAGTAATTATCCGTTCACTGATGTCCACCATTTATTTGCCTCCGACGCCGGTTACAACAGCGCTCGCGGTAACAGCCCCTATCGCCGCTGTGATGACACCTGCAGCGAAAAAGTAACCCTCGCTACTAACGGTCGAGGCGGTGGCAGTGGCCAATACCCAGGTAACTCCAACTGGGCTCGCGGGACAGCCGGTGATCAAGCGTGGCAGACGTGGGCCGGACGGCAGGGCGATGTAGCCCGAGCGATGTTTTACATGGCGGTGCGTTACGACGGGGGCTACCACGCGCAGACCGGTCATAACGAGCCGGAGCTATTACTCACGGACGACTATTCGCTCATAGCCGCTTCTAACACCGGGCAAAACGAGGCGGTTGCCTATATGGGGTTACTGAGTGACCTGCTGTTATGGCATCAAGCCGACCCCGTCGACGAAAGTGAGCGCCGCCGCAATGATGTTGTGTATAGTTTTCAAGGCAACCGAAACCCGTTCATTGATAACCCTGATTGGGCGGCCTGTGTCTTCGCATCGACCTGTGATACGGGTGGCCCCGGCGGTGGTGACCTCGTGGTTGTCCTTGCGACTGCAGAAACCTTTACCGGCACTGGGACAGTGACAGGCGCCTATGCGGCCACTCACACCAGTGATGACAATTATCAGCGAATTACCGAGACCGAGAGTGGTGGAAAGCCTAGTCGGCGCACCAGCAGAGCTGAGCATATCTGGTCCTTTGATGTCCCTGCGGTAACAGGCGCTCAGCTCGCAGCCGAGGTCGCCTTCGATCAGTCCTTTGATGACGGTGGTTTCATTTTTGAAGTCAGTGTTGCCGGGGGTGATTATCAGCCAGCCTTCACGGTCGAGCCCGCACAGAGCGATCAGCTCTACAGCCATACGTTCGACGTTGACGAGGGGGGCGTGGTGAGTGTGCGGGTACGCGACGCCGACCGCACCCGCGGCGCGCGACAGCTGGACGCGCTGCGCGTTGACGCCTTGAGTATTCGCTACTCTGAGGGCGGTAATGTCGATACTACCGCCCCCGCGCCGCCACTGGGACTCCGCGCTCAAGCGGGCGATGCCCAAGTGGCCCTAGCGTGGTCAGCGAATGCAGAAGTCGATTTGGCGGGCTACAGTGTTTACCGGTCGACCGATGTCGGCGGCCCTTTTGCCCAGTTGACCGCAGCAACGCTGTCTCAAGCTGACTATCTCGATACCGCGGTCAGTAACGGTAGTACCTATTTTTATGTTGTCAAGGCTGAGGACAGGTCCGCCAACGTGAGCGCGCCGAGCTCAGTGGTATCGGCGACACCTGAGGGAGCAGCGGGGGTCAGTCCGCTCCGGGTAGCGGCAGTGTCGCTCGAGGCTGCGGGTAAAAAGTCCCTGAAGATCACTGCCACTGTTAGCGTCGTTAATGCGCTTGATGAGCCGGTAGCCAATGCGTTAGTGATGGGTCGATTCAGTGGCGATTTAACCGGCGCCCAGCTAAGCTATTCAGATGCCGAGGGCGTGAGCGTGTTCCAAGGTGGATCAAGGGTTAAGGCGCCAGCGACGCTCACCTTCTGTGTGGAGAGCGTTGCAAAAGACGATTTGGCGTTCCTTCCCGGGGCACTTGATTGCCAGAGTGTCAGCTTGTAACAATGAAGAGCAGCAGGACACGCCGTCGAAAGCGCTGTTAAAAAAGTAAAACGCTAATCCGCGGTGTGCTCAAACAGCGCGTGTGATCATCGGAGTCAAGAACAATGCCGACTAGCATAAGCGCTGATGGTTAGGCGCGTGTAAGAAAAACTGTTTGCTGACTATCGAGGCTCAGTGCGTTTCAGCATTGACGAAACCCAACCGTTAAATTTCACAAAGGATAAAGCTCATGCCACGAATGAATCTGAAAGGAAGCTCAGCCATTGTTACTGGTGGTGCATCAGGTATTGGCGAGGCTTGCGCCCGTCAGCTAGCGCAGCTAGGTGCTAAGGTGGTCGTTGCCGATTTGAATGACGTTCGGGGTGCTGAAGTGGCCCGGGAGATTGGCGGTGCTTTTGTCAAGTGTGACGTGTCTAATCCGGATGATGCCGATGCCGCAGTCAGCGCCGCCGTTGCCATGGGGCCTTTACGGGCCTGTGTTAATTCGGCGGGTATCGGCTCGGCGGGCCGTACGATCAATCGGGATAACGAACCATTCCCACTCGATAAATTCAGTTTTGTTATCAAAGTCAACCTCATTGGTACCTTCAATGTGCTGACAAGGGCCGCTGCGGCCATGGCAAAAACTGAACCGATGGATGAGGATGGAAGTCGAGGGGCTATCGTCAACTTGGCATCAGCAGCGGCCTTCGATGGTCAGATAGGGCAATGTGCCTATTCGGCGTCAAAGGGTGGTGTGGTAGGTATGACATTGCCCATCGCCCGGGATCTATCCGCGGTAGGTATTCGCGTCAATACGGTTGCGCCGGGGCTGATCGACACGCCTATTTATGGAGAGGGACCCGAATCTGATGCCTTCAAAACGCACCTGGGCATGTCGGTATTGTTCCCCAAGCGTTTGGGTACTGGGGAAGAACTCGCCTATGCCGTCATTGATGCCATTACCAATCCCTACATGAATGCAGAAGTGATTCGCCTCGATGGCGGCATTCGTATGCCACCCAAGTAGTTGCACAAGAACCGCTTGCCAGCCACGTCACTTCAAGGAGCGTGAGCTCCCGACGGAACAACCCGTGCAAGAGACACTCCCACTCGTGGTGGTTTGAGCTTGAATGACTTATGCGATTACGTTATACGTTAATGACTGAATTTAGCGGCCAATAGGTCGTTATATCCGTTAAGCATAGGGGAGAATAAAATGGGACCTCTGACAAGAACAGTAGGCTCTTTGTTAGTTATTGCTATTGCCAGTGTGGCGCAAGCCGAAGATTTAAGAATCATCGACAAAGCTACGCAGTTCACTGTGACCATTGCCCCCGGTGAAGAAATGACGATTACTCGACAAATGACACCCTGCGCAAAAAATAAGGGTTGGTTGCAGCCTTTAGTGCCGGAGCCCGGTATTGTCCCCATCACCGAGATTGAGGTGCTCAATGCCATCAGCGATCCCGATTTTATATTGGTCGATATGCGCACCCAAGAATGGTTCATCGATGCAACCATCCCTGGATCAGTCAATATTCCCTATACCGAAGTCGCCATGCGTATGGATGAGCTGGGCTGCAGTAAAAACGATGCGGGCTGGGATTGTGCCCAGGCGAACAAAGTACTTGGCTTTTGTAATGGACCCGTTTGTCCGCAGAGCCCGACTGCCATGCGGGCAATGATTCGAGACGGCTTTCCCGCTGAGAAAATCTACTACTATCGGGGCGGTATGCTTGACTGGGATGCCCTGGGCTTGACTACCGTCGAGGGTGACTTGTAGTCAGTCCGTTACCCAAATGCTTTAATAACAAAGAGTCAATGACCTAGTGATAGGCTAGTAGGCGTCCGATGAAAGCAAGGGCTTGTTATCCGTGCGGCACCATTGACTGGGAGACCATTTGTGCTGGCTCATATCATGATACTCACTATGAGCAGGTAGCCGCTACGAATGATTCTAATCGAAGCCTAAAGATGCGCCGAGAACATTTTTCGAAGGGTCGAATATGAAAGCAGATTATGTTGAATTCAAATATGGCTGGCCCGTGGTTCTTGCCGGTAGCATTGGTATCTCCCTCGGTATGTCACCGTTGCCGTTCTACACCATTGGCGTTTTCGCTCAGCCACTGAGCCAGGAGTTTGGCTGGGGCATCGAGCAAATCATGTACGGCTTGATTCCCTTTTGTGTCGCCACCGTCATCAGTGCACCGTTGGCTGGCTATCTTTCTGATCGATTTGGTGTACGGCCAGTGGCCCTAATATCGATTATTTTGTTTTCGTTGGCTATGATGGCTTTTGGGCTCAATAATGGCAGCCTACCGCTTTATTTTATGCTTTGGTCGCTGCTCTCTTTTGGCGGCGCAGGTACCTTGCCAATCACATTTACCAAGGCTATTGCCCGCTGGTTTCAACACAAGCGTGGCTTGGCATTGGGTATGGCATTAGTGGGTACGGGTATAGGTGGGGCGCTCGCTAAGATATTCGCTGCAGCACTCATTGAGGCTGTGGGCTGGAGGCTCGCTTATGTGGGCATAGGTTTTCTTCCTCTGCTCGTTTCCTTTCCCGTTGTCTTTCTGCTGTTTCGAGACGTTGACGATCCGAAGGTTGAGAGCAAGGTACGTGATCTCGAAAAAGTTCGACCCGAAAGAGCTACTAGCCAACTGTACGGGTTCTCATTTCTAGAATCTCTCCGTGATCCGCGATTTTGGCTGCTCTGCGCTATTTTCTTGCCGTTGTCTTTTGCCATTGGTGGCCCAATTCCAAATCTCGAAACGCTACTAGGTGCAAAGGGCTTTGCTCGTGGTGATGCCATCATTCTAGCCAGTTTCCTAGGTTATTCGGTCTACGTAGGTCGGATTCTAGCGGGCTATTTGCTTGATATTATTTGGGCTCCTGCAGTGGCGTGCGTGCTGCAAATGATGCCGGCGATCTCCATGTATATTTTTACTATTCCAGATCCCTCTTATGCGCAGATGGTAATGGCTATCGTCACCTTGGGAGTGGCTGCGGGGGTCGAGTACGACTTACTTGCCTATCTAGTTGCTCGCTACTTTGGGATGAAAAGCTATGCCCGTATTTATGGCACGCTTTATGCTTTTTTTGGCCTCGGTGCTGGATTTGGTCCCGCGATTTTTGGTGCGATCTACGGTCGCACGGGTAGCTATGATCTTGCTATGGATTATGCGATGTGGGCTTTCGTAGTTTGTGCACTATCGTTTTTGTTCCTAGGACGCTATCGAGATCAACAACTGCGAGCCATGGTCTAATGCCTGAACCTTTCTTAGAGCGGGTGAAACCAGAGGCTATGCCCGATGATTTGCGCTCGGCGTGGTCGGCTTCGATGGCGCTGCGGGGGGACGCCACTTTTTTTGAGGTATTTGCAAACCACCCCGATTTATATCGATGGTATGCACAGGGTTTTTACGGCGAGGTCTTCCGAAAAGGCCTCGTCGAGCAGCGTTTCAAGGAGCTCTTGCGTTTGCGTCTCTCTACCCTCCACGGCTGCCGATTTTGCAACCAGGGCAACCGAGAGGATGCACGCGCGGCGGGTCTGAGCGACGCAGAAATTAATGCATTGGACGACATTGATAATCCAGTGCTGTCGGCCGCGGATCGTGCAGTGCTCGCGCTGGGCGAGCACCTTTCATTGCTGAATAAAGAGACCGGCCGGTTGCCGCCGGGTATCCATGAGGCGTTGGGTCAACATTTTAACGATGCCCAAATTATCGAGCTCGGTTTTGTCGGCAGCGTACTCGTGGGTATGGCTAGGTTTTTGTTCGCGTTTGATCTAGTGGAAAAAGAGGATAGCTGCCCCTTCCATCCGACGGCCTAATCTTGGTGGCTATTATTCTAAGCCCGAGGGTGCAGGCCAATCGACGTCGGGAGTAGACTGATCGATATCGGCCGCGATTTTCCAGCGGCCCTCGTGCATCTTATAAACCAGCAGTGACCGGCCTACCTCTCGGTAAATGGCCCCCGTCGATTTGTCGATCGCTTTCAACCAGTACTTGCTGATGATGTAGGCGATGTTCCCATGGGTCTCACGCACCTCATAGTCGAGTTCGAAAACGGTCTCGGCCTTGCCCAGTCTGGCGGCAAAGTAGTCTCTAACCGCTGCCTTACCGTACAGCGCGGGCTGGCCGTGGAGGGCAACTACTACGTCATCAACATAGAGGGTCATCAAACCTTCGAGGTCTTCATTCTCGTAGTAGTGAGCCCACTTGCCACCCTCAGCCTCAATAGCGTCAGCGGCCTCATTGGCTGTAACCCCGGGTGTGATAATGGGCATTAGCACCAGTAAACATAACAGCAGGATAGGCCGTAGTTCGCGATTGAGATGAGTCATGGCTTGAAAACCCCCAGAGCGGCGGCCGCGAGAGCCAGCCCATATATGAGCACCACAGTGATGTACACCGGCACCAGTGCCTTTGCATACTGGGCATTGAGATCGTCGTTTTCAGGTGTTTCTGCCAATGCAGCAAAGTAACCCACGGCTGGTTTAAAAAAGAAATCTAACAGAACGCCGACAATAAAAATGGCACCTACCGCCAAGACTTTCCAAACGATCCAAGCAGGGGTGTTCGTGGCGAGCAGCAGGTAGATACCGGCTCCCGATACAAGGAGGGCCATGACCATATTGAGCAGCCAATTAATAATTGCGCTGCGCTCCTGCACCTGTGGGTCGGTACTCAAAAACCCCCGCCAAAGAATGACTAACCACGTCGCCCCTAGCAGCCAGGTCAGTGGTATCAAGAATCCAGGCGGGTGCACCGCGTCCATGCTCGCGCCAAGGCTGAGCCCAGAAGGAATAATGAGTGCCAATGCAGAACGAGGCAGGCGGTCCAGTACCATACCTAATTGCAGGACGGTGGCGCGGGTTTCGTAGGACAAGTCGGTACGCTCAGAGTAGCGTGCAGCGACAAACACACCTAGATCGGTGCCTACCCAAAACACCAGTAGTAGGATATGGACATACAGCCAAAACTCATACATAGCGAATCCTCACTTCGTTGATCCTTCAATGTTGGCACCCGACTCGAGCACGTCTTTGATCAATTGCATGCGGGTTTGCATCCACGCTTCGTCGACTTGCGGGCTGGGTGTGAACTGCTCTATTTGTTCCGCGGTGAGTACTCCCAACTGGTCAAGTAGGGTCTCGAGGGTTTTAACCCGCTCGGCGAGAACGGACTGCTCAGACAGCAGCCGGACTATCATCGCCAGCAGTCGATCGGTTTCTGGGCTGTCAAAGAAAGCGGGACGCCCTCCGCGGACCGTTTTACTGTGTTGTGTCATCGACTCATCAGCCTTGTTTCCTGCTACCAAAGGCATACCACGTTATCGTATCTGACAGGCGACCCGTATCCTCGTCAAAGCTAGCAGTGCGATCGATAGCATCCCGGAACTCTTGTTCGTCAACATAGGTATAGCGCGGTAGCGTCGCCTGGAAAAAAGCCGACTCGTCAAAGCCTGCGTCGCGACATAGGGCGGGATAACTCAGGTCTCTAAATTCTTTGTAGAAGGGTTCGTTGTTATAAAAGCAGTCCCAGTCGAGATAAAACGCGTCGTAGGGTGCTAAAGCTTCGTTGGGGGGTAACTCCATATGGATGATCAGCCCACCCGGACGCAGAATGCGGTAGGCTTCTTTAAAAAAATCGTTGATGACGTTTCTAGGTAATTCGTGCAGGAACATGGATGAGAACACCACATCAACCGAGCCGTCGTCAAAAGGCAGTTGATCGCAGTTTGCTTGGCGAAAGTGGGCCGCCACGCCCAGTGATTCTGCCCGCGCATGGCCGTAGCGGAGACAAGGAGCGGCAATGTCCAGTCCATAAACCTGCGCATCGGGAAATGCCTGCTTCCAAGGCAAGGTGTTATGTCCAATGGTGCAACCGACATCGACGACGGTGTCCACGGTTAACCCCGGCCACCGCAAGCGGGTGAAGTTGGCCATAGAGTGGCCAATGTCATCTAAATGCTCCCCCATGACACCGAAGGAAAAGACCTCAAGCCCATTGTCATAAACGGCACCAGGATGAACGCTGACATCCTCTCGGTCGCCCTGATAATTGCCAGGCATGAGATGGACATCCATGGTGTCGATGTAACTGGGGAGTGAGAGTTTAGGATCGAGGGCGAGTGATCCGCCGACGGCGCTCTTTTCTGGCGCTACTTGAGTGACGCCACTCAACCCTGCCAGAGTGGTGCGGTCTTCGTCCAGCGCGCGCAGAGTCGATTGCCAGACTAATTCTTGCGCCGTGCAGCGAAGGCTGGAGTACCATTTAAAGAGGTCTCTCGATTTGAGAAACCTGTGCACGTCCTCTCCCGATTGATGAGGATGCTCTACGGCGGTTTGCTCCTCACTGTAGTCAGACCGCAATTGGTCAGCTAAATCGACTAGCGTGTACGCGCGCAGTGAGGATGTAAAGCGCTCTCTTGCACGTTGATCCAAGTTCTTTTTTAGTGCCAAAGTATGGTTCAGTCCAGCCATAATAAAGTCCCTAACAATGCGGTAGTGCCACGCCAAAGGTTGCCCGACTCACACTGGCTTCGGACTCAGGTCACGCAAATGTGTGGTATCAAGCTAGGAATTGATTATTACCATACTATTGATATAGTAGAAAGGAGACAAGCCAAGGCCCCTGCGGGCCAACCAATAATAAACGCTTTTTCAAACGGAGTCTGATCCATGTCGACACAAACCATTGCGAAGTTGCCCCGCCTGCTACTCGTCAGCGCTATTGCCACTGCCTTACCTTTAGAGGCGGCATACGCTCAACTTGAAGAGGTATTCGTCACGGCGGAGCGCCGCGAGGCGTCTGTGCAGGACGTGCCTTTGGCCGTCAGCGCCTTTAACGAACAAATGATTGACCAGTTACAGATTGACGACACCCTTGACTTAATCAACATTGTGCCCAACCTATTTGGTGGTAATAACACCGGGCTGGGTACTGCAAATATGTATTACATGCGTGCCCAGGGCAATGATGAGTCGGTAGCCACTTTTGATCCCCCAGTGGGAACGTATGTGGATGATGTCTATATCACCCGTCAGAATGCCAACAATTTCACGCTCTTCGATGTCGAGCGACTCGAGGTGCTGCGTGGGCCTCAAGGCACACTCTATGGCCGTAACACAACCGGTGGTGCTATTAGCGTCATTATGCGCAAGCCGGGGGAGGAGATGTCAGGCTATTTAGAGGCTGGTGTCGGTCGCTGGGATCGTACGATGATACGTGGCAGTGTTGATTTACCGGTCAATGATCGTGTTCTGACCAAATTTTCCTACTACAGCGTCGATGACGACGGCTATCTGAACAATACGGTCGATGGTAAAACCTACAATGCGGTGGACTCTACCGGCTGGCGAGCTGCCTTTCGCTTCCTCCTCACTGATACTGTGACGTGGGATGTATCCGTCGACGGCGGGGATACCCAAGCCGCCAATATCCACGGATTTTTAGACGGTGATCGAAGGGTGTCGGGTTCGAACATCACTAGCGGATTGCCCGCGGGGCTCGTTCAGAAGGCAGATTACGGCAACCAAGTCGACATGCTAAATATTGTTTCCAATCTTGCCTGGGAAGTGGGCGGCGGAACGGCTAACTTCATTGTTGGTAGTCGCGAAATCGAGCAAGATTTCCTGATCAACTTTCCCGTTGCTCCAACGATCCCCGATTTCTTTGTTATCGACAATCTGGGTGAACACGATATGTTCTCTGCAGAGTTGAAGTGGGCCGGCAACATCATGGATGACCGGGTGTTTCTCACAGGCGGTATTTATTACATGGATGAGAAAAACACTACGGACTGGCGAAGTTATCTAGATCTCGCTGGTGTTGGCGTGCCAGTACCTCCGTCGGTGGCCTTTCTAACGCTGGCAGACCGGATTATGGATAACACCACCGAAAGCTTGGCGATTTATGCCCAAGCGGATATTAAGATTGGGGAAAGCGGTACCCTGACAGTGGGAGCCCGCTACACTGACGAGGAGAAGGATGTCGCTCTCGTAGGTTCGGTGACGTCCGAACAGATAGCGGCTGCCGGTGTGCCGCTAGAGCAATCGGAGTCCAAGGTGACGCCACGGTTAGCGTACTCCCATGCCATTAATGACGATATGATGGCGTATGTGTCGGCCACTAATGGCTTCAAATCTGGGGGCTGGAATGCTCGGGCAACCGTGGGTTCTGAATTCCTCCCCTTTGGCCCCGAGAGTATCTGGGCCTATGAAGCCGGTTTGCGTGCCGACTGGCTGGACGGTCGACTGCGGACTAACCTAACGGCATTCTACTCAGATCTTGACGACTTGCAGACCACCGCGGCCGTTAACGGTATTTTTACTACCACCAACGCGGGTGGGCTCGAAGTCACCGGATTCGAGGCCGAGATCACAGCGTTGCCCACCGAAAATTGGCAAATTTTTGCCACCCTCGGGTTACAGGACGCCAAATATGTTGATCTGCCCAGCGGCTGTAGCGTCCCTAATACCAGCTTTGCGGCCTACGACGTCGATTGTAATGCGGCGACGCCCAAGCGTAGCCCTGATGAAACCTTTACGCTGGGAACCTTCGTCGATTTCACTGTGGGCGAGCTTGTGCTGACCCCTAGTGTGATGGTGCGCTACATTGGTGAAAACGTTACCGGTACTAGAAATGCCGGTCCTAATGATTCAACGACGATCTACAACCTAGGTTTGCGTGTTTCCATGGCCACGAATGATTTGTGGGAACTCAATTTGGAGTGTAAGAATTGTGGTGACGAAACCTTCACCCAATCAAATCTCTTTATTCCTTACTACAATCTCCCTGAAACTTGGATGGCGTCTGTCAAGTTCCGGTTCGGCAATCGGTAGTGTGATCTCCGGGCCGGGTACCCCGCGGCACTGGGTCGAGACCCACATGGCCGCCATGCTCTGCCATGAGGGAATTTGGACGGGTACTTACCGGCACATTGCTGAGGACAACACGGTTCTGGATGAGCACCAGAGCCGCGTTACCTGCGAATTTCCCGACCATGGTGAAGCAGCCTATCGGCAAGCGAGCATCTTTAATTGGTCCGATGGACGGCATCAGGAACAGGTATTTCTTGGCTATATGCGGGGTGATCGTATGTGGTTCGATACGGATACCTTTGCCGGCTGGGCTTGGCAAACCGGGGATGACATCGTCATGCTCAGTCTTGATCGGAAGGATCTGCCCGGCCAGCGCTTTGTTGAAACCATTCTGATTGGCGACAATCGCGACCGGCGGGTCCGTACCTGGCATTGGTTTGATGAGGGGGTATGTTACAAGCGAACGCTCTGTACTGAGACCCGTCAGTCCTGAGGGCCCTTAATGCATTTCCTCACCGCCGCTGATGTTAATCGCTTCGCCGGTGATAAAGCTCGCCTCATCAGAAGCTAAAAACGCACAGGCAGCTGCGGTATCACTACCCAGTCCAATGCGCTTGAGCGGAATCCGCTCCCGCATGCCATCGAGGTAGTCGGCTTCGCTGATACCAAAGAATGTCGAAAAATAGGCATTCTGAGCGCTGCCCAGCCCAGTTGTCACATGGTTGGGGCAAACGGCATTTACCGTAATCTGTTCAGCACCGTAGTCGATAGCCGCTGTGCGTGTCAGGCCTATTACGCCATGCTTGGCCGCGCAGTAAGGCGCCATGTGGGGGAATCCAGACTTGGCGGCTTGGCTGGCAATATTGATGATCCGACCACCCCAACCCTGACCCTCCATGATCCGTGCTGCGGCCTGGGTGCAATAAAAAACGCCCCCCAAAGTGACATCGAGCACCAGCTGCCATTCTGCCGGGCTAACCTCTCGGGTGTGTTTCATGACAAAGCCGATGCCGGCGTTGTTGACCAGGACATCTAGGCGGCCATAGTGCGCGATGGTTTGGTCAAACAGCGACTGGACTGAACTAGGATCTCTAACGTCGCAAGTAAAGATGGGTACTGGCTCCCCAGTCAAAGCGGTTAATGATGTGGCGACGGCAGCCCTGTCCGCGTCAGCCGCCAAGTGGGTGCTATTGGGATCAGCGCTACTGTCGATATCAGAGACGACGACCCGGTAGCCATCCGCTGCAAAGCGTTGAAGGATCGCTTCTCCTAGACCACCGGGACGACCTGAGCCGGTGCATACCACTACTTTTTTTTCTTGTTTCATCGCCCGGTCTCCCGTGGGTTATGGGTTAGCGTCAAAAAACTGGATCAAGGCACCGTCAGGGGATTGGGTTTCAAGAAGGTCAACGATTTCATCGTTTGGCCAAGCAACGGTATTAAAACGCACGACGGGTTGGCCTGAGGATCGCAGTTGGGTTTCAATGGCGTCCAGATCGGTGGCCGGAAACCGTACGGCAAGAATGCCTAGGTTAGGTGCTCGGCAACGGTGGCGATAATTTTCTCCGCTCAGTCCATGCACCTGAATCATTTCCATACGACCATATTCACCCGGTACCGGGTAAACAATACCGGCTTGGTACCCCACCTCAGTGGTCAGTGCGGTAGGAATGCCAATCGGTGACACCATGGGCTGGGGCGCCGTCACCGGGGGACCCGTATAAAACGTGTCAAAACCCAGCACTTCGCTAAAAAATTGGTAGGCAGCACTATGGTCTGCGACCATCTGCATGACATTGAAGGGCCGGGTCATACGTTCAAACTGTCCTACCGCCGCGGGTAGTGGCGGCGACAGCCGCTCGTAACTTTGTACCTGGAGGCCGTCAGGACCTTTGAAGATGACGATACGTAAAGAGGAGTCACCAAATTGCAAAGGGGCTATTGGGGTTTCAGTCCACCAACCCATCGCAATGGCGTCATGGTAAATGGCCTCAATGTCTTTCACGCGCACCATTAGACTAAAATAACAGCCGCTATCCCAAGCTCGCGCACCGGGACGCATGGGCTGCTGATAGCCGCTGTTATCAAAATCAATGAGGCGAATCCTACCGTCGGGCGAATGCTTGGGTGCGAGCAGTTGATAGTGGCCTTGTGCACCACTAGGCAGCCCCCAGGCATCTATCTCTGAACGGGACAGCGCGCCCGAATCAAGTGTTATGAAGCCACCAATCTCCTCAAAAAAACGCGCGGTTCGAGCTGTATCGGTAACGCTCACAACGACTTCGCGCCAGGGTTGGGTGGTCACGGGGTTGGCGCTAGCCAAAGCGGCAGCACTCAAACAACCGATAATCACGGCACGGCACAGCACCCCAGTAGTCACCGCCGGACGGTCTCTTTTTGTCATCCTATGTACTCCCGCTTGCTGCGAAGCATCAGCTGGGCGCTCCACCAACTCATAGCAAAACCCAAACCCGCTATGGCCACTACGCCGATCACCCATTCAGGGTTAGTATCGTAGGCTCTACTGCCTAGGTAAGTAAACACGGCTGCCAGCGTCATGCCCCCTGCACTTGAGAGACCCGCTGCGCCAGCACTTTGGTTCGGCACCGCGTTGACGGCGCCGAGCATCGTCCCGGGGGTCAGTAACCCGGAAAAGAACATCAGCAAGCCCAGTGGGACTAGTAACGTCATCAGTGTTAACCCCATAAGACCAACGGCGACGGGAGCGGCGATACAGGTCATGGACAGTAGGGCAACGCAATAACGCTGAGTGTTAAACGTACCAAAAGTGCTGAATCGAGACAGTAGCGTTGAGCCAGTGATATAGACACCGGCAAGGGCGCTCCATATAACGCTAAACTGGTCGACTCCAATAGCGAATTGTTGTTCAAAGAGAAGTGCTGCACAGGCAAGTAACGCAAAGAAAATGCCCTGCAGACAGCCAAATCCGAGCGTGAAACTCCAAAAAACCCGGGACTGAAGCAGTTGACGATAGCCTCGAACATAATCTCGGAGACTGCGGCGTTCATGACCGTCATCAGAGGTTGGAATCAGGTACCAGGATCCCAAAAATATCAACAGGCCGAGTAAAATGAGCAGCGCAAACACCATGTGGGCCGTGCTAACGATGACCACGTAGCCCGCTATGATGGGTGCCACAATGGGCGTAAGGCCCATCACCGCGGTGAGAGTCGCAAACGCTTTCAGCGCTAAAGCCGGTGTCATTTGATGACTGATAATACCGCGAGCGATAACAGTACCAACACCTGCGCCAGTGGCTTGTAGGAAACGGAACGTCACTAACGACCAAAAATCCGCGCTTAGGGTGAGTCCGACACTGGCCAACACAAAGAACGCGAAGCCGGTCAGTAGCACGCGGCGGTGGCCGAAATAATCCGACGCCATACCCACGAGCGGCTGAGTGAGGGCGAGGCCCAGCACGTAGGCAGACACAAGAAACTGTAGGTCAGTCACTGGGCGATCGAGGCTGGCACTGAGGGATGGAATAAGCGGTGCCATGATGGCCACCCCAAACGGCGAGATGCTACTTATGATGGCCAAGAACCAGATCGGTAAGCTCGTCTTGGTCATGGCAACCGCTCTGTAATGACCAGGATCAACAGGTTTTCTGGACGTATCTTGGCCACATTGTGTCGACAATATGACGATCCGCGTCGCTGCTCAATAGTGGTCATAGGCTAGATTATCCTTATTGACTATCTGGCCCGCTTTGCTGAGCTGATAGACCATAAGCTAAGGCAAGCTGACCATTTTTGCAGCGGTCTATAGGTCGTTATCACCATGCAACTTTTTGGGCCATTAGCAAGGGTGCGGGACGCCATGTTGTTTCCATTGGTCGTCTGTTAATAGCGCAGTGTAGCTGATTAAGTACCCTGTTGATGTCTCCGCTATCCACGTGCAATCACCACTTGAGTACAGATCCACGCCACATAGTAGCGCACGAAAGGTGTCGCTTAGAAAGTGGCGTATCACGTGAACAGCTCGGTCGACGGGTTGATCTTGGATTGACTGCGTCAGCACGGCCAGTCGTGTCTTGTGCTAGCATTCTATTGGCTAGGGTGTCGCTAGGGAGTTGTCTATGTCATCAACAATGCGGGGCGTTATTGCCTACACGAGTAATCAGGCACATCGCTTAGGGGCTAATAGAGGTCGTGAACACTTTGCGGTGACAGTAAATGCCGACGGCAGCCGGTCACTTCGTAGCCACTGTGTCATTCAAGATGCACCCATGGTTGAACGGGATGTGCAACTGTCAGTTGACAACGACTTTTTCCCGCGGCATGCGCAGGTGAGAATCCGAGTGGGTGATGCCAATGAGGGTGCGGCATTATTTTATTTCGATGGCTCGACGGTGCACAGTTATGGTGTCACCGTCGATGGTGAGCAATTTGCTGAATCCCATGATTTGGGTCGTCGCACAGGCTTTTTCGTCACTCATCCCATACAGGCGGATGCCTGGTTATTGGCGTCTTTGGGTGTTGGATTGAGCCCCAGTGTCCACCGAGTTCAGGCTTTCCCTACGTGTTCAAATGATCACCGTGGTGCCTCGGGCCCCAAGCTCGTTATTCATGAACCTGAGATTGATATCTATTTTTTGGGTCGAGAGCACATAGAGGTGGCGGCGGGGTCATTCGAAGCATTGCATTTTTGTTACGGCGACCCTGAAGAGAATCCCGAAGGCGCCAACAGGGCAGGTGAGCACCCCCGCTACCATGTCTGGACCAGTGCCGATGGCCACTACCTGCTGTTACGTGCTCAGGTCGATGGCTATATGGAGACCCGCTATGAGCTGATAAGTCTCGTCGAGGGCGAAACCGGCGCTGTATGACTGGCCGAATGGTGTCTATCCTTAAACCGTGATGACTTTCAGCCCCAGCGCTGCATTGACGAACAAGCCTAACCAGATTAGCCAAACGTAGCGCCTGCAGTGATTGAGATGCTGAGTCATAGCCTGATCAGTTGCAGGCGTTGCGCCCTCAGTGGTCATTTTTATATAGGCGAGTACAAAGGGGCGTAGAGCGAAGCGCACCGCGATACCACAGGCTACAAGACCTGCAAAGATAACCATTTTCAGGGCGATATACGTGGGTAAACCCGATTGCCAGGTGATTAGGGCGGCGGCTGCGATGGCCGCTGCTAATAAGCAGCGCAGTATGAGATCGATTTGGGATAGCTTAGGCGTTGCAGCGTGATATAGGTGTTGCGCAACAATCAGGCTCAACCAGATGAGGACCACTGCCCACACTATGAGGGCACTACTCGGCGGAAAAAGGGTACTCCAGTAGTTTGATGCCAAATGAAACCCCGAACCAAGAGTAATTGGCATGGCCAGTTTGGGACCCAGATCGCACTCTTGCAGTATGGCAAAAGCGGTTTGTCGTGCCTCCACACCCAAGTTGCCGCGGGTTATGTAACGACTGGCTAAAAATGTTCCCAGATCTCCTCCAAGCCAGTATACGAGTGCTAACACGTGGATATAAGTTAAGACGGTCATTTGAGTTCATTTCCTTATATAACTATTCGGCGAAGGGATCCTGCGTCAGTTCATCCATGCTCGGTGCTCCCGTCGAATCAATGGCTAGTCAGGGAGTGGTATCCACATTCAGCTCAATCAGCTCGTAACGGGTTTGCATATAACCCGCCGCACTGGCTCGTAGTAGAATGTAGTCGTCATCCGCTGTACACCACACGTCATACGGCGGGTGTTCTTCAGGTAGATTACCTGCAGTGCCCGTGACTTGAAAGTGCCGGGCCTCGAACGTCCCCGCGGCAACGGAAAGCGTTTCATTGCCCAAGTAAACGAGATCAAAAGCGGTGACGTAAAACAGGGGTCCAGTGGCGCCACGGTGATCGGGGGAGGTGAGGACTACATGCTCCAGGGCGTGTACGCCGGGGCCTTGCGCCAATGGATAGAGTCGCATTAACAGGGCGTCGCCAATAATGGGGTGTGCTTGGAGCCAGTCCACTCGCTGGGGCAATTCGATCCGTTGGCTTATGCGCCCATCTCGTTGGTTCTGGGTCTGGCACTCGGCATAACCCGAGGCAAAGTGCATCCAGCCTGAGCCTTCAAAGCGTTCGCCCACAGACAGCCTAACCGAGCAATCTAGCGGGCTAGAATCCTCGTGGCGCATGGCCAGGCAAACATCTCGGGTCACCTTGGGACTATCATCGATTTCGCAGTGGGCGAGCAGCACATCAGTTCCGTCGGGTTGTTGGCTCAGCGTAAACCACTCACGTCCACGAATGGCCCCCATTCGTTCGGGTTTTTGACTCGTGTATTCGATACTGCCTCTGATAACGCGGTGTGCCATATTCATTGACCTCTAGGTGGACTCGTTGAAGGTTATTTTTTCTAATGGTACAGTCATTTCGCATGCTATTTTTAACACTCGCAAAGCGGGGCGGCTATGGAAAGCAGTGATCGGACCGCGCGCCAGATATATGCGCATCTCAAGAGTAACCCAAGCCGGTCTCGCTTTGGTTTTGGCGAACGGGGTATCTTGGTCAATGTGGACTTGCAAAAGGTCTATACCCGGACTGATTTATTCAAGACAGCCTATGAAACAGACCCCAATCAGCTGGCCCACATTAATCGTTTAGCGGCTGGCTTTCGTGCGCGGCATTGGCCGGTGGTGTGGACCTATGTCGCTTATATGAAGTCGGGTGAGGACTGCGGTATATGGGGCACCCGCACCGATACCCCCGACTCACTTCAAAACATAACATTTGGGACAGAACGGGCTGAATTTGACGATCGACTGGATATCGATCGTGACCGCGACGTTATTTATTGTAAAAAAATGCCGTCGGCTTTTTTTGAAACGGCGCTGCAGTCACTGTGCACCTGGCACAAGGTCGACACTGTGGTGCTGACTGGCGGATCAACCAGTGGCTGCATCCGCGCATCTGCCGTTGATTCTCTCTCTCGGGGTTATCGAACGATCGTCCCAGAACAATGTGTAGCTGATAAGCACGAGAGCTATCACTTCGCAAACCTCACTGACCTAGCGCTGAAATACGCGGATGTTGTCGACGTGGATGAGGTTGCGGACTGGTTGGCGGCAGACTGAGCACCTATAGGTTTCCGTGTCTAAGACTGAGCTTAACCTTTATTCCTACTGGTCCTGGGAGGAGCGCCCCCGAATCGAATGGCCAAATGGGGCGAAGCTTGCCTTTTGGGTGGCGCCCAATATTGAGTTTTATGAGCTGGATCCACCAGAAAATCCTTTCAGAAAATCCTGGCCTCACCCCTATCCTCCAGTGCCTGGCTATAGTATCCGAGACTACGGTAATCGTGTTGGTCACCAACGGCAGATGGCGCTGCTCGATAAATACGGTATCCGCGGTTCTGTCAGCCTGTCAGCTGCATTGTGCCAGCACCACCCAGAAATCATTGCAATGTGTGTGGAACGCGATTGGGAGTTTTTCAGCCATGGCATCTACAATACCCGCTATACCTACGGCCTGAGTGAAGCGCAAGAGCGAGCTATGATCGAAGACGCTATGACAACCATCGAGCGCGCCACGGGTAAACGACCCGTTGGATACCTTGCGCCTGCCCTTTCCCACTCAGAACATACGATAGATCTTTTCGCTGAGGCTGGGGGCTTGTATACCTGTGACCTGTTCCACGACGATCAACCAACACCCGTTATTACCCGCAGCGGCCAGCGTTTCGTATCCGTTCCCTATTCGTTAGAGTTAAATGACACGATTGCTTATGTTGTGCAGCGAATGGAGCCGAGGCGATACGGGCACATTATTCGGCGCGCATTCGATGAATTACTGCGGGAAGGTGCGGAGAAGGGTACCGTCATGTGCATTCCTACGCACAACTATCAGGTCGGCTGCCCCCATCGATTGCGTGCATTCGAGGAAGCCCTCGAGTACATCACCGACCATGATGATGTGTGGGTAGCTACGGGGAGCGAGATTGCTGAGTTCTATCTGGAGCATTATTACGACGACGCACTTGCTGCAATGAAGGTGGTCGAGTGACGAACAGGTTTTTAACCTATGATCGCCGCCATTATGGTATGGACCATGACCGCTATAAATGGTCGATGTTGCAGGACCGACCCTCGGTACGCTGGCCCGGCGATAAACCACTGGCGCTATGGATAAATATCAGCATCCAGCATTTCCCGCTATCGGGATCTAAGCCCACTGTGCCGCCGCCCGGTGCGCTGACCATGCCCTATCCAGATCTGCGCCATTACACGCTCCGAGACTATGGCAACCGAGTGGGGATATATCGCTTACTACGGGCCTTGGAAGAGGTGGACGCCACATTTTCGATAGCAGTATCGGGGCAGCTAGGTGAGCGCTATCCAAAGCTTATGCGACGGCTGGCGACATCGGATAGTGAATGGCTGGGACATGGATGGAATATGAATTGTATCCATGCGGGTGCGGTGGACGTCGACGAGGAGCGCCACTGGATCAAGAACACCAAAGAGTTGTTAACGCAGTACAGTCCTCACCCTGTTCTGGGTTGGTTGAGCCCCGGTCGTTTGCAAACAGCCAACACGCCCGAGCTATTGGCGGAGCAGGGCGTCAGCTTTCATTGTGATTGGGTCAACGATGAATTGCCCTATATCTTTAATACGCACCACGGGGCTATGACGTGTTTACCGTCCTGTCTCGAGCTGGATGATGTGTTTGTGCTGACACAGAATTTGCACAGCGAGGACAGTTATCAGCAGCAAATCATCGACGCGGCGGATTTACTCATTGATGAGGCGCGCGAACTAGGTGCTGGCAGGTTGCTGAGTCTCAACCTGCATCCGTGGTTGGTAGGACAGCCCCATCGCATTGGGGTCATTCGAGATATCCTCAAGGCGCTACTCAATGCGCGTGGAGATGCCATTTGGAATGCTGGGCCCTCACAAATTATCAGCGCCGCAATGGCGTCATAGGTTGGGCTTCACACCGCCTTGGTGGCGCCAAAAAAAGCGACGCTAGCAATGGTAACCCAATACACATAGGCGAGACGTTTACCCACCACCAAGCTGTTTTCAAGGCGAGTTTCCACCTCTGCATTTGGTCCCTCGGCGAGCACTCGGAACATGGCTGTCCACTCTCGCATAATAAAGCGCAGTTTTAGACCTATCATTAGGGTGCCGCTGTAGAGCAGAATTTTGATCGAAAACCAATACTGCCCGGGACCCACGTTGAAGGGGCCAAAGCCCGCCAAAGATGCGAGAGACGCAAGCAACAGTGCGGGAATGAGAACAAATCGGACTTTTTCGTCATAAAGGGTGAGGCTGATGCCGAAGTCTGTTTCGCGATGAAAGTATGCCGAGATACATAACGCGAGCCAGCACAGTGATAATACCCATACCCAGACAAGGAACCAGCCCCCGTAGGGTTGCACTCCCCAGTGATGACCCATGTGTAAGCCCAGTGGCAGCAGGCTGATAATGCCAATGCGTGCGAGGATATCGATATGGTAAGCCGTCTGCATATGCCGGCGCCGTTCTTCCATAGACAAGTGTCGGTTAATAACGTGCGTTGAGGTGTTGAACACCCCCCATTCGCCACCTAACCAATACACCATGGCCATGATGTGCAGCCATTTGAGCACTGCCAGTTCTGTTATTCCCATGATGAAGGGCTCCTGTTGATCACTTGCTGTTAAGTCGCGTGGCACCGAGTCGGTTGATTTTTTTGGCGCTGTATTGAGCCATGACTCGCCGTCATTTTCACATCGATGGGTACACCACCCTTGCTGCTCGCACTTTATTGTACGTAATCAGACCGAGAGTTACATCGATGGACATAAATTACATCATCCCCTCTTTCACCAAATGATTAATAACGTCTTGTTGCACTGACATGAAATGCTGTCGGTCCGGGGTTTTCACAGCACCTTGCTCATCTAAGAGATTATTTGCCGGGTAGTGACTGGCTGTCGCATAGCTGTCAGCAAACAGGGAGGGTCGTTGCCGCGCCAGCATATTAGTCATAGCGGGTTGACGACGTGCATCCCTAAGGCGTTCGATGTCGATACAGCTATTGGCGACCATTGATTCGCCGCAATAGGCCTCCGCCATGACTTGGCCACGGTAGTCAACCACCTGAGAGTGGCCTTGTGTCGAATTTTCTGGGACCGGTGAGCCGGTGATGGCTGAGGTATTCGCGGAAATGACGTAGCACATGTTTTCGTAGGCTCGGGCCCGTTTGGCAATATTTTTGGCGGTGAGTTGTGGGCTACCGACTTCACTGGAGGAGTGCAGAATAACTTCAGCACCCTTGAGCGAGTGGGCTCGTGTTATCTCGGGATAGAGTATTTCCTCCGAGGCAACACAGGCCAATCTACCCAATGGGGTATCGACTACTGGAAACAAGGCGTCGGGGCCATAGATGTCTAGGTAGCGAGACAGTACATCATGGGGTGTGGGGGCAAACATGGACACCAGTCGGCGATAACGCAGGATGACCTCACCGCTGTCGTCAACGACAAAGCTAGTTTGAAAATACAGTTCAGGGAAGTGGGGGTCTATCTCGTAGGCATTACCAGAAAGGTAAAGGGCGTTGCTCTGTGCAATATGTCCTAAGTGCTGGTATTCAGGACCATCAATGGCGATGCAGGCCTTGTCGCGCCATCCTTGAATGCTCTCTCCCATGGGGAAACCGGTAAGAAAGTATTCGGGAAGCACCACGAGACGCACCGGATGACCGCTAAAGGTGGCGATAAAGGCCTTGCTGCCTTTGATCATGGTATTCACACGGTCTAAGGTTGCCATCATTGTCGTCTCAACCGCGGCGCGGTCAGACAGGGCATTCACCGCTGTACAGTTCATTTGCAGTGCCAGCGCCGCATAGGGTGGTTCTATCGTTTTCATTCGAGTGTCTCCTGCTCGATGCCCTCGACCAAGGTCACCCTGAAAGACCCCGTGCCGGCTCGGAGCGGCTTGAGAGCGGCGTACTCTTCACTGAACCAAAACGCCCGAGCGGCCGCCATGGACGGCCAGTGGTGTATCACTATACGTTGTTCACCCCAATCGCCCTCAAGGCTTTCTTGGTCGCCCCCTAAAACAAGATAGGTTCCGCCATAGCGGGCAACCACGGCGGGAACGGCACGGGCATAGGCTGCAAAGTGTTTAGGCTGAGTGAGGGTGGCTTCGACAAGGATATAGGCGGACATGTTGCACCTCCTGCAGGGCGTTGATCAGTTTTTATAGTATTCAGCTGCGACTATCTAGACCGAGGACTCCCGGATTTATAATGCCCTGAGGATCGAGGGTTATCTTGAGCGCGTCCACTAAGCGCCCTGACTCAGGCCGTAGCGCGTCACGATAATGATAGGCTCGACCCAGCTGAAAGTGAGACGTGCCACGCGCTGAGCATAGCGTGGCAATAGCGGCTTTAATGGTGTTGACGACTTCCCAAGCCCCCGGCGCCGCCGCATGGCGTGGCAATTTGGCAAGATGACTAGGCTCGAGACTGTGTTCATGGAGCACATTCAACGCATCGGGCCAAAAAAAGACGGGTTCGATCAACGTCATTTGCTGGCTTACTGTGGTAATTAGATAACCCGTCTCTATGTCAAATCGATCCATAGCGTCTCGGTGAGCGGTGAAAATAGTCTCGATGGCCGTTAACGTGGCTTGGGCCGCCGAGTGTGGCACGAGGGTATGTACAGGTAGCCACCGTTCGCCACTCGCCCCGACCATGTTATTCACTGGGCCGAAGGGATTGGCGGCCAGCAGGCGCGGAATACTATCGGGTAATTGTTCACCGCCATGGCGTGCACTGAGCTGGCAAATAGCTTCTGCCTGATACTCAGCCTCACTGTCGCAACGCCCCTCACTGATCGCGGAGAAAGACCAATTCACGTTATCCATGAAACGTCGGCCGGTGATGGCCACCTTGGCCCCAGAGATAATCTTTTCTTTCAGCGAGCCGCCCGCCTTAATGACGCCCGACAGTTGACTGACATCAGCCGCAAGGCTGGCCCGCTTCATGCGTTGCCCTTGCAGGTAGGGGTCAAAACCAAAGCACTCACTGGCCAGTGATCGTCGCGATATATCAGCCATAGCGGCCATCATTGAAGGGGCGTCAGGAAACGCAAAACTCGTAAAGGCCTTGGCCCCGGCCACAGGTATGAGAGGCAGAGTTGCCGTAACCTTAATGCCCAAAGCTCCGCAGTCGCCTATGAATAATCCAGTCATGTCGGGGCCAAAATATCGAGTGAAGGGCTGTCCATTGCGCTGGCTATTGCTGCCTGTAAGCAGCACTTCCCCCGTGCCGGTAACGACACCTAGACCTAAGATCGAGTCGCCAGCGGTTCCGTGATAACCGCTCCCCCAAAAGACACCGTTTTGTGAAAGACCGCCACCAACGGTGGCCTGACTTCCAGAGAGGGTACCCCAAAAAGGCGTTCTCAAGCCTAAGGGTGCCAGCGTCTGATGGAGCATCGACCACGTCACGCCAGCCTCTACTGTAACGTAGGCATCCTCCGTATTGACCTCGATGATACGGTTCATGCTACTCATATCGAGGAGCAGGCCCTGCTCGTGATCGGCTAGATATCCGGCGGTGTAGCTCATACCCCCACCGCGGGTGATCAGTGCTGTTTTTGTCCTTAGACACACCTTCACTAGCGCTTGTATATCTGTGGTACAGCTCGGTCGAATGACGGCCAAAGCCGGGGTTCCCTTGCCGAACACATCGTGGGCAAAGAGATTAACTACATGGGGATCAGTGTGAATAGCCGATGCGGGCAGCACTGCATTTAGGGACTCTATTACTGCGCTCATTTACCGTTTCCTTACCAAAGTTAGGAAGCCAAGATGGAGTACAAAAGGCAGCATCCGCTCGACGACATCCCCAGGCGCGCTAGGTAACAGAGAGAGAAGTACAGCACTGCCAAAGCCTAGCCACAACCCTATAATCCAATGATTCTCTGCAATCTTCCAGTGCAGGACCCTGACAATTACCATAGGGCCAAACGCCGCACCGAGGGCCACCCAAGCAAATAATACCCGATTAAAAATTTGTGAGGGTAGGTAAAGGGCGATTAGCGAGGCAGCAATAACGACAGCGGCAACGGCAGCCCGACCAATAAGCACTCGATAGGCCGGTAGGCGCTTGCTCAGGCCAAGATCATGGGCGAGGACGCTGGCGCTCACGAGTAGCTGACTGTCTGCGGTAGACATGATCGCGGAAATGACGGCGGCCATGAGAATCCCGGCCATCACAGGAGGTAACACGTCCTCTGCAAGAGCGAAAAAAATTTGTTCGGGATCGGCGATCTCAGGCATCAGCAGTCGACCCATTAACCCCAGTATTGCCATACCAAACCAGACGAGGACATACCAGACGGATGTGATGATGGTGGCTTGAAGTCGGGCCTTGTCATCGCGCAGTGCCATGAACCTTACCAGCAGATGTGGCTGCCCAAAGGTTGATAGGCCCGTTGCGAGTCCACCGGCAACGATTCCAGCGGCCGTAAGCCAAGGAGCGTTACCCGTAAGACTCATCTGTTCAGGGGTGGAAACCTGTGCTAATCCAGCCCAGAGAGCTTCGGGCCCACCCACCACCTGAAGCGTTGCCAGCGGCAGAATAACGGCGGCGAGGACCATGACGAGTCCCTGAATGGTGTCGGTCACGCTGACGGCCCAAAACCCCCCGAGCCAGGTATAGACTAAGACTATGGCAGCGCCGATCAGTATGGCGTTGGTGGCCGCCAAATCAAACACGCTCGCAAACGCCGTACCCGCTCCTTGGAATTGAGCGGCGATGTAAAATATGAAGCAGAATAATATGACAAAAGCGACTGATTGTGTCAGTCGCCAACGTGCCGCACCCTCCACATCTAGGGTGAGGAAGTCAGTGAGTGTTAACAGATTATTGACCTTACTGGCCAATTGGACGGGCTTGGCGAGCACCATCCAGGCTGCCACCATGCCTAGCAGGGCGCCCAAAATTAGCCAGAGTACTGAAATCCCCAGTACGAAGGCTGCACCACTCAATCCGAGTAACGTCCATGCAGAACAGGCACTCGCACTGTAAGAAATGGCTGCCACCCAAGGACCGAGCTGTCGATCTCCCAGAAAAAAACCGGTATCGGACTGTGTACGACGAGACGCCCACAAACCAATGGCTATTAGCAACAATTTGTAAGTAAGAAGGGTTACGACAATGACGGTGGTAGTTGCCACGCGGGTCTCCAGGTAGTCAATCAAGCGCCCGAAGGGACGACACTGGCAGTAAGGATCGAGTGAATAGCGCCACGCTAGTAGAGTGGGGCTATTGCTATGAGAGCCGCCTGGATCCCCTGTCTTGATGCCGATTTCTTGGCAGTATAATCGCAAATGCCGCACCAATGGGTGTACTATTTAATGAAAGTTTACGGGAGGCATTGCAATGGGACGGCGCGGTTTTACCGAAGTGGTCATGACGACGGCGAACGCAGCGCGCCTGAGCGATTTTTTTATTACCCTGGGCTGGACCCATAAGCGTTTGCCGGTAACCCAGGACAGCCGTGAGTACTTCGATCTTCATCAAGCTTGCAGCGACAACTACCTGCTCACCCACCCGGTTGAGGATTGCACAGTGCGGCTATTGGAGGTGCCTACCGATACGCCAGTTTGGCGCCCCCTCGATACGGAGCTGATTGTCCCGGGGGGACTGTTTGATATCAATATGCGAACCCATCGCAGCGATGTTGCCGTGTCTTTGCTAAAGGATCATGGGTGGACGCCTCTCACTGAACCCTTGCCTTGGCAGTTTGGTGACAATTCGGTCAAAGAGTTCCTGGCTATGCAAGATGACGGGGTGGTATTGGCGGTCATGGAGCGGATCAGTCCACCACTACCCGGACCGCCCTTGGAGGGAATGAGCGATATATTTAACGCAACGCAAATTGTCCAAGACCATGATAGGACCCTTGAGTTTCTAGAAGTTCTCGGCTTTAACACCTTTGTTGATTTTAGCGGCCCTCTGCCGGGTGAGGGTGCTAGGGTGCTTAACTTGGAAGACTACAGCGACGAGGAAGGGCATATCCGTCTCACCATCTCGCATCCCGATGGTTTGATGCAGGGCTCTATAGAGGTCATCAGCACACCCCATCAACAGCGATCGACCCTAACCCCTATTAATGGCGGTCGCCGCGGTCTCTCTGCCCTCCGAATCCCCTGTGCCAATATACAGGCAACCTTTTCAACCCTTGTCGACTCCCCTTGGGTTGATGCCGTTCACAAGCCCCTCAAAAAGCGAGACCTAGGGGGTAATGACGGCTGGTGTTTTGCGGTGCTCACGCCTGACGGTGCTCGCTTGGACGTGTACGAGGCCGATGAGGTCTTATAGCTTATGCTGAAGTCTATTTTGCTGATCTGGGCATTGGCTGTAGAACCCGAGGCCGTAGCGGCGGTGTATGCGCACGAACTGGATTATGTCCTGGGTGAGTCGGGAGTCGTTGCTCCCGCCCTGGCCCATGCCTTGAAACGCCCAGAGTTAGCTGGACGGCGTTATCAAACGGTTTACCCGCCTACTGGCCCCCAGGTCGGCATTCGCTGGGTCGAGGGTGGTGCCCCAGCGCATCGACCTATGCGCCGAGTAGGGTGGAGCGCCATTGAATTATTAGTGGCTGACCCCGACAGCTTGGTGGATCAGTTAACGGCTGCAGGATTTGAGCATCTTCACGGTCCGGCCTATCTGACGGACCAGAACAATATTCGCGCGGCTCAGCTCATTGGGCCTGCGCATGAATTGCTTTATGTCACACACATTGAGGATCCGTCACGATCGCTTCTGCAGGTGGCGCGACCATCGAGCCCGGTTGGCCACCCCTTCATTATGGTGGCCGGTAGCCGCAATTTAGAAGCGACCCAGGCATTCTTTGAGCGTTATTTTGCCAATACGCTAACGAATCGCATTCCCTTTCGTATCGATGTCCTCTCTGACGCCTATGACTTGCCGGGAGCGACTCTACACGAATTGGCGCTAGTAAAATTTGCTGAACCCTTTGGCTTGGAGTTTGATCAGTATCCAGCGCAGGCCAAGGCCCAACCGTTGCCTTTAGAGGAGCGAGGCGGGATCATCTTGGTCACGGTATCTGCAGAGCCCGGGCCTAAAACTGGCGAACTACCTTGGGCTGTGTCCTATGACGACGACGGTGAGCCAAGGGGTGGTATTGTCATTTTGCCCTCCGGGACACCACTTGAGGTGCGATTCGAATGACGTATGCCCTATACAGCTCCCTGCTAGTCGGGACGTCGCCTGTTTCGACTATCCCGCCTAGCCCCCTGTTGGCTGGGTAAGTCGACAGATGCCTGAAACGCTGTTCGATAAGCTATGGCGTGCGCATGAGATTTGTCAGCTTTCAGATCAACAAAGCCTTATATACGTCGATCGAATAGTCCTCCACGAGCGCACGGGCAGTATCGCACTCGCTAGCCTAGCGGCGAGAGGACGGGCGGTAAGGCAGCGACGCCATGCCTTTTGCACTATGGATCATATTATTGATACGACACCTGGCCGCAATGACAACACGCGCATGCCGGGGGGTCGTGATTTTATTATTGCTACTCGTACCGCCGCGCAAGAAATGGATATTACGCTGTTTGATATTAACGATCCGGATCAAGGTATCGTCCATGTGATCTCGCCAGAGCTCGGTATTGCTCAACCTGGAGCGACCTTGGTGTGCCCCGATAGTCACACCTGTTCGCTGGGTGGTTTGGGAGCATTGGCTTGGGGTGTGGGATCCACTGAGGCGACACATGCCCTTGCCACTAGCACCCTCCGAGTTCGGCGGCCCGGTAACCATAGAATCGAATTTGTAGGTGATCTACCCGCGGCTGCCACAGCCAAAGATATGATTTTATTTGTCATTCGAGAGCTGTCTGCTGCTGGTGGTGCGGGTCAGGCATTGGAATTTGCTGGCGCAGCAGTGCGTCAGCTGTCGGTAGAGGGTCGGCTCACCCTGTGCAATATGGCAACCGAACTCGCTGCTTTTACCGCGGTGATTGCTCCCGATCAAACAGTATTCGATTACCTTAAGGGTCGCCCTTATGCCCCTACCGCCGCCTATTGGCAAGCTGCGGAAACCCATTGGCGGACGTTTTTTTCAGACCCCACTGCGCGCTTTGATCATGAAACAACGCTGTCTATCAGTCATCTAAAACCGCAGCTCAGTTGGGGGACTAGTCCCCAGCACAGTATGGATTGGGATGCCACGATTCCTGATCCAGAACAGGCGGGTGATGCGGTTACCCGTGACGCTTGGCGTCAAGCTCAGCGATACATGCACTTACAGCCGAGGTCTCGACTGTCTGATTACCGTATTGACGCCGCGTTTATCGGTTCCTGCACTAACAGTCGGTTATCGGACTTGCGTATGGCGGGCGATTATTTACGCCGTTCAGGTTTTCGAGTGGCTCCCGGGGTCAAAGCGTTGTGCGTACCGGGCAGCGGCAGGGTCAAGCGCGCCGCAGAGGCGGAGGGGCTTGATGAGGTATTTCGTAGCGCCGGCTTTGAATGGCGTGAGCCCGGCTGCTCACTGTGTTTTTACGCGGGTGGGGAACATTTTGATGAGGGTGCTCGAGTGGTCTCCACCACCAACCGCAATTTTGAAGGCCGCCAAGGGCTACAGGTGCGGACGCATTTAGCCAGTCCTCTGAGTGTGGTGGCCAGTGCCTGTGCCGGCTATTTAACCGCAGCAGGACCTCATTGATGCAGGGCTTCCAGTCACACACTGGGGTTATGATGCCCCTGCTCCGAGACAACGTAGATACTGACGTGATCATCCCCTCCAGGGAGATGCGGACAGTGTCTAAAACGGGTTTGCTTGAGGGGCTTTTTGCACCTTGGCGTTATCTACAGGTCGACGAGCGGGTACCCAATACTGATTTTCCAATGAATCAGTCGAGCTTTAACGGTGCCTCTATTCTCCTAGCAGGCACCAACTTTGGGTGCGGTTCCTCTAGGGAACACGCGGTCTGGGCGCTCATGGAAGCAGGTTTTCGCGTGGTCATCGCGGAGTCTTTTGCCACGATATTTTTTAATAATGCGCTGCGGAACGGGTTATTGCCAGTAGCCTTGAGTCGAGAGGCTTTGATCGGTCTCATGGAGTGGTGTGCTATCGATCCGCAGGTCCATAGGCCCACCGTAGATCTCCAGACAGGTACCGTGGAGGCGGGTCATCAACAGATCATGTTCGAGATGGCGTCGGATGCCCGCACCATGCTGTTGAGCGGACTCGATGAAATCGGTCTGACCGAGCAAAACAGGGACGCCATCGAGACATTTGAGAACCAAGATAGGCAACGTCGGCCATGGATTTACCTTGATCAGCGTTAACCGCTGTCTGCCGTCTCAACGATGCCGCGTGCCACAAGATCTAGCAGGGTTTCCTCGTCGATACCCAGCTCGGTTAAGACCGCCGCGCTGTGTTCACCGACCGAGGGTAATCCTAGAGCGTTACCCACGCGATCGTGGTCAAACTGCAGGGGCAGTGCTGGAAGACTGGCAGTCTTGCCGCGGTTATCGCCCTCGGTGAGGGTGACATCAACGAGGCCTCCCGACTGCAAGAGGTGAGGATCGGTAAAAAGATCTCCCGGTCGATTTATGGGTGCAAAGGGTAGGCCGGCGCGCTCTAAACGGGCACACAGTTCCTTCAATGGTAGCGGGTTAAAAAGTATTTTGATGGCAGACAGGAGTGAGGCTCGCGCGCTGACGCGTCCTGCATTAGTGGCTAATCCCGGATCTTCAGACCAAGCCGCGCAGCTAAACTCGGTGCAGAATCGCTGCCATAGCTGATCGCTAACAATGCCGACGAAAACCTGCTCCCCTGAGTCTAAGTCAAAAATATCGTAGATCGCCCAGGCTGACTGCCGCACCGGCATGGGTGGTGGTGGAGAGCCACTAACGACCTCCTGCGCCATGTGCTGCCCGACGAGGAAGGCGGTCGTTTCAAACAGTGAGCTTGTAACGTGACAGCCGTGACCCGTCAGCTCGCGTTCCCGAAGAGCCGCGAGAATACCAATGACACCAAACAGCCCGCCGGTCACATCGATAACCGAGGATCCGGCGCGTAAAGGTTGGCCAGGGGGTCCCGTCATATAGGCGAGGCCTCCCATCATTTGGGTGACTTCATCAAGGGCGACCCTGTTTTCATAAGGCCCAGATAAAAAGCCTTTGAGTGAGCAATAGATCAGATTGGGTTGGCGAGCTGATAGACATCCATAGTCAAGCCCAAGCTTATCGAGCGCTCCTGGTCGAAAATTTTCCACCAAGATGTCCGTCTCAGCGATCAAGCGGCGGGCGATCTCCAGACCTTCCTCACTTTTTAAGTCGAGGCTGAGCGATCGCTTGTTTCGGTTGTACATTGGAAAGTATCCGGCTCCTGAACCCTTGAGCTGCCTCGTTTTATCGCCTCCCAGGGGCTCTATTTTGGTTACCTTTGCCCCGAGGTCTGCGAGGATGAGGCCAACGGTGGGACCCATCACCATATGGGTGAACTCAACGGCGGTGAGTCCCTCCAAGGGACGTCGATGGGTCAAAGGGGACGTGGGATTCATTTTCCGACAGCTCTCAGGCATTTGTTATCATGGTATGCCAATGAGCTGATTTGAGTCCACTCTATGACTGATGCCCACCAGTATGCTAATGACTGCATGTTACTGCGTCGCAGACCTAGCGGGCTGCCCACCCTCGATTGTTTCGAAGCGTTTGTTCAGCCGCTGGCCCCTTTGGCGGCGGGTAAAGTTCGCTGCCAGACGCTTTACCTCTCGTTGGACCCCTATATTCGTTCAGTCATAGCAGGGAACCACATGGGTCATGGTATAGAGCCTGGGGAGGTGATACCCGGAGAAACCGTTGCGCGAATTGTCGACAGCAACTGTTCTGACTGGCCCATTGGAACGCTGGTTCGCTGTGATGGTGGCTGGCAGCACTTTAGTGACCACACGGCTGAGGACTTGCATCCACTGCCCCCGGGACTATTACATCCTTCCCTAGCGCTGTCGGTTCTGGGTATGCCAGGGCTTACGGCTTTTGCTGGTATTCATCGTCTGGCTCAAGTGACAGTGGGTGATACCGTGGTCATTCCCGCGGCGGTGGGCGGTGTGGGTGCCATGGCCGGGCAGCTAGCCCGCTTGGCTGGGGCGAAAACAATAGCCATCACGTCGGGACAAAAAAAGCGGCAGATTGCCCTTGAACAACTAGGATACAGCGCGTGTATAGACCGTGATCAAGATGACGTAGCGACCGTCCTCGCTGCTGAGGCGCCAGAGGGTGTATCAGTCTATTTTGATTTGGTCGGTGATCCCTTGCTCACGACGGTGAGCCAACAGCTAGCGATAGGTGGGAGAATTGTATTGTGTGGGTTAATGGGGGATTACAATGGGATACAAAAAACCACCGGTCCACCACCCGGTTTATGGATCGGTAAGCGCGCCACAGTGAAGGGGCTCGTTGTTTATGACTTTGAACATGAGCGATCAGATTTCGAACAGGCCTATATACCACTGGTACGCGATGGAGTGATTCAAACCAATGAGGAATTCCATGTGGGTCTAGCGTGTGCTCCAGAAGCCTTCTGTCGACTGATGCGTGGTGAGAATACTGGCAAGGTGGTGGTACAGCTAGCAGTGAGTGAACAGGGCGTATGAGGAAGTCAGTGACGATTAGTGAGGTCGGCTTGCGGGACGGCTTACAAAGTATTAGCACCATTATGCCAACCGAGGCAAAAGTAGAGTGGATCGCCCGCGAGTATGAGGCAGGGGTGCGGGAGATCGAAGTGGGCTCCTTTGTCTCGACTGCGTTACTGCCACAAATGGCCGACACCGAAGCGGTCATCAAAGCGGCACTGAACTTTCCTGGCCTGATTGTGGCGGTACTGGTGCCTAATCGGCGTGGCTGCGAGGCGGCCATCGCCGCGGGCGCACACAAGATTTCACTGCCACTTTCGGTCAGTGAGACCCACAGTAAAAAAAACCTTAATCGCGGCCATCCGGCCATGCTGGCAGAGATCAGTGCTTGCCTAGACCTCGTCAATGCCCAGCCTAGCCATCAAAAACCTCACTTCGAAGTGGGTCTGGCGACCGCTTTTGGCTGTTCCATTGAGGGTGCTGTTAGCGCCCAACAGGTCTATGAGCTCGCGCAACAAGTCGTAGATAGAGGGGTTCCAGAGATAGGACTGTCGGACACTACGGGTATGGGCAATCCCACACAACTTGAGGAATTAGTGACGGGCATTTGGGATCGACTGGGCAATCAAGTGCTCAGTTCGGTGCATTTACACAACACAAGGGGCCAAGGCCTGGCAAATGTACTCAAGGCAGTGGAGCTGGGTATTACGACGATTGATAGTTCGCTGGGTGGCCTGGGGGGCTGTCCCTATGCGCCCGGGGCCAGCGGCAATATTGTTACCGAGGATCTTGTTTTTTTGCTGGAGTCCATGGGTTATCACACGGGGATTGACCTGGAAAAATTGTTAGCGGCTCGTCATGCGGTTGCGGCGCTGCTCCCTAGTGAGAGCTGGTATGGCTTTACCGCAGAGGCGGGGTTACCCACCGGTTGGGTACCCACGGTACCGACGAATGACTGATCTAACCGCTCTTAAGCCCCGCGTGATTGGGGTGCGAAACCCGCGCAGCGGCAAATATGACGCCGAAATACCGGTTATCGATGCGGAAACCGTGGCTACGCGGGTCGCGACATGTCGCCAAGCGCAGATGCACTGGCAGGCCTCAAGCCCACACCATAGAGCCGTTGTTCTGCGTCGTTTTGCGGATCAGCTCGATATCGAGTTCAGTGAGCTATCAAAGTCGTTGGCAATAGACACGGGCCGCACCACGTTTGCGCAGTTTGAAGTAGCCGGCACAATCCAGCTCATTAGACAGTGGGCCGACAGGGTTGAGGAGGCGCTGGCAATAGTCAACGATAGCGGTCAATCACAACAGGTAGCAACGGTCAGTTACCAGCACAGAGGTATTCCCTACCCTGTGGTAGCGGTTATCAGTCCCTGGAACGTCCCGCTGCTGTTAGCCATGATAGATAGCGCCCCTGCTCTTGCAGCCGGATGCAGCGTCATACTCAAGCCTTCTGAAGTCGCGCCGCGATTTATTGCGCCTTTAGTAGTGGCGTTGTCGAGGGTGCCCGAACTGGCGGCAGTGTTCAGCGTGGTGACTGGCGACGCAGAAACGGGTCGGGCAATGATAGATGAAGCAGATGCGGTGTGTTTTACCGGTAGCGTTGCGACGGGACGCGCCGTCGCACGGCAGGCGGCCGAACGATTTATACCTGCGTTTCTTGAGTTGGGGGGCAAAGATCCAGCCATCATTCTCCCCGACGCCGATCTTGAGCTGACGGCTCGGGCTATTATTCGCAGTGCCATTGGATTGACCGGTCAAACCTGTCAATCACTGGAACGAGTGTATTGTCATCGAGGCATTTATGAAGACTTCATAGCGGTGCTGCTGGCGCAAATCGACGCGCTATCACTGACCTGCTCTGAGGATGGCTCTGGTGATATTGCGCCGCTCATTTTTGCCCCTCAAGCGCAGCTTATTCAGGATCAAATTGATGCTGCCGTGAGGCAAGGGGCGAAGGTGCTCCGCGGCGGTAAAATAATGGAATGTGGGGGTATCTGGTACCCAGCGACGGTGTTGGTCGATGTCAGTCACGCAATGAACTTGATGCAAGAGGAAACTTTTGGGCCGATCATACCGATCATGCAGTATGCGACCACGGAGGAGGCGCTTAGCCTAGCAAATGACTCGAGCTTTGGGCTATCGGGAGCCGTATTTTCGCAAGATCGGGAAGCAGCGATCGCTGTTGCTAGCCGATTGAACGTAGGTGCAGTGAGTATTAACGATGCGTCGCTGACCGGCATTGTCAACGACGTTGAGAAGAATAGCTTTGGTTTGTCTGGTATGGGCGGATCACGAATGGGCCCCGCAGGTCTGACGCGTTTTCTACGCAAGCGCGCACTGCTTTTTCAGGAGGCGGAGCCGGCGCCAGTCACCTTGTTTGCTGATAAACCCGACTAAAGATTCAGAGCAACCTGATAGGCCTCTCGTGTCGTAGCCAACAGGGATCGCGGTGCGTGGCAGTCACCAATAGCGTGCACTTGCAATCCCGCTGCACGCAAGGGAATGAGTAGCGCATCATTGGGCACTCGACTACTGGCGTGGGTTAGCGCGACAACATCCTCAAGGACGGTGATCTCTCCGGAGTAAACATTTCTTATCAGCAGTTGGGCCTGCTCGAGGGACTCCAAGCAGTGGGGTTCGACGTTGCACACCAAAGACACTCCGCGGTCGTGAAGACGTTGGTAAATGCCCTGTCGGTTGATGAGTGAGATGTCATGAGCAATACGCTCCCGAGAGGTAATAATAGTGACCGCGCTAAACCGAGTCGATAGTAGTTCTGCGGTGGCATAGGTGAGTTCTGTATGGTCTTGATCGACAATCACCACGCGACCGCGAGTGACGGTGTTCCTGTCGAGGGCTTCTGCAGCGACGGCTCGTATGCCGGGAATCAGCCCCGGTGTTGTCCACTCGCCTGTGAGCCATGAGGGAATGCAAGCACGGGCGCCTGTGGCAAGCAGCGTGATGTCAGGGGCGCGCTGTAAAATGTCGTCAAGCTCCGCTAATCGGCCTAGATCGAAGCGAACCCCTAATCGGGCTGCACGTAGGTATTGGAAGTCATAGACGCTCGATAAGTTCTCGCCGCCCGGTAAGCGTGCGTGAAGTCGCGTTTTTCCGCCCGGTGCCTCATGGTCTCCCAAAACAGTGACCTCATGGCCACACGTGGCGGCGGTTAAGGCCGCCTCAAGTGCGGCTACCCCGGTCCCTACAATGGCGACGTGCTTTTTAGTGGTGTTTGGCTTGGGACGCCAATGGTGTTCATCCACGGCGCCCACCCGTGGGTTGTTATCGCATTCTAAGCCGGCGCCATCAATGATGCTCCGCCAGCAGGTGTTACAGGATACGCAGTAACGAATTTCATCTTCTCGTCCCTCCATGCACTTTCGGGGAAACGCCGGATCGGTGATTAACGGTCTGCCGAGGAACACCACGTCAGCCGTGCCATTGGTCAATGCGGTCTCACACTCGTTGGGATCAGTGAGATAGCCAATGGCGCCACTCGCCATGCGTTGCGCTACTTCCCGTAGCGCTCTGATGTGCTGTAGATACGGATGGCGTTCACCGTGAGCGTCCGGTAAATGCTTGTACAGCGACCTGGCATGGGCTCCCCACACCCATGTCCAGCAGTCAAATAATTCTTGCTGCTCCGCCAGTCGCAGCGATATGTTCTTAGCCATGCTCAGGTCTATACCCCCGGCCACGCCATCATCGCCGGGCAGCTTCAAGCTAATGATAAATGGTCGCGGACACTCGCTGCGTATAGCCGCGATGAGTTCACGAAGAAACCGTGTCCGACCTTCTAGGTCGCCACCGTAGTCATCTTCGCGATGATTAGACCAAGGCGACAGGAATTGGTGAAACAGGTGGCCATGTCCGGCTGAAATTTCAACCCCTGCAAACCCAGCGCGTTTCAGGCGTCCACAGGCTTGCGCCCAGTCATCGATCATATCGCCGATCTGCCCAGGAGAGAGCGCTGAGGGCACCGTCCAGCTTAGATCATCGGGTAGAGCAGAGGCACCCACCGCACCGTCATTTCTTCCTACAGAGTGGCGACCACGTCCTGAGTCTTGGACTTGCCCTAAAATGAAGGCGCCTTCTTGGTTTACCACATCTGCGATGCTACGTAATGCATCAAACTCAACGTCGTCCCACACTCGGAGGCGTGAAGGCTGTCGGTTGTAAGCGGTCATTGCCAGCGGTTCGGTAATGATGGCCGCCGCGCCACCCGCTGCTCGGGATCGGTAGTAGTTCAGTAATTTTTCAGTGGGCCGCCCATCGACGACATACTTAGTCAGGATAGAGGCATGAATAATACGGTTTCTTAGGCGATAGCCACCCAGATCTAGGGGGCTAAACAGCGTCGGGTACGAAGTGCTCATATCGCCGCTTGGTCAGCTGTCTGCAGCATCGACAATCGACGGGTTGTCGTTGGCTATTGATTGTGTTCCCGAGGCGCCTTCCAGCTGTGCTAGCACCGTTTGGATAAGACGTTCCCGGCCCGCGGCAAGCTCCTCTGACTGGGCCTCATTCGGTTCATAGGCTTCGATAGCCGCGGTGAGGTGCAACCCCTGCGCCTCGAGAACACGCTCGGCAAGGTACAGTCTTTCTTTTACTGCCGAGATTTCTGCTGTCAGCCGCAATACACAGCTAAGTATCTCGTCAACACCATCAGCGGCAAAAAACTGGTGGCGCTGGCCTCGCCGTTTTCTTGGAATTTTTCGCATGACGGTTGCCTATTCTTTCCAGGCACCAAAGCCATACCAGCGGGTGCCCTTTGGATCCATACGGCCCGTCAGGCTGTCGAAGGTGTTACTTCCCGTGAGTGCAGATTTAAACGCTGCGTCGCCGACAAAGGTATATCTGGGCAGGGTCGCTTCAATAAAGTTATCCTCGTCAAAGCCCGCATTGCTGAGTAGTTCACGGTAGTTTTGCTTACGGAAAGTGCCGTAGTAGGGCTCATTGTTGTAGTAGGTGTCCCAGTTCATGTAGAAGTTTTCGTACACCGGCATGGCATTCATGGGGGGAAGCTCCATCTGCCACAGCACGCCTCCTGGTTTGAGGACCCGGTAGGCTTCACGCAGGTAGGCAGCCAGATCTTTTGGAGGCAGCTCATGGAGGAACATTGAAGAAAATACGACGTCAAATTGTTCATCGTCAAAGGCCATATCGCTCGCATCCATCTGCTTAAAATGCACCGGTATGCCGAGGGACTGGGCGCGTGCATGGCCATAGCGCAGCACCGGTGCGGCCACGTCAATCGCGGTCACCTCGGCGTCAGGAAAAGCCGTTGCCCAAGGTAAGGTGTTGTGCCCGACGGTGCATCCACAGTCTAGGATCTGCTGTGGATTGAAATCGGAGTAGGCGAGTCGGATATAATTGGCCAGCGTGCTGCCAATATCGTTTAGCTCCTTACCAAACTGTCCGAAGGCAAAGACGTCAATGGAGTTGTCATACACGGCGCCAGCACAAAGGTCTCCGGGTTGATATTCAGCGTGATAGGCGCCCGGCGCTAGGTGAACATCAAACCCCGTGACATTCTTAGGCAGTTCGAGATGGGGGTCTAGCGTCAGAGTGCCGCTACAGCTGTCGACGGTTGGCCTATCGTTGAGTGAGTCCCGGTTGCGATCCACCGCGTCACTGACTACATCAAAGACCATTTCCTGAGCTGAGGTGCGCACGCTGCTGTAGGCCTTAAACGGGAATGCGTCCAGCAAAGAACGGTGAATATCCTCTGGAGTTTCTAGGCGCTTACCCCGTTTGGTGTTCTCTTCTGCGACCGTCGAGTCAAAATGTTGCCGAAGGCCCGCCGACATCTGCTGAAGTACATGCGAGCGTAAACTGGATACGAAGGCGCGTCGCGCGCGATCCTCCTGAGTAAGGGGTATGGCCATACCGTGTTCGTGGGATTGATGGTGCATAGTTTCTCCCCTGCTATTGTCGGTGTGTACTCATGGTATGTTTCAGGTGGGAAGTATCCCATAATCCAGATTCTGCTGCCGACTATCATTTTTGCTTGCAGACTGAACTATAGAGGAGCCACAACTATGACAACAATTGTAGTGCTATTCAACTTGAAGCCAGAGACTGATGTCAGTGCATATGAGCACTGGGCACGGGAGGTTGACCTGCCGACGGTGCGGCGTCTACCGGGTGTTTCGGGTTTTGAAGTGCTGGCTATTCAAGGCCTATTAAATGGTGACTCCGAGGTCCCCTACAGCCACGTCGAGCTTATTAAGATCGACGATATGGACAGCTTTAAGCGTGCGGTGGGTACAGCGGAAATGCAGAGTATAGCTGCTCAGTTTCAGCGCTATGCTCTGGCGCCACTGTTCATGGTAGCCGAGTCCCTAGAGTGAAGAGTTTAGCCGGTAAGGTGGCATTGTGTACGGGATCCGGGCGGCTTGGTGGTTTGGGGCACGGCATGCTTCGGCGGCTCGGCGATGCGGGCTGCCGTCTGGTCGTTAGTGATCTGGCGAGTGTGCTCAATGAGGGTGAGGCGGAAACGCCCAACGAGGTGGTGGCAGACTTGTTGGCCGCCGGTTGCGATGTGTTGGCTATGCCTTGTGATGTCAGCGATGAAGTCTCAGTATCGGCCGCGGTTGCTGGTGTCATGGCGGCATGGGGTCGACTGGACATAGCCATAAATAACGCTGCTATCGGCGATGTCATATGCCCGTTATCTGAACTTAACTATGCGGATTGGCAGCGGGTTATTGGAGTGAACTTATCAGGGGCTTTTTTGCTCACTAGGGAAGCGTCCCGGGTGATGAATCCGGGAAGCAGTATCATCAATGTTGCCAGCCAGGCCGCGAAGACGGGCTTTCGTCAAATGGCACCCTATGTCGCTTCCAAGCACGGCTTGATCGGATTAACTCGGACGGCGGCAATCGACCTCGCACCGAGGGGTATTCGTGTCAATGCGGTCTGTCCAAATCATGTCACCACCTCTATGGGCCGGGCGCAGAGCGAGTACTTTTCAGCCTTAAGAGGCCTCACGCCTGAAGATTATCGCGCGGGCATTGCCGAGCGCGTTCCGCTAGCGAGAGTCGGCAAGCCCAGTGATACCGCGTCGGCGGTGGCTTTTCTGGTATCTGATGAGGCAGGCTTCATTACCGGTGAGGCACTCAATGTCAGTGGTGGTGAAGAGATGCATTGAGCGCGATGGGCGTTGGTTAACTCCGCCCTCGATGCACTGTGATAGATGAAAACCAGCGTTCTGCGGCCATGCAACTCGCCACTGGACGCGCATTGACGCGGTGCTATACTCTCGGTGGACATTGCGGTGGCGCTGGCAGACCTCGATGTGAGCAGTAACGATGTTGCGTGGTACACGGTGGCCACTGCCATATCGACGACTACTTGCTGAGATAAGTCTAGGTGGGTTAACTAGGCCGCTGTTCACCTAAAAAATAATAAGAGGTGCCTGTGATGAAACGGCATTACTATATCAGCGATAACCTGGACGATTTGGAAGTGACTGAGCGGCAAATGGAGGCTGCTGGTGTTAGCACGCCACAAATCCATGTGCTCAGCAATGACGAGGCAGGGTTAGAGGCTCATCAACTGCATCAAGTGGAGGCGGTGCTCAAGCAAAATGTGGTTCGAGGCACTGAGCTGGGCGCAGTCGTGGGCATGATCGGTGCTGTAGCGACACTCGCGCTCTGCTGGATGTTCGACGTGCCCGAGTCCTATACGTGGATTCCCGTCATTTTTCTGGCCATTATTGTCCTAGGCTTTTGTACTTGGGAGGGCGGCCTAATTGGCATTCAGCAAATGCATGTTGATTTTCGGCGTTTTCGCGACGATCTCGAGCAGGGCAAACATGTGTTATTCGTCGACTTTGATGCCGACCAAGAGCAGACTATCAATGCCGTAGTCGCTCAGCATCCACGGTTGGTTGACGCGGGGGAGGGTGAATCCACGCCTCGCTGGGTGATAGCCATACAGAATAGATTTCACCGTGGTGTGAATTGGGCACCCTAACGGGCGCCCAAAAAGATGATTAAGCTCGTTTTAGGTTGACGAACGGCAGTAAGCAATGAGAACCTTGCCGCCATCAATCGTTACAACACTATAAAAACAATAAATATCACAAAATAGATTTGGGGGAATAAATGAATCTAGTGATTTCGCTCGTCTTGTTGGTGGTGGGCAGTCTACTGTTCCATTGGTTAAGTCCTTGGCAGTTAACGCCCTTGGCGTCGAATTGGGGAGCTATCGACACCACTATCGACATTACGCTGGTCATTACCGGCGTGGTATTCGTTGCGGTTAATTTGTTTATGGCCTATGCCATTTTTCGGTACCGTTTCAACTCTGCGCGTAAGTCCCATTACGAGCCGGAAAATAAAAAGCTAGAAGTCTGGCTGACTGCGATTACCGCCGTAGGGGTAATCGGTATGTTGGCGCCAGGCTTGGTGGTATGGGCTGATTTCGTCGATCCCCCTGATGACGCGCACGAGGTAGAGATTGTTGGCGCCCAGTGGCAGTGGCACTACCGACTTCCGGGAGACGATGGCGTTTTGGGTGAAGTAGACGCCCGCTACATTGGTCCCGACAACCCGTTTGGGATGAGTCCCAATGACGATGCGGGTCTCGATGATGTGCTTATCACCAGCAACGAATTACATTTACCCATTGATAAGCCTGTCAAGGCGCTGCTGCGCTCAAAAGACGTGCTACACGACTTCGCCGTACCCCAGTTCAGAGTAAAAATGGACTTGGTGCCGGGGACAGTGACTTATGTCTGGTTCACGCCCACTCGCACGGGCAAATTTGACATCCTCTGTATGGAATTGTGTGGTATCGCCCATTACACCATGCGCGGTTATGTGGTCGTAGATACCGACGAAGACTTCGACGATTGGCTTGGCCAACAACAGACCTGGCAAGACATCCAGTCGGAAGGCCCGGGTGATTTGGTGGCAGGTAAGGCCGCCTACGGGGTGTGCTCTGCCTGTCACGGGCAGCAAGGCGAAGGCAACTTCGCCTTAAACGCGCCCGCCTTGGCAGGTCTCCCCGCTTGGTACACCTCAAGAGAGCTCAACTATTACAAGGCCGGCATCCGAGGTGCACACGAAAAAGATACCTACGGTAAGCAGATGGCCCCTATGGCAAACACTTTAGTCGACGACGCGGCAGTCCGCGATGTGGCGGCTTATCTTGAGTCCTTACCGACGGTCAATCTGGAATCGACGATTGCCGGGGATGCCAGTAAGGGCGCCTCACACTATGTCACTTGTGGTGCTTGCCATGGTGCGCAGGCACAGGGAAGGTATGCGCTTCAGGCGCCTCGCCTTGCTGGTCAAAGTGATTGGTACCTGAAAAGACAGCTCAAGAGTTTCCGGCTGGGTATTCGCGGTGCTCACAAGCAGGACGCCTACGGCCATCAGATGGTTTTGATGGCGCGCTCGCTACAAAACGAACAATCCATAGACGATTTACTCGCCTACGTGAATACATTGTGAATCAATTAAGACGATCTAATTGACGCCTATACATTAAGGAGTAAGCATGCAAAACGTGGCAATTGCTGACCAAACCGTTGAACTGCACGACCCGCAAACGTTCATCACCAAGTATGTCTGGAGCCAAGACCATAAAGTCATTGCTATCCAGTACAGCTTAACGGCTATCTTCGTCGGTTTGGTGGCGCTGGTCCTGTCCGGACTCATGCGGCTGCAGTTGGGGTTCCCCGATACCTTCGACTTTATTACCCCCAGCTCTTACCTGCAGTTTGTGACCATGCATGGAATGATTATGGTGGTGTACCTGCTTACCGCACTGTTACTGGGTGGCTTTGGTAACTACATGATCCCGCTGATGATCGGCGCAAGAGATATGGTATTTCCGTTCATGAATATGCTCAGTTTTTGGGTATATCTTTTGTCGGTGATTGTTTTGATGGCCAGTTTCTTCGTTACTGGTGGACCGACCGGAGCCGGCTGGACCCTGTATCCACCTCAGGCCATCCTGGAGGGCACCCCAGGCAGCGATTGGGGCATTATATTGATGCTGGTGTCCTTGGCCATTTTCATTGTCGCTTTCACGATGGGCGGCCTCAACTACGTGACGACCGTTATTCAGGCCCGCACCCACGGCATGACTATGATGCGTATGCCGCTGACAATATGGGGCATCTTTACGGCCACTATTCTCGGCCTCTTAGCGTTCCCGGCGCTTTTGGTCAGCGCCATTATGATGCTGTTTGATAAAATCCTGGGCACTAGCTTTTTTATGCCAGCACTGGTGTCACTGGGTGAGAATCTCGACTATAGCGGCGGTAGCCCGGTCTTGTTTCAACACTTATTCTGGTTTTTCGGACATCCAGAGGTGTACATTGTCGCGCTACCAGCCTTTGGCATGGTATCTGATGTACTCGCTACCCACGCGCGCAAGAACATCTTTGGCTATCGCATGATGGTGTGGGCGATTGTTGGGATTGGTGGACTGAGCTTTGTGGTGTGGGCGCACCATATGTATGTCAGCGGTATGCACCCGGCCTTTGGCTTTTTCTTCGCTACCACCACTCTAATTATTGCGGTACCCACGGCCATTAAGGTCTACAACTGGGTCCTCACCCTGTACCGAGGCAATATTCAACTCACGGTACCTATGTTATTCGCCATAGGGTTCATATTTACCTTCACTCACGGCGGACTGACCGGTCTGTTCCTAGGCAACGTCACCATTGACCTGCCGCTGTCTGACACCTATTTCGTGGTAGCACACTTCCATATGGTGATGGGCGTGTCACCGGTTATGGTCTTGTTTGCCGCGGTGTATCACTGGTATCCACTGTTTACGGGCAGGATGTTCAATGAGAAATTAGGCAAGGCACACTTCTGGCTGACGTTCTTGGGCGCTTACGCTGTTTATTTGCCCATGCACTACATCGGTTTACTCGGTGTGCCCCGTCGTTACTTCGCTATGGGCACTACCGACTTTATTCCTGAGTCAGCGTTCACCCTGAATGCGAGCATTACCGTTTCAGCGCTGATCGTCGGCCTGAGCCAATTGATCTTCCTCTATAACCTATTTTGGAGTCTTCGCTACGGAAAGCCCGCGGGCCACAACCCCTGGGGAGCTACCAGCCTAGAATGGCAGACACCGGATGTGCCGCCCCATCATGGCAACTGGGGTAAGGAGCTCCCCGTTGTGTACCGCTGGGCCTATGACTATGGCGTGCCCGGGGTTGAGCAAGATTTCATTCCGCAGAATCATCCGGTGACCGATGCAGAGCATACGGCAGGGGAACCTGAGGGGAGTAAGGCATGAAATTTTTTAAAACCCTCGGCACAAAGCCGTGGCTGCACGATGGCGATGTAGGTGCGGTCGCCGTGGATTACTCTGGACCCCACATTGATGCGGCGTCGCGAATTGCCCTTCGGTTTATCCTCGTCGTGGTGAGCGTTATTTTCTTCTTGTTCATCATTACGTTTCTCGCTCGTTCACAATACCCGGATTTCGAAGCGCTATCTGGGGCGCCATGGCAGCCCTTTACCGACCCTTCACGTCTTTGGATTAACACTGCGCTGCTGGCATTGGCGAGTGCCGCTATGCAGCTGGGGGTATCGGGAGCGCGGCAAGGCAAACTGAATATGACCGTGACTGGCATCAGCAGTGCAGTCTGTTTTACCGTGTTGTTTATCGTCGCCCAGCTAGATTTGTGGATGCACCTGCAATCCATGGGCTTTTATATCAATAGCAACCCTGCCAACAGCTATTTCTACATGCTGACAGCCATACATGGCTTGCACATCATGGGTGGCCTAATTGTGTTGACTAATGTGGTGTTTCGAGTCTGGTATGACAACAGCCCAGAAAGCCTTGGCGCTCCCCTGCAACTGTGCACGACCTACTGGCATTTTCTTTTGGGCGTTTGGCTGGTGCTATTCGCATTACTCACTAGCCGACCAGAAACCATTAATGCTCTGGCCGCCATGTGTGGATTTTGAGGAACGTTCATGACAACGCAAAGTAATGAAACTACCGCCTACACTGAGCCCGGCATCAAGGGCATGGTGTCCGATTGGGTAGGCGACAAACAAGTATTCGACATGCCCTGGGGCAAGTTGATGATGTGGTTATTCCTTCTCAGCGATACCTTCATCTTCTCAGTGTTTTTGACCGGCTACATGAATGTCAGGCTATCGGCGACCGATAGCTGGCCCAACACCAGTGAGGTGTTTGCGCTGACCATTTTTGGATCCCACCTGCCCTTGGTGTTGATCGCAATTATGACGTTTATTTTAATTACTAGCAGCGGCACCATGGCCATGGCGGTGAACTTTGCCTACAGCGGTAATAAGCGCGTCACGGTTATACTCATTACGCTGACGGCTATTCTTGGTGCGTCATTTGTGGGTATGCAAGCCTTCGAATGGTCAAAGCTGATAGAGGAGGGGGTTAGACCTTGGGAGAATCCCTTCGGCGCTGCTCAATTTGGCTCGGCTTTCTTCATGATTACCGGCTTCCACGGTCTGCACGTGACCGGAGGTGTCATTTATCTCCTTGTGGTTGCGCGCAAAGTGGCGCGTGGGGACTACGATAAAAAAGGCTATGCCATTGTCGAGATTGTTGGCCTTTATTGGCACTTTGTGGACTTGGTGTGGGTGTTTATTTTTGCATTCTTTTATTTGTGGTGAGGTTATGTGATGAGTGAAGAAGCTGGCCAGCAGCACCCCATAGGCATCTATCTGAAAATTTGGTTGTTGCTTTTCGTATTGAGCGCGTTTTCTTATATGGTGGATTTTTTCCAGCTACAAGGTTACCTGCGTTGGACGCTGATTTTGGTGTTCATGTTCCTCAAAGCGGGCCTCATCCTGGCGATTTTTATGCATGTCGCCTGGGAGCGGCTGTCGCTACAGTATGTTCTGTTCGTCCCGCCCATAGCGCTGGTTGTTCTCGTTACGCTCATGGCTATTGAAGGCGACTACACCTTCCTCACTCGATTGGACTTTTTCGATCGCTGAAATGGAAGATAACAATGGAGCTTCCTCTGCACGCAAGCGAATGCAGCGGGGGTTTACTCTTGCCAATATCGTTATTGTCTTAGTCGCCGCATACGTTCTGTTGAGTCGGTCAGACGTTCCACCCCTTATCAACGGCATACTGTTGCCAGAGGGTCGACCGCTAGCGACATTCAGTTTGCTGGATCACCGCAGCCAAGTCTTCAATAACAGCCATCTGCAGGGGCGCTGGAGTTTAGTGTCTTACGGGTTTACCACCTGCCCAGATATTTGCCCTACCACCCTGTCAGAATTGAGCGTGGTCGCAAGGCGGTTACAGGAACGAGGGCATAACGACCTCAACGTTCTCTTTTACACCGTCGATCATCGGCGCGATACCGTGTCTCAGTTGGCAAGTTATATACCTTACTTCCATCCAGATTTTATTGGTTTGACCCATGTCGATGGTGGCGACAACGGCCACCTCCCTTTCGAGCAGGGCCTGGGCATTATGGCGCAACTGGTACCAGTGACCGATTCTGAGGGCGATCTTAGCGCTAACGACTATGAGGTTAGCCACGGGGTCACCCTGTTTTTGCTAAACCCGAAAGGTCAGTTACAGGCTATTTTTAAGCCGCGCTACAACGACCCTAGCCATGGGGTGGTGTTTGAGCCCGACACCGTTATCAAGGACTATCTAGCTATTCGCAACTACTTGAGCGCGCTCTAGAGCGATCTAATGTGCGTCGCCCTTCTGATCTGCTTAAAGCAAAGTCCCGCGACTCAGCCAGCGTGCTACGGCCTAGCTATGGCAATCGACGTACCGTCACTGTTGCCATCATCATCATGGTTTTCTGTGTCGACATAGTCATCATTCTCTGACGCTAAGCCGGTAACAGTGAACGTTGCCTTTTTCACCTTTTTACTGGTTACCGTAACATCGAACTTACACAATCCAGATGAATCACTGACACACACGGTCTCACCACTCAAGCCTCCGCTCCACCTGCCGGTCACTCTCACGCCTTCATACCCGCTGTGTAAATAATCGTGCACGGACACTTGTGCGGTGGCAATCCATGTACGTCGATCAACGCGGCTACCAAAGCCGGCAAGGTCGCCCACGTGAATCACGCCATCTTCCCCAGGCTCGGGTGGAGCTGATGGGAGTTGCGAGCGGATAGCTGCGATTCGCACGCCGAAATAGGCTTGAATGACATCAAAACTGTCTAGGGCGCTTTTAGAATACGGGTCTTCCAGCAAAGCGCTCTGCAGTAAAATGCGCAAGCTTTCAATATCGGCGGCCATTGAAGCCGCTGAAAATACCGGTGTATCGCCATTAATCAACCGATCGTGAATGGCATTGTATTCAGACCGAAAGGGCGCATCTTGCAGTTTGATGAGCGCGTCTTCGTATTGATTTGCTCTATCAGCGGCCATTTGATAAATGTTGCGGTTAGGATCAAAGTTAGAAAACGCTTGGTCAAGATCCCATTGGTAATACTCGCGCTTGTACTCGAAGCCATCTCCCTGATCGACGTAGTAAAAGTTTTTACCCTTGGTAAACAGATCATCAGCCGAGCCGTGAAATGCCGCAACAGCACCGAAAGTCAGCATCCCTTCCATGTTGATATTGTCCTCAAGCAGGGCTTTGAAACCCTCGGGCGTCGGGCATTTTCTTTTTTTCTTAAAGGGCGCAAAACAAAATTCTTCGGTCAGTGGACTATCTATCTCAGCACCAAACTCGTCTTCAACGCCTTCTTTCATGTTGGGGCTATCAATGTCACTCATTTTATAGAGCCAGGTATCGCCGTCCAGTTCCCAGATATCACGGTTCTTCAGAAATTGCTTGTCCGGTTGTTCGACGTTGACGTAAACGCCCTGATACTCCCCGTTAATGTAAAGTTTGACCCAGGAAGCCATTCCCGCGTCATAGTCTAACTCGGACTCTGCGGCAAGCCGATGCAGGTACCAGGCTATGCCTTCCTGTACTACGTCCTGATCGTCACCGTTCTCCAAACTGAGCTTTTTGACGCCCTTCCATTTGGAGAGGCAGCCTGTTGTGATACCGGTAACACCGACACAGATATCAACGCCGTTGGGATCGTCGTGGTATTCATTAATGTCAATTTTGAAGCTGACTTTTTTATCTGCTGCGAGTTCGTTGGGTATAGCACTGGCTGACTTACGTCGGATCGACACCACCACAGGCTCCTCGCCCGCCACCCATAAGTAGGCCGGAACCTCAATGTCGAAGGTGGTATCATTTTTTATAACAGCTAAATCATCTGGGTTAACCGTCTCAACGTAGAGTGTGTGAAGTGAGAAAGGGTCATAGAAATCAGGCCAATCTGGCGCAGCGCTAACAACCCTCGGGTAGACAATAGATACTGCGGTGAAGAAAACGACCAAAGCTGAGCTACTGCGCATAAAGGTTACCTTTCACGTTATGTTAACACCCACGTCACGCCCCATTGAAGCATCTCTCGACCCGCTAGGACAGTTTATTCGCCGCCATTGGTGCTCACATCGCACTAACCGGCAGCAGTGCATGGCGATAACAGGCATAGGACTGACGGTTAACCACCTCCCTGTTATGCCCCTAACGTAAGCCGCCGCACGGTCATGCCTAGTCAGAAAAAGGGATGACTTGCTCATAGGGCCGATGACCATCACACTCAGCAAGACTGAATCAACTCCATGCCACGGGTGGTTAAGGACTAAGCCAATGCACACAGACCCTAGCGCCGCCGGGTTTTCCCCACAGCGGCTTGAGCGAATGACAAGCCATTTAAGCGACAACTTTGTGTCGCCGGGGAAAATTTCTGGATGCCAAGTCATGGTGTCACGTCGGGGGATACCCGCGTATTTCCGTTCATTTGGCTTGGCAGACGTTGAACGCAATACACCCATCACCAGCGATACGATTTTCCGACTCTACTCGATGACTAAACCCATCACATCAGTGGCGCTGATGATGCTGTGGGAAGAAGGACGATTTCAGCTCACCGATCCGGTGTACAAATTTATCCCTTCTTGGGCACACCAGCGTGTTTGGGTGCAGGGGTCGGGTGCAGCGATGCAGTCCCGGCCGGTAGAAAGCCCCGTTACCGTATTGCAGCTATTAACGCACACCGCAGGACTGACCTATGGCGGTTTGCTGCCGGGCCTTGAGCACCCCGTTGATGAGGTCTATCGCGAATTAGGCTTAGGTCGAGGTGCGGGCGAGGTGTTGATGGATTTTGCCGACAAAATGGGCCAGGTCCCCCTCATCTACGACCCTGGTTCACGCTGGTGTTACTCCTTGGCAACCGATGTTTGTGGCGCGCTGGTAGAGATTATTTCCGGTCAGTCGTTCAGTGACTTCTTACGCGAGCGACTGTTTGAGCCTCTGAATATGGTCGACACTGATTTTAGTGTCCCTGACGATAAGGCAGGGCGCTTTGCTGCTTGCTATAGTCGCGGTGCCGACAAATCACTGACACTAGAAGACGACCCTACAACGAGTCACTATCGTCATCGGCGCAACTTTTACTCGGGCGGTGGGGGACTGGTGGGCACGGCAACCGATTATGCGGCGTTTTGTGAGATGCTTCGCCAGGGCGGCTCTTTTAACGGTCAATGCCTTATCGGTCGCCGAACGTTACAGCTAATGACGCGTAATTTTTTAGGCGGGCGGTCGTTGGCTCAAATGGCGCTCGGCGCCTTTTCCGAGACAGCCAACGAGGGTGTTGGCTTTGGTCTGGGTTTTGCGTCGACCCTAGATGAAGTGGCATCAGCCACCGTGGGTGCGGGAGATTTTTACTGGGGCGGACGAGCGTCCACCCTCTTTTGGGTCGACCCAATAGAACAGTGTTACGCCATATTTATGACGCAGCTTATTCCATCATCAACATTTAACTTCCGGGGCCAACTGAAAAATATCATTTACGCTGCGTTAATCGATTGACAATGATCGCCCTGTGGGCGCTGTAAGCCTAGGGCTAATGCACCCATTAACGACCGTGAAACCCCGCTATCCTCACTTGGCGTCAGCCATTTTTGATTGCTCGCCAATAGTGGCCGCAACTGAGTTGGGGATTAACAGTGTGAGCGAATAGTGTGCCACCCGCCAACCCGTCTGGGTTTTCTTCACGACCCCGGTTCCTCGACAGTGCCCTAGCTTTTCGTTAAACAGAATCTCGTCAAACCATCGAAGGTCTGAATCGCCCTCAACATGACGCTCGATAACGGTGTAGGACCAACCACGACCCGTGTCAAAAACGGGGCGGGCATAGGCTTTGAATTGATCGATTGTCCATCGCTCGGTTTTGTCAGTGCCAAGGAAAACAGCATCATCGGTGTAGCGTTCGAAATAATTCTCAAAGCGCGCGGCGGCGGCATCTTTATGAAGTCCATCAATGAGAGAATTTATGGCGACCACCGGTTTATCTGCCAGCGCAGACGTAGAGAGCAGGCCAAATAGCAGCGTCGTAACCAACGCCAGTGGTGGGTATGCTTGCCAACCAAAATACCGCCGGGTGATGTGTCTAGGCATGGGAGCTCCTTTTAGAGGGACCGACAATGACGGGTCAGTGTATGTCAGTATGAAAAGTCATTCTAATTCTAATAGCCCCGGATAATGCCGGGGAACGCAAACTCGGCTGAATGCTATTGCCTGTTCGACGCGCTGCCCACTAGCGCCTCGAGCACTGCGTCATTGATTCGGCGAACAGTCCATCATTCGATAAACAATGCGCTGGCTACGCGTCTGGCCCGCAGGGAGTACGGATGTATGTTTACCCCAGCTATGATGCGGACCATCGGGAAATCCTTGTGCCTCAAGGCAAATAGCACTGAAAGGCTGTAGCGGGGCCGTCAGCTGCGCCGCCGTATAGACCTGTAGGCAAGGCTGCGTAGTGGCTATGGACAGACTCATGCCTGTGGCCATATTGTTCAGTACAGCGACTTCATTTAGCCGCTCAGTGTTTGATGAATCTGACTCCAGCACGTAGCTGTGATCCAAGCCATTGGGCAGCTGTACCAGCACGTCGGCGAGTGGCCGTGAGCCGATCAAGTCGAGTGCTGTGGCTGCCACGGGAAGTAACTCACCGGTAGGGCACTGTGCGTCATCGGTTGCCAGTACGCTGTGCGCTCTGACGGTCAGCGACAGCTCTCGCACTGATTTGGCACCCAGCGTAAAATACGCGTGGTTAGTTAGATTAATAGGCGTGCTATGGGTGGTGGAAGCAGTCAGATCAATAGTGAGGCTGTTATTTGACAGAGTGTAGGCAACACTGAATTGGCGATCACCGGGTAGGCCTCCCTCATTATGCTTGAGAGCGGTGGTATAGCATGCGGTGTGTGGTTGATGGGTGTGCGTCAGAGCCCAGTCGGCGCGATGCAGCGCAGCGCTCCCGCCATGGAGCATTACCGACGGCAGGCCAGTGATGGGGTCAGCCTGGCGCAAGCGGCCAGCATAAGGGCCAACAGTGCTACCTAGACAACACTGATCAATAAGCGCTCTGTCAGAACAGGATGTGTCAAGCAGCAGCTCGCTATTGGGCCGCTTAGCGATGAGCTGGACCAAGCGAGCGCCGTGCCTGCTCAATGTCACCGCCAGGGAGTGCGACTCAAGCGTAATCGTTGTTGTCATAAAAGCGGTGCTAATGGTATCGACGATTCGTACTATACAACAAGTCAGTATTGCCTGATGATGACGGCCGGGGAAAGTGATGGCGAGATGACCACTGACTTTGCGGAACCCCATCCACGATCCGTTGATGAAAAGCGACAATAAGCCTTGAGAGACATGTCTAACTATTTTGCTGAAAGCGCGCGAACCGCGGTGCGTGAGGATGAGACCGTCTCGGGATGGTCGGTGGGTATAGTGATATTCGGAATTTGTCTGACGCTTCCGACTTTATATACCAGTGCTATCACTGCTGAGCAACTGGGGTTCACGGGCACCGCTAAAGCGGTGGGTTTAGCTTCGCTAATACTTGCCGTAATGTCGATACCAGCCGCGATAGTGGGCGCTCAGACCCGACTCAGCAGCTATTTGATCATTGAGTTTGTGTTTGGCCGACGGGGCTCCAATTTTGTTAATGCATTATTGGGGCTCACACTACTCGGATGGTTTGCAGTGACTGCGGGCTTTTTTGGAGAGACCTTGGCCATCGCCTGCGAAAATCAATTTGGCAGCTCTCCTCCCACCTGGCTGCTGACCCTAGTCTCTAGCGCGCTGATACTCATCACGACCCTTTTCGGGTTCAAAGCCCTTGATCGACTGGCCATGTTCGCCGTGCCGCTGCTGATTGCGTTTTTAATTTATGCGAGCCATCTTGCTCTCACTGACGCTACTTGGTCTACAGTGATTAATCAGCAGGGGAATGATCCCGCCTATTTTGCCACCGCGGTCTCAACGATAATCGGTGTCTCGATTGTTGGCGTGGTGTTAATGCCTGACCTATCACGTTATGCACGCTCGACTAGGGACTGCATCTCTGCGTCTATACTCGGTAATGGCATTGGCAATGTCTTTGCCATGTTAATTGGGGTGATTCCAGCGATGGTGACGGGATTGCTTGATCCCATGGCCTATATGAGTGCTTTGGGTTTAGCGGCTAGCGCCTTTGTGGTGCTGGTGTTTGCCACTTGGACCACCAATAGCGTGAATCTCTACAGCACGTCTCTAGCGGTAGCTATTATTCAGCCTAGAACCTCAGAGTGGAAACTCACCGTCACCTGCGGGGTGGTAGGCACCAGTCTGGCGATGATAGGTATCACCGACTATTTCATCAGTTTCTTGGAGTGGCTAAGTGTTATCGTGCCGCCGGTTGCCAGCATCTATCTGACCGACTATTTTCTTTTGAAGCAAAAGAACTTCGCCTTAACCCTGCATCATGCGTTGCCTGATTATGAGCGCGCAGCGCTGACCGCTTGGATCGTCGCTACCGGCCTTTCGGGGTTCGCGTTTATCACTGAGTTTTCTTTGTTATCGATTCCCAGCCTTGACGCCCTTATCATTACCGTCCCTATTTATCTTTTGTTCCGCAAGCTTTGGCCAGCCCAGCTGGATCGAACTCACGAGTCGAACCCCTTGGTGCCTAAAGCCGCAGCAGAAGCGCCTATCCATACCGAGGAGCCTTAATGCGCATTGGCATTGACGTGGGCGGGACCCACACTGACGCAGTGCTCATGGATGGGGCGCGTATTGTGACTTCCCACAAAGCCTTGACGAGTAGTGATGTACGTCGAGGCCTTATGGAGGCGCTCGACGCGGTCATGCTGGAGGCTCAGATTAACGCTGACGCAATAGATGCGGTGATGATTGGTACGACCCATTTCACTAACGCGGTTATTGAACGGAAAGAGCTGAGCCAAACTGCCATTATTCGAGCTTGTTTACCGACCGGCTCAGGGCTACCACCCAAGTGTGACTGGCCTGCGGATTTAAGCGCCGCGCTAGGCGATCACGCTTATATGATCGGTGGTGGGCACCTGTTCAACGGCAAAGAAATCGCGCCGCTTGATGAGAGGGCACTAGACGATGCCATTGATAAAATTATTGATCAGGACATCAAGGCCATTGCTGTGGCGGCGTCATTTTCCCCCGCAGTGGCTAACCATGAGCTCCTCATGGCAAAGCGCATTAGGCAGCGAATTCCAGATGCCAATATTTCACTGAGTCATGAAATAGGTCGACTGGGTATTTTAGAGAGAGAAAACGCAGCGTTGCTAAACGCCTCACTGGGTAATCTCGCTGCTCGAGTCGTTTCCAGTATGCAGGCGGCGTTGGAGCAACGTAACCTCACTTGCCCGTTCTATGTCAGTCAGAATGACGGCACCTTGATGTCGGCTGACTATATTGCGCGATATCCTGCCCTCACCTTTTCCAGCGGCCCAACGAACAGCCTGCGCGGCGCGGCAGTGCTCACCGGTATCTCCGATGCCATTGTGGTCGATATTGGAGGCACCACTGCGGATGTTGGTGTTTTGGCGAATGGTTTTCCTCGAGAGAGCAACAGCTACATCGACGTCGGAGGGGTACGGACAAATTTCCGTATGCCAGACATCCTATCTATCGGTCTTGGGGGCGGGAGTCTTGTCCACGATGACGGAGGTCGATTAGGTCCGCAGTCAGTCGGACATCGATTGGTCAGCGCAGGATTAGCGTTTGGTGGCGCCACCCTGACGGCCACCGATATCGCAGTAGCTAATGGTTCCACTGCGGTTGGCGATATGACGGGCGTCGCCCACCTTGACGCTGGGTTAGTTGAGCGCGCTACGTTGACTATGCATGCCATGATTGACGAAGCGGTGGATAAAATGCGGCCCAGCGAGCAGCCTGTGCCTGTTATTTTGGTCGGTGGCGGTTCTATTCTGATATCCAGACATTTACAGACGGCCTCTACAGTCATTCGTCCGGAACATGCTGGCGTGGCAAATGCCATCGGTGCGGCTATTGCCCAGGTGGGAGGCGAGGTCGAGCACATTGTCAGCTATTCCAGGGAGAGTCGTGAAAAGGCAATGACCTACGCAACTACACAAGCGCGAAGCAAAGCTATCGCCGCTGGCGCCGACCCTGATACCCTGAGAGTGCTCGACATTGAAGAAACTACCATGAGTTATATGGATGATGATGCCGCGAAAATTCGCATCAAGGTCGTTGGGAATTTACGGCAATTTCTATGAAAACTATTGGCGCAGATCATATTAAAGACCTATGTGCTGGAGCGGCATTTCTTGCTACTGGCGGAGGCGGTGATCCCTACGTCTCTCAACTTCAAGCTGAACGGCTCTTAACAAAATTTGGCCCAGCGCAATTACTGTCACCCCTAGACGTCCCTGATGACTTTTTTGTGGTTAGCGTGGGTATGGTTGGCGCTCCGACAGTGACGCTCGAACAATTACCCACCGAGGAAGAGACCGTCGGTGCATTGAATCAATACGAGGCACTGACGGGTAAAAAAGTTGATGCCGTTATCCCCTTTGAAATCGGCGGCGGCAATAGCACGATTCCACTGTTTGTTGCTGCCATGAAAGGCATTCCCTGCGTAGACGGTGATGGTATGGGCCGTGCGCTTCCAGAAGCACAAATGATGACCTTCCCTATTTATGGGGTCCCGCCAACGCCTGCAGTGATCATGGACGCGTTTGGTCATTATGAATTGCTCGAGTGTGATGATGCTCTGACCTTTGAGAAGACAATTCGTGCCAAAGCGGTCGCCATGGGTGGCATGATATCGTCTGCCGAACATGGTATGACGGGTCAATTGGTCAAACGCTGCGCTATTCCCCATACGCTTAGCTTTGCAACTGAACTGGGTCGGCTACTGCGGAGCCATGGCGGTGTCATCGATGTAATCCAAGATCGGTTGACCACATTATTTGAAAAAAGTGAATATGGCGTGTTCAAACACTTATTCACTGGCAAGGTCATCGACAGCAAACGAACCATCATCGGTGGTTATGATGTGGGTACCGCACTGCTTCAAAGCTTTAATCATTCAGACACAACAATGGAGATTTTGATTAAGAATGAGTACCTAGTTGCCAAGATTGGAGACAAGGTGGTAGCCAGTGTGCCAGATCTCATTTGTATCGTAGAGCAGGAATCTTCACGCCCACTCAATGCAGAGCGAATGCGCTACGGGCAGCGAGTCTCGGTGTTTGGCATCGGCTGTCCCCGTCACTATCGGTCCCCCGATGCACTAGCGGTTACTGCACCACGGGCATTTGGTTTCGATCTAGACTATGTACCGTTGGAAGACATCAAAGCGTAGGCGGGCACTCGTTATTCTCTGCCAACGGCATTGCTCAATCCTCTTTTCGGTGCCATAGGGTGTCTACCTAGCCACTGTCGTTGGCTGGAAAGGACGGTCGACACGAATAAATAGCCACAGTAGCGCCCCGGTCAGCGCGACTACGCTACCCGTTGACAGTGCGGCAACCCAGCCAATGTGTTGTGCCAGAAAGGGCATCAAGGGCGCCACGACAATACCCGCCGCATTACCCCCAGTATTCATGAGACCACAGGCGGGCGCCGTGTAAGGCCCGGCGACAAAGGTTTGTGCCGACCAGAATGCGCCCTCGGCAAACTGGGTCGAGGCAAAACAGAGTGACAGCAGGCCGACCGCCACATAGGGCGAGGTGGAGTAAAGGCCCGCATAGAGCAAGCAACCGGCACCGATAAGGCCTGCTATGGCAGGAATACGACAGCCCAAGCGGGGCCCCAATCCCCGGCAAAGTCTGTCGCAGGTGAGTCCGCCGACAGTGGCCATAAAGGCACCGGTAAGCCAGGGGAGTGCTGCGAGAAACCCCGTCTCAAGAATACTGAACCCCAGCTCTGTCACCAGATAATGAAAAAACCAAGTGAAGAAGAGGTAAAACACATAGTTGAGTGAAAAATATGAGGTTGCCAGTAGCAGCGTTTCGCGGTTGCGAATGAGCTGTTTCCAGGCGTCAAACCCGACTTCTTGAGTCAGGCCCTCTCGGTTCGCCTCAATCGCGGCCAGTTCCTCTTCGCCCATGGCCGGATGATCCCCTGGATTATCCCGGGCATACCACCACCATAAGCCAAACAGTCCAAGTCCCAACGGAATGAAGACGTAAAAGGAGGCACGCCATCCCCAATACACCATGACGAAGGCAACAATGGGTTGCGCGGCGGCGGCACCGAGGGTCAAGCCGGTACTCGATACAGCATTGGGCAGCGCCCATTGACCCATCGGGAACCAGCGCTCGATGGCCGCGGCCTGAACCGGATACATAGGTGCATGGGCGGCGCCCAGAATAAATCGAATCAACAGTAGCGTCGCAATAACGCCGGCCGTCGATTTAAACGCTAGCCCTGGCAGTAGCCCGGTCAAACCCGACGCCACAATCCCCAAAATGCCCACCGCCGTCAGTGTTCGACGGGGTCCAAATCGAATGCCTGCAATACCCCCGGGTAATTGAAAGAGCGCATAGCCCCAAATAAAACTGGCAAAGATCCAGCCCATTTCAAGCTCGCTTAACTGCAGCTCAGGCATCATGAGCTCGCCAGCGACATGAATATTTTGGCGCATCAGATAGGAAAGAAAGCTGAGCAGGAACAGTACGGCAAAAAATCGCCAGCGCACCGGTATGCGTTGCCCATTCATAATGGGACTTTCCAGAGTTTGACTCGACGCTTACTCATTGCCGTCAGTCCCTATGATATCCCGGGCGATGTCAGGGGTTTGCTCGGCTTCTTTGAGACAGTCCAAAACGTAGCGCCGCAAGTCAAGGCTGTAATCTTCCATCGGTGCATAATACCCATGTTTGAAGACCCTGTTCTGCATCCCCCGTTGCACACTCTCGCAGATCGCCCAGTCTTGTTGGTTGACTAGATCCCAAAATACCACGGCATCCATAGGATCAAAGTCGGGCTTATCGAGCTCATTGGGGTGAAACAGAAAGTCACAGCGTATATGGGTCTTTGACGCGGACTCGGGCCAAACGTAAAAAGCAGCCACATGATCCATGGCTAAACTGACCATGAGATTTGGATAAAAAAGCTCCCCCTTATGATGCGTTTTTTCGGTTTCAGTCAGACCCGGAAAGGGCGCGCGGGTGGTAGTGCCGGTGGCAGTAAAGGTATTGGCACCCTCTCGGTGGGGCACGCCGTCATCCCAGTTGAGCTCATTACCACCGCCCTGTCGAAACGCAGGCACCACCTTGCACAACTCAGGGTGCACAGGGCCGCAGTGGTAGCACTCGTTGTAATTCTCGAGAATGACTTTCCAGTTGGCGTTGACGCGATAGTCAATGCTATGACCTATGCGCAGGTCGCTCAGGGGATAGTTATTCAGCCGCTGGGCAGCTGCACCTAAGGCATCGATGAGGGGTTCGCCCCGGCGATTATCAAGACAGACAAAGACAAACCCGCCCCAATCGGCCACAGAAATGTCGTGCAGCGCTGTTGCTCCAGGTTCAATGTTCATATGGGGTGTACCGCGAAGAGTGCCATCGAGTCGATAGCTCCAGGCGTGGTAAGGACAAGTGATACCCCGGTCAAATTGTCCGAGCTGTATGTGCGTATCTGGCAGGGGAATTAACTCGGCACCGCGATGGCGACAGACGTTGTAGAAGCCCCGCAGCATATTTGAATCGTCCCGAACGATAAGTAGCGACTGGTCGCCAACCCGCAAGGCCTGATAATCACCGGGTTCAGATAACCGGTCGGTTCGACCTACACAGATCCAACCAGGCTGAAATACAGCTGCGAGCTCGCGCTGAAAAACAGCGCCGTCAAGATAGCTGTCACGGGGCAGGGTTTTCTCTAATGTGTCAAGCGTTCTGGTCGCCATTTAACGCGCCCTTGGCTCACTGACTCGGTTGGTTCCGGTCATGGGTTGCCGCTGTCGACAAAGACAGGTTGTGGTTCTGACAGTGTCACAGGCTCATCCCGCAGATAGTCAGCACCGCCATCGATAAGCGCCCGGGCAAAACTGTGTCCGCTGTGAACCGCATGCACAATAGCCCCCGGCGCAAGCGCATCTCCCACCAAGGTTATCGAGGCCCCAGCGAGGGCGGAGTCACCGCTGGCCTTTGCCGTCTGCAGCGACTGGTAGAGGCTACCATTGGGCTGGCGAAGCCCCACGACGACGACGGTATCGATGGCACGCTGCAGTGACTGCTCGTTGAATAGATTACTGAGCGTTGCGTGATGGCCGTCGAAGTGATCGAGCTTGGTCGTTGTTAAAATGTCCACACCCTGCTCACCAAGGGCCTTATAAACATAAGGTAATTCGTTCGTCATGAACGTCCAGGCTGAGGCGTGGCCGGCGGGCGTTGCATAAACGACGTGTGAGCCCCGACGGGCCAAGTGCTCGGCGATGACACCACCGAGGTAATAGTTGTCATAGTCAAAGACCAGTACGCGATCACCCTCAACCCGGCCTTCAAAGACATCTTCGGGTGTAAATACCCGAGGCCCCAGTAGCGGATGGGAGGGTATTTCTAGCGGCGAATATAGGTGGGTGGTCCAGTGTGCACCAGTCGCTACCGCAATGTGACGGGCGTCGGCGCTGGCGATGTCGGCTACGGCCATGGGGCTGTCGGTGTACATGGCTACATTACCTAGCTGTGAGAGGGCCCAAACCCGGTAGTCGCGGACCCGGCGCCATTGTGCCAGACCAGGGAGCTGGCTCTCCTGCAGAACCCGGCCACCCCAGTCGCTACGTTGTTCGGCAAGGGTCACGTCAAAACCTTGGCGTGCAGCGATCAGTGCGGCTTCTAGGCCTGCTGGACCACCACCAACAATGAGGACACTCTCGGGTTCTTCGGCTGTTCGAAACCGCTCGGGATGCCAGTCGCGGCGCCACTCCTCTCCGGCGGTGGCATTTTGGGTGCAGCGCACCGGTACGCCGTCATGCCAGCTGGCAATACAGATATTGCAGCCAATACATTCTCGGATCGCATCGCTGTTACCTTGGCGTATCTTTTCGGGCAAAAAAGGATCTGCAATGCTCGCTCGGGCACCGCCGATCAGATCGAGAACGCCACGTTTGATTTGTGAGACCATGGTGTCGGGTGATGTGAATCGACCGACGCCAACAACCGGTCGATCGGTGACAGTGCGGACAAAGTCGATAATGGGCTCGTGGGCGCCTTCGGGACGGAACCGTGAGGCACCGCAGTCATTCGGGCTTGAATCCATTTTGACATCCCATAAATCAGGGACATCAGAGAGTAGGCTAACAACGCCGTGCGCCTCACTTTCATAGTGATCACTGGGCTTGGCGCGCAGTTCCTCCAGACTTATCCGCAACGCCACAGCAGCGCGGCCGCCAGCCTCGTCTCGGGTCACTTCAAGCATTTCGCGGACAAACCGAGTCCGATTTACAAGGCTGCCACCGTAGCCATCCGTACGCCAGTTGTACTCGGGGAGCAGAAATTCATAGCCCAGATAGCCCATACCTGCATAGACATAGATGATGTCGAACCCGGCATCGAGTGCTCGGCGAGTTGCGGCACGCTGCCAGTTGAGCACCGCATCAATATCTCGAGCTTCCATGGGTTTGGGGCGTTGCTGCCCCATGAAGCCAATATGCGTAGCAGCCCACGGTACCCCTGAAGGAGAAAGGGGCGGAAGACGAGAAGTCCGGTTCATAACGACAGCCCCCCCATGCCAGAGCTCAACCGCAGCCAAACTCCCGTGCTTGTGGACGGCTTCGGTGGTCAATGCGTGGGAGGCAATATCAGCATCATTCCACAGTCGTGCGAAGGGCAGGGGTGAGTCATCGGAACTCGGGTGTATAGACACGGCGCCGGTACTGACTACGCCCCAACCTCCCTCTGCTTTGGTGCCCCGAAAAGCCGCTCGGACTCGGGGGTTGGCTTCAGTCATGCCACTGGCGTGTGGCACCTGATAAAAACGATTGGGTGCCACTACGGGTCCTATCTTAATGGGATCAAACAGGATTCGGTGATGAGGGTGGCAATCAGCCAAGTGGGAAGCCCCAGTCATGACATGGCTATGTTCTTCTTGCGTCATACGTCCTCCGAGGACACTCATACGTCAGACCGCATACATCAACCCACCGCGCCTCGCGGTGAAATTATCCGGACACGGTCAACGGCATTGGCACTTTGCCTGCAAACAGGACCTCACAGACGCGGCGGCGTACACAATAGCCTGATTCGTAAATGTGCGTAACCGTTATGAAGTCAGGACAATAGGCCATCAGGGCTAAGCTTAGCGCGTGTGCAGCGACTAGGCGGCGTAATCGCTGCCTTCCGCATCTAAAATAGCCTTTAACTCAGCCAGATGACGCGCATCCTGCTCCGGGTAAGCGGCCAATTCCTGCGCGGTTTTTTCGGCAACCACGTCACTGATGACCCTAAGAGCCTGGCCGGTTTGTAGTGCTAGGATATACACCTGACAGGCCCGCTCGAAGTAAAACAGGCGATTAAAGGTGTCGGCGACAGTGTCGCCAATAACCAATAGGCCGTGGTTGCCCATGATCATGACCTTTTTTTGGGGATCGCTAAAAAGGCGGGCGCAGCGAGCACCTTCCTCTTCAAACGCCAATCCGCCGTAATCATGATCGATGACATACCGGTTAAAAAACATGCAGCTATTTTGATCGACCGGTGGCAGTGAACTATCAGCAAGGCAAGCTAGCGCAGTAGCATAGGGCGAATGAACATGCATGGCGCATCGAGCATGCGGGCAATGACGGTGAATGCCGCCGTGCAGACCCCAAGCGGTCGGGTCGGGTGCCTCTGGCCTCGCCATGCTTTGGGGATCATTGGCATCAACCACTAGGAGATCCGAGGCTTTGATCCGCGAAAAATGCATCTGATTTGGGTTGATTAAAAAGGTTGTGCCAGTGCCGTTGATGGCCAAGCTGAAATGATTGGCGACGGCTTCATGAAGATTCAATCGTGCCGTCCAACGGAAAGCCGCCGCCAAGTCAACCCGTTCCTGCCAATGGTTTCTATGGGGGTGTGCGATAACGTCGGTCATGTCGGCATTCTCCTTGCTCGAGTATAAAAGATATCAACGGTCTGTTGAGAACAAATTTCCGCACGGTGCGGGTTGATGGCGCATCATGCCGTGGGGGTAGGTGGGGCGGACTTGCCCTGTTTTCGCGCTTAATGGACATCATGCTATCGATGATGGGTAGCCAATAGAGTAAACTACCGCGAACCGGCCTGGCCAATGAGCTGCCCACTGCTCAATGGGCAGGTATTCAGGTGGTTCACGACCATGTACACCTAACGCGCCAAGGCTGCTCTTGTGCGCTTCGTTGAGTCTTTGGAATGCTGCAATGAGCGAAAGTCAGACCCGGGGGTATGGCCACACTGTTAAGAAAGCCATTGCCCCACTTGTAGTGTTAATCGCTGCGGGCATGGCCTATATCGGCTTAGTCGCCACCAAGCCGGCGCTAGTCAGTGCGGCCAAAGAGCCCATGCCAATTACAGTCAGGGCACTCGAGGTCGTTCCTCAGAGCCGCCAACTAATGGTGATCTCACAGGGCAACATTCAGCCCCGGGTTGAAACCCACTTGCACGCACAGGTGGACGGTGAAGTAAAGACCGTAGCACCTCAGTTAGTCACGGGCGGTGAGTTCTTAGCGGGCGATCGCTTATTGTCGCTAGACGACAGAGACTTTCAGATTGCGCTGACCCGTGCAGGGGCCAGCCTAGATCGCGCCAAGGCCGAGTACCGTTACGCGCGCGAGGAGTACGCGCGCATTCAGTCCTTACACGACCAAGCACTCGCCAGCATCGCCCAAAGACAGCAGGCCGAGCGCGCGTTCGCAATCGCCAATGCGAATGTGAAGGACGCCCAAGCAACCCATGAGCGTGCCGAGCTCGATTTAACACGCACGGTTATCCACGCCCCCTTCAACGGTCGCGTGCGCGCTGAGTACATTGATGAGGGGCAGTATCTGCAAAAGGGCGCTGCCATTGCGACCCTGTACGATACCGACCGTCTGGAAGTGCGACTGCCCATTGCCGACGCCCAGCTTGCTTATCTCCCGCTGGCTTATGCCAACACCGGCGTAGCCCAAAAAAATGACGCGCCCGCAACGGTAGTATTAAGCGCCCGTTACGCGGGTCAAGCGCAGACGTGGACAGGAACATTACAGCGCACCGAAGGCGATATCTCCTCAACGAGTCGCTACCTACATGTCATTGCTGAGGTCACCCAGACCACCAATGACAACGGTGTGCAATTACCCGTTGGCCTGTTTGTGGAGGCCAAGATTAGCGGCAAGGTAGTGGATGCGCTGGTCTCTATCCCCCGCACAGCGCTGAGAGCTGACAACCGGGTCATGGTGATCGATTCGAGCGATCGACTTCATTTTCGATCAGTGGTGGTCTACAAGGCCTCCAATGAAGAAATACTCCTCTCCTCGGGGCTCGATGCGGGCGAGCGCATCAATGTGTCGCCCCTACAATTTGTCGTCGAAGGCATGTCCGTCAGAGTCATTGAGTGAGGTCGGAATAAATGCCTAAGCTGATTGCGTGGTTTATCGACAATCCTGTCGCAGCCAACTTACTCATGTTCATTCTTATCGCCGCTGGACTTCTCGCATTAAAGGATGTTCTTAAAGAGGAATTCCCCAATGTCGAGGCACCGATCGTCATGATCACCGTGCCCTATCTTGGCGCCGCACCGACCGAAGTCGAATCGGGCGTTTGCACTCGAATTGAAGAGTCGATAGATGGCATTGAGAATATTGTTAAGGTAAAAACCACCGCCGCTGAGGGGCGCTGCAGGGTCATGGTCGAGCTCGATATGGATGCTGACCGGGCAAAGGCGCTGGATGATATTAAAGCGCAGGTCAATGCGATTTCAACGTTCCCACTGAATACCGAGCGGCCCATTGTATCCCAGGTCACTATGCGCTCCTTAGTGACCCAAATTGCCGTTCACGGTGATACCGATGAGCGCTCTTTAAAAAACATCACCGAGGGCATTCGCACCGACCTTCTTGAGCTTCCCGAGGTCAGCTTGATCAATACGCTGTATGTGCGAGCGGACGAAATTTCTATCGAAATCTCGGAGACGGCGCTGCGCCGTTACCAACTCACGTTGGCAGAAGTGGCGCGTGCGATAGCCCGCTCTAGCATTGATATTCCGGGCGGAACGATCAAGGCGGATTCCGGAGCCATTCGTCTGCGCAGTACCGGGCAGCGCTATACCGGCCAAGAATTTGAAAATATTGTTGTTCGTCATGATGTCGGCGGCACGCGGCTCCTTCTGGGTGATATCGCAACCATCGTGGACGGTTTTGAAGACGCGGATAAGTACGGTGAATTCAATGGCGAGCAGGCCATGATGATTCAAATCTTTAGAATTGGTAGTGACGACACAATTGATATGTCCAATGCGGTGCTCGACTATGTAGCGCAAAAAGAACGTGAGCTCCCCAATGGAATTCATTTTACCGTCTGGAATAACGAGGCTGATGAGCTTGTTGGTCGACTGGGCACCATGATCAATAATGCTTTCGGTGGCCTTGTGCTGGTTATTATTAGCCTGTCACTGTTTCTTCGGGTCCGACTGGCACTGTGGGTCAGCGCCGGGGTTCCCGTTGCTATTTTTGGTGCAATTGCGTTATTTCCAACTACCGGTTTGAGTATTAGTACGCTGTCGCTAATGGGCCTCTTACTGTCACTCGGTGTGGTTGTTGACGACGCCATTGTTGTCGGTGAGCGCATCTATACCAAAGAGCAGGAGGGTCTTGACGGTCGCAGCGCTGCCATCGCGGGGACCAGTGAGGTCTCGGTGCCGGTGTTCTTCGGTGTATTAACCACCATTGCGGCGTTTATGCCGTTGCTCAACGTCGACAGCAATCTGGGGCAGTTCTTTATATCGATCGGTGGCACGGTGGTCTTGTGCCTTATCTTCAGCCTTATAGAGTCACAGCTCATTTTGCCCTCGCACTTGGCTCACCGAGGTCAGGCGCGTCGGCAGTCTGCCTTCGGAAAACGTTGGGAGTTATTTCAGGACCGTATTGCCAGTTCGCTACAGCACTTTGCTCAGAATCGTTACAAAGGATGGATAGAATGGGGGGTTGATCATCGGTACACCACCCTATCGATCGCTCTCGGACTCATGATTGTCATGGCGGGTATGGCGGCGAGTGGCCGTCTGGTTTTTCAATTTTTCCCATCGGTATCGGGCAATAATGTCGTTGCAAGAGTCGTCATGCCCGAAGGTTATCCGCTCTCGGGAACCCAGGCGATTGTGGCTGAGCTACAGGCATCTGCGGCACGAACCCGTGCCACAGTAGATGCCACTCTCGTGGATGGCGGAACCGCTTTTAAAAATGAACTCTCGTCCGTGGGCGTGGCAATAACACAGGGGGCATTGATCACCACTGGCGAGACGGGCAGTCACATTGCGGAAGTGTCACTCAACCTCGTTCCCTATCGTGACCGCAGCGGCATGACCCCCCAGCAAGTGGTAAGCCTGTGGCGCGAACTGACACCGCCGTTACCCGACGTGCTTGAACTGAGTTTTTCTGCCGATGCAGTGTCACTGGGTGCTGATATTGACCTTGAGCTTCGGGGGCAGGACATTCAGCAATTAGGCAAAGCAGCAGCCGATCTGACTCGCTCGCTTGAAAGCTTCCAAGGACTGTACGACATCACCAATAGTTATCGCTCGGGTAAAGCTGAGCTGATGTTACACATTTTGCCCAGCGCTGAGAGTCTTGGATTGACGCAAGTCGATTTGGGTAATCAGATTCGCGACGCTTTTTACGGGCGTGAAGCACAGCGTGTTCAGCGTGGTCGTGACGATGTTCGAGTGATGGTCCGGTTCCCGAAGCAAAATCGACAGTCCCTATCGAGTCTTGAGACTATGAACATTCGACTGCCCGATGGTACGGAAGTGCCAGCCTTGTCGGTAGCCAAGCTGACCCCGACAGTCGGCAATGCCACCATTCAGCGGACAGACGGTCAGCGCACCATTAATATCGTGGCAACCGCTGACCGGAATGTGGTGGTGCCCGAGACCGTGCTCAGCGCGCTTTTTCGCACTGAAATTCCTCGTCTTTTGGCCGATTACCCGGGCGTGACCGTCGGACAGGCAGGGGAGGCCGAGGAGCGAACACGCGCACTGTCAGGTTTGGTCAACTCAAGTCTCATTGCGCTCATGATTATCTACACCCTGTTAGCGGTGCCTCTTAAGTCATATTGGCAACCCATGGTGGTCATGGCCAGCATCCCCTTTGGGTTTATCGGCGCTGTGTTAGGCCACCAAATTATGGGCTTCGATCTCGTCTTTTTCTCGCTATTGGGCATGATTGCACTGGCAGGTGTTGTCATTAACTCGGGTCTGGTACTGGTTGATTTTATTAACCGCAATCGGCGAATCCACAATATGGCGATTTATGAAGCTGTGATTAACTCGGGTATCTCTCGATTCCGGCCGATCTTCCTCACTTCGGTCACCACTTTTATGGGGCTTATGCCGCTGATGTTGATTAAGGATTTGGACACTGCTCCGTTTGTTCCACTCGCTATATCATTGGGTTTTGGGGTCATCTTCGCCACGGGGATTACTCTCATTCTAATACCTGCACTCTATGTCATTTTAGATGACTTTTTATCGGTATTTGGTAAGGGCGAGGCTCAAAACGTGGTCGCGCGAGGACAGCTCAAGCGCGAGGGATAAGGCATTGCAAGCCGCTTTCGTGTCGAAAACGTCGAGGCGGCGGCGCGCAAATATAAAATGCTGTGCATGCTCGAGCTCGCCGCTACTTTTGGATTCCCATAAGTAAACGCGAGGAGATACATTGGCAGTTAGGCGGCACAAGTAGCCCATCCACGCCTGGCAAGCTATCGTGAATTGACCGAGTGGGAGTGCTAGATTAGCCTGAAGTAGGATCACGTTCGCAGGGAGGGATCCCATCGGTAATCAGCCGCTACATTCGCGGTAGGTTGGCGATACGTTCGCCGAGGTGCGCCTAGGTGCGCGTAGGTTCGCTTTGGTACGTTGCAGGGCATAGATGATGCATACACGCTTCATCAGCGCTCGAGGTTACCTCCGGCCCCTAAGTCCGCTTTAGCGCATATTGATACTCATCTACCGCAAAAGGCAGGCTGCACCCTCACGACAGGCAATAATTCAGTTACTTTCTTCACTATGCAAATAAAAATTGGAGCTCTTATGCTTTCCCTACCCAAAGTCACTCATCGTACGCTCGGTATTCTTGCCATGGCGACAGTACTAACTGCTTGTGGTGGCGGTAATAATGATGCCGCTCAGGGCGGTGAGTTAGCGAATCCGCCACCCGTTACTACCGGAGATTGGCAGCTTGAGTGGGAAGACACCTTCGAAGGTAGTGAGCTTGATACCGCGTCTTGGGACATCCAAATGGGCAATGGCGCTGCCGAGGGAATCCCTGGTTGGGGCAATAATGAATTGCAGTACTATCAACCGGACAACATTATTGTCGCCGATGGTGTTCTGACAATCGAAGCACGAGCAGAAGACGTTAGCGGTTTTAATTATAGTTCGGGTCGAATTCGTACCCAAGGCAAGGTAGATTTCACGTTTGGTCGTGTCGAGGCAAGTATCAAGTTGCCTAGCGGGCAAGGGCTCTGGTCTGCATTTTGGCTGTTGGGATCGGACCCTTCTGTCTACGGGCCTTGGGCAGCCAAAGGTGAAATTGACATTGTAGAAAAGTATCAACCTGGTTTCTCTTCCAGTGCTATTCATTACGGCTCTTACTTCCCACAGAATGAGGTGGCTACTGGTACCTACGAGGAAGAAGTTGCTGACGGTGAGTTCCATGTATTCGCGGTTGAGTGGGACGCAGACACTATTCGCTTCTTCGTTGATGGAACAAACTTCTACACCATCAATAGCGACACTTACTACAACTACTACTACAAAAATAGGAATGAAGGCTTTGTTCTTGGTGGCGATAGCGCACCTTTTGACGAAGATCAGCATATTCTTTTGAATCTTGCGGTTGGCGGTAATCTGCCAGGTGCACCCTCAGACGCCACAGTCTTCCCCGCACAGATGCAGGTTGACTATGTCAGAGTCTACAGCTGCCCAGTGCCCTCAGAAACAGGTGTAGGCTGTAAGAACAGTATTGATGAGGCCGATGAATACATTAATTTTGACGTAGCACCTGATGCACCGGTTTTGTCGTCTGAAGTTATTTATAACAACGGCGTCGCTACGCTATTCCCCGGTACTAATGTCGAGCGCGAGCTCGAACTAGCAGTTTTTGATAATAATGGTGCTTTCTCAGCGACTGAGGCGGCCGACGAGAACGGTAACACCGTGATTGCAGTCACGACCTCTGGCGGTGGCAATGTCTCGCTAACTGATGCCTCTGGCGGCACGTTTAACTTGGTCAACATGGGAACCGTTGAGTTTCCATTGGGCAGTGCCGATTTTAAGTTCGATATTAAAGTCGATTCGGCTGCTACAGATAGCGCGGGAACACTCCAGGTCAAGTTTGACAGCGGATTCCCTGATGTGGCGCTGGCTACGCTAAATATGGCCGACATTGCGGTGGATGAATGGGTTCAGATTTCTGTGCCTGTCAGTGAAATTCTAAGTGGTGGCCAAGGCCTTTATGGTGGTGGCCCTGCCGATATTGCTAATCTTGTTAATCTCATCACATTTGAACCCACTGGATCTGCAAGCTTAATGCTGAGCAATATTAGACTCGAGTGCGGTGCCAAAACATTCTGCGGGATTGAAGCGGTAGCGGTGAATCCCCTTGTTATTTTCGATGACGAGTTGGGCGCAGACTGGGATAAAGGGATCGTGGGCTTTGACACAGCGGTGGGAGGTGATTACACCGAGTCCACTGGCAATCACGTATCGTGGGAGTTGATAGACACGGGTGATGCAGATAAGGGCACCGTGATCCAGACGACCTTTGATGATAGTGGCGCAAGTGGCGTAACCTATGTTGGATCAACCGCGGGCGTTGATTTTACACCTTGGTCCGGCGGCGAGCTCGCACTTGATGTCAAAGTCATCTCAAACCCGAATGCCTTCCCTTTTATTTTGAAGGTAGATGGTACCAATCAAGCTGAAAACTCAACTGGCGAAATTTCGTTAGGTGAGCTGCCTGTGGGTGAGTGGGTGACCATCACCCTGCCCGTGTCTCAGATGATAGACAAGGGTTTAGCGATTACCGATGTTGGCGCAATCGTACTTTTCCCGACATTTGCAGGCCAGGATGTGGTGTTTCAATGGGGTAACATTCGGCTTGAACCGACAGTGTCAGAGCCGCCATTTGAAGTGACAGTACCGATTGACTTCGAGGCGAAACCTAGCAATTACACGTTCTTTAGTTTTGAGGGTGGTGCCGTCGGTATTGTACCGAACCCTGACATGGCTATTCTGAACGGCAGTGACAATGTTGCGCAATTTAAGAAGTTTGCTGGTGCAACTTTTGCTGGGTCAGGTTTAGTGCTAGATAAGCCTGTGGATTTTGCCGACGGCGAAGTCTTCAAAATGGCGGTGTGGTCATCTCGCGTGGCGGAACTCACATTTAAGCTTGAAGGCCTCAATATTGAAGAAAAGCTAGCGCTATCAGGCGAGGGTTGGGAGATCGTAGAGGCTGATTTTACCGGCCGCACAGGCGCAGTTGACGTGGGTGCATTAACATTCATCTTCGACAATGGCACGGCTGGCGATGCCGAGGGTGCGCCGGACGACTGGACTTTTTATGTCGATAATATTGAGCAGCAGAAAGGACTGACTATTCCGGGTCAAATTAGCTTCTCAGATTTTGAAGATGCCAATCCCGCCTTGGGTACTGTAGGTGGGGGCTGGACAGTTTATGCCAACGTATTTAACGCTGATGGTGGTTACTTATACGGGTACGGACCTTTTGATGCGCCAAGCGGGACGAATGCATTCTCGGGTGTTGCGTCTTCGGAAGGTGGCGCGAATCAAGGTCAAAATGCGCTGAGTGTATTTAGCGATTACAACAACACAGGCGCGCAAGACGCAGGCGACATTATTGAAGCAAGTACTTTCCTTGAGTACACGCTTCAAGCCACAGATACAGGTACCGTGGTGTTTTCTTTTGACGCTAAGGCGCCAACGGATGGCGGTATTCAGGCGCCATCTGAGGCTTTCGCTTATGTTCAGGTGCTCGACCCTAACAACGGCTTTCAGGTGACCACTCGGCAAGCGCTAGATCTATCCAATGTGCCCTCGGATCAGTGGGGATCGTTTGAGATCGAGCTAGAGATTGACGGCGCCGTATTGGTTGGCCAGATTCTGCAGTACGGTTTCACCAGTAAAGCAACGGCATACGCACCTAGTGCAGTGTTGTACGACAATATTGATTTGCGAATCGTTAAAGATGAAGACCCTGAGGAGCCGCCAGCGGAGGCGAGTTTTGTTTTTGTCGATGACTTTGAGGCAGCGCCTACTAGTGGCGAATTGCCTGGCTGGCGGGCAAATGTCAATTTGTTCACCCCGACGGGCGATTATATTGATGGCTATGGATTTGCTGCATCGGCGGGAGGTCCTCAAGTGAGCGCGATTACAAATACAGAGCAAGGTGCAGAGCAGGGCGCACAATCTCTGAATGTGTATAGCAATTACGATGATGGTAATCACGGTTCGGGGAATACGTTAGATACCGCTGTATTCCGAGAGTTTACGATCGCCGATACAGATTCGGGTACGTATCGCTTTAAGTTCGATGTGAAGCGCCCTGCCGCTAATGCGGTGGCTGCGCCATCAACGGCAGCCGGCTTTGTTAAGATCCTCGATCCTAGCAGTGGGTATGCCACCGTCTTTTTCGCAGATGTAGACACAACGGACGTTTCCTCGAGCGAGTGGCAGACTTTATCGATCGATATCACGATCGATGGTACTGCGCAGGCAGGTATGTTGATCCAGTTTGGATTTAGCAATCAGGCAACAAATTACGACCCTACGGGTGTCCTGTACGACAACGTGTCGGTTGCCGAATTTGAGCCTCCAGCTGTCATCTCTTTCGTCTTTGCGGACGACTTCGAGGCGGCGCCTATAACCGGCGCGCTTCCTGGCTGGCGGGCAAATGTCAATTTGTTCACCCCTACGGGCGACTATATTGATGGCTATGGATTTGCTGCATCAGCGGGAGGCCCTCAAGTAAGCGCGATTACAAATACAGAGCAAGGTGCAGAGCAGGGCGCACAGTCTCTGAATGTGTATAGCAATTACGATGATGGTAATCACGGTTCGGGGAATACGTTAGATACCGCTGTATTCCGAGAGTTTACGATTGCCGCAGGGGATTCGGGTAGCTATCGCTTTCAGTTCGATGTGAAGCGCCCTAGCGCTAACGCGGTGGCTGCGCCATCAACGGCAGCCGGCTTTGTTAAGATTCTCGATCCAAATAGTGGCTATGCCACCGTCTTTTTCGACGATGTTGATACAACGGATGTCTCCGCAAGCGAATGGACAACGTTGTCGATCGATATCACGATCGATGGTGCTGCGCAGGAAGGTATGTTGATCCAGTTTGGATTTAGCAATCAGGCAACAAATTACGACCCTACGGGTGTCCTGTACGACAATGTGTCGGTTGCCGAATTTGAGCCTCCAGCTGCAGCCACCTTTGCCTTTGCCGATGACTTTGAGGCGGCGCCTACAAGCGGTGCGCTTCCTGGCTGGCGGGCAAATGTCAATTTGTTCACCCCTACGGGCGATTATATTGATGGCTATGGATTTGCTGCATCAGCGGGAGGCCCTCAAGTAAGCGCGATTACAAATACAGAGCAAGGTGCAGAGCAGGGCGCACAGTCTCTGAATGTGTATAGCAATTACGATGATGGTAATCACGGTTCGGGGAATACGTTAGATACCGCTGTATTCCGAGAGTTTACGATTGCCGCAGGGGATTCGGGTAGCTATCGCTTTCAGTTCGATGTGAAGCGCCCTAGCGCTAACGCGGTGGCTGCGCCATCAACGGCAGCCGGCTTTGTTAAGATTCTCGATCCAAATAGTGGCTATGCCACCGTCTTTTTCGACGATGTTGATACAACGGATGTCTCCGCAAGCGAATGGACAACGTTGTCGATCGATATCACGATCGATGGTGCTGCGCAGGAAGGTATGTTGATCCAGTTTGGATTTAGCAATCAGGCAACAAATTACGATCCTACGGGTGTCCTGTACGACAACGTTACGGTAGAGGGGATTTAGCGTGAATAATCTAAAAATAGGCAGTAGAGGCATTCCTCACTATCTGAGCGGCTCGTTGAAGCCTCTTTTCTTGGGTTTAGCCTTGGCTTTGTCAGGTTTTGCTGCAGCGCAGAGCGAGGACGAGTCCTCGTCCAACGCCGAGGGTCGAGAAATTGAGGAAGTCATTGTAACCGTTGAAAGACGAGCGCAAAGCTTACAAGATCTGGAAGGCACCGCAGCGTCATTTTCCGGCGAAGACCTAAAAATTCTTGGTTTACAAAATCTTACGGATTTATCCGAGCAAGCGGTTGGTGTTGAAATCAGTAATAAGCAGGGCAATATCGAGGTTTGGATACGCGGTATCGGGTCCTCAAACAATACCGAACTAGGTGATCCAGCCGCGGCGACACACTTAGATGGTGTTTATATTCCGAGGCCTGCGGGTATTGGTTCAGTCTTCTTCGATATTGAGCGGGTCGAGGTGAACTACGGTCCACAGGGTACGCTGCGTGGTCGAAACGCGACAGCGGGTTCCGTCAATATTGTGAGTTGGAAGCCTGGTTTGGGTCAATGGGATGCCATGATTGAAGTGGAAGGTGGTAACTACGATCAGCGCATGGCAACCGGTATGATCAACGCACCAATCGGCGATACCGCAGCGGTCCGCCTTTCGCTCTACAGCCTCGAACACGATGCTTATTATAACGATGTCGGTCCGTTAGGCTTACAGGGCGCCGAATCAGCGGATAATCGTGGCTATCGTTTGCAGTACCTGTGGCAGCCATCCGACGATCTTCAAATACTTTTAGCCGCGGATCATGTCGAAGAGAAGGGTACCGGTTATACAGGTACTAACTACGCGAATTCACTGGGTAATGGTATAGGCGTTAACGACATTGAAGATCCTCGCGATGTCATTGCGCGCGGGTTTGCGCCACAGCAGGATACTGAGCATTCAGGTATACGTCTTCAGGTCAATTATGATTTGGGCTTCGGTAGTATCGAATATATCGGTAGTTACAGAGACTTGACTTATGACTACGCGGCAGCCACGCCATTAGCGCCTGATTATCCCGGTGTCTTGGAGACGCTTGAGCCGCTCGAAGAGTCGCTCGACAATTTTTCGCGATTCCAATTTATTACTGAATCCGAGTCCATGGTGCATGAACTCCGATTTATATCTCCAGAGGAAGAGCGCTTGTACTACACGGTCGGCGCATTCTATTTCGACGAGGAGCAAAGCTCTTTCTTAGCGTCTGCAGGGGATCGCGGTGGCTTCTTTCAGGGTGCTGAGTTTAACCAGCCAGAGACAAACGGCGAGTCATATTCTTTTTATGGTGACTTCACCTATGAGCTGACCCCAAAGACACGCCTAACAGGCGGCTTGCGTTATACGCATGACGAGAAATCACGACGCGGTGTGAACGCGCGGTATGCGTTCGCTCTAGGCGGTTATAATATCACTAATGGTAATCAGTTTGATTGCTGCATGGGCGCGCGTGTTGGTACAGAAGGCTTTGAGTTTGCGGGCTTTGATCGTACTAATTATGACCCAGACACCGATGCTAGTGGTGTGGTCTCCGAGCAAGAATTTATTGATTTTTATCTTGACGGCATCGGCGAATTTGGTGAGAGAGATACACTTAATACTATTATCGCCAATGGCCCTCTGGGCGGCGGTTCTGAGATTAAAGCACCGTGTACCGATACCAACACTACAGACAATATAATTTGTGTGCGTGACGAATCGGGTAACTTGATTCACCCCTATGCGGTACCCATCAGTCCGGATAATTCCATCACGATTCAGGATGGCCAGATGAGCGAAAGCTTTGTCGATTGGCGGCTCCGACTGGGCCATGATCTGACCGATGATGTTTTGATCTATGGACTGGTCTCTAGTGGCCATAAATCAGGTGGATTCAATGACACGTTCAAAGACCCCACTATAGGTGAAAATATTTCGCCTTCCTATGACACCGAGCAGGTCATCATGTATGAGTTGGGGATCAAATCGGAGTTTACGCTGGGTGATATTCCAACGCGATTCAACGGTTCGGCTTTCTTCTATGATTATACTGACCAGGTGTTCACATCGATTCTATCGGTTGAACAAGCCCTCGAATTTACTGCAGGTGGGGTCGCTGCTCCGGAAGATAGTGCGCCGGGTGCTTTAGTGGTCTCCTTCAGCTTTAATGCTGCCGATTCGGAAATTTATGGTATGCAGTTTGATGGCGGCTTCCAGCTTCCCTACAACATCAATTTCAATTGGTCAGCACTATGGATTGAAGCTGAAATTGTGGATGCCGAGCCAATTCAAGATTTCAGATTCCAAGCTGATGTATCACCTGAGGAAGCCGTGTTTCAGCCAATCAGTGGCAATCAGCTGCCCCACACGCCACAGTACCAATTCAATGCTGCGTTCTCTCAGTACATAGACACGGACTTTGGTAGCTTTGACTACGTCATATCAGCTGGTTGGCGCGACGAGCAGTATCTGACCATATTTAATAGCCAAGATTTCAAGTTTCCCGATAGCCCACGCGGTCGTTTAGACGACTCGGTGCCAGCCTACTGGACTTTTGATGCGGGTATTGGCTATACGACAAAAGGAGGAAGTCTTCGACTTGAAGCGTTTATGAATAACATTGAGAACGAAGTAGCGACAGCAGCGGCAATTATCACGCAGTTTGATAATACCCGCTTCTTTACACGACCCCGTACGAGCGGTGTTCGTTTGAAGTATTTCTTCTAAGTAACGTATGACGTAAAAAAGCCATCGCATTAAGCGATGGCTTTTTTTTAGGATTGGTATCGGTAATGTTTATGGTAACAACTTGGGTTCGTATATTTTTCTCATCGCTGTTTTTTATGGGGACGACAACGTTCGCTGCAGCATCAACAGCTGAGCAGACCTATACGGCTGACGAACTGTTAGCTGTAATGACGCTTGAACAAAAAGTGGGTCAGATTTTACAAGGAGAAATTCAGTCACTGTCAGCGAGTGAAATGCGCCGCTACGGTATTGGTTCGGTCCTCAATGGTGGTGGCTCCTATCCCGCAAAAAACAAATCAGCCGAGCTCGATGACTGGTTAGCACTTGCCGACAAATATCATGGTGCTGCAGTGATGCTGAGCAATGGTGCTGCTATTGCACCTATATGGGGAACCGATGCCGTACACGGCCACAACAATGTGTCGGGCGCTACCCTTTTCCCGCATAACATAGGCTTAGGTGCGGCAGACGACGCCGACCTGGTTGAGGCAATTGCTCGCGCCACGGCTGTGGAAGTAAAAGCGACGGGTATTGACTGGGTGTTTGCACCCACGGTGGCTGTTGCTCAGGACTATCGGTGGGGTCGAACCTATGAGAGTTTTGGGCATGACTCCAAACGCGTTAGCGCATTGGGTGCTGCTGTTGTCCGTGGTTTCGAGGCTGAGGGTATTGCGACTACGGCTAAACATTTTCTCGGCGATGGGGGCACCATAGCCGGCATTGACCAGGGCAATTTCATTGGAACTTTAGACGCTCTTAGAACACCGCATCTAGCAGCTTATGATGGCGTGTTTGCTTTAGATGTGCCGTCCATAATGAGCTCGTTCAACAGCTGGAACGGGCAGAAGGTACATGGTGATGAGCGCCTGCTAAAGACCTTATTACGAGATGAGTTGGGCTATCAGGGTCTTATAGTCAGTGATTGGAACGGGATTGGACAGGTAGCAGGCTGCACGAATTCCTCTTGCGCCCAGGCGTTTAATGCAGGGCTAGATATGATTATGGCGCCATCCGATTGGCGGGCACTGAGAAAAAGCATACTGGACCAGATCTCTGTCGGTACGATCCCACTGTCTCGTTTAGACGAGGCGGTAAAGCGTGTCATCGAGTTTAAAATGCGTTACGGACTAATAAACTCAGCGTTACCGTCTAGTCGAGTAGATACTGCGCTCAGGCAGCGTTTTGGCTCTGAAGAACATGGTGACATTGCCCGTCAGGCGGTACGCCAATCGCTAGTCTTATTAAAAAATAATGACAAGACGTTACCTATTAGCGGCTCATCCAGAATTGCCGTTGTTGGTTCGGGAGCTAATAATATTGCCATGCAATCGGGTGGCTGGACACTTACGTGGCAGGGTACTGAGAATAGTAATAGAGATTTTCCAAATGCATCGTCTATTGTGGATGGTTTTCGCGAACGGGTCGCGAGCGCAGGTGGTACGGTTGTTGATGACTCGTCAGAAAAAAATGTTGACGTTGCAGTGGTTGTCTTCGGCGAAACACCCTACGCAGAAGGTGCAGGCGATTTACAAAATCTTGTTTTTAAAGATGGTGAGCATGACGATCTGGAGCTGATGCGCGCCTATCGTGAGCTCGGTGTGCCGGTAGTTGCCGTATTTCTAACTGGAAGGCCGCTGTGGGTGAATCGCGAGATTAATGCGTCAGATGCTTTTGTAGTAGCTTGGTTGCCCGGTAGTGAAGGCGGCGGTGTCGCAGATGTTTTGGTTGGCAGCAAAAAAGCTGAACCTATTGTCGATTTTACTGGCACGCTACCTTTCCCCTGGCCCAATTTAGATCTTAATAAAATAGATAAGCGATTACCGGTTGATGAGTATTTGTGGGAGGCAGGTTACGGGCTAACCTTAAAAGCGACTCAAGAGACAGCTGATCTGTCAGAGGAATATCTCAGTGGCAATTTGAAAGGCCAAGATGTTGTTGTTTTTCGTAAGAACTCCGTTCCTCCTTGGACCATGTTTGTCGGTGACGAAGGTCAGTGGGTTATGCCAGTTTCCGGCGCTTATGCACGCTCGAGCTTGGAAGAGTTGGTCGTGAAAAGTTTGGATGTCCGCGTTCAGGAAGATGCACGGCAAATCACGTGGTCCGGAAATGGTGCTAGAGATTCACAATTTTATTGGAAGACTGCGAGCGATAAAGGTCTGGATCTGAATGGGTTGGGTAAGGCGGGTGGTGCATTATCGGTCGTCATGAATATGGTCAAGTCACCTGAAGGAAAGGTGAAGCTGAGGATGGACTGTCAGTGGCCATGCCGTGGTGAGCTTGATGTCACGAAGTTATTCAAACGGTTGCCAGAAACTCAGTGGGTGCGATTGTCGTTTCCTCTGGCCTGTTTTGAGAAAGCAGGAACCGACTTAACGAAAGTTAACAGTCCGTTCGTATTAGTGGCTAACGATGTGATGTCTTTGGTGGTGTTGGATGTTGCGGTGGTTCGCAATCCGGACGCTTCATCCTTAGTTCCGTGCCGTTAATTTGGCGGGGGTGACTTCCCCGCGCCGCTAGCCGCCAGCACTGTCAACCGCGGCATAATCGGCGAGACATCGCGCCATCATTTCGCGCAAAATCTTTGCCGCCACCATCGCGGTGACGCCGTTCAGGTCACGTTCTGGATTCAGTTCCACTAGATCGCCGCCGATCAACTGCCCGCCAAAATTCTGGATAATATGCAGCACGTCCCGCACGGACATGCCGCCGGGTTCGTGATGCGAAACCCCCGGCGCAAAGGCCGGATCCAGGACATCAAGGTCAATACTCAGATAGATCGGACCGTCAAGCGTAAGATCGGCAACATCAACACCATGACGCATTTCATGGCACTCCACTCCAAAGTGAGCTACCTGCGCGCGCTGATGCTCATTCAATGTGCGAATTCCGACCTGAACAAGACGCGCGACGCAGCCACTTTCCATGATCCGCGCAAAGGGCGAGGCATGGCTGAACGGATTGTCTTCCATATTGTCATAAAGGTCAGGATGCGCATCGAGATGCAGGATGGTCAGCGCCGGATGCTGCGCCGCATGCGCCCGCACCGCTGGCCATGATACCGAATGATCCCCGCCAAGACTGATCACCGCCTGTCCGCGCGCCAGTATCGCCGCAACCCCGTCTTGGATGACATCATGGGCATCCTGCCTCGTCAGCCCTGACAGCGGCAGATCACCCGCATCCTGCCACAACCCGTCAGCCCCCAGATCGATGCCGGTCTCGGCGAACATATTGGCTGAGGGCGAAAAAAGGGCCTTGCGGATCAGCGGCGGTGCCAGGCGCGGTCCATGCAAAAAGGTCGAATTGTCATCTTGGGGCAGTCCCAACAGGGCAAGCCGCGCCATACCGTCTTTACTGCTGTTCATCACATACCTCGCATTTCGGTCTGTTCGGTCGGCTGCCGGTCAATCCAGATCAGGCAGATTGGCCAGCGTTAGCGGCCCCCAGCACGGATGCGCATGCCGGTAAATCTGGCCGGCTACTTCCAGCATCTCGCTATTGTCAAATGCCCCCGGGGCAATACTGATTTCCTTACGATCATTATGGCGATAGAACATCTGCGCCCCGCAATCAACGCAGAAGCCGCGCTCCGCCCAAGATGAGCTGCGATACCAGCGCGGCCGGGCCGCGCCCAGATAGCTGAAATGATCGGTAAGCGCCGCGCTGGCACCCCAGCTGGTGCCGGACAGTTTTAGACAGTCACTGCAATGGCACACCACAATCTGTCGCAATGGTCCATTGGCACGAAACCGGATGGCGCCGCAATGACAGCCGCCATCAAAACTCTGCCCCTCGGTACCCGGATTTAGTTTGTCCATGTTGTGTTTCTACCCGTTTGTCTACCAGCAGACTACACGCGGGAGGTGCCAGCTGACCAGACTTAGAGGAGATCACGGCTGCGCATACGGGTGAAGTATAGGACAAATGAAGACTCTATTGAGAGTAGATACCCTCGCGGCTTCGTTCCACAGGGTTTGCTGATCGGCAGAAGTTGCCGCTTAGTTATCTCCCAACCCTGTTCACTGGGTGGGGCATGCCATTCAACTCTTTTCAACCCTGAACGAGGGCAGGCAACAGTTCATGCCACGCGGTTGCCACTGGCTTAATTATTGGCTGAGTGCTGTTGGACTGGAATCGTTTAGCGCGGGGCGTTTTCCATTGCTGCGGCTTTGCAGGACCCAGGCCAGCTTTGCGACCGCTGGGCGGTTTCACTTTCTCACTTCCTCGGCATTTGACCATTGCACCAGTGGGTGAGACTCTCTTGGTCTCTTTATTCAAATTAATGGAGAAGACGTGTCGCTCACCAACGTTTCTCAGTTCCTGGCAGCTATCCTTGTCCTTAATCTGTCAATGCCGGCGCTGGCACAGGGCGGCGCGTTCGCACTGACCAATGCAAACCTTTTCGATGGCGTTGAAAACAAGATAGCTTACGGTATCACGGTGTTCGTTAGGGACGGATTGATCGAACGCATTGCGACCGGAGACGCTGCTGTAGCGAGCGACTACGAAGTGATCGATGCCGAAGGCAACTTCCTGATGCCCGGACTGTTCGACGTGCACACCCACATCGATTCCGTCGATCGAGCAAAACAAGCCGTAGAATCGGGCGTTACGACTGTTCGCAGTGCCAGTGTGACCGCCTTTCAGGATGTCGCGCTTCGCGAGCTCGTCCGTAGGGGTAAGCTACCCGGCCCCGAGTTTTTGGCCGCCGGTATTTACGTAACGCCCAATCTCAGCAACACCGTTCTGGCTGATCCGCGCCTGGTTGCACTGGCGGACGGGGTTAACAGCGACGACGAACTTCGGCTCTTGGTCAGAATTAATGTCGACCGGGGTGTCGATGTCATAAAAACCCGTGGTACGCAGCGAGCAGGATTACCTGATACCGACCCCCGGCAGCAGGTTTATACAGAACGCCAGCTACGAGTGGTCGTTGACGAGGCGGCCAAGCACGGTCTGCCCGTGCTGGTTCACGCACACGGCGACGAGGGCGCGCGCGCTGCTGTGTTGGCCGGTGCCCGAAGCATTGAGCATGGCACCTACCTCAGCGACGAAACGCTCCAGCTAATGAAAGAACGCGGTACTTGGTTTGTGCCGACCTACGTGACCATGGATGCGATGAACGAAGAGCGCTACGACTACGTGCTGCGCCTGCGCGGCAAGCACATGGTGCCGCAGCTCGAGCGGGCCATTCGGGAAGCCTACCGGATCGGTGTCAGGATCGCGACAGGCGCCGATCACTATTATGAAGAAGACGCTATCAACCGAATCTCGATTGAGATCGAGCGATTTGTAGCGTTCGGCATGAGCAATTTCGATGCGCTGCAAACAGCAACGGTCAACTCGGCAGAATTACTCCAAATCGATGACCGCACCGGCCGGATTGCGGAAGGCTTCGAGGCGGACCTTATTTTGATTCCCGGCAATCCCCTGACCAACATAGAAGCCTTGCAGGACGTGTTGCTGGTTATGAGTAATGGTCAGCTGGCTTTGAAGCGCATACCGTTTGCGGTGTCTGACTAATGATCAGTTTGAACTTCCTTAAAAGCCACAACACTCTCCGGAACCACTCACGCCAGTAGGGGCGAGGGTTGAACGTCGATTTAAGGATATCGTGCTGCCATGGAATGGGCTGCCGACGCTGACGCACACCCCACAGCAGGGCCACTGACTTAATCATTGACTGAGTGCTGATGCACTGGCATCGTCTAGCGCGCGGCCTCACTCAGCTGGACGGCGATCTCTTCGTCTTAAAGAGCCTCACCGTGGAGCTAAGGAGAGACGGGGTTCATTGGGATAGATCCAGGTTTTATCAATCACCGGTGGTACGCGCATTGGGGCCGGAATACGCTCGGATCCCATCAGCGCGTCTATACTTTGATGCCAAAAATAGATCCGCGCTTCTTGGTAACTCAGTGGGGCATTCTGCGAATCTGCTGCATGCATTGCTAGCTGAATGGCCTCGGACATTTCAATGTCTTCACGCAAAATTTGATTGGGTCGGTCGCCATTGTCTTCGGTCCACATATCGGGGCCCGCTTGCGTGCCATCCGATCCCCAGTCAGGGGCCATCGTCCAAGTTTCAATAATGCACTGGTGGCTGCCTAAGGGCCAAAACTGTATGGGTGGAATAACGTACTGGTTAACTGGTACGACCAAATTTGGAAATACGTTATAAGAGAGCGTACACGTTCTCCCGATCTCACCGACTGAAGCGATTTCTTGCCGGGATGACTGCCAGGTATCTGGTTGCGGCATAGGCGCCACCATCCGCCCATGCCCGCCTGGATAAAAGGTATTCACATTCCGTTTCGAATCAATCACCGATGCAACGGTTCCACGGTGAACTGTGGGTACATGGTAGGTCTCCATATTGGCTTCCATGGCAATTTTCCAATTGCAATTCACCCTATATCGATCCCGGCGTGAAAGGCGGCAATGGTCTAGATCAAATTCTGCCCACTGCTCTGATAACACGCCTAAACTTTCTTTTAATGGGGAGGCTTCTTGGTCAAAGTTAACGAAGATAAGCTTGCCAAACAGTTCACACCGGAATGTTTTTAGGCTTAAGCAGGCTTTATTGAGGGCGTGAAAATCCCGTTCGCTTGAGACGGCGATAAGATCGCCATGAGGACTGTAAGTCCAGCCATGATAACTGCAGGTCAAAATCCTGCGTCGACCGTTAGCGGGCTGAACGATCGGCGCGCCGCGGTGACTACATCGGTTCAGCAAAGCGCGAATCTCTCCCTCTTCTGTATGCACTAGAACGACAGGCTTTCCAGCATGATCCCAGCGCTGAAAGCAGCCTGGTTCCGGTATTTCGTCCAGATGACCGGCAAGCAGCCAAGACCTGCCGAAAACATGTTGGCGTTCGAGCTCCGCAAAGCTTTCACTGGTGTAGCGTTGCGGGTTAATAGGCGGGAACTCTGGAAACCCGACGGGCACTGCTGTTCGCTTCGCTTCGTAGGCCATGAGTTGATGCAGCACACCGGCGTCGATTTTTGACATGACACTGTCTCCTCAGGTTGAAGCCATTGTTGTGGAGATCGGACAAGGTGTACATTGGCTAAAGGCCGAACTCATTTTCTCACGAGCCCGATCGTAACAACCGCGACATAATTCGCCAAGTTCGCAGTGGGCTAACTAACACCAGAGATGACCGAAGTAGGGTATCTTTTTTTATCGTTTCAATGTTCGCTAAATATAACTACAAGGTGAAAGGGTTCAGCTTATGCCCGAAGGTCCAGAAATACGTCGCGCTGCAGATAGCATAGAGGCGGTGTTAAAAGATAAAACGGTTGAGAAAATTGCATTTGGGCTGCAGCCATTAAAAAAATTTGCCAAGTCAATCACCGGCAGCAACGTGCTATCGCTAGAGACTCGCGGAAAGGCGCTGCTCACGCATTTTGATTCGGGCTTTACCATTTATTCGCACAACCAACTCTACGGTGTGTGGCGAGTGGTCAAACGCGACAAGCTGCCCAAGACCAACCGTCAGCTCAGGCTAGCCATACACACCGACCAACACAGTGCGCTACTTTACAGCGCCTCCGATATTAGCGTGTGGGAAACTCAGAACATTGAAGAGCACCCTTTCTTAAGGCGTATTGGCCCCGACATCCTAAATCCTCATTTAACGTGGCGAGTGGTGGCTGAGCGACTGCAAAGCAAGGCCTTTTCCGGAAGGGCGCTCAACTCCGTGTATCTTGATCAGGCCTTTCTGGCGGGACTAGGTAATTACTTGCGCAGCGAAATTTTATTTATTGCGGGTATTAACCCTGCACTCAAGGCTCGAGACCTGAGCAAAGCTCAGGTGGGCAAGCTTGCCCGCACCACGCTAGAGATTAGCCAACGTAGCTATGCCTTAGAGGGCGTGACTCTCCCCGCGCGTCAATACAAGGCGTTGAAAAACCAAGGAGCCACGTATGGCAAGGCGCGGTTTTTTGTTTTCGGTCGCGCCAGCCAACCCTGCCGCGTGTGTCAAACAAAAATCCAGCGCTCGACGGCTAATTCCCGGAGAATGTATACGTGCTCAACCTGCCAGTCGATGTCATCGGCTGGTAAGCCTAATGATTGACCGGGCGGGTGCCTGAAGACTCAAATACGGTGCTGCCAGGGACAATGGCGTGGCGTAACAGGGGCTGATCTAGAAAACGGTTGTCTAGAGCAATGCAAGATCATGTCTTACTGGGGTCGAAAATGTTATCAAGTGAGGTGCTCAATAGTAAAGCTGGGAGGTAGCCTTTAGCCATG
>Ga0209309_10000174_pt1 | contig 84529 bp, 70 predicted proteins | sample COGITO_mtgs_1204_2_FD_184807 | JGI IMG/M metagenome (GOLD analysis project Ga0209309, IMG submission 184807) | Pelagic marine microbial communities from North Sea - COGITO_mtgs_120412 (SPAdes) (version 2) | ecosystem: Environmental > Aquatic > Marine > Epipelagic ... | reverse complement strand
AAAATTCATGACCCCAAATGGAGATGGTTATTTTGATACTTGGCATATTACAGGTGTAGAAACCTTGCCTGGCACTATCGTCTATATTTATGACCGTTATGGCAAACTTTTAAAACAATTGAGTTACGATTCCAATGGGTGGGATGGCTATTACGGTGGCCAGGAAATGCCTGCATCTGATTATTGGTATCTTGCAAACGTTAAGAAAAATTCTATTCAATTTGAGGTCAAAGGGCATTTTACCATTAGACGTTAAAGGTCCACCCCCGACTAACCCAAGAAATGATAAGGTTTGCGACACGCTTAATATATTTGTAATTCCAATAGCCAAAAGGTGTTAAGTCAAGTATTTTGCTTAATTTTGAAGCAAATTTAGCCTAACCAACAAGTAAGTTAAACTTAACCCCATTTTTAATCTTGTGTTTAAATTCAAGAACAGTAGTGCTATAGTATTTGTAGTTGTCTTGTTGGTATGTCAATATATTGGTGCTCAACAAGTGAGCACCAATAACGATTTGCCCTTAAACGAACTTGTCCAAAACATATTGGGACAAGATTGCGTAGAGATCTCGAACGTTACTTCTTCTGTAAACGGAAGTCTTAATGAACTTGACAGTTATGGCCAATTCCAACAATCCAATTCCACTTTTCCTTTTATTGATGGACTAATCCTTTCGACTGGAAGTATTTATTCCGCAGGAAACACGTTTAATACCACACCCTTGAGCGAGGGCAATGAAACTTGGACTACCGACGATGACCTCGAAACGTATTTGGGGTTGAACAAATCTTTAAATGCTACTTCTATTGAATTTGATTTTATTTCGGCAAAGAGAAATGTGCAATTCGATTACATCTTAGCCTCTGAGGAGTATTTTGGGATCAGTCCTTGCAGCAAATCAGATAGTTTTGTCATCTTAATTAAAGAAGCTGGTACTGCAAACCCTTACACAAATATTGCATTAGTCCCGGGGACCACCTTACCCGCCAACAGTGAAAATATTAGGGAAGAAATTTTCGAAAATTGTCCAGCGCAAAATCCCGAATATTTTGCAGGATACAGTTTAGGAGACACTAATTTTAACGGGCGTACAACAGTATTAAGTGCTATGGCCACCATTGAGCCCAATATCTTATACCACATCAAATTTGCGATTGCCGATAATGAAGATGAATTTTTTGATAGTGCAGTATTTATACATGGTAGCAGTTTTGAAACTACTGTAGATCTAGGTGAAGATATTACCACGTGCGGCGAATCTATAGAGCTCGACGGAACTTTCTCAAGTAGCGCTGCAATTTACAGTTGGTACAAAAACGACAACCTCATCGCTGGAGAAACCGATTCAAATCTTACGGTAACCGAATCTGGCACCTATTCCGTGTTGATTACCATTCCCTTTTTAAATTCCAGTTGCACTATAACGGACGATATTCAGATCGTACTTAATGCGGAACAAACGTCGAGTGTTATTTCTGATATAGTGATGTGTGATGACCCTTCAGGTGACGGGGTCGAAGTGTTTGATCTATCTACCAAAACCGAGGAAGTTCTGTCTTCTGTACCAGATTCCAATTACACCATAACCTACCACGTTTCTGCAGCAGATGCGAGTAATGATGAAAACCCGCTTCCAGACAATTACACGAATATTTCAAACCCACAAACTATTTATGTAAGTATTAGAGACACCTTTAGTGGATGTTTGGCATTTTCCACCTTCAATTTAGTGTTAATAAGTCCACCGGAAGTAAACACGCCTTCAGCCATCATTGTTTGCGACGACGGTGCTACAGATGGGATTACGAGCGTTAATTTAGACAACAGTATAAATGAAATCCTTACGGGCCATCCCAATTTCTCCCTTAATTTTTACAGAACCTACAATGATGCATTAGCTGGAAATAATCCCGTGAATTCAAATTACACTACCCAAGCTTATAATGATACGCTGTATGCGTTAGTGACCGATAGTGAAACTGGCTGCTCCAATATCACCACCCTAAACATAACCATACTCGAAAAACCCAATCTTGATACTAGTAAAACACATTATATTAATGCTTGCTTAACTGATGGCAGTGGTTTTGCTACTTTTAATCTAGACGCGCTTACCAGCGAGATTATTAACGGTTCTACTAATGTTAATGTGAGCTTTCACATCTCAATGGCTGCAGCGCAATCTGGCTCCAATCCAATAACGAATAGCGGTAGTTTTCAAAATACGACCGCAAATTTTCAAACCGTATATATAAGAGTTGTTAATAATGCTAATGGCTGCGCCTCTATTGAACCCATAGAACTACATACAAACCTCTTCGAGACCGGGCTTAACCTTAACACGTTTACTACTTGTGACGATGCCTCGCAAGATGGTTTTGTAGATTTTGACCTTACTGCACTTGAAGATTCCATACTTGACGGTTTGGAAGGATTAAACGTGGTCTTTTATGAGACCCAAAATGATCAAAATAATGCTAACAATCCGCTAGACCCAGCTGTGCCTTATACTGTAAGTACTTCGCCACAATTAATTTATGCAACTGTGAGTAGCGCTAGTTGTTCAGGAATGGTAAGTCTAGATTTGGGAATCTCACCACCCATCGCAATTCAAAATACAGGACCGCTTGATTATTGTGACAATGATCAAAACGGAATAGTCAATATGTCCTTACCAACCTTCAATAGCATACTTAATGAAGGCATAGATTCACCTTCAGTAAAATATTATTTGACCGAATTGGATGCGCTGAATGATGAAAATGATTTAGGAAATAATTTCGTAAACAACTCTAACCCACAAATACTGTACGTAAGAGTAACAAATAATGCGACAACATGTTTTGATGTTGCGGAAATTACTATTAACATCAATCCAGCACCAGTAGCCTCCCAGCCAAATCCCATTATTGTTTGTGACGATGACCAAGATGGATTTTCAATTGTGGATCTGAATGCTAAGATTCCAGAAATTGTAAGTAATACTAACAATATAAATATTACGTTTCATGAAAACAATGCCAACGCTCAAGATGATGCCAACTCCATTTTAAATCCAAATAATTATAATGCCACCACTCAAACTGTTTTCACAAGAGTAGAAAGTCAGCTAACAGGTTGCTTCGTGATCGTAGAGTTGCCCATATTTATTAATACTGTTCCTGTTTTTGGCGATATTACAGATTTTGAAAACTGCGAGCCCGATGGTACTGTGATTTCTGAATTCTTTTTCAATTTGAAGGATGAGGATATTCTCAACGGTCAAACAGGAAAGGACGTCCTTTATTTTGAATCAGAACAAGATGCCATCGACCGGGTCAACATTATTGATAAGTTTAATGCGTATACCAGTATTTCTATCCCACAGACCATATATGTGCGTGTAGAGAACCTTACAGATACAGGCTGTTTTGGAACTTCAGAATTTGATTTGTCCATTGGTTTTTTACCCAATTTCAATGAGCCTTCAGATTTATTTCTTTGTGATGATAGTAGTAACGATGGCATTACAACTATCGATTTAAACGACAAGATTTTAGAAATCACCAATGGGATTGCCGATGATTTGAACATTGCTTTTTATGATTCGGAAGAAAATGCCATAATGCAAGTCGATGCTTTGTCATTAAATTACACCACCACAGCCAACCCGCAACCGGTCTTTGCTCGCATAGACGAAGGCGAAAGCTGTTTTTCGCTAGTAAATATTCTCGTTAATGTCATTCCGGTTCCGCAATTAAATGCATCCTATGACCTCGTACAATGCGATACCGATTATGATGGGATGGTGAATTGGGATCTTACCGATGTAGTCTCACAAATCACAGAGGTACGTTTTAGTGATGTAGAAATTACGTATCATCTCAGCCAAGAAGGTGCTGAAACGGATACACAAATTATTACCACGCCCACTGATTTTGATAATACTACAAATCCGCAACCCATTTATTTAAAGGTCAACAATATTCTTTCAAATTGTGCCACGATCGTTCCTGTGAACCTCATAACAAATTCTCCTCCCGTTTTAAAAGCTGTCGATACTTTAGAAATTTGCAGCAATTCTGAGGGCAACACTGTACTTTCAGATTTGAATCGACAGTTATTAGAACAAACCGCAAATGTAATCGTTAGGTATTATGCTTCGGAAAGTGATGCTAGAAACCAAAACGCAGCGCTAGCAGACACCTACTTTTACCAAACTACTAACGACATACTTTTTGCTAGAGTTGAATTTTCTACCACGCATTGTTTTTTTATTAAGGCATTGACGTTACAGGTAAATCCAACCCCAGTTGCCAACCAACCTCTGGATTTAGAAGCTTGTGATGATGATTATGATGGGCTTTTAACATTTGATTTCACCCAACAAAATATTGCTATTCTCGGAGGTGCAGATCCCATGGAGTACACGGTTTATTATTACGATGATTTGATTTTTGCCCAAGAAGGGTTTGAAGCCATTTCGAATACGGATTATGCCTCATACAACAACGAAACGATTTATGCTCGGTTAGAGAACAACACCACCGGCTGTTTTGACATTACAGAATTTACCGTAAGCATCAACCCTTTACCTATTTTGGATCTCGGTGATCAAGTGATTTGCCTAGAGACCTCTCCGTTAATCGTGAGTGCCAATACCAATATGCCCAGTGACACCTACCTGTGGTCAACACAAGAAACCACAGCTGCCATTGAAATTACCGAGAGCGGTAGTTATTCAGTCACCGTTACCTCAGCATTTGGTTGCTCAACCACCCGAAATTTTGAAGTGATTGAGTCTGAAATTGCAACTATAGATTTCACCGAAACCGTTAATTTTGATGATCCCAATAACGTTACGGTTACCATTAGCGGGATTGGAGATTACCTCTATCAAATCGATAATTTACCACCGCAACAATCCAATATTTTTCAAAATGTTCCGTTAGGTTACCATACCATTACTATTATAGATTTAAACGGATGTGGAGAGGTAAGCAGGCAAATTGTGGTAATGGATACGCCTAAGTTCATGACCCCAAATGGCGACGGTTACTTTGACACGTGGCATATCTCGGGGGTTCAAGAATTACCAGGAACTGTCATTTATATTTTCGACCGCTTTGGAAAATTATTAAAACAACTCTCCTCCAATTCTAGAGGTTGGGATGGCAGCTATAATGGTCAAGACATGGCTTCTTCTGATTACTGGTTTGTAGCCAAGGTCAAACAAAACAATATGGAATTTGAACTTAAAGGTCATTTTTCCCTTAGACGGTAAAACTTTGGTTTTGGCCTTTTTCAATTCATTTAAGGTACAATACAGCTAAAAAAGAGATTTAATGATAGGAAAATCTTTATTTTCCTGATTTTTTCATAATTTCGCCGATTGTAATTCTATACCCCTCATCTTACCTAAATATATTAACCTCGTCCGTGGTGATCACTGCTATATGATGAGAATAAGACATTTTTTATTGGTCCTAATCCTATTAGGGACTTGTCAGTTTATATTTGCACAGCAAATAACAACTAACAATGCCCTCCCTCTCAATGCGCTTATTCAAGAAAATTTGGGAGAAGGTTGTGTTGAAATTTCCAACATATCTTCAGTAGTAAACGGTCAAGTAAGCGGGTTGGATAGTTATGGCGCCTTTGATCGCGCTGCTTCTGATTTTCCTTTTGAAAGTGGGATTATCTTGAGCACAGGCAATATTGCTTCTGCGGGAAACAGTTTAAATAACAATCCTTTAAACGAGGGCGATGACAACTGGGGAGCAGACAGCGATCTGGAAAACGCCCTTGGCATCTCAAACACGACGAACGCGACTTCGGTTGAATTTGACTTTACTACCGTTGCCAACCAAATTCAGTTTAATTATTTATTGGCTTCGGAAGAGTATTTAGATGCCAACCCTTGTTCTTATTCTGATGGATTTGCCTTTCTCATTCGTCCTGCCAACTCCTCGGGGCCTTATAACAATATCGCCTTAATCCCAGGTACCTCCATTCCTGTAAATACCACCACCATTCATAACGAGATTGTAGAATTTTGCCCTGCCTCTAACGCAACTTACTTTGAAGGTTACAATATTGGTGACACCAACTACAATGGTCGTACAACGGTATTAACCGCTACCGCAGCGGTACAACCCAATGTGCAGTATCATATTAAATTAGTTATTGCAGATCAAGGGGACAAGTTCTATGATTCAGCGGTATTTATAGAAAGCAATAGTTTTAGACCTTCCGTAGATTTGGGTCCTGACATTGTAACCTGTGCCGATTCTTATCAATTGGATGCCGATATTGAAAACAACATGGCCACCTATACCTGGTTTCAAAATGGCACGCCCATTGTTGGAGAAACTAGTCCTACTTTAGTGGTCGATGCTTCGGGCAATTACCAAGTAGACATAAGTATTGAGCTTAACGACACCACTTGTGAAATCCAAGATGAGGTTTTGGTTACCCTAAATTCCGAACAAATCTTAGACCCCATTGGCGATTATTTGATTTGTGACGATAGCTCCAATAATGGAATAGAATCTTTTGACCTTGACAGCAAATATACTGAGGTCTTGAGTGTACTCTCCCCATCGGATTATGAAGTAACCTATCACAGCAACCAAAATGATGCGGAAAACGATCTGAACGCTTTATCCAGTCCGTACCAAAATACCGAATCGCCCCAAACCATTTATGTAAGATCGGAAGATACTTTAAATGGCTGTGTGGTATTGACCAGCTTCAATTTAGTGGTTAATCCATTACCTGAAGTCCCTTCTCCACCTGAAATTATAGTGTGCGACGATGGAATTTCCGACGGAATCACACAAATCAATCTTGACGCCACCACCGACCAAGTGACTGGTGGAGACCCCAACCTTTTTGTAAGTTACCACTACACCCAACCCGATGCGGATACTGGAGAAAATCCTTTATTTTCACCTTATACCAATATCAATCCCAATGAAACACTTTTCATTAGGGTCTACAATGGGGCAACGGGCTGCTCCAACACGACTTCTGTTGAAATTACGGTGCAGGACAGCCCCATGGTTCAGCCAAATAGTAGCCCATTTATAAATGCTTGCGAACAAGATGCCAATGGTACTGAAATCTTTGATCTTACCTCTATAATTGAAGACATTTTACAAGGGCTCACTGGTGTAACGGTAAGCTTCCACGAAGCCTTGCCTGATGCTGAAACGGGCAATAATCCTATTGCAGATAGCAGTAACTACGAAAATGTGATTCCTGGACTGCAAACCGTTTACATTCGAATTGTGGATGAAACTTCAGGCTGTTTCGTAATTGTACCTTTAGAACTGCATGCCGATATTACAATAACCGGTTTCAATACGCTTCCGTTTTATGTCTGTGATGATGCTTTAAATGATGGGATTGCAGATTTTGACCTTAATGAAGTGGAAATCTATCTCACCAATGGGTACGATGGTTTTGGACTCACCTTTTATGAATCTGAAGACGATTTAAACACAGGCAATAATCCATTAGATAAAACTGTGCCCTATGCGGTAGACACAACCATGACGCTATTTGTCGCTGTGGTTAAAGATGACTGCGAAACGTCAACCACGGTGGTGCTTAATGTAGACCCTCCCATTAACATACAAGGTCTTGGCGATGTCAATTATTGTGATACCGATGCGGATGGTTTTACCTCCATAGCACTGGATACCTTTAACAGTTACGTCGCTTCCGGGGTAAATGGGGCAAGTGTGTCCTATTACCTCAGTGAAATAGATGCCATTAATCAAGAAAACCTATTGCCTCCTTTCTATTATAATGAAGTCAACCCTCAAATCGTCTGGGTGCGCGTAGAACGATCTTTGTCAGGTTGTTTCGATATCGCGCCCTTAACAATCAATGTTTTAAATGCGCCTCTTGCCAATACACCCACAAATATTGTTATTTGTGATGACGATTCCGACGGAATTTACACCGTAAACCTAGAAAGCAAAATTCCCGAAATCACTTCAGATCCCAATGGAATAGCCTTTTCTTTCTTTACCGATTACAACGACGCTTTTACCGCATCAAATGCCATTGAATTTCCTGAAAGTTACGACACCAGCTCCCAAAATATTTATGTACGTGTTGAAGACGAAACGGTAGGTTGCTTTACTGTGGTGTCTTTTTATGCCGATATCAATACCTTACCACAATTTATACCCATAACCGACTTTGAAACTTGCGAAGACGATGGGAATGCAGTTGCAGATTTCTTTTTTTACCTAAAAGATGAGGAAATCTTAAACGGACAAACCGGCAAGGATGTGCTGTATTTTGAAAATGAGCAAGATGCCATAGATCGCACCAACATCATCGATAAATTCTCCGCGTACCAAAACACAGCCAGCCCACAAACCATATATGTACGGGTAGAGAGCATAAGCGATCAAGATTGTTTTGGCACGTCCTCCTTTGTACTTTTGGTGGGTGCTTTACCCATCTTTAATGCCCCTACCAGCGTATTTCTTTGTGACGACTCCAGCAATGATGCGATGGAAACCTATGATCTTAGCCAAAAAATAACCGAAATCACAGCAGGATCACCGCAAGATCTAGACGTTAGCTTTCACGAATCACAATACGATGCTGAAAATAACTTAAACCCCTTACCTTTAAATTATACCAACAACACCAATCCGCAAGCGATCTATGCCCGTATTGATGACGGTACGTATTGCAGGGCAGTGGCCACTTTTGAGATTAGCATCATCCAAATTCCAACCGTGGGGTCTCCCTCAGATCTTGAGCAATGCGATACCAATTACGACGGTTTTGTACCCTTTGACATTAGTGTGATCGAAGTGGAAGTGTTGGACGTGCGCCAAGATTATATCGTCATTACTTATCACGAGTCACTTGAGGGTGCCGAGACGAATACGCAACTCATTACTGATCCTGAAAATTATACCAACACCTCCAACCCTCAAACGGTTTACATTAAAATCACCAACACCATATCAGATTGTTTCGTGGCTCTTCCTATCAACTTGGTGGTAAATCTTCCGCCTGCTATAAATGATTTTGAAACTTATGGTATATGCGAAGATGAAGATCAAAATTTTGATTTGACCACCATCAATCCCGTAGTAAGTGATACCGTTTCAGGATTGAATTTCAGCTATTTTCTAACTCAAGCAGACGCAGATGCCAATGTGAACCCAATTGACACCGATTATACTTATAATTCAACCAGCGATACCATTTATATTAGAATTGAAAATAACAGCACCGGGTGCTGGACCACCTATGATTTCGATCTGATCATTTACCCGTCACCAACCGTTCTTACGCCTTCCAATCTAGAATCTTGCGATGAAGACGACGATGGCTTTTTTAATTTTGACTTTAACGCACAAATTCCATCAATTCTCGGGTCTCAAAATCCCAATAATTTTGAGGTAAGTTTTTACGCTTCCGCGGAAGATGCCAATCAAGCAACCAATGCATTGACTGAAACGTATGAGTCCGTTTCCGAGGAAACCATTTTTGTACGCGTTGAAAATATAAGCACCAGTTGTTATAGTATCACTCAATTTCAAACCCTGCTTTTTCCAAAACCACAAGTACATATTCCAGACCAGGTCATCTGCTTGGATAATTTACCCTTAGTGGTTAGCGCCAACACCAATAATCCAGGGGACACCTATCTTTGGTCAACCCTTCAAACCAATCCGGAAATAACCATCGATGAAATTGGCACCTACTCTGTTACGGTCACCTCTGCTATGGGCTGTGAAACCACAAGTGTTTTTGAGGTCACCGAATCTGAGGCTGCCATAATTGAGGTGGCTGAAACTGTAGATTTCTCAGACCCCAATAATATCACGATTACAATTAGCGGTATTGGTAATTACCTGTATCAACTGGATGAAGGTGTACCGCAAGAGTCCAATGTGTTTGAAAATGTGAGCTTGGGCTATCACACCGTCACCGTTATTGACAGTAATGGTTGCTCGGAAGTGAGCAAAGAAGTGGTGGTGATCGATGTACCCAAATTTGTGACCCCAAATGGAGATGGCTATTTTGACACTTGGCATATCACGGGCGTAGAACGACTAACGGGTACGATTGTCTATATTTTTGACCGCTATGGCAAATTGCTCACAACACTTACTTACAACGGTCCTGGCTGGGACGGAAGATACAATGGTGCACTCATGCCTGCCACCGATTATTGGTTTTTGGCAAAAGTGCGCAAAGGTGACATAGCCTTTGAAGTTAAAGGACACTTTTCATTACGCTTGTAGTTTAAATCTTAACATTTTATACCAGAATTAAGACAATTTGCAATGTATCTTTGCACGGTCAAAAAATTTAAATGAAAGCGTACCTCCAAATCATAGGTTTACTTATTACCGTAGGCGCGTTTGGTCAAAACATCCAAGTGGATAGCCAAACGTATACCCCGCAACAGTTGATCGAGAACATTTTAATTGATAGTAATTGTATCGATAATGTAAGTGTTACGAATGCCATAGGAGGCGATTTTGGCACTACCGATCGCAGTTATGGTTATTTTGACGCAGCAGGTTCCTCCTTCCCTTTTGAAAGTGGCATTGTTTTGAGTACTGGTAGATTAGCCAATACAAGAGGACCCAATTCCAGCTTGAGCGATGATAACGCGACCAATTGGTCTGGCGATGCAGATTTGGAAGCAGTTTTAAATGAAAACAATACCACCAACGCTACAATTATAGAGTTCGATTTTACCTCGGTGGCTTCACAAATTAGCTTTAGATATATTTTTGCTTCGGAAGAATACCAAGAAGGCGATCCCAATACTTGCCAGTATTCCGATTTGTTTGGTTTTTTAATTCGACCAAGCAATAGCCAAGCTTATGAAAATATTGCTTTGGTTCCAGACACGCAGACCCCGGTGAAGGTAACTACGGTACACCCTGCAATTCCTGGAGGTTGTGCTGCGCAAAATGAAGCTTACTTTCAAAGTTTCAACGGGCAAAATGCACCGATAAATTTTAATGGTCAAACTAAAATACTTACCGCCACTGCCAATATTGAGCCCAATCAAACCTATCACGTGAAGCTCGTTATTGCCGATGAACAAAATTATCGTTACGACTCTGCAGTGTTTCTTGAAGCTGGCAGTTTCCAACTGTCAACAGATCTGGGTCCAAACAGGCTCATCGATTCGGCAAACAGTTTATGTGAAGGCGAAAGTATAACGCTTGATGCCACGGAAGTCGACGCCAACACCTATACTTGGTATAAGGACAACGTCTTACTTCCTACGGAAACAGCTTCAACCTTAGAAGTTACTGATGCAGGTTTGTATAATGTAGAAGTGACCTTAGACAATAGTTGCATCTCTTATGGTGACGTTATCGTGGAGGTCGCCCCTAGGCCAATGCCCCTGGATTCCGTACTAATTGCCTGTGACCAAAACCAAGACGGACTCACCTTGTATAGTTTGTATGATGCAGAAGAAGCGCTCGTTAATGGAGACCCCATGACGATTGTCGCGAATTTTTTCTTGACCGAAACCGAGGCCATTCAAAACACAAACCCAATTTTAACGTCGAATAACTTTGAGAATACGAGTCCGTTACAAACGGTGTTTGCACGCGTTCAAAACGAATCACAATGTTTTGCCATCGCCGAATTAGAGCTTCAAATTTCAAATAATATCTTAAACATTCCAACCATTGAAGCCTGTGATGTGGACCTCGTTGATGGGAGGGCAAGCTTTAATTTGAATGAAATTACCACAACTTTTGAAACTCAAATTCCTTCAGATGCCACGGTTGCCTATTATGAGACTGAAGCAAATGCTTTTTCAGAAACAAATGCACTTAGTCAAGATTTTCAAAATAGCATTCCCGAGTCCCAAACCATCTTTGTAAAAGTAAAAAGCAATAATCAGTGCTACTCCATTTCCGCAGTAAACCTTAAAGTTCTTTACACGCCTTTGTTGGAGGAAGATGAACTGGTATTTTATTGTGAAAACACCTTTCCAGAGACCGTTAGACTATTTGGAGGTGTTTTAAATGATCTTCCAAATAATTATTACTACGAATGGCAGTTTAATGGAAGTCTCACCGAAGTGACAACGTCTTATTATGATAGTAATTTACCGGGAAGCTATACCGTTACCGTAACCGATCCCAATGGTTGTGGCAGCAGTAGAACCATAACTGTGCAAGCCTCAAACATACCATTAATTGAAGATATTGAAGTACTTGAAGGTAGCACCAATAATACGGTGACCGTAATTACGAATCCTCTTGGAAATAATGACTATGCTTTGGACCACCCCGACGGGCCCTTTCAAAACAGTGCTACTTTTACCAACGTTGCCCCAGGGTTTCATACGGTATACGTTCGCGATATAAACGGTTGCGGACTAGCATCTCAAGTGATTTCCGTTTTAGGTTTTCCGAAATTTTTTACTCCTAATGGCGATAATTTTCATGAACGCTGGCAGGTATATGGCGTAGATGAAGATTTTAATCAAGGCATCACCATCCAAATCTATAACCGTTTTGGCAAACTCATTACCCAACTCAACAACGACAGCGCTGGTTGGGATGGCACCCTTAACGGGAAAGCGCTCCCCACGGACGATTATTGGTTTTTGGTCACTTTAATGGATGGAAAAAGCTTTACGGGACATTTCACCTTAAAGCGTTAATTTTATATGGAATCGGGCTTGCACTCGGTCAAAATTACTTCTCATTCTTTCGTAACTTTACAATTCTAAAATTCAAGCATGCGTTTTAAAGTCAAATCAGAATTTCAACCTACAGGCGATCAACCACAAGCCATTACCCAATTGGCAAATGGCATCAAGGCCAAGGAAAAATACCAAACATTGCTCGGCGTTACGGGCTCTGGAAAGACCTTTACCGTTGCCAATGTGATTGAAGAGGTGCAACGCCCCACTTTAGTGTTGGCGCACAACAAAACCTTGGCTGCGCAATTGTATTCGGAATTCAAACAATTTTTTCCTGAAAATGCGGTGGAATATTTCGTGTCTTATTATGATTATTACCAACCCGAAGCTTACATTCCCGTTTCAGGAGTTTATATAGAGAAAGACCTCTCCATCAATGAGGAAATTGAGAAGATGCGACTCAGCACAACCTCGTCCCTACTTTCGGGGCGTCGTGATGTGATCGTGGTTGCTTCGGTGTCTTGTTTATACGGTATTGGCAATCCTGTAGAGTTTCAGAAAAATGTGATTTCCTTGGAAGTCGATCAACAAATTTCAAGAACCGATTTGCTGCACCGACTGGTACAAAGCCTCTATTCTAGAACGGAAGCTGAATTTAACCATGGTAATTTCAGAATAAAAGGCGATACGGTGGACGTCTTCCCAAGTTATGCCGATGATGCCTTTCGAATTCATTTCTTCGGCGATGAAATTGAAGATATTGAGCAATTCAATATCCAGACCAATGAGGTGATTGAGCATTACGAGCGCCTCAATATTTACCCTGCAAACATGTTTGTGACATCACCAGATGTTTTGCAGGGCGCCATCAAAGAAATTCAAGATGATTTGGTCAAACAACATGACTATTTTAAGGATATTGGTAAACATTTAGAAGCAAAGCGCTTAAAAGAACGTACCGAATTTGACCTCGAAATGATTCGGGAATTAGGCTATTGCTCTGGTATTGAAAATTATTCGCGCTATCTCGATGGGCGATTGCCTGGCACGAGACCCTTTTGCCTATTGGATTATTTTCCAGAGGATTTTTTAATGGTGGTTGACGAAAGTCACGTCACCATTTCCCAAGTGCACGCCATGTATGGTGGGGATCGCAGCAGAAAGGAGAATTTAGTGGATTATGGTTTTAGACTTCCCGCTGCGATGGATAACCGTCCGTTAAAATTTGAGGAATTTGAAGCTTTGCAAAATCAAGTGATATATGTAAGTGCCACGCCCGCCGATTACGAACTTCAAAAAACAGACGGGGTATTTGTAGAACAATTGATTAGACCAACCGGTTTATTGGATCCTGTGATTGAAGTGCGCCCCAGCCTTAACCAAATTGATGATTTAATTGAGGAAATGCACCAACGTATTGAGAAAGATGAGCGCACCTTGGTAACCACCTTGACCAAACGCATGGCAGAGGAACTGACAAAATATTTAGACCGCATCTCCATAAGATGTCGTTACATCCATAGTGATGTGGATACTTTGGAACGTGTGGAAATCATGCAAGATTTAAGAAAAGGGGTTTTTGATGTTTTGGTGGGTGTCAACCTGCTTCGGGAAGGTCTCGATTTACCGGAAGTTTCATTGGTCGCAATTTTAGATGCCGATAAGGAAGGTTTTTTAAGAAGCAACCGCTCCTTAACCCAAACGGTTGGTAGAGCTGCGAGGCACCTTAATGGAAAAGCCATCATGTATGCCGATAAAATTACCAATAGCATGCGTAAAACTATTGATGAGACTGAATATAGACGCGAAAAACAAATCGCCTACAACACTAAACACAACATTACGCCCACTGCCTTGAAAAAGAGCTTGGACAGTGCCTTGGCCAAAAACTCGGTAAGCACGTATAGTTATGCACTAGAGGCAGCCAAAGCTGCGGAACCTGAAAGTAAGTATTTGACCAAACCACAGTTAGAGAAGAAAATTAAGGAAAAACGCAAGCTCATGGAACAAGCAGCCAAGGCCTTAGATTTTATTATCGCTGCGCAGTTGCGTGATGAGATTAAAGGATACCAAGAGAAGCTACAAGAGGTGAAACAGTAACACAGTTGGCAGTTGGCAGTTGGCAGTTGGCAGTTGGGTAATGTAAACAGTATTGAAATTTGGCAGCCCTTTTCTACAAAAATTGCTGCGCAAAAAATCAAATAAATTTAAAGGTCAAACGTGGTCAATGAATAAAATGCGTAAGGCTTCGTTTTTAAATTCAGAAAAATAGAAGCATTACTCCATAGACTGTCGCGGAATGCCAGAACTGAGAATTGAAGCTTAATTATACTGAACCTTAAAGATATCGATCAAAAAATCTGGGGGCACTATCTTATTGGGGAAACTTTCCATCAAATCCAGCACCCGGTTAATGGCTTCGTGACCCAGCCCCATTCTTAGTCCGAAGTTATGCAGTTTTGCCAATTCTTTATTGGTAATCGTATAATCGAGATTCATGAGCAAGACTAAGCGATGAAACTGCACAATGCGCTCACTGTGCGATTTTAAATGCATATAATTAATGGGATGATCAAATAGGTAATCAAAATCTTCTTTTGAAACTTCCAATTGTTTGGAAATACTAAAAAGGAATTGATATTCTAAAGATCTTAAGTTATCTTCTGTGTGTGCGAAGGCTATCATTTCTGAAAGTAAACTCAACTTTTCAACACGATTTATCATATATAAACGCTTCTTAAATTTGTATCATAAAGTTAAGGGGTTTGGTTTCTTGATAATCGTTGATAATCCGTCTGTTATCGAAAAGTAAACTACCATTCGTCGAAAATTTCCTACGTTGATAAGATTTATTATGTCAACTATTTAAAAATCAAGTAATTATAATTATTTTACCGTTCACCGATTTTTAAGCTTGAAAAACGTATTATCGATGAATTGCAACAGAGCCAATTGTCAAATTTTCCGTATTTTCGTCCATATTGAAATTTCAAATGAAAACGATCCTTATTGGCCTGCTTTTAATACTGCTCAACTTAGCGCTCTTGCATGCGCAAAGTACTGCATCGAGCCAAGTTTCGAAATTTACTATCGACGCCCCTCAACTCAATGCCCATAAAGTGGTTTGGGTCTACACTCCAAAATCTTATAAAAAATCAAAAACAAACTATCCCGTGATGTATATGTTTGATGCGCAGAATCTTTTTGACGCCACGACCTCCTATGCAGGCGAATGGAAGATAGACGAATATTTAGACAGCATCTCACAGAGGGAAGTGATCGTGGTGGGCATTGAACACGGAAACGACAAACGCCTTGAAGAACTTACACCCTACCCTAATGACCAATATGGCGGGGGCCTTGGCAACAAGTTTCTTGATTTTATGATCAATACATTAAAACCGCATATAGACAGCACCTATAGAACAAAAACTGATGCAGTACACACCAGTATTGTGGGATCTTCCCTTGGGGGATTGATGGCATTTTACGCCCTTATAATATATCCAGACAACTTCAGTAAAGCAGGTGTGTTTTCACCAGCATTTTGGATCAATCCTGAAATTTATGAGTATGTTGCAACTGTAGACATTCCAAAAAGCTCCCGCTTTTATTTTATGGCTGGCGATCAAGAAGATGATACTATGCTGCCCAATCAGCAAAAAATGCTTGACCTTTTGAAAGAAAAAGGAGTACCCGACAATCAAATGACAGTCAAAGTCGTTAAAGGCGGAACCCATAATGAAGCCTTATGGCGTAGCGCATTTCCAGATGCCTTTACTTGGCTTTTTAAAGCTGATACTCAATAAAAATAATTACAAATTACTCACAATACATCCTATTAAAACAACAATACAATGACCAATAATGATATTTTCAAAAAATTAAGAGTTGCGCTAAAATTACGCGACGATGATATTATTAAAATCTTAGCATTAGTGGATTTTAAAGTTTCCAAACCAGAACTAAACGCATTATTTCAGCGAGAAGATCATCCCAATTATATGGAATGTGGCGATCAAATCTTAAGAAACTTCTTAAATGGTTTGGTCATTCACTTGCGTGGGCCAATGCCAAATAAACAAAAGAAGGACGATTAATCCAACAGCTACTTAACACCAATAAAGCTCAAGTATAACTTCATCTGAATGATTTGGTTGCTTATGTAGCTGCTAGATTGAGCTTACCAACAAAAGGGCATTTTTAGTTTTTTATAAACACCAACCAATCCCATTCTTCAGGATTCCCAATACCCACACTTGGCGTATATAAAAATAATTTTACGGTCGCTTCAGGGTTGCTATCTCTATAGGTTTTTACAATTGCCAAATTATCGATGGTATTCCAAATACTAGCATAATCCATATCTTCTGGATAGGTTTCATAATCAGAATAGACGACTTTTGAAAATTGACTTTCACTAGGTTGGGCTACAGGTTCTGAAATGATTCCAAAATCTTCAGAATCATACAAATTGGATGGATAACTCATAACGCCTGTACCCATCCAAATAATGGTCCCATCAAAGAGCAAGGTATTGGAATTAGAAGAATACAACTGCACGCCCCCAAAGTCTCCAGGTTCTTGATAAGTGCTGGTGATTTCAAAATCGGGTACAGATTCATCTATTGAGATTTCGGTACCAGCTTCAAATACTTCCGTAGTATAATCTACTTGCAGCATAAGAACTTTAGATTGTGGAACCGTTTCTGGGGCTTTGGTGTCATCATCTGAACACGCACACAAAAGGGCGAGAACGAAAAAAGAGAGAAAGTACTTCATAATAATAGCTTTTATAATATTAATTAAATCCTAGATTAAGTGAGTGAAATTTGAAATAATTGTGCTGACGGAAGGTTAAAATGACCAACCAATTAATCCAATTTTTCATATTTCTCCTTACAGCCTTCAATACAGGAGGTGTAATTAATAATTAAATTGGAATCGATAAGTTCAAAATTCAGGGGAACAGTTGAGCAATCGCTCATGGTAATCGTGCCTTCACTTTCGGAAAATATGCCCAAATAACTGCCACCCACTTCTGAAAAGACATTGCACAAATCGGCATTGGCGCTAAAGCTTGCGTTTGACTCAAATTGAACCGTCTTAGAGCTATTGATTGTCTCAAAATCTCCGCTCCCATCACCAGGATCGGCATAGGTTGCAACTAATCGCCATTCACCAATTAAGGGCGTTTCTTTTTGTGTTTGCCCATCGTCGTCATTAGAACAGGACGCGAACAGTAGGACTGCTGCGAGCATTGCATAAAATGTTTTCATAATAGTAGAGTTTAATCAATAGATGCCAAAACTTCCAAAAGGTTGCGTATCAAATCAAAAAAAAGACCCTTTGTTTTCAAAAGTTTGAAAACAAAGGGTCTTAAATTATAAAATTTTTGAGTCTATTGCCCCAAAACCTGTTGCACCTTATCGGCAGCTTCTTGAAATTCGGTTGCGCTCATGACATCCAAGCCAGAACTATCGATCAATTCCTTAGCGATGTCTGCATTGGTTCCTTGTAAACGTACAATGATTGGCACCTCTATGGTACCCATGTTTTTATATGCATCAATAACGCCTTGGGCAACACGATCACAACGTACAATACCACCAAAAATATTGATTAAGATCGCTTTAACCGCTGGATCTTTAAGAATAATTTTAAAAGCAGCTTCTACCCTAGCAGCATCTGCAGTACCACCAACATCCAAAAAGTTAGCTGGCTCTCCACCTGCTTGCTTGATCAAATCCATAGTGGCCATGGCCAATCCTGCCCCATTGACCATACACCCAACGTTACCGTCAAGATCAACATAATTAAGACCTAAAGCACCTGCTTCAACCTCAATTGGGTTCTCTTCACGTAAATCTCTTAAATCCTTGTAATCCTTATGTCTGTATAAAGCATTATCGTCTATAGTTACTTTGGCATCTACTGCAAGAATCTTGTCATCACTGGTTTTTAAAACCGGGTTGATTTCGAATAAAGAAGAATCAGATTTCACATAAGCAGTATAAAGCGCGCTTACAAATTTGGTCATCTCCTTAAATGCTACACCTGAAAGCCCCAGGTTAAACGCAATACGCCTTGCTTGAAAAGGCATCAAACCTACTGAGGGATCCACTTCCTCATGGAAGATTAATTCTGGAGTTTCTTCAGCGACTTTTTCAATATCCATACCACCTTCAGTAGAATACATGATCATGTTACGACCGCTCGCACGGTTTAAAAGTACCGACATGTAATATTCATTAGGCTCGCTAGCTCCAGGATAGTAAACATCCTCTGCCACCAAAACTTGATGTACTTTTTTGCCTTCAGCAGAAGTTTGGGGGGTCACCAAGTTCATACCAATGATCTCACCTGCAATTTTCTCTACTTCCTTAAGGTTTTTAGCCAATTTTACGCCACCACCTTTACCGCGTCCTCCTGCGTGAACTTGTGCTTTAATCACATGCCAGCTCGTACCAGTTTCTGCAGTTAATTGTTTTGCTGCATTTACTGCATCGCTAGCATTTTGAGCGACGATACCACGTTGGATACGTACTCCAAAACTTGCCAATATGTCTTTACCTTGATATTCGTGTAGATTCATTTGATTTTGAAATTAATGGTTGTGCTTCGAAATAAGCTTTCTGAAGCATTTTTTCTTCCCACAAAAATAAACATACTAATAGTTTTTACCAATATTTTTCGATCGAGATTATTTTCAATAGGGAAATCTTAAAAAATCGGTTCAACTTTTGAGTATTTCATACCGCTTTCATGGAAAAAAGCAATTAATTTTGTGACTTAACAAAAATTTAAACCCATGGAACAAAACACCTTATTACAAATTGCTTCGGACTTTGGAAGTCCAGTTTATGTTTATGATGCTGAAAAGATAACATTTCAGTACAAACGCTTAACTTCTGCATTTGGTAAGGTCAAACAGTTAAAGTTGAATTATGCGGTCAAGGCGTTATCCAACATTTCTGTTTTAAAATTGTTTAACCAATTGGGTTCTGGGTTGGATACCGTTTCCATACAAGAGGTCCAATTGGGCCTCAAGGCTGGCTTTGCGCCAGAGCAAATTATTTTTACACCTAACGGGGTTTCTTTAATTGAAATTGAAAAAGCTGCCAAATTGGGCGTGCAGATCAATATTGACAATCTCTCGGTATTAGAGCAGTTTGGCACAAAGCACCCCAACACGCCCGTATGCATCCGCATTAACCCGCATGTGATGGCTGGCGGAAATACCAATATTTCTGTAGGGCATATTGACAGCAAATTTGGCATATCCATTCATCAAATTCCGCATTTATTGCGCATCGTGGAGAATACCAAAATGAATATCAACGGAATTCATATGCACACCGGAAGCGATATTTTGGATATCGATGTGTTTCTTTATGCCAGTGAAATTTTATTTGATACTGCAAAAAACTTTAAAAACCTTGACTTCATTGATTTTGGTTCCGGTTTTAAAGTCCCTTACAAGGAAGGCGATATTGAAACCAATATAGAAGAGCTGGGAGAGAAATTGTCTAAGCGCTTTAATGAATTTTGTAAAGCATATGGCAAGCCACTAACACTTGCCTTTGAACCTGGCAAATTTCTAGTAAGTGAAGCAGGATACTTTTTAACGAAAGTGAATGTGGTGAAACAAACTACCTCTACTGTTTTTGCTCAAGTTGATTCTGGCTTTAATCACCTCATAAGACCAATGTTGTATGGCTCCCAACACGAGATCATCAACATCTCCAATCCTACGGGTCGTGAACGTTTTTATTCCGTTGTGGGCTATATTTGTGAGACTGATACGTTTGCGAATAACCGTCGCATTAGCGAAATAAATGAAGACGATATCCTAGCTTTTAAAAATGCTGGCGCCTATTGTTATTCCATGGCCAGCAACTACAACTCGCGCTATAGACCTGCGGAAGTGCTATGGCACAATAAAAAAGCACATTTAATAAGAGCTCGTGAGACGTTCGAGGATATAATCAAAAATCAAATTGAAATAGAGTTATAGTGACCTCTTCCAGTTGCATCATTTAAGATAGAATAAAACGTATTAAGATACATTTTGTATATTGTTTTCGCTTATTTTTGAGAGCGTTAACCAGCATTACCTATACCATTATGAACCACCACATACCACCAAAAATCATACGACAGGTTTTTGTGCTTTTGCTCATTCTTTTTATGGGCATTTTGATAACAAGGGAGATCATGCCTTACTTGAGCGGTGTTCTAGGTGCCATTACTTTTTATATTTTACTTAGGAAATGGATGGCCAAATTGGTAAAAAGATATAAATGGAAACCTGCGCTCGCTGCAATTATGCTTATGGTCGGTTCATTTGTGGTCATTTTGATCCCGCTTACGGGATTTGTGGTAATGCTTGGCAACAAAATCACCAAAGCTGTGAACAATAGTGAAAAGGTGGTGCAGGCGTTTAAGGAACAAATAAGTACCGTTGAAAATGCAACAGGGGTAGACATCAATTCACAAATAGACACCAAATCCATTACCGCATGGCTCTCTGAGAATTTACAGGCCATGGCTGGTGGCACCTTCAATGTATTTATCGCCATTGGTTTGATGTATTTTATCCTTTATTTTATGTTAACCAATCGCAGGCAGTTGCGGGAATCATTGCGGGAGTACATTCCTATGGCCACCAACAATCTCGACACTATTGGTAAGGAAATGCAAATGATGGTAAAATCGAATGCGATCGGGATTCCTCTGGTGGCTTTGGCTCAAGGGATCATTGCATTGATTGGCTTTTTCATTTTCGGAATTGAGGATCCCTTCTTCTGGTTCGTGATCGTTACTATTGGTTCCATGATCCCGTTTGTGGGTACTTTTGTAGGTATTATTCCCGTTTTTTTACTCACACTCTCCAGTGGCTCCACTTTTCAGGCTTGGGGCATCTTAATTTATGGTGTGGTTGTGGTGGGATCTACAGATAACATTATAAGACTGTATGTGCTCAAAAAATTAGATGACGTTCATCCCTTGGTCACCTTAATTGGTGTAATTGTGGGCGTCCCTTTATTCGGTTTTATTGGTTTAATATTCGGACCTCTGTTGATCAGTCTTTTTATGGCTGTGGTTCAAATTTATAGGGATGAATATGGCGATAGCCATCAAAGAGCAGAAAAGAAGAAGATATAATAAAGAGGGCTTTCTCAAGTTTAGGGCTTAACTAAAAATTGTAATCGATAACACTTCCGTAGTAAAACCATTACTGCATTTTTATAAAATGTGGTCTTCAATGTGTCCTGAGGATAAATTTGAATTCCACATTGGGCTTCACAAAAGTTAAAAAACTTTTTTCGGGGTATTTACAATACCTATAACCCCTTATTATATTGATTTTAAAATACATAAGCGCAGCTGAAGCATAGTATTGCCAATTTTAAGCATTTAACAAAATTGAAATAAATGCAGTTTATCGTAATAAAAAGCCGATTGTCCGATATTTTTTATATATATTGAGCAAAAATCAATTTTCTGTTAAATTAGCCCCCTAATCGCAATTGTAAATTGACCATTAAAGCCCTAACTAAATGGACACCATAGAAAAAATTTTATTAACTCCTAAATCTGAAACGCATAACGAAAAGAATATTGAATTCTTAAACGCCATTCAAGATTCAATTGCTATTGGGTCTTGGGAAGTTGATCTTCGAACTATGACAATTGAATGGAGCGAAATGACCAAACGAATTCACGAAGTGCCTAGCGACTACGTACCAACTTTCGATAAGGCGTTCAGTTTTTATCCTGAAGAAAAATATCGCGAGATCGTTTCCAATGCTTTTGAACGCGCAGTAAAGTTTCAAGAAAAGTATGATATAGAATTAAAATTCATCTCTGCCAAAAATAATACCAAATGGGTGCGCTCCATTGGCTTTCCCGTTTATGAAAATAATGAGTGCGTCAAGGTTCGTGGAATTTTTCAAGATATTACCGAAAAAACCAATAGAGTTGACGACATCATTTTGAAGGAGAAACAAATCAATACCACGTGGCACCATTCTCCCAATGGGATGGCCATTATTGGCCTGGATTCCAAATTAAAATCCGTCAATAATAGACTTTGTGAGTTTTTAGAATATTCCGAAGAAGAATTGATCGATCTTAATTTTGAACGCTTAACCCATCCTGAAGACAAAAACATTGACGCAGAACTCATTATTGAAATGATAGATGGTGCTAGAGATCATTATGAAATTGAAAAACGCTACATTAGTAAATCTGGTGAAACCGTGTCCTGCTTGGTGAGCGTATCCATATTACGGGACAAACACAATCTCCCCGTGCATTACATTGCTAATTTAGCGAATGTTTCTAAGCTGAGAGAAGCCAAGAACGACATCAAGGATTTATTGCACACTACGGAAAGTCAAAATCTACGTTTACTTAATTTTGCGCACATCGTGTCCCATAATCTTAGATCCCATTCCGGTAATCTAGAAATGTTGTTGGATTTGGTTGAAGATGAAATCCCAGAAGCAACGGATAATGAATATTACCCATTAATCAATGATGCTGTCAATAATTTGAGTGAAACGATATTGAATCTCAACGAGATTTCAAGCATAAATACAAGATCATACAATGACCTCACCCATCTAAACCTTTTAGATTATACTGAAAAAGCAGTGAGTAGCACTAAAGCTAAAGCCATAGAAACCGATGCCACCATAACTTTAGACATTGACAAAGACGTAGAGGTATTATCACTTCCTGCGTATTTAGATTCCATTTTACTCAATTTTTTAACAAACGCCATCAAATACAGACAACCAAATATATCGCCTAATATTAGATTCAAGGCTCAAAAGACAAATCACTATATAAAACTCGACATTGAGGATAATGGTTTGGGCATTGACCTTAATTTGCACAAAAACAAACTTTTCGGGCTCTATAAAACCTTTCATAAACACGAAGATTCTAGAGGCCTTGGTCTTTTTATAACAAAAAATCATATAGACGCCATTGGCGGAAAAGTAGAAGTTAAAAGCGAAGTTAACAAAGGAACCGTATTCTCACTTTATTTTAGATATGAATAAAATAGATTTAACCTGCATCATCGATGACGATCCCATTTTCATCTTTGCAGCCAAGCGTATATTGAAAGTTTCAAATTTTTGTGATAATTTCACCATCTTCAACGATGGGATGGAAGCTATCAATCAACTAAGGCCCATAATGGAATCTGGCGATAATGTGCCAGACATCATTTTATTGGACATCAACATGCCCATTATGGATGGTTGGCAATTTCTGGATGAGTTTATTAAAATAAAACCCGCCAAACAAACTACATTATATATAGTGAGTTCCTCCATTGACCCCGTAGATTTGGAGAAAGCCAAAGACTATGAGCTGGTTACCGATTATATCATTAAACCACTTTCAAAAACACGACTGATAAAAATGTTACAGGAAACAGAGTCGAAATAGTAGTCGCCCGTTTGAGATTAAAATTTAATGAGGGTTTCATGCATAAAACCCTCTAAAGTGTCGGCAACCTTAACATGAAGCCAGCGTTTATGTTTCGCCAAAATGGCTAGTGGAACTCCTGCATTTAAATCCGTAATTTTTGAATAGCTCACGCTTGGCCCAATGCGTAATTCATTGGTTTTTAATTTGGCAAAACCAGAACTTGGAAGATTTATGGGTTCAATTTCAGGAATGGCTCTGGTCTTTATAAAAGGCAAGGGATTAATCGCACCTGAACTCGTATAAATACCAAAATGCAAATGTGGGCTCGTTGTTCTAGCATTCCCCGTATTGCCCACGAAACCTAATGTATCGCCAAGTTTCACTTTAGCTCCAGATTTTACTGCAATGCTATCGAGATGTGCGTAATATAAGGACTGCCCAAAGAAACCATCCCGCAACCAAACTTGCTTCCCACCCAAACCCCTGTCTCCTGTGCTCGAAACAAATCCATTGGTTGCTGCAATGGCGGGAGTCCCTCGTTTTGCAAAGATGTCTACACCTTCGTGGGCCCGCGCACCGCCACTTCTAGAAGCGCCCCAAAAACTTTGAATCGATTTATTGGTTGCTGTGACTACTGGAAAGCCCATTGTAGGCTGGGTATAAATTTTTATACTGAAGGTAGATGAATTTCCAAGTGCAGGCTGAATCAGTAATTTATAAGTGGCATCCTTATCGGCATTGAATGCCAGTCGATTCTCGTCTGGTGCATTTGAAATTATAGGTTTGTTGGCACGTACGGAATCATTTTTAAATTCAAATACATCGATGAGCAGCTTTAAACTATCCACAGCAACATCAGAAGCGACGATTAATTGCTCGCCCATTTCCAAGGAAATGGTATAGCCTAAAACGGGAACGTTATCTGTGATTCGATTTACATAAATGGTGGCGGGCAACTCTAATTCTAGCTTATTGGATTTGGCACTATAAAACGCCCTGTTCCAAATGCTAAAAAGCGTGTCATTGTCTTTGAGCTCACGCTCAAAAACCTCTCTAGCCGATGGCTTACTAATGGCATCTGATACTTTTTGAACTTGGCTGCAAGACATTACCATAAGAAGAACACTACATAAAACTATTAATTTCATCATAGATAAAATTGTGCAGAAATCATACCAAAAAACTAAATGCTCGCTCTTTTTTGGTGCCCTTAAAATGGTTGATCTTCGAACTTATGGGATATCCTAAAGTTTGTGATTGGACAATTCTACTTCGGAAGGGTTTTGTGAAAAACGCATGTGGGTCACGATTAAAAGTAAAAATATCAGGCCTATTTTCATTTTTTATGGGGCAATTTCAGATTAAGAAAAAAAACGGAAACTTTAATCCTTCAACTTAACCGGAGTCGTAATAGTGTCGGTTCCATAGGTATCCATCAAATAGACCAATGCGGTCATTGAAGCTGCTCCCAATTCCAACTCGCGTTTATTTACATGCTCAAAAGTGTCATTGGCTGCATGATGGTAATCAAAATACCGTTGAGAATCTGGTCTCAATCCCGCCAAAACAATATTGGCATCTTTTAAGGGGCCAATATCAGCACCACTTCCGCCCTGTTCAAAATAATGAATGAGGTAGGGCTTAAAGAGTGGTTTCCAACTCTCAATTTTTGCCATCATCGCATCGCTACAGTCAAAACTGAATCCTCTGGGCGTAAATCCTCCTGCATCACTTTCCAAAGCAAAAATGTGGGTTTCGTTCTTATTTTTTGCCACTTCAGCATATTTATTACCGCCTCTGAGTCCGTTTTCCTCATTCATAAATAACACTGCACGAATGGTGCGTTTCGGTTTAATCCCGCTCTCCTTCAGTAAACGCAGCACTTCCATAGATTGTACCACGCCCGCACCATCGTCGTGAGAGCCATCTCCCAAATCCCAAGAATCCAAATGTCCGCCCACTACAATGATCTCGTTGGGAAATTCACTACCCGTGATCTCCCCAATGACATTGTAAGATTGCACATCTTCCAGTTGCTTACAACTCTGACTAAAAAATAAATTGATCTTTTTATTTAAAGATAACATGCCACTCAATAAGTTGGCATCGTTGGTACTAATTGCTGCAGAAGGAATGCGCTGGTTATTGGGCAAATTGCCATAACTCATGCTCCCCGTGTGCGGATAATCGTCTAACCTCAAATTCATGGAACGCACCATTACCGCCACTGCGCCATACTTTGCAGCCTCCATGGCACCCGCATATCTTTGGTCTACACAACCGCCATATGCTTCAAAGGTTTGTATAAGGTCAGCTTGCATGGGCCTATTGAAAAATACAATTTTACCTTCAATTTTATCTTTGCCCAAAATGGCCAGGTCTTCAATACGCTTTACTTCAATCACATGAGCCTTTACACCGCCATTTGGAGTGGCAATTGAGCCTCCAAGCGCACAAATATTAACACTGGTCGTTTTTCCTGGTGTGGTTTCAATATAAGCAAATTCTGGGGTGCCCCTCACCCATCTTGGTACCATTACGGGCTGCAACCAAACCTTGTCCAGGCCTAGTTTTTCAAATTCCTCCTTAGTATAGGCAACCGCTTTTTCTGCATTTAAAGACCCCGATAAGCGCCCCCCTATTTGATTGCTCAAATGCGCTAACCACTCGTAACTTTTTCCATTGGTCAACGAATTTGTGTAAATGGTTTTTAAATGTTCTGCATCGGTTTGGGCAAACGTGATCAAACCAAATAAGAACAACGCAGTGCCAAATAAATATTTCATGGAAAATTGATTGTGGATGAAGGTTAAAGATACCATTAAAGCGAGCTATTCAAGCATGTCCTAACCAATAAAATTTTAGCCTTCGTCACCATAACACGTCTTAACTTCATTCTCTGCATGCGTAGAAATGTAGCAATGCACTAAAAATCTAGAACCCTTTTAAGTTTGTAAAGACTTTATTTTTAGATTTTTAGTTAAAATAGATTATATTTATCCTATCATTTTCCCTCAAGTCTTTTTAATAGCATCACAAAAGACTTTTATGACAAAAATACTCACCCTTTATCTTACACTCTTATTAAGTGCTCAGATCTGCTGTTCTCAAAATAGAACCCTAGATAGTCTGTCCCGTTTATTTAACATCGAAAAAAATAACGACCGCAAGTTGCAATTGCTCAATAACATGGTTGATGAAGCCTTTCAATTTGACATGCAATTGGCCAAAACATACGCCAAACAAGGCGCTGGTTTAGCTGAAACAACCAACAATAAGGTCTGGCAGCCCCAATTTTATGAAATGCAAGGGCGCATGCACGCCAACCTTTTGGAATTGGACTCTGCCTCTTTAAACTTTGATAAGGCGTTTAAGGTCTATAAAGCCATAAACAATAAAAAAGGCCAAGCGACCACGCTTTTTAAAATTGGTTGGGTACATAAACGAAAAGGGGAAATTGAACCAGCCCTTAAAGCAGATCTAGAGGCTTTAAAACTCATGGAGGGCATTGACGACAAATTGGGTATTGCTGGCGCATACTCCCGCATAGCCGAAGATTTAAATAATCAAGGAAGGCACCCCGAAGCCCTTGAATACGCTTTAAAGACCATCAAACTTTGTAAGGAAAATAAGCTGGAGAGTGAATTGGCGTATGCCTACACTTCCGCTGGCGATTCAAATATGGCCATGGGTGATTTTAAAACATCCTACGACTATTATGACAAGGCACTCACTTTAGCGAAATCCCTCAAATTTTCAATTTATGATATTATAAATTTTACAAATAACCGCGCCAATGCCTTAAAGCGAATGGGTAAGTATCAAGAGGCCCTAAACGAATACAAAATAGCCTATTCCAAGGCCGAAGCCATCAATTACGAAAATGCCATGTATGTAATCATTGCCAATTTAGGGGAAGTGAATCTGTTGTTGGGCAATTATGAAGACGCTTTAAAATACCAGTTAAGAACGATTGAATTGCAGGAACACAATAATGATGTCTCCAACCTAACCGAAAATTATGGCCATGTGAGCAGCATCTATGAAAAATTGGGTGATTATCCTTCAGCTTTAGAATATCAGAAGAAAGCCCGCGCCATGAGAGATAGTATTTCTAAAACGGAAAGCGACATGGCGATGTCCACCCTGCTGACCCAATTTGAAACCGAAAAAAAAGACGCCACTATCAATTTACAGACCGACACCATAAGCCAACAGCAACAAACGAAAACTCTTTACATTATTCTTACCTCCTTGTTGGCCTTTATACTCTTCGGATTGATTTATTACTACCAAAAACGCCATAAAAAGAATCAAGAATTACAGGCTCTAAATTTGGAATTAGCCAGCAAAAACAAACAAAACGAGTTGCTGCTCAAAGAAATCCATCATCGTGTGAAGAACAATTTGGAATTGGTGAAAAGTTTATTGGCTTTACAATCGGCTCAAATGGAAGACCCTGCAAGCAAGGAGGCCATGTTATCCAGCCAAAATCGCGTGCAATCTATGGGCATCATTCATCAAAAATTATATCAAGGTGAAAACTTGGGCCATATTGATATGAAAGATTATTTCGTGAATCTTGGCGAAGGTATTTTAGATGCCTTTGATGCTGAAGATAAAGTGAAAATTGAATGCGCGATGGACAATTTGGAATTGGATGTTGATACCGCAGTCCCAATTGGTTTGATAGTTAACGAACTGCTCACAAATGCCTTAAAATATGCCTTTCCACAACAGGGAAAAGGCAATATCCTCATCAGTTTGTCGCAGGAAACACCAGAAACTTTGACCTTAAAAGTGGCAGACGATGGTATTGGCAAAGTTGTAGGCCTCACTCCCAAAGGAACAGGTTTTGGAACACAGCTTATACAATTATTGACACAACAACTCGATGGCAAAATGATTGAAGAACATCACAATGGCACTTCGGTATTATTTCATTTCAAAACCAAACCAGCAGCATAGCACATGGCACAACCTATCAAAATATTGATTGTGGAGGATGAAATGGTCATCGCTGCCAACATCTCGCTTCAGCTCAATGCCTTGGGCTATGAAGTTATTGGGATTTTGCCTCGTGGTGAAGAAGCTCTTACGCACATCAAGCAAAACGTACCCGATATTCTTTTAATGGATATTGCGCTAAAAGGAGAACTCGACGGTGTTGACACCGTGAAAATTATGCAAAATGATTACGATATCCCAGTGATCTATTTGACCGCAAATTCCGATGATGCAAATTTTAATAAAGCCAAAACCACCAATCCTTACGCCTTCATATCAAAGCCTTTTAAAAAACTAGACCTGCAACGCGCCATAGAATTGACCATCAACCAAATTCAGTGTCGCCAAGATTCTGATGGCAACGCCACCTTAGACAATAGTAGACCCTTTATTTTGAGTGATTGTATTTTTGTAAGGCATCATGAACGCATGGTCAAAGTTGACATTAAGGACATTCTATATATTGAAGCCGAGCGCAATTATTGTCGTATTTACTCAAAAGATAAAGAATACCTATTAGTGATGACCCTTAAAGATATGGACGCAAAACTTCCAAACCGACATTTTATTAGGGTACATCGCTCATTTATTGTCAATCTCTCCCAAATTGACGAGGTTGCGACAAGTCATATCGTAATTGCTAGAAAGGCCATTCCGGTAAGCAAGACATTAAAGGAAGAATTGCTTAATCGGCTGCATACCATATAAATTAACCGCCCCTCTTTCTACTTAAACTTCTCCCGATAAATAAAATGTTTGCTTCGGACAGAATAAGTTGTGTTTCGTCCGACACGCTTTTGTTCATACCATGAATATCAGTTACTTAGAGTCAGGAATCAATAGTGATTCTATAAACCAACTCTTTAACACTATTAATCATGAAAAAATTTAAACCAACACTATTTGCAATTTCAATTCTATTGATGCTGCCAATTGTTTCACAATCACAAGAACAAGAAAGCTTTATCATGAACCTCACAGAATTCACAGTAAAATTCGGTCAGGACAACAACTTTAAAGATGCTGTCGAAAAATGGAACAAATGTTACAAGGATAATAAAGGAACAGACACCTGGAATGTATGGCATCGTTTACAAGGTAAAGGCAATGTGTATGTGCTGTCCGCAAACATGGCAAATTGGGCAGAAATGGACAAAGAAGATCCAGCGGGAAAAGCATGTCGGGCAGTCGCGCTAGAATCTATAATCCCAAATATTGAGAGTGCTGAATTCAATGTGGCGAGGTCAATGCCAGAAATTAGCAGGACAGAGGCTTTAGGAGACAACACCATCGTTTGGGTAACCAGCTTTACAGTAAAAGATGACGCAGTCTTTAATGAAATAATCAAGGATGTTACTTCAACCGTCAATTCTAAAGATGCTAACAATAGTGGTTATTGGTATAGTGTTATGGGCGGTGAAGGGGCAAATTACTTTGTGTCTAGCCCTTATAAAGATTTCGCTGCATTAGATGAGGAAGAAGATAGCGTTTGGAAGATTTATGAGAGCGTCAATGGGAAGTCAAAAACAAAAGAAACGCGTGCCAAATTTAGAGGCGCAATAAGAAACATCTGGAGCTACTTATACACGCTTGATAATGAATTGAGTATGAAATAATAATAAAAAATAAAACGAATCAAAACAAAGTCCCACAAAAAATGCGGGTCTAATTCTACTAACACAAGTGAGAACACTTGACTGCTCTCTAAAAATAATGTTACAACACTAAAAATTAATCATTTTAAAACCATTGATCATGAAAATTTTAAAAACGACGCTTGTATTAACAATAATGCTATTGTTAATCCCAACTCTTATAAACGCACAAGAAAATCAATTATTCTGGGTGCATACAGACTATGTAAAACCTTCAATGCAAAATGACTACGAAAAAGTTAGTAAGGATTTTGTGGAGGCCTGCAAGAAGCACGATCTTAAAGGCGCCGATTGGGCAACCTTAAGGATGGATGGTGGTGCATATATTACTATTGCCCCTATCGAAAAAATGGGTGATTTTGACCAGAATCCTTTGGCACCACTTGCCGAAAAAATGGGAGAAAAAGATTTCAGCAACATTTTTGAACGTTTTAATAAATGTTATGACAGACATACAGACAACGTAATTGTGTTAAGCAGCAATCTGTCCTACATGCCTGACGGATTGACCGTGAACACGCCAAATCAAAATTATAGAAAATACCATTTCTTTTATGTGACTCCCTCAACCTCAAAATCAGTTTCTGGGAAAATAAAAGCCATCACCGATTTTTATGCTAAAAAAGGGTTGAAGGAACACTTCCGCATTTACCGAAGTGGTTTTGGTGCACCCGAAGAATTTTATTTAGCTGTACTATCAGCCAAAGATGCTCAGGACTATCTTAAAACTAGCGGTGAGGCAGAAGCACAATATGGTGATGAAGGCAAAAAACTGTTTGATGATCTTTTTGCATCCGTCACAAGATACGAAACAAAGGAAGGGGCAATGCGTCCTGACTTAGGCTATACCGCAAAACAATAACCAACCAATAACCAAACCTCAAAGGTTACTAAAACATTTGAGGTTTAATCTAACACCAACAAAACAATGAAAAAATTAATTCTATTGGGATTTGCAATAGTCCTCTTCACAGCTTGCGAAAAGCATGAAAAACGCTACACACAACAATCTCCAGAGATTGAGACGTATAAAAAAGTAATGGACGATTACAAGAAATTGAATTGGGAAGATATGCCTAAACATTATGCCGACACTGCAAAGATTGCCAACAACGTCATAAGAGCAAATGGCCTTAACGTTTCCCAGTTTATAGAAAAAAATAAAGAAGATGCTTCTCAATTTTCTTGGGTGGTTGAAAAAGAGGAGTACGAAATGGTAGTAACCGATGAAAAAGAAACATGGGTCAACTTTTGGGGTCTATGGAAAGGGACTATGAAATCTACCGGTAAAGTTTATAACATTCCATTTCACAGTACAGTGCGCTTTATCGACGGAAAAATTGTTGAGGAATTGGGTTATTGGGATAACTCTTCAATCGTATCAGATTTGAAGAACATGGAAGCAGATAAAAATAGGCCTCTTGAAGAAACGCCTTGATGACAAGCATAGAATATATGGCTTAAGTCTATATCTCAAATAATAACGCGCTTCAATAAAACTTAAAAAAATCATTTTAACAGGCAGAGCAAATTTGTGGGGACAATATGTTGCAATTGTGTTTTTATATTTTCAGAGCTAGTGTTTTAAAAGTTTGTTAACACAATTGCATCTGCTTGTTTTATATCTGCGGAATGGTATTGATTTCATTCCTACCGCAACGGGACTAAAAGGTTTTTAAAACCAATAACGAGAAGTTGATTCAAAGATACGCTTACAAAAGAGTAAAAATTATAACTAAAAAACACCGCTTTCGCGGAAATAAATCATGAAAAAAGTAGGCATCATTGGTGGTTCTGGCTTTATTGGAAGCCATGTCACGAAACGGTTTTTAGAAAATGATTTTGAAGTAAAAGTTTCTGCAACGAATATTTCCAAAAAAGAGAAATACCAACATTTGATGGAAATGAAACGTTCCGATCAGCTATATCTGAGCGAATTGGATGTTGAAAACAAAAGCCAATTAAAAGACTTTGTGAAAGATTGTGACATCGTAATCCATGGCGGAACTCCGTTTCAATTAGACTTTAAAGATGCTCAAACCGAATTATTTGACCCCACCATCAACGGTACCCAGAATTTTTTGGAAGTCATTAGGGACACGCCTACAGTAGAAAAAGTTGTGCTAATTGCTTCGGTTGCTGCCTGGAATACAAACTTTCCCAAACCCGCAGGTGGAAAATCAAACACCGATACCTTCAGCGAAATGGATACACCTTTTTTGAATCCTGAAAGCCACCCTTACGCACAAGCCAAGTTTTTGGCCAATAAGGCAGTCGTGCAATTCATCAAGAGCAACCCAAACCTCGATTTTGAAATTGTGAGTATTTCTCCAGTAATGGTCATGGGTAAATCCTTGTCCAAAAGGGAAGACTCAACCTCAACAGGGCTTCAGTTCTTGTTCAAAAATAAGATGGCTCCCAATCCTTTCATCCAAATGCTTTACGATAGTGATATGGATTTGGCCATTATAGATGTGCAAGACGTGGCAGAATGTATCTATAAAGCTGCCACAATTTCTGGACTGCATGGTCGCAATTACTTAATCAGTAGTGAAACCTACCCCGTATCGGATGTAAGTTTAATGCTTAATGGGAAACCACCCTTACATGCTGCAAAAATCATATATCAAAATCAAAAAGCGGAACGGGAGCTGGGTGTCCCTTTTCAATCGGTAAGAAACACTTTAAAATCATATTCAAATTAAATCGAAACATCATGAAAGACGTCAAAAGCCATTGGTCAAAAAAAGAATTGAAGATTTACATACTTATGTTCTGTGCAAAGGTGGACCAAGTTGAAACCGCTGAAGAAATAGCCTTGATAAAATCGAAGACCGATCCAGAAACATTTGACCGATTGTACACTGAATTTTGTGACAATGATGAGGACACCTGTTTCGAAAAAATCGAAGACACCATAGGGAAATTTCCATTTTCTCCTAAAGAAATTGCAGAAATCAAAAAGGAAGTCATGGAAGTTTTCAATACAGACAAAAAATTTGAAATGAAGGAACGCTATCTGGATAAGGTACTTGATAATATTCTGTATTGAAAATGGTTCCAATGATTCGGAAGAAATTGAATTTGAATTTGATGTTGAATCCGACTCTGAAACCATAGCAAATAAAAACAACCAACTAAACCAAATATATCATGCAAACAGAAACAAAAACACAACCAACACCTGCAGCAATCCTTCAAATGGGAACAGGGTTTTGGGCATCAAAAGTTCTTTTAACAGCAGTACAATTTGAATTGTTCACAAAGCTTTCAAAACAACCAAATCAGTCTTCCAAAGAAATAAAAACCTCATTAGACTTGAAATGTACAGACAGAAATGCCTACGATTTTTTGGATTGTTTAACAGGCTTGGGATTTCTAAATCGTGAAGGACTTTTGGAAACTGCCTGTTATTCAAATACCATAGATACTGATGTGTTTCTAGACAAAGCCAAACCCTCATACATTGGTGGAATTCTTGAAATGCAGAATGAACAAGGCTGGAATGTATGGGCCAAACTCGATAAAGGTTTAAAAACGGGATTGATTCAGCATGATGTAGAAAAACATGGTGAGAACCTTTTCGATATGATAAATAATACTCCCGAAATGTTCAAGAAATTCGTTAATGGCATGACAGGAGTCCAGATGGGCAACTTTATAGCCTTGGCACAAAAATTTGATTTTTCAAGCTACAAAACTCTTGTAGATGCTGGTGGGTCGGCAGGTGTACTTTCTGTGATGGTCGCCAAACACAATCCTCATATAAACTGCACAACGTTCGATTTACCCGCATTGGAACCTATGGCGAGGGAAACCATCGAGAAATTCAATATGGAAGACCAGGTAAAAATCATGAATGGTGATTTCTTTAAGGAGGCGTTACCAAAAGCAGATATCGTGACCATGGGAAATATACTGCACGACTGGGACGAAGAAACCAAAATAAAGCTATTGCGAAACGCATATGACGCCTTGCCAAAAGGTGGTGTTTTTATTGCCATTGAACATGTAATTGATGATGAGCGCCAACACAATGTCTTTGGGCTGATGATGAGTCTCAACATGCTCATAGAAACGGGTGATGGTTTTAATTACACGTTTAACGATTTCAACACATGGGCAAAAAAAGCAGGTTTCTCATCTACAGAATTAATGCCCTTGGCAGGACCAGCAAGTGCTGCTATTGCTTATAAATAATAGAATTAGCACTTTCCTGATTTAGGATTGAAACTGAATTGGAAGTTCATAAAAACAGTAATGAGTATTCAGATAATTGAAACAGATTTCATAGTAACCAAACAGTAAAAACCTAAACCTAAAAATAAAAAATAACTAATTTCAACTATTATAGTCGCATTCTTTTGTACCACGGGTTTTTCACAATGGAACTACCCACCTACCAAAAAAATAGAGGTAACAAATACTTATTTTGGAGTAGATTATAAAGACAAGTATCGTTGGCTCGAGGACATAAAAAATCCTGAAGTGGAAGCTTGGTATAAAAAGCATGCCGATTTTTAAAATATCACAATGAATACAATTAATGGTAGGAACGAGCTGATAGCCAAATGGCAAAAACTGGACCAACTGCAACCCGTCAACTACAGCAATCAATGCATAGAAGGCGATCGCATTTTTTATCAAAAACAAATGCCTGGCCAAAAAGTGGGTAAAGTCTATTTCAAGGAAACAATGAATGGCCCAGAGGCCTTGCTTTTTTAACCTGTTGGCATTTAAGGAAGACAATGAAGTGACTTGGGCCAATTTTGCTCATCAGATGGCCTATGTCATTGGCATAGTGGACACCCTGATTTTCAGGTGAAAAATTAAATATTAACAGCTAAAAAAATTAAAAAATATGAAAACAAAATACCTATTAATTTTAGCAATCCCTGCTTTTTTAAGCTCCACAGCAACATTTGCGCAAACAAGTACAATCAATACAGATCTTAAAATGTACGAACAAGTTTGGAATGACATCGTGAACAAAGGGCGAATAGACCTCATCAACGACACCAATTTTGATCCTAATATCTTACAAATCAATTCAAACGGAAATATTGAAGGCATTGCAGACTTTAAAGCTTATTACCAAAATTTTGTAACGGGTTTTTCTAACATCAACTTTACCGTAGAAGAGGCCTTTGGGCAAGGCAACACGATCATGAAACATTGGCGATTTAAAGGCAAGCACACAGGTGATTTCTTTGGCATCCCCGCCACCGGAAGGATGGTCGATGTAGAAGGCGTTACTTTGGCCAACATGAAAAATGGAAAGATCGCCCAAGAACAGGATTTTATGGACAATTCAATCCTCATGCAACAATTGGGGATAGCATCAGACCCAAATAACATTACGGTTATTGACCATCTTTATAAGTCATTCAGTAAAGGTGATATTCCAGCAGTACTAGCCATGATGGATGCCCATATTGTTTGGAACGAAGCCGAAGGAAACCAATATGCAAATGGCAACCCCTACATCGGCCCAGAGGCTATTGTGAAGGGTGTCTTTGCGCGTATAGGTGAGGAACATGAGTATTTTAAACTGAAGGACATTCAATTACATGAAATGAGTAACAACCAAGTCTTGGCAACGCTACGTTATGAGGCCAAAGTAAAGGCATCCAAAGAAACTTACGATGCCCAAGTAGCTCATTTCTGGACTTTAAAAAATGGAAAAATAACAAGTTTCCAACAATTTATGGACACGAAGCAGGTTGCTGAAGCTATGAAAATATAAGCTTCGTTATAAAGGCAAGAGAAACACTATTATCTTGGGGCCTAATGGGACTGGGGTTTGCGAAGCGCGTGGTAACAATCATGAAATTTAAGGTCTTGAGCGCCATACAATAAACTCAATTATAGTCCCCTACAAAAACCAATAGCCATATCAAGCAGGTCTTGTGAAATAGCCAAAACACTCCTTAACATTGATGAAGATTCCTAATTAAATTAACCTAAATTAGTAATCTCCCGATGTAATAGCAATACCCAAATTCACCATACACGGTTTAAGCTTTTTGCTCCTACCACAATGTTATACACCAAAATGCATAAAGTCAAGATCGCTCGCTATAGCTTGAGAATTTTGCCTTTAGGCTTAGGTTTAGATGATTTTATTGTGCTTAAACCAAATTTCAAATCCTGAAATGTTAATACGCTTTCTTATGAGAAGATAACGTTATACAAAGTATCTAAAAAACCACTCTTAAATAGTTATAAAACATTTAAGAATTACAATCACAAGAGCGCGTTAATGGTAAAAAAAGTAAAAGATGTTGGTACAACAATCAACATTATATTTTCTGTTGTAACATGAGCTTAACTCAAACATATAGATTCAATAAAACAGCACTCCTTGCTTATTGCCTATTTGGATTGGGTCTTGGCTTTGGCTTTAGTCAAACCCAAAGCAAAAATCAACTTTTAAAAATAATTAATTTAAAAAGACAACTACACTCCGCTACTACGGATACGATTACATTGAGACTTACCACAGAATTATCTACAGCCTTTTGCAATGAAGTTGAAAATGATAGCTGTACAAAATATGCATCATTAGCCATGACGCTCATAAATAAGCTCAAGCTTCGCTCAACTTCAACAGTACCAAACATCAAAAAATATGAGGCTCAAGCAATTGATAATATTGGTACTGTACTCGCCTATGGCGATACCAATCTAGCGCTAGACACGCTTAAGGTTTCTTTAAAATTGTGGCAAGAGCTTGATGACCAAAATGGATTGGCCATGATTTATTATTCCATTGGTAAGGCCTACAGTTTTAAGAGTGATCATCTTAAATCAATCGAATACTTTAATAAGAGTTTGGAAGTATTTAAAGCAAACGACAATCAAAGTATGCTGGCAGAGATTTGGTACCAATTAAGCCTCGAAAAACGTTATTTGGGCAATTATGGTGATGCTTTGGAAAACAGTATCGTCTCCTTAAAAATTGCCGAAAAGCTTAAAGACACGATTTTAATAACCAACGCCTTGTTAGGCAATAGTTTTAACTATTTGCTTGGAAACAGTTATAAGGAAGCGCTGCAAGAGCAAAAAGAAGCTTTAAGACTCTACCGTTTAATTAACGATTCCACCGGTATCGCTCGATCTTATAACGATATGGGCGTTACGGGCATTTGGTCCAATAATTTGGAAGACGCCCTAATAAATCATAAAATGGCCTTGAAGATTCGTACAAATTTAAACGACATTAATGGTATGGGCATATCCTATAATTACCTTTCTCTGGTGTATACCAAGCAAGGTAATTTTCAGCAAGCGCTGTTGAATATTAAAGATGCCATAGCAAATTCGGTGAGATTTGGGGACAGTCGCTTTACGATAGATGCGTATTTAGATGCTGGGGAAATTTATTTAAAAATAAACGATCTTGAAAATGCGATCGTCAACTTTACCGAAGCTTTAAATGTAGCTCAAACAAATAACGTGCATTCCAGTGAAGCCAGAGCATTATTAAAACTTGGCGATGTGTACCGAATGTCTGGGCAACATTCCAAGTCCATCGTATTTCTAAAAAAAGCCGAACAGATTGTATTACCAAAAGATTTTAAGACGCGACGCGCCATTTACGAAATGATGCGAAAAAGTTATGTCAGTAGCGCCGATTATAAAAATGCTTATGAAAGCCAATTGAGCTATCAACAAATAAACGATTCTATTTCAGCCACTGAAAAAACTGATAAAATAGCAAAACTTACCCAACAATTAATTTACGAAAACCAAAGTGCACTCCAAAAAGCAAGTCAAAGCAAGGAAATAGCCCTCAAGGAATCCCAATTAAATGAGCAGAAACTCATTAAGAATATTAGTATCGGGGGCTTATTGGTTGGACTTGTTTTCGCATTCATCTTTTTTATTAGATTCAAGGAAAAAAGAACTTTAAATATCGCCCTTGAAAAATCATTGTTCGATTTAAAATCCACCCAAAATCAACTCATTCAATCGGAAAAGATGGCCAGTTTAGGAGAACTTACTGCAGGTATCGCTCACGAAATTCAAAACCCTTTAAATTTTGTGAATAATTTTTCTGAAGTGAGCAACGAACTTATCGATGAGATGAATGCGGAAATTGAGAAAGGTGATTTTGTGGAAGCCAAGCAAATTTCCGCCTACATCAAAAAAAACCTAGAAAAAATAAAAAACCATGGGCAACGTGCCGATGCCATTGTTAAAGGCATGTTGCAGCACAGCAGAACCAGCAGTGGTTTAAAAGAACGTACGGACCTCAACAAACTAGCCGATGAATACCTGAGACTCGCTTACCATGGACTTCGTGCCAAAAACAAATTCTTTAATGCCACGCTTATCACAGATTATGATGCCTCTATGGGCGAAATTGCGATCATTCCTCAAGATATGGGACGCGTCATTTTGAATTTGATCACCAATGCCTTTCATGCAGTCTCAGAAAAAAATGACAGGCTACAAAATCTCTCCAATGCAGAAAGCCAAACGGATCCAAGTCCTTACGAACCTACCGTTTGGGTGAGCACCAAACGCCTTCACGCGGGTAACGAATTTGGAGGAGTAATGATTTCAGTAAAGGACAATGGTAACGGAATTCCAAAAGAAATCATCGATCGCATATTTCAGCCCTTTTTCACCACCAAACCCACGGGGCAAGGCACAGGATTGGGGTTGAGCATGAGTTATGACATTATAAAAGCCCATAAAGGTGAACTTACAGTAGAAACAGAAGAAGGCCTTTATACCAAGTTCAAGATCACATTACCAACCGTAGCTAATTTTGAAACCAAATGAAAAATACCATCCAACTTAAAATTTCATTGCGCCTTTTGCTTTTATGTTTTTGTTCCAACATAGCCATAGCGCAAACCCGATATCTTGATAGTCTTGACGTTTTGATTCGGGAAGCAAAAACAGATATTTCAAGAATCAATTTGATAAATATCAAAACCGAACGCCTAAAAGAAATCAATCTTGACAGTGCCTTGACGCTTATTCAAAAAAATTTAAAAGCAGCACGAGCCATAAATTATACATCTGGCGAGGTCAATATCCTCACAAACGTTGCTGGGATTTATACTACAAAAGGAGATTATGACACTGCAAAAAAAAGCTTGGAACGAGCAGATTCGCTTGTAAAGCTATTGAAGAATGAAAGACAAAAAACACTGGTGTATTCCGCACTTGGCATATTATATGGAACACAGGGCAAGTACGACAGTGCTAACGTATACTTCAAAAAATTGGTGCTTATTCAAGAGAAAAATGGGGATAGTCTATCGCTCGGCAGAGCCTATGCCAACCTGGCTATAGGCTATCAAATGCAATCCAATTATCCACAAACCCTATTTTACCAACAAAAAGCCCTTAATATTCAAGAGGCCATAAAAAGCGAGGTCAGCCAATCGTATCTCTTGATGAATATGGGGGTCACCTACCAGCTATTGCAAGACACCTTAAGATCGGAACAATCCTTCTTAAAAGGCATCCGTTTGGCCAATAAAAATGAGATTAAAAATGCAGCGCTTTATGGATATTCCAATCTGTCAGCACTCTATTCTACTCAAAACAAATGGACAGATGCATACGACAATGCCAGGTTGGCATCACAACTGGCAAAAGACATGGGAGATGAAAGCATGGAAGCCGCCAGCATGGCCAAAGCTGCAAAAGCTCTATTGAATTTGGATCGAGTGGAAGAGGCTGAAGCATTGGTGACCAAAGCCATTGGCATCGCTGAACTTGCAGCGCAACCATTGGTGCTCTTCCAAACCAATAGTACAAAAGGAGAAATCTTAACGCGTAACGGTAGGTATCGAGAAGCCATCCCTTTTTTAGAAAAGAGCATCCACACCTTAAAAGACTTGGACAACTACGATATCAACATTGCAGAAGCCTACGCCAATTTATCGCTGTGTTATGAAAATACAGGAACGTACGATCGGGCGCTCATAAATTATAAAACTTCGGCCAAAATCAAAGATTCGGTACGCGCCAATGAAAATATAAGAAAGGCTACGGAATTGAGCATGAACTTCGATTTTGAGAAAAAACAAAATAGGGCAAAAGCCGAACAAGACATTAAGGACGCTCAAGCCAAACGTTCCAAAAACCGTCAACTCTATCTTATTCTGGGCTTGGGCATCTTGTTGCTCTGTGGAATTGTGATAGCATTGATTCTCTTTAGGAACAACAAACAAAAACAAAAAGCAAATCTGCTTCTTAAACGACAAAAATTAAAAGTTGAAAAAGCATTAAAAGAGCTAAAAACAACACAAACACAGCTCATCCAATCTGAGAAAATGGCAAGTTTGGGGGAATTGACCGCTGGCATTGCCCACGAAATCCAAAACCCTTTGAATTTCGTCAATAATTTTTCTGAAGTTAGTAATGAACTCATAGATGAAATGAGCGAGGAAATAGAAAAAGGAGATTTGGAAGAAGCTAAAACCATAGCCAAAGACATAAAGGATATCCTTAAGAAAATCAATCATCACGGTAAACGCGCCGATGCTATTGTTAAAGGCATGTTACAGCACAGTCGAACCAGTTCTGGCAACAAAGAACCCACGCTACTCAATAATCTGGCCAATGAATACCTGCGCCTCGCCTATCATGGGCTTCGCGCCAAAGACAAGTCCTTCAACGCAACGCTAATAACAGATTTTGACAAATCCATTGGCAAGGTCAATATCATTCCTCAAGAAATGGGCAGGGTGATCTTAAATTTGATTACCAATGCATTTTATGCGTGCAACGAGCGTTCCCAACTTATCAACACAGCTTCAGGCAAAGGCTTGTTAGTTCTTGAAGATGAGTCAGGGCACAAGGCCTATGAACCTACGGTTTGGTTAAGCACTAAGCGCCATACTCCAGCAAAGGGCATCCATGAAATTTTCATCTCGGTAAAAGATAATGGCAACGGAATACCAAAACACATCTTGGACAAAATATTCCAACCCTTTTTCACCACCAAACCTGCTGGCGAGGGCACAGGTTTAGGGTTGAGCATGAGCTATGATATTATAACCAAAGGCCATAAGGGCGAAATGAAAGTCGCCACTACCGAAGGTGAAGGCACTACGATGACCATTGTAATTCCGGTATCGGTATGAAGTTAAGACTTACACTACTCATATTAATTATCCTACCCCATATGTTGCTGGCACAAAAATTATTGGAATGGAGTTTCATCAGCGCGCATCAGGCAGACAGCCTTCGACACCTGATAGAAACCACCACCAACGATACATTTAAAATGAAAGCCAGCAGAAGTATGGGATTTTATTTTCAAGAAAGCAGAGCCGATAGTGCATTGTATTATCACGACCTACAGTTGAAACTCGCGCAGCAACTCGATCTTAAAATTTGGGAAGCAGAAGCCTTTAGCCAACGGGGTTATGTGTTGATGCTTTTGGGAAAATATCCAGATTCCTTCGAATCCTTCACCAAGGGCATGGAAATCGCTAAAACCAAAGAGAACGAAACCAAAAATTGGAATCCAGAGGTGTTCTCAAATGCACCCAACCTGCACGATTCCCGAATGGCAGTTTTAGCAATGATTTATAACGATTTGGGAAATCTCTATAGAAGTGTAGGCAATAAAGCACTGCAAAAAAATGCGCACCTCGAAGCCATCCGTATGGCAAAAAAAATCAATAACGTTCGCATTTTGGAAAGAGGCTTTTCTAATCTCTCCCAATCGTATCAACCCCTATCCGATTCAGAATTTGTTAATTTAAGCAAAGCGGTTCGCTACGCGGAAATTTCAGGTTATAAAAAATATTCGGGAACCAATTATATGAAGTTGGCCAAATTTTATGAACAGCAACATAAAATCGATTCTACCTTAAAATACCTCCAAGCTTCCATAAAAACGAATCAAGATGAAAATAATCTGCGGGGTTTGGCTGCTTCCAATAGTTATGCCAGTCAGTATTTTCTAGAGCGCCACATCAATGATTCGGCCATAGCTTATGGTCACAATGCCTTAAAAGCAGCGAAGCAGACCACCACTTCCGTAGAAATGAGAGAAGCTTATAAAGCCTTGGCTTACAGCTACGCCAATGCCAAAGATTTGGATAGCGCTTATAACTATCTCTATTTGGAATCTACGTTGAACGATCAATTGAAAACGGAGAAAATAAATCAAATATCCCAATATCAAAATGTCTTTTTTGGCGAACAGCTTAAGCTGAAAGCACTGGAAGAAGAACGAAAGGATTACGATAGCCGATTACGGATGTACGTTCTCTGCGGAATCATTCTTGCCTTTTTTGCGCTTGCAGTGTTTCTGTATCGCGACAATAGAATCAAACAAAAGGCAAAATCGAAGGTAGTACAGGCCTTTCGTCAATTAAAGGTTACCCAGGTTCAATTGGTACAGTCTGAAAAAATGGCAAGTTTGGGTCAATTGACTGCGGGCATTGCACACGAAATCCGAAATCCGCTCAATTTTGTGACCAATTTTTCTGAAGTAAGCGCGGAGCTTATAATTGAAATGGAAAAAGAAATGAAAAAAGGCGACTTGGAGGAAACCAAATTCCTTATGGACAGCATCAAATCCAATCTAGATAAAATAAATCATCATGGCAAACGTGCCGAAGCCATTGTAGAAGGCATGCTGCAACACAGCCGAAGCAGCAGCGGTACAAAAGAGCCTACAAAAATCAATAAGTTGGCAGACGAATATCTGAGACTCGCTTATCACGGGCTTCGTGCCAAAGACAAAACCTTCAATGCAACCTTAAAGACAGACTTTGACGAATCTATTGGAGAGGTCGTCATGATTCCGCAGGAAATAGGACGGGTTATTTTGAACCTCATCACCAATGCTTTTTATGCTGTAAATGAAAAAAAGACCGCTACTGAAATAAGTTTAGTTGAAGCGGATTATGAGCCTACGGTATGGTTAAGCACCAAACGCATCTCCCAAGTTGGGGGCATAGAGGCTATCGCTATTGCAGTAAGAGACAATGGTAACGGGATTCCCAAGGACGTCTTGCATAAAATCTTCCAGCCATTTTTCACCACCAAACCTACAGGTAAAGGCACTGGTTTGGGTTTGAGCATGAGTTATGATATTGTAAAGGCCCATAGTGGCAAAATAACTGTAGAGACAGAACCTAAAACGGGAACAACATTTTGTATCTTATTGCCTGAATCACAAAAGGATACCACCCTATAATCGCTTTTTATATGAACACATCCAAGAAAAAAATCGAAAAAGAGGCTAACATCACTTCCTTGCGCCATGAACTGAAACAGCGAGAGGCAGAACTGTCCTTGCTCAACAGCATTCAAGAGGCCATTAATAAAGAGATTGGGATGCAAGGCATTTATAATATGGTGGGCGATAAAATTAGAAATCTTTTTGATGCGCAAGTGGTAGGCATCTATACCATTGACCATGATAAACAGATGGAAATCTTTAACTTTCTTTATGAAGATGGTGACCTCTTAAATCCAAATCCAAGACCATTGGACGGGGTAAGACGACTGCTGGTTGAAGAAAAAAAACTGATTCTAATAGACCAAGACCTTCCTGCCAAAGTTGCTGAGATTTCGGGAATGCCTGCGGTAGCTGTTCCTGGCACGCGCTTACCAAAATCAATATTACTCATGCCCATGCTCGTTAGACAAAAAGTATCTGGTTATGTGAGCATTCAAAATCTGGATCGTGAACTTGCGTTTTCGCATAATGATATTAAGCTTTTGGAAACTATTGCCAATAGCATGAGCATTGGCTTGGAGAATGCCCGATTATTTAATGAGGCGGAACAGCGCAATGCAGAACTTTCAGTAATTAACAGCGTGCAACAAGGTCTGGTAGCCGAAATGGATATGCAAGGTATTTATGAACTGGTGGGCGAGCGCATTCGCTCCTTATTTGATGCCCAAGTAGTGGCAGTATCCACTTTTGATTATGAGGAATTTCATGAAATATTCAATTATGTCTTTGAAGATGGAAAACGCTTCACGATTGATCCTCGCCCCATAGATAAACTGAGACAAAAAATTATTGACTCCAAAGAGCTCATTTATTTGAATGAAAACGCAGATGTACTCTGGACCGAAATTACAGGAGAGGCGCCAACGGTTATCCCAGGAACCCAGTTTACCAAATCGGCACTTTATGTCCCCATGATTTCTGGTAAGGATGTAAGAGGCTATGTAAGTTTACAAAATGTTGAAAGTGAAAATGCATTTTCAGAATCTGATATTCGACTCTTAAGCACTTTGGCCAATAGTATGACGGTCGCCTTAGAAAACGCCCGTCTTTTTAACGAAACCACACGCCTTTTAGAAGAAACCAAACAGCGCGCCACCGAGTTGGAGACCGTGAATAAAATTAGCCATGCCCTTGTGTCTCAACTCGATCTTAAGTCGCTCATCAAATTAATAGGCGATCAAATGCTTCAAACCTTTAACGCAGATATCGTGTACTTGGCCCTGCACGACCGCAAGGCCAATATGCTTCACTTTCCTTATATGTTTGGAGAAGATGATGTTCACTCTCGCGTATTTGGCAACGGTATCACAGAAAAAATAATTATAAATAAAGAACCTTTGCTCATTAATGAAGATATGGAACGCGCTTATGAGGAAATCAAAGCTGAGAAAAAAGGAAAGTGGGTACAATCCTTTTTGGGCGTTCCCATTGTAGTGGGAGATATTGCCACTGGCGTGATTAGTGTGCAAAGTACCGAAAAACAAAATCGATTTAATGAATACGATTTGCGCTTGCTGAAAACCATCGCAGCCAACGTAGGTGTGGCCATGCAAAATGCGGAAGCTTACGAGAAACTTCAAAAGGCCTTACAAGAACTAGAGTCCGCACAAGTGCAATTGATTCAGCAAGAAAAACTGGCATCTTTGGGGCAACTTTCTGCTGGTATTGCACACGAAATCAAAAACCCGCTCAATTTTGTCAATAATTTTTCCGAACTCAATTTAGAACTCATCGATGAGATTTTGGAAGAGCTCGAAAAATTAGCAGCCAGCACCGAAAAAGAGGAAATCAAAACCATTCTTCAAGATGTCATTTCCAACCAACTAAAAATACACCAACATGGATCTCGAGCAGATAGTATTGTGAAATCCATGCTCTTACACAGTCGCGGTGGCAATGGCACCAAAGAGGCGACCGATATCAATGCCATGCTCAAAGAATACGTCAACCTGGCTTTTCATGGCATGCGCGCTGGCAAAAAGCCTATAAATGTGAGCCTAGATTTTCAATTGGATGATGGCATTCCCAATGTATCTGTGATTATAGAAGACATGAGTCGGGTCATTCTCAACCTTTGCAACAATGCCTTTGATGCCATGCACGAGCGCCTTCAGAAAAAAAACGAAGCGGAACAGTACCAACCAAAACTGAGCATCAAAAGCTATGAAAAAAACAGACACGTGATTATTGAAGTACAAGACAATGGTTTGGGCGTTCCCGCAGTGCTTCGGGATAAAATACTGATCCCTTTTTTCACCACCAAGCGAGGCACGGAAGGCACTGGGCTTGGACTCTCAATCACTAACGATATTGTTAAGGCCCATGGAGGCAACGTTGAGATCGCATCCAAACAGGGTGCAGATTCTTTTACAAAATTTATAATTAATTTACCTATATAAACACAAATGGATATGAAAATTTTAATCGTAGATGATGAACGGGATGTGGAAACTCTTTTTCGTCAAAAATTCAGAAAGGAAATTAGAAATAACCAATTAGAGCTGAAATTCGCATTTTCGGGAAAAGAAGCGTTAGACCTATTACTCCACCAACAACCCCCGGAAGTAGTATATGTTTTTTCCGATATCAATATGCCCGGAATGACTGGTTTGGAATTGTTGGATCAAATTAAACAAAAATTTCCAAAAATATGCGTTTCCATGATCTCAGCGTATGGAGATACTGAAAATTACAACAAAGCAATGGACTCTGGCGCCAAGGAATTTTTTACAAAGCCCATTGACTTTGAATCCCTTAGAAAGGAAATCGTCACCTTGATTACCTAATAAAATGGACACAAGAATTAAATTAACTCTTAAAGTAATCACATTATGGCCAAGATACTCGTTGTAGATGATGAACCGGATTTGGAAGTTTTGATCAAGCAGAAATTCCGCAAACAAATTAGGGAGAAAGATTATGAATTTTTCTTTGCTGAAAACGGAAAGGAGGCGTTAAACATGTTGTTGGAACAGCCCGAAGTCGATATTGTGTTGAGTGATATCAATATGCCAGAAATGGACGGACTTACCTTATTGAGCAAGCTCAGCGAGACGAGTCCGCTTATAAAATCGGTCATTGTTTCTGCTTATGGAGACATGGAGAATATTCGTATTGCCATGAACCGAGGCGCGTTTGATTTTATTACCAAGCCCATCAATTTTGAGGATCTAACCCTCACCATGGAAAAAACCCTAAAACATGCACGCCACATCAAAGACACCCTAAAAGCCATCAAGGAAAACAATATTTTAAAAATGTATGTGGATGAAAATGTGCTCAACTTTATGGGCAGTCGAGAATATGAAAACACCATCATGGCCAATGAAACCATTGAAGCTACCGTAGTATTTATTGATATTTGTGGTTTTACTGCCATAAGTGAGAATGCACCAGCAGACACGGTTGTGACCATGATCAATTCCTATTTTGATGAAATGGTCAAGGAAATCATGAACCAAAATGGCTATATCGACAAGTTTATTGGCGATGCCATCATGGCGGTATTTAAAGGTAATTTCCATTTAGACAGAGCTATAGACGCTGCTTTGGCAGTATGTGTTAAAATCAACAGTTTACCTGCCATTGGCGACAACAACCAGTTTAAACCCAAAGTATCGATTGGCATAAAAAGTGGCGAAATGATTTCGGGCAACATTGGCTCTGCAAGTCTCAAACGACTGGATTACACCGTAATTGGCGATACCGTAAACACTGCAGCCCGCTTACAAGACGCTGCCAAAGAAAATCAAATTATCATTTGTGAAACCTGTTATGAAAAAGTTAAGGAATCCTTTCAATGTGAGAAAGTAGGAAGCATTCTCATGAAAAACAAGGCGAATCCGTTAACAATTTATGAAGTCAAGGCTTAGTGAAGCTGCTTCAGAAAAAGAAATAGCAACATTCAAATAGTAACAAAAACAATAGACATGGCTGAATACGACATACCAGAAGACGCTCCGTTAAGACCTTATGTAAAAAATGCACATACCGAGGAGTTGGTTGACCATTATTGGGGCAGCATCAATTATATTTCCAGTCTCATTAAGGCTTCAGAGCTCAAGGCTGGTTTGATCTTATCCTTTTACGGGATTTTGCTGAATTTCGTTTTTAAGAGTGTGGACACCATAACCAACGTTACGTCAAACGACTTTTGGCTGTACACGCTCATTGGTGCCTGGTTTTTTTGCACCGCAGTCTCCATATTTTATTGTGTGCGCTGTTTTATACCGAAGATAGAAGGAAATTATGACAAGAATATGTTCTTTTTTGGTGATATCACCACCAAATTCGGAACCATAAAGGAATTCTCAAAAACCTTTTATAACGCCAGCGTAGATGAAGAAAGATTATTTGGGCAATTGGGCGAACAGATCTTTATCATCTCCAAAATTGCAGCGTGGAAATTTAGAAACGTTAAGCGCGCCATCAAATTCTTGGCGGTCGGGCTTATAGTATTATTTGTAACTGCTGGGTATTATATGATTTTAACCTTGACGTGAACTTCCTGAAAATTAAAAGTCTTGCCGAGTGGAAAAGCCAAAGTTTGCCTACTTAGCAATCCTCATTAGTATCAAACTAAAACCGTTTTAATCTTTTTGCAGCTGTTCTCGATAATTCTCTAAATTGGCCATGACTTCAGGTTCCAATTCGGGCTCTTTGATGTCTTTGTATTCCGTAAGGGTATCGTACAAGGTTTTCGCAACAATATAACGGGCGGTTGGCTTATCATCTGCTGGCACAATGTACCAGGGCGCATGAAATTTTGAGGTTTTATTAATGGCCTCTTCGTAACAGGTTTGATAGGTATCCCAGAGTTTACGCTCTTTAAGATCGCCTGGTGAGAATTTCCAGTTTTTTTCCGGTTTGTCCAAACGACGCAACAAACGACTTTTTTGTTCCTCTTTTGAAATATGTAGAAAAAACTTGAAGATGATGGTTCCGTTTTCAGCAATATGCTTTTCAAAATTATTGATTTCTTCGAAGCGTTTATCCCAAAGGGCTTGATTAACATCTTCCACGGAATTAATATGGGGTATATTTTCGCCCAAGATGTATTCCGGATGCACTCGCGTTACCAGCACATTTTCATAGTGCGTTCTATTAAAGACGCCAAATTTTCCGCGAGCGGGCAGCGCAATGTAATGGCGCCATAAGTAATCGTGCTTTTTTTCCAAATCGGTAGGCACCTTGAAACTATGCACCACCACGCCCCTACTATTAAAGTCCTTAAATACCTCACGTATCAAACTATCCTTTCCTGCGGTATCCATACCTTGAATACAAACCAAAACCGCATATTTACCGTGGGCGTAGATTTTATTCTGAAAATCACCCAGATCTTCTCTCACCTCTTCCAGTTCCTTTTCGATCTTCTTTTTATCGGCATCGAGATCGAAACTTGTAGAAACGTCCTTAAGTGTTATGGATTCTGTAACCTTAAAATTTTTGATGTTGATGTTCTTCATGGTCGTTGGTTTTAATTAGATCGGTATCGGCGTATTTAACAGTTAAGCGTTATCATTGTCTTCCTCTTCCTCTTCCTCTTCCTCTTCCTTAAAAATCAAGGGATGGTCTTCAATGCCCAGACCCACAATTTTAATGATGCTTGTCACCGCATTATAGAGCATCAACACCACGCTTATCAAACCACCACTGAGTAAAGACGACAGTCCCAAACTTACATAATAAATGGTGGTGTACCATGATCCTGGAACATTATCAGCTTCCGTAATAGGAATATTCAGTAACTGAAAAAATATAATCGCTAAAATAAAAACAATGGTATCTATTTTTGCAATGAGTAAAACATGGGTATAATGCTCCTCCGTGAGCTTTGATTTGGTGCTAGAACTCAAACTCAAAAGCGTGAGCAACAAGGCCAAAATAGTTGCTGAAGCCAACGCGATCGTGTTACATAAGGTGTTAATTCCCGGAAGGGAGGTTGTGATCAAAATCTTGGCCTCATAACCACTAATGTTACCCAAAAAATAAGCTCCAAGACCCATAATCCCCGCCGAAACAAGGCCTCCATAAAGTGCTCTTCTATTATATGTTGTGAGTTTGAACATAGTATTTTATTTTGAGGCAAATAACTTGACGTCATTCTCGCTCACTGTAGCTTCGCCCAGAATAATCAAACGCTCCACCACATTGCGCAGTTCACGAATGTTTCCGGTCCAGTCATAATCTTGCAATAATTTAATCGCTTTTTCAGTAAATTCCTTGGGTGAGGTGCCATGTTCTTCGCCAATCTTTTCAGAAAAATGCGCTATGAGCATGGGGATGTCATCCCGTCTTTCATTTAAAGCTGGTACTTGTATGAGAATCACCGCCAATCTGTGGTAAAGGTCCTCCCGAAAGCGTCCTTCGGCTATTTCCTTTTTTAAATTTTTATTCGTAGCTGCCACGATTCGAACATCGACCTTGATGTCTTTATCATTCCCAACCCGCTGGATTTTATTTTCTTGTAATGCCCGTAACACTTTCGCTTGCGCGGAAAGACTCATGTCACCAATTTCATCTAAAAATAAAGTACCTCCATTTGCAGTTTCAAATTTACCGGCACGATCCTTTACTGCACTGGTGAATGCGCCCTTCACATGACCAAACAGCTCACTTTCAATTAATTCCGAAGGAATTGCAGCACAATTCACTTCAACCAAAGCCCCTTTTGAACGGTCACTTTTTTGATGCAACCAATGGGCCACCAGCTCCTTTCCTGTTCCGTTGGGTCCCGTGATTAAAACTCTGGCATCTGTACCAGCAACTTTTTCTATCATCTCCTTGATATGGGCAATGGCATCGCTCTCACCTATCATCTCGTATTTTTTGCTCACCTTTTTCTTAAGCATGGTGTTTTCAACCTTGAGCACTTTTGTATCTAGAGCGATGCGAACGGTATTGAGCAATCGGTTAAGATCTGGCGGTTTGGATATGTAATCGAAAGCTCCCAAACGCATGGTATTTACTGCGGTATCGAGATCGCCATGACCAGAAATCATCACCATTGGGGTTTCTGGCTTAATTTTTTTGACTGCTTCTAGAACTTCCACACCGTCCATTTTTGGCATTTTAATATCACAAAGCACCAAATCGTAATCCTCTTTCTTTATTTTCTCTATGCCCACAAGGCCATCTTCAGCTTCTTCAACGGTGTAGGCCTCGTTCTCTTCAGAAAGAATTTTAACCAAGACACGTCTAATTGCTGCTTCATCTTCTATCACTAAAATTTTTGCCATGTTATATCTTAAATTTAATTCCTGTTCTAAAATATAGGGTATTTTTATCTTCGATGGTATAAATATCGTCGCGATCGTTGTTTCGCAACCTAAAGTCATTTGAGATCGTATAAGCCACATAACCGTAATACATAATATGATCCGTAAAATAATGCTCATAGCCCAAACCTCCCAAAACCGTGGTCATGGAAATGTTCTCGGCAACTTTTCCGTTGACGTCCTTATTGCCCTGTATGTTGGCAAAAAAGTTGTCTAGGGTTAAAAAGGCCTGAACATGATTGGTCTCATCAAATTTATAGCGAATATTGGTTTTTGGCACACCCAAAGTGTAGGTCCAATTGGGATGGAACTCACGATAATAATTAATGATGGGCAATGGATAATTTCGACCTGGCGTGGTAGAATATTCCAATCCAATGATCAAACGGTCGGGTTTGCCATCTTCGCGATCTTTGGTGCGATCCCTTATGGCGTAAACGTTTCCTACATAAATATAATCATCGGAAGTTAGTTTGGTCTCAAAATTAGACTGCAATCTCACCGCTCCTTTTATGGCGTATACCCAATCCCCTTCAGTTTTATGAACATAGCCCAAAGAGCCTTCGATACGTTGTACCGAATTAAGATCCTCAATGTTAAATGGTAAATTGTCTTGAAGATCAAGTTTTATGTAACGGTATTCGCCACCAACTACGATGTAATTATTTTTTTTGAACTCCAGTGGCAACTGAAACAAGGTTCGAAACCTGCTGATGGAATTTCCTGAATTATTGTTGGGCACATTGAGGTATTCGATGCGAAACAAATCGGAAGTTTGTGCAACCGTCTGCTGCGTAATGCCTAATAAAAGGCAAATCAATACAATTTTTAGGGTATATGGTTTCATTTATTTCAGTTTGAATTTAACTTTCTTTAGCTTTATTTTTTTTACTATTCTTTCTTTTTTTTATTTTTTTCTTCGGAATTATTGAGCTTTAAGCCCAAGATTTGATTTTTAGCTTGAAATACATGAACATCTCGCTGCGGAAACGGGATAGTAATGTCATGCTCCCTAAATAAGCGATCAATCTCAAACCGAATGTCACTCTTGGGAAACTGGGCTCTAAAACTATCACTAAAAGTAAACACCACTTTAAAATCTAATGAGCTCTCTCCAAAATCCTTGAAAACAACAGTTGGCGCTGGTTCACTTATAATATCCGGATGCTCTTCTACCGCTTGCAGCAATAATTTTTTAACCAGTTGTACATCACTACCATAAGCCACGCCAACTTCGACACTTTCTCGAGTTAAGTTTCCATTTTGGGTCCAATTATAAAGCGTATTGGTTAAGTACAGATGATTTGGGATTACCATAACCTTATTCTCAATCGTAACCGCTCTGGTACTGCGTAGTTTAATCTCAATGACCCTACCAACTTTATCATCAATTTCAATAACGTCTCCCACATGCACCGTTTGATCCACCAGGATGAAAACCCCAGAAATAATATCTTGAAACAAGGTTTGTAAGGCCAAACCAATACCAATCAACAAGGCTGCGGAAGCTGCAAAAACCGCTGTAACATTAACCCCTACGGAATGCAAGGTCACAAAGAAAATGACCACATAGATCAACCATCTAAAATAACTGAAAACAACCTTGAATTTGTCCTTTTCTTCCTTCGGAAGTTTTCTGGTGAGCAACTTCAACACCACTCTTAAGATTAGAGTCGTTAAGAAAATAACAGCCACCAAAATAATTAAATCAAAAATAGATACCGTGATCTTATCTGAAAAGTCAATGTGCTGCTGTAAAAAATTTTCTACAGAATCCCAAGCACTACTCTCGACGATCTTTTCCTCTATGTTTTTTAAATCTTGCATTAACTATACCGAATCCACTTATAAATTTCTTTGTAGCTTGGTTTTTTACCATACATCAAAATACCAACACGATAGATTTTTGCAGCAAACCATACCGTAAACGCAAAAGTACCCAACAATATTACTAAGGAGAGTATCTGCTGCCAAATGGGAACGCCAAACGGAATACGCATTAACATCACCACGGGAGAGGTCAATGGAATAAACGAAAAGATTGTTGAGACCGTCCCATGAGGATCTTCAATGACCGTAAAAATACCCACGTAAACCGCCAAAATCAATGGCATGATAATGGGCATCATGAATTGCTGTGTATCGGTTTCATTATCCACCGCAGCGCCAACAGCAGCATAAAGGGAACTGTACAGTAAAAAGCCGCCCACGAAAAACAACATGAAAGCGATGGCCAAATTCGCCAGTGGCAAATTAAAAAAGGATTGCACCGCCACTTGCACTTCATTGGCAACAGAAGGGTCGGCCATAGCATCCTGCATCATTTGTTGTTGAGGCATTTGCAATTCAGACAAGCTGATCCCAAAAATAGCGGTCAACACAAAGACCAGAACGCCTCCCAAAACCAACCAGATCGCAAATTGGGTGATCCCTGCCAATGAGGTTCCAATAATTTTCCCCATCATAAGCTGAATGGGCTTTACGGAAGAAATAATTACTTCAATAATCCTGCTTGTTTTTTCTTCAATGACGCTGCGCATAATCATGTTTCCGTAGATGATAATGAACATAAACAACATGTACCCTGCTGCTCCACCAAAACCTAACTTTAAATAGCTATCGAGCTTTGAGGTTTTCTCGCCTGAGAATGTTTCTTGCGCAATATTTACAGAGGATTTGGAGGCTTCAATCTTTTCGAGATCCACACCATCCAACTGCAATTTAGTGTCTGATAATTTCTTTTCTATCTTGCGTTCTAAATCAGAAATGATAGACAACGAAGGCGATTCATCAGAAAAAAAACGAACCCGGTCAACTACTTTGGTGCTATCAGCACTCGCTGAAATATAAAGCAGACCAAAATCCTCTTCCGTTTTCACCACATCTTTTGCACTTTCAAGCGACACGCCATTTAAGATTTTATAAGTGGTATGCTCGGTATTTTCGAATATATTGCTCACCAATCCTGACTCGTCCAAAATGGCAATCGTGCGTTCTTTATCGTTATTGAGTTGAGACAAGTAGGCCACCACAGCAATTAGCGCGACCATAATTAAGGGGCTCACAAAGGTCATGATGATAAATGCCTTGTTTCTTACTTTGGTCAAATACTCCCGTTTAATAATGAGTGGTAAATGATTCATTTTAATTATTTTTTACAGTTTGAATAAAAATATCACTTGCACTCGGCACCACTTCTACAAAATGATGTACTTCGGCTTGAGAGGTAAGAAAACTCAGTAAATCATTAGAAGTATTATTGGCGCTTAATTTAATGTTCATTTTAAGGTCATCGTTCAAATTCTTGAAACTTGCAGGAAACACTTCATATCTGCTCTTTATCATTTCCGTCACTTTTTCAACCTGTTCAGTTTGCAGGCCAACTTCAAAAGTATTGGTCTTAAATTGACGCTTCACATCGGTTAACTTGCCATCGAGCACTTTGTTGGACTTGTGTATAAGGGCTATATGGTCGCAAAGCTCTTCAACCGATTCCATGCGGTGGGTTGAAAAAATAACGGTCGCGCCTTCATCTCTAAGCTGAAGTATCTCGTCTTTAATCAAATTGGCGTTTATGGGATCAAAACCAGAAAAGGGTTCATCAAAAATGAGCAACTTGGGTTGATGCAATACAGTTACAATAAATTGGATTTTTTGGGCTTGCCCCTTACTAAGTTCTTGGATTTTCTTGTTCCACCAATCGCCAATCTCCAGTTTATCGAACCAATACTTAAGGCGAATCTTGGCATCTTGCTTCGTCATCCCCTTCAACTGTGCCAAATATAGCACCTGCTCTCCCACTTTCATCGATTTATAGAGTCCGCGTTCTTCTGGTAAATAGCCTATATTCTGAATATCAATGGGCTTTAGTGGCGCACCATCCAATAAAATCTTACCCTGATCGGGCATAGTGATTTGATTGATAATTCTAATCAAGGTCGTCTTTCCCGCACCATTGGGGCCCAAAAGCCCAAAAATACTGCCCTTTGGGACCGAGATGGACACATTGTTTAGTGCTTTAAAATCACCGTAACTCTTTGATACGGAATCTGCAACTAAGAGATCATTGGTCATTTTTGACGTGGGTTTTAATAAAAAAATATTGGCTGTAAATATATAAAGGTTAACACAGGAATAAGCGCTATAATACTTAAAATTTTAACGGTTTACGAAAGTAAATCGCCCCAAAATTGAGAAACCGAATGTTACCAAAAACAAAACCCACCCTTAAAGAATTAAGGATGGGAAAAAATTGCTATGAAAAAGAAAAATTATCACTAATCGAAACTAGTGATAATCAAATATAGTGATTTTTATTAAACCAAGGACAGCTTATGAAAACATATCCTTAACTTTTTCAAAAAAAGACTTATCGCTGCTTTCCGGTTTAGGCTCAAAATGTTCGTCATCTTTCATGGTTTCAAAAAATGCCATTTGATCCTTGTTTAAGGTTTTTGGGGTCCAAACATTCACATGCACCAACAGGTCTCCGCTACCATAACCATTGATGCTTGGGATTCCTTTTCCGCGTAGGCGCAAGATTTTGCCCGACTGTACGCCTGGTTCGATCTTAATTCTCACTTTACCGGTAACCGTGTCAATTTCTTTGGAATTGCCTAAAACTGCATCAGGAAAACTCACATACATATCATAATGCAAATTATCACCTTCGCGTTTGAGTGAAGGGTGCTCTTGCTCTTCAATAACCACTAACAAATCTCCAGAAATTCCATTTCCAGGAGCTTCATTTCCTTTGCCTGTTACTTTCAACTGCATGGTATCTACCACCCCAGCTGGTATTTTTACTGAAACCGTTTCCTCTTGAACCTTAAGACCTTGGGCATCGGCATCACTAGGTTTTTTATCGATACTTTGCCCTGCGCCACCACAAGTAGGGCACGCGGAAGCAGTTTGCATACGTCCCAAAATGGTATTGGTTACTCTAGTCACTTGCCCGGCACCATTACAAGTTTCGCACGTTTTATAAGTCGTTCCGGGCGCCTGCACCTTCCGTTTTACTTTTATTTTCTTCTCAACGCCATTGGCGATTTCCTCTAATGTAAGCGTGACACGAATGCGTAGATTGCTCCCCTTAACGCGTCTTTGGCCTCCGCCAAAACCACCGCTAAAGCCAGAAAATCCTCCGCCTCCACCAAAGCCACCGCCAAAAATATCTCCAAATTGGCTAAAGATGTCATCCATGTTCATGCCACCGCCACCAAAGCCACCGCCACCTTCAAAGGCTTGATGCCCAAATTGGTCATAACGTGCTTTTTTATCGGCATTGCTCAATACCTCATAAGCTTCCGCAGCTTCCTTAAATTTGGTCTCCGCGTTTTTATCATCAGGGTTTTTATCGGGGTGATGTTTAATCGCCATCTTACGGTAGGCCTTTTTAATATCGGTCGCCGATGCATTTTTCTGAATTCCTAAAACTTCGTAATAATCTCTTTTTGCCATATCTCTTTCTTTTATTCTTCGAGAAAAAACGAAAAATAATATTCTAATTTCAATTTATCTACCGATGATTACTTTTGGGAAACGAATAATGCGATCGCCAAGTTTGTAACCTTTCTCAACCACATCCACGATTTTGCCCTTTAAGTCCTCAGTTGGCGCATCAATGTGGGTAATGGCCTCATGAACATCGGCATCAAAAACCGTCCCCGCTTCCACTTCCATTTGCTCCAAGCCTTTTTGCTTTAAGGTGTTGAGCAATTTGTTATAAATCAACAACACGCCCTGTCTCATGGCTTCAGCTTCCTTATCATCTTCACTGTGCAATAAGGCACGTTCAAAATCATCCAAAACTGGCAATAATACCGTCATGGTATCTTGACCCGCGGTTTTAAACAATTCTACACGTTCTTTGGAAGTTCTTTTTTTATAGTTTTCAAATTCTGCAAACAAACGCATGAATTTGTCTTTTTCCTTAGCTAAATCCTCATGCAGTTGCGCTTCAACAGTTAACTCTTCTTGTGCATTATCATCCATTACACCGTTCTCTTCCTGCATTTGCATCTCGTCAAGAGTTTCATCTTTATCTTTTCTACTCATAATATTGCTCGTTTTACAAACTTGTAATTATCCTGTTTTTTCATTGAAAAAACCATTAGTTTCTCCAATCTTCCAAAAGATTGGCAAAAGTACTGCCATTATTGGAAAAATGTCAAAATGTCATCAAAAAATTTTCGGGACTTTAAGTCATTTTTTTTTACATTTATTACTTTTGAAAAAACATCAACTAAAACTATCTTTTATGAAAACAAAAACCTCCCTTTTCGTATTAATGTGTGCCATATCCTTGGCAACATTAGGTTGTAAGGACAAAGCTGAAAAAGCCAATACCAGCGATGCTGAAGCTGCTGCCATGAGTGAAAGCAACCATTCCAATTATACCGTGAACGCCAAAGACTCGCAATTAAAGTGGAAAGGCTTTAAACCTACCGCAACGCATACAGGAACCATAGCCCTTAAAAGCGGAAGCTTGAGCACCAATGAAGGCAAATTGCAAAGTGGCACTTTTGTGATTGATATGACCTCGATCAACGATACTGACCTGGAGGGCGATCAAAAAGCAAGTTTAGAGGCTCATTTAAAAGGTACCGTCGAAGATAAAAAAGGTGATTTCTTTAATGTAACGGAATTCCCCGAAGCTACTTTTGACATCACTTCCACGGAATCTCTAGCTGCTGGGAAAACAAGACTTTCTGGCAACCTCAGCATTAAAGGTCAAAAACACAATATTTCCTTTCCGGTAACAATTACCAACAAGGCGGACTTGATGACCATTGAAAGCGCAGCGTTTACAATAGATCGTACCAAATGGGGCATTAATTATGGTTCAAAATCTGTTTTTGATAACTTAGGCGATAAATTTATTAACGATGAAATTGAATTGAAATTTACCGTCAAGGCCACTAAAGCCTAAAAGCGAAAGTCATAATTACAAAAAAAGCCATTCGAAGAGAATGGCTTTTTTTGTTGCTTTTGTTTAAATTAGATTAAGACTCACCTACAAGTAAATCTTGTAAGGCAGCTTCTAAATGTATGAATTTGAACACAAACCCTTCAGATTGAATTTTTTTAGAACTTACACGTTGACTTTCAAATAATAAAATATGCATCTCACCTAATAGGACTTTCATCGCAAATTCAGGAATGTTGGGAAGAAATAAGGGCTTGTCCAAAACCTTAGCCACCGTTTTGGTGACTTCTGTATTTGTAACTGGGTTTGGCGACACCGCATTGTAAACACCTTCCAGATCCTTTTGAACTGCAAACACAAATAAACGTGCCAAATCTTTGATGTGAATCCAAGATTGCCATTGGTCACCACTTCCAAATGCTGCGCCCGCTCCATATTTAATGGGTTTGACCATCTCGGGCAAGGCACCACCCTTATGAGAAAGCACTAAGCCAATCCTGATTTTTGCCACAGTAATGCCGAGTGTTTTAAATTCATCTACTGCTGCTTCCCATTTTTCAACGACCTCTCCCAAAAAAGAATCTGAAACGCCCGCATAGTCTTCTTCATAATAATTGGTCAAAGAATCGGGATACACACCAACAGCACTTGCAGATACTATATGTTTAATGGGGAACTTGTGTTGATTTATGGTTTCTTTTAAAAGCTGTGCAGTTTCCGTTCTACTAGAAATAATGACTTTTTTATAACTGTTCGTCCATCGTTTTGAAATCGTAGCGCCCACCATATTAATAATGGTATCGACGCCTTCAAAACAGCGTATGTCAATCTCCTTTTCATCGGGATTCCAATAGAAACCCTTGTAATTTTCTTCTGTAGAAAGCTTATCTTTTGAATGCGTCAAATAGTGTACCGCTATATTTTGCCTATGGCAAATTTTAACAATTTCATTGCCTATCATTCCTGTGGCGCCTGTAATTAAAACTTTCTTCGTCATCTTTTAAATATACTTAAAATGCAGCGTCTTTAAGACTGATTTAGTAAGGGTTTAACTATTGCAAAACCTAAATTTTATTTTTTCATAAAAAAACAAGGAGAGCGATTATAGGATTATCGATAATCCAGACATGGAGACCAAGAATTATTAATCTAAACCAATTTTGTGGCCCGCAACATTTCGCGTTTTCCTGGAGGGCCAGGCAATCGTTCCACTTTAAAACCAACAGCTTGCATAGCCCTGCGAACGCTTCCCTTGGCTGCATACGTCGTAAGGACGCCCTCGTTTTTTAGCGCAGCAAACATGATTTCAAAAATTGACTCTGTCCAAAGTTCGGGTTGCACTCGCGCTCCAAAGGCATCAAAATAAATAAGATCATAAGTCTCTTTTTCTGAAATATCCTTAAAAAATTGTTGCCTTTTGGTAAGACTGAAGGTGTTGGTGAGGTAATGGGTTTCCTCCCAAGAACAGTTGTGAAATGCCAAAAATTGCTCCTGCTCCACTTGCAATTGCGAAGTGTAATTGAGTTGCTTTAGTTCTTCAGAAGTAATTGGAAACGCCTCAACGCCCACATAAGAAATGGGTTGTTTGGACTGTTCTGTAGCCAAAAGCGTCATGAGGGCATTTAAACCCGTGCCAAAGCCAATTTCCAATACCGAAACTGTTTTTTGGGGATTGGACAGCGATTGTAAATAAAAAAGCAAACCCTGATTGATGTACACATGGTTTGCTTCTTGTATGGCACCGTGAACGGAATGGTATTGCTCGTTCCAATCTTCAATTTGTATGGTTGAAGATCCATCTGCGGTAGTAATAATTTTTCGCTGCACTTTATTTGGCTTTCAACAGAGCCCCATCGGCCTCAAAAGAAAATGTTTTTTTAGGCTCGGTAATTTGGGCGATTTCGTCTTGGGTTGCCCCTCCATCTTCTGCATAATGACGTTGTTCATCAACAGGTACTTCATTAACAAAGGCCTTACCGTTAACAATAACGTCTTCACCAGCGATATCCTTTGGCATAAAAAAACCGTAATCCTTAAACTTGACCATGGCTTCTTCGCCATTGCCCAAATCCAATTTCATCCAACAGCCTTTAGCTTGGCAAACAGCGTTAACCTTCGCCATCACTTTAACATCCATGGAGTCGCCTACATTCATACTGGCGTAAGCTTCATACATTTCTTCGGCATCAATAACATTGCTGGTATTGATTTTCTTACCAAAGGATTTATAATCCACTTCCCCTTTTTGTGCTTGCTCTTGAGCTGCGACCACTTCTGTTTCTTTAGGAGTTTCCTTACACCCATAAACAGTGCTTACCACTAAAAATAAGACCATTAAACGTTTCATATCAAATTGATTTTTTAATTTTCAAGCCTCGAAGTTACGCATTTTTTTAGAGAACATTCTCTTTTTTACCCCACCCAAATTAACTAATTTTGCAAAACTAAAAACTCGTAAAATGTCAAATACCATAAATGCCAAATTACATATAGAAAAAGCAAAATCATCACGAGTGGCGTCGGTTGATTTTAGCGATTTAGCCTTCGGAAAAACCTTTACAGACCACATGTTTTATTGTGACTATATCGATGGAAAGTGGCAAGAACCCAAAATAGTCCCTTACCAGCCCATGACGATAGATCCATCGGCACGCGTGTTTCATTATGGGCAGGCAGTTTTTGAAGGCATGAAAGCTTACAAAGACGACAACGATAAAGTGTTTTTATTTAGACCTGAACAAAATTTTAAGCGCATCAACAAATCGTCTGCACGTTTAGCCATTCCTGAATTTCCAGAAAACTATTTTTTCGAGGGCTTAAAGACACTTGTGAACATGGACAAAGCTTGGATACAACCCGGGGTTGGCAACTCGCTCTACCTGAGACCCTTTGTAATAGCAACCGATTCTGCCATTGCAGCAGCACCTTCTGAAACCTATCGTTTTATGATCATTTGTGCCCCTGCAAAAGCCTATTACAAAGGCACGGTAAAGGTATTAATTGCTGAAAAATTTAGTCGCTCGGCCAATGGAGGTGTTGGTTTTGCCAAGGCTGCCGGTAATTATGCTGCACAGTTTTACCCTACCAATTTAGCACAGCAACGAGGATTTCAACAAGTTATTTGGACCGACGCCGACACCCACACTTTTTTAGAGGAAGCGGGGACGATGAATGTGTTCTTTAGAATCAACGATACCTTGATCACAGCTCCTGTGAGCGACCGCATTTTAGATGGGGTGACACGAAAGAGCTTGATTCAACTGGCAGCAGATAACGATGTGCCTTGCGAGGTAAGACCTATTAAGGTTGTAGAAATCGTTGAAGCCTCTAAAAACGGAACGCTCAAGGAAATTTTTGGCGCAGGTACCGCAGCAGTAATCAGCCCAATTTCAGCTTTTGAATATCAAGAGCAGTTATACGAATTGCCAGAGGTTGATGAAGGATCCTACTCCAGCAAGTTAAAATCGAAAATGCTCAATATCCAGCACAATCTTGCAGAAGACAAGAACGGTTGGAGGTATGAAATCTAAAAGATAGTAAATTTTACTTATAGAAAATTCCAAATTTCAAGGGTTAAAGCAACTTTTTGGAACTTGGAATTTTTATATTATTTACTTTCTAAAATTTCAGCAATATGGGGTTTAAAATAATTAGGGCCTTTGAGCACTTTCCCATCCGCTCTATAAATGGGCTCGCCATCCTTGCCCAATTTGCTCATATTACTTCGTTGAATTTCGTCAAAAACTTCCTCGATTTTATGTTGAAGCCCATGTTCAATGATGGTACCGCAGAGAATGTAGAGCATGTCGCCCAAGGCATCTGCCACCTCAACCAAATCATCGGCATTGGCAGCATCAAGGTATTCTTCGTTTTCCTCACGCATTAATTTATAACGCAGCATATTTTTTTCCAATCCTAAATGCGCTTTTGGCGTTTCACGATGTCCTATTTTAAAGGCAGTATGAAATGCTTTTACAGCTTCAATCTTGTTTTTCATGCAGTGTACTGTTTGGTGTGGAGATTATTTGCTAAGCCTTTGAAAAAATCGATAGGCTTCCGCTAATAATCATCCTCAAAAATTAAGTATTTAGCTTCCGGAGACAGCAAATTAAAATGATAATAATTACTTTCGCATAAAAATAGCAATATGTTTAGTAAAGGTCAATTGATTTTCGGTGTTTTATTCGGTATTGCCTTTATTATTCTCCTCATTATCGCGTATCGAAAAGATTTAAAAATCCATAGAAAATATTATAAAGGAAGTGTTTGGGTGCTAATTGCCTTTATTGCTTTTTTACTTATGATTACTGCCATTAAATTTATTTTTATTTAGAGTTCACCCGCAGATTCTACTTATATTTCTTCTTTTTAGCACATTTCACTACCTTAATAGCCTAATATACCATTTATCGGGTATGTTTTGTTAAACAAATACTTTGCATATTTGTGCCATTTAGGGCGCAACAGAACTGAAAAGCTTGACATCACCATTTGATGACGCAACCATTGTCATAAATATCATAAAATGTTAAGCTGTGAATGCGTTCCCTTTTGGCAAGAATCATAGCATTAGTATTAAATAAAAACGCAACACACACAGAGGAACCTTACTCACATGCAAACAATCCATCCATTAGTATCTGCAAAAGTTAAAAACCAGCGACTCTTAGTTGTAGCCTTATTGACGATAAGCTCCTTCTGTTTCGGACAACAACAAAAAGATTCATTATTTGTAATTTGGAACAACGCCAAGTTGTCAAAAATTGTAAGAGCCAATTCCTTCAACACCTATATTACAACCAACTATCTTGAAACCAAAACAGATAGCGCCTATATCTTAGCTAAACAATTAGAGCAATTTACCCTTGATAATGACCTCAAACTAGCCTATGCAAATGTGCTCAGCACCTTAGGCAATGTGCACTATATTATTGGCAATAATACGTTGGCAACCGCCCATTATCAAAAAAGTTTAAAACTGTTCAAAACATTAAATGATAGAAAAGGTGAGGCCACTGCCTTAAACAACATAGGCAGGATGTATAAATTAAGTTGGCAGTTTGACGAAGCGCTCGTATACTATAACGAAAGTTTAGCCATGAGCGAGGTTTTGAAGGACACAACCAGCATGGCAGAATGCTTAATAAATATTGGCAACGTATATAATTATAGGTATAAAGTTGACGAAGCTTTAGACTATTATTTGAAGAGCTTGGCACTTTCTACTAAAATTAACGACGAAAAAAACCTTGCGCTCAACTATATAAATTTGGGTCATAATTATACATTACGTAAAGATTATGACCAAGCGTTGCTGTATTTAAATAAAAGTGTCGCTTTAAGTCGAAAACTAAACAATGCTTTTTTAGAGGCCAGTGGCTTAAAAAATATAGCTCAATGTTATTTTATGCAAAAAAATTATGACAAAGTCATTGCGTACAGTCAAAAGAGCCTCATCCTAGCCGAACAAATCTCAAACAAACCGTTTCAACGCGATTGTTACTATTTTTTATATGAAGGATACCGCGCCAAAGGCAGTTTTAAAAAAGCGATTGACGCTATGGAAAAACTCCATACGCTGGAAGATGCAGCGCAAGAGATTAAGACCGAAAAATTGTTGCAAAACATTACAATCTCAAAAATTAAATTAAAAGATAGTTTAATTCAGGTTCAAAAAAACTACGAGCGTTCTTTAAAACACGATTTAAAAATTCAGCAAAAAAACAAGGAAAAATCCAACATGGCCCTGGGTTTTGGTGGCGCCTTGCTGCTCGTCGTTACAGCAGGTTTTTTGGGGTACAAAAGTGTAAAGCGCAAACAACTCATCAGCCAACAAAAAAATGAGATTACCCTTCAGAAAAAGGATAAGCGCTTAAAAGATTTAGAGTTAAAATCCATCGATGCCATGATTCTTGGTCAGGAAAAAGAAAGACTGCGTTTGGCCTCTGACCTGCATGACAGTGTGGGTGCTTCCCTCTCGGCAGCCAAACTTCAGTTTAATTACTTTATGAATAATCAGCGCAATCCAAATCAAGAACCCGAAATCATAAAAAATATAAGTACGCTATTAGAAGATGCTTATGTAGAAGTGCGCTCAATGGCCCATTTAAAAAATTGTGGGGTCATTGCCAAAAACGGTCTACTGCCCGCAGTTGAAAAACTATCTAGAAGTGCTTCTGGCAACGACAGTTTTCAAATTGAGGTCAATAGTCATGGGCTGGACCAACGTTTGGAGAATTCACTAGAAATTTCAATCTTTAGAATTATTCAAGAACTCGTGACCAACATCATTAAACATGCGGAAGCCAGTGAGGCTGCAATAAACATTACGAACCATGACGACAGCTTAAATATTATGGTTGAGGATAATGGTAAGGGCTTTAAGCAGAACCTAACGTTGGAAACCAATAAAGGCATGGGGATTAGCAGCATCGACAAACGAGTAGAACATCTTAATGGCACCATGATCATTGAAAGTGAGATTAACAAAGGCACTACTGTAATTATAGATATCCCGTTATGATAAGATTAGCGATTGCCGAAGACCACCAAGCCCTCATAGATGGCATAGAACTATTACTAGAATTTGAAGAGGACATTTCGATTGTAGGCACTGCCAACGACGGAGAAGCTCTTTTGGATATAGTGAAAAAGAAGCGCCCAAATGTAGTGCTCACCGATATTCGCATGCCAAAATTGGATGGTATTGAAGCTACAAAACAAATCAAAAATATAGACCCAAGCATTAAAGTATTGGCATTTTCCATGTTTGATCAAAGCGATGCCATCTTACAGATCCTTGAGGCTGGCGCTACGGGTTATATCTTAAAAAATTCCTCCCTTTCTGAAGTGTTAACCGCTATTCGAAGTGTATACAACGGAGACACCTATATAGATGCCAACATCAATACCAAAGGGTTGGAGCTGGAGGCTGGTACCAAAAATAAAGGGGTATTGACCAAGCGACAAATCGAAATTCTTGAACTCGTTGCCCTTGGCAAAACCTCTAGGGAAATTGCCGAAATGCTTTTTATTGGTGTGCAAACCGTCGATACCCATCGTAAAAACATGATACGTATTTTAGGCCTTCAAGGCAAGGGCGAATTGATGCGCTATGGGTTGGAACGTAAATATCGCTTTTGATTTTTTTTGAATCTAAAAACGCTAAGCCCATTGAAATTTTCTTAAAAATTTATCTTAAATGGCGCTTTGCGTAGTCATCATAATCCCATAGAACAGATGAATACCAAAATAAGCAACCCCACGTCTAGGTGTTGACCAGCAAAAATTATAGTCACCAGATTCCTAATTCAGCATACCAGACAATTCAGACTTCATTACCATTACACAAGCTTTTTAAAGGCTTTTAAAGGGAACGTGTGCCCTTACCGTAGAAATATCCCCATCATTGGGTATTTTAGCATAGCACTTCATTTTGTAGGTTTACTTCGCTATTAATTTAAGACCTTCCTTATGAAACGCCTAATACTAATTCTTGTAATTACATTTGCGAACTTCAGCCCTGCCATTGCTCAAACTTGGAACAACCTCCCTTGTCCGCAACCCTTTGCTTTCGATATTTCGGTAAGTGAGGGTGATGTTATTTGGACCAAGGGTCAAAGTAGTCCAGAAATGGGCTTCTCCCTTTCTACCGATGGGGGTGCCTCATGGGTAACAAAAGATTTTCCGCCACTTTTCCTCTCAAATGACTTCTCGTTGGGCGTATTGAGCGGTGTAAATGCAACAACCGCTTACATTATAGTGTCTACTGCTGCCGATCAATCGGCTGTAGGTGTCTACAAAACTATAGATGCGGGCGACACTTGGTCACGTGAACCCAATTTGTTTAATGACATAGGTTCATTTCCCAATCAAGTTCATTTTTGGGATGCCGATAGAGGTTTTGCCCTCGGTGATGGCTTTGAAATTTATGAATATTCGTTTGGAACATGGAATCCTGCCACAGTGGTAGCCAACGCAGGCTTTGGAATAAACACCAATCAGTTTTTAAGAATTGTTGGCAATACTGCCTATTCCATGACCAACAATGGCACCTTGTTAAAAACGACCGATTATGGGGCTAATTGGACCGAAATCCCAATGCCTTTTACTAATCAAATAAATCAAATAGATTTAAGCTTTGATTTTAAGGATGAAAACAATGGCATAATTGTATTTAACGATGCTGTCAATAATGAAGCCTACAGCACTTCCGATGGTGGTCTCAATTGGACTTCCATGGGCACAGATCTTCCCAATCTATTACATGTTATCAAATACGCGCCAGCATTTCAAAGATATTACAGCGTGGGGAGAAATGCCAACCTGGGATTGGCCTATTCTGAAGATGACGGGGTTACTTGGGTTAATGAACCCAGTTTTGCGGGTGTGAATCTTGGCGAAATGGAAAATGCAATTGACGGTACTGTTTATTTAGGGAGTTCAAATAGCGTATATGCCTTAGAGCCAGACTACACTTCACATCCCGATTATAATGCATTGGTCGCTTTATACACCAGTACCAATGGCGACAGTTGGACCACTAACACCAATTGGTTAGATAGTAGCCAACCATTAGAAACATGGCATGGACTTAGCCTCGTGAATAATCGTGTTACCAGCATAAATTTGGGCGATAACAACCTCACAGGCTCTTTACCCACTGAGATAGGTGACTTTACTGAGCTCAACTATCTCGGACTATGGTCTAATCTTATCACGGGTACAATTCCTTCAGAAATAGGAAACCTTAGCAATTTAGTGGAACTAGATTTATCTCCCAATGCCTTTTCAGGCACAATTCCTCCTGAAATCGGGAATCTCACAAATCTTGAAATCTTATGGCTTAACCAAAATGGCCTTACCGGAAGTATCCCTCAAAGTTTTCAAAATCTAGTGAATTTGCAGCAACTGTATTTAGTAGGAACTGCTGCCCCCCCGTATTTGAACAGTACATACTCTGGCGTTTTTCCAGATTTAACCGCACTGCCATTGTTTGTTTTAGATATAAGACGCAATAATTTTGAATTTTCAGATTTTGAAAATGAATTTGACACCTACACCTCGAACATTGAATTTTTCGATTACTCGCCTCAATACACAGTAGACAATCCAGAATCTTATGCCCAAGCTCCGGGTGCGGACATCGTTCTTAATATTACAGATGTTGACACTCCAGATGGCCTAATGGGAAGAGTAAATAACCTTTACCAATGGTTTAAGGATGACTCCGCCATTGCTGGCGCCAATGAAAATTCGTTTACGATTTTCAACGCTCAAGAATCAGATTCTGGTATTTATTATTGCACCATTACCAATGGTGACTTTCCAGATTTTGTGATACAAAGACCTTCCATAACTGTATTGGTAGACCCCGCACTTTATACCTTAGAAAGCGAAAAATCAATTCTAAAAATATTTCCCAACCCTGTGCAAGATTGGCTAACTATTGAATTAAACCAAGAAACTAAAGCAACACTAAAATTGCACGATCTCAATGGGCGATTAATTTATAAACAGCATATCGAACAACAACAATTTGCTTTAAACATGAGCAACTTTGATAGCGGGATGTATTTTTTAACCCTGAGCTCAAAAGAACAATCAGTCACCCAGCGTGTTGTTAAACATTAGTGACATAACTGTTGGTATACATCACAAATTATAAATCAAAAACGCCTTAATTCAATATAATTTTAAATGATCGGTTAGCTATTATTTAGGGATAATCTTAAAATCAGATCATTAAAGAACCCCTTTAATCGGGGGTTCTTTTAAAATTATGCGCCTCTGTGCCATGAAACCGAAATGAATGGATTCTGATTCATACCCCAACAACTAAAAGTCTTCTTAACATCTCTTTTAAAAAAAATTAAAACAAAACCCTTTTAACTAAAACCCACTAAATTTAAAACAGCCTAAACATGAAATACTTTCAAACAGCCTTACTCCTATGCCTATTATTTTCATTAAACCCACTCAGCGCCCAAAACTATATAGGGCACACCGTTGACAATTACGCTGGCATACATGGCGTGACCTACAATCCTTCTAGCATTGTGGGATCGAGTTTTAAAGCAGACATCAACATTGTTAGTGCCAGTATTTTTGGTGGTAGCGATTATTTTGGAATCAACATCAACGACGTGATAAAATCTGATGGTGGTTTTGAATTTGAAGAGGATACAGACCGTTTTCCCAGCGATAAAAATAATTTTTTCTTTAATGCCGATGTGGTTGGTCCTTCTTTTATGTTCAATCTTAGCAAAAAAAGCAGTATCGGGCTCATTACTCGCGGTCGGGGCGTATTCAACATCAATAACATCAACGGGGAACTTTATGAAAGTCTAACCGACGGGTTTGATTCTAATGATGATTTTAATTTTAATTCTTCCAAACTCAATGGCACCATACACGTTTGGACTGAAATTGGCTTATCCTACGGACGAATTTTAATGGCGAAACAAACCCATATGCTCAAAGGGGGCGTTACCCTAAAATATCTTACAGGGGCAGGTGGTATATACATAAACAGTCCTGGACTTCAAGGACAGTATACCGCTGCTAACGAAAATTTAACCACCCAAGGATTTTTAAACTACGGATCAACTTTAGGCTTCGATAATGATGATATTGACCTGAGCAACTTGAGCTCTGGTTTTGGGTTGGACCTCGGGTTTACTTATGAATGGCATCCCCAAAGAGACGATGAAGACCTCCGCTATTTTCAAGATCCTTATAAACTGAAAGTCGGTGTTTCCGTTACCGATGTTGGCAGCATAAGTTACGATGAGTCCACAATTACCAATTATGACATGAATGCCTCAGTAAGCACCGTTAATTTTGAGGAAGATGTTGAGGAATTTTTAGAAAACAATTATAACAATACGTCGACCGACGAAAAGTCGAAATTTCACTTACCAACTGCAGTACATCTTTTGGTAGATTATCGTTTGGCAAAAAAATGGTTGCTTAGCGCCCAAGCCGATTTATCTATGGTAAAACAAGATGAAAAGCTCTCGAACAACATTATTAACACCTTTACCTTGGCACCAAGATTAGAAACCAGATGGTTTAGCTTTTACGCGCCCTTGAGCCTACGACAATATGGTGATTTCGCTTTTGGTGGTGGGTTTAGATTGGGTCCATTAACGGTTGGGTCGGGATCGGTTTTTAGCAATTTATTGTTAGACAGTTCCAAAACCACCGATGTGTATGTGGGGCTTAAGGTGCCCATTTACAGAAAATAATATCAGTTGTTTCTTTCCGCAGAAATACAAACCGAATACGCACGTGAACATTGGTTGTGGTAAGCATGCAGTTTAAAACCAAGTTCAACCTTTTAAATAAATTTCGATGACATTCGGCAGAAGGCTCGATGTGTCTAAAAACGTTAGCTCTTATGAATTTAATTCTTACAGTTTCGGCATTGATTGTTTTAAATTTCATTCTGCTTAAGCTAAGTGTAAATAAAAAAGGAATGTAACCATAATTACATTCCTTTTTTATCAGCTTAACTAATTTTTGCTTAATTCATTTCAGGTAAAAAACCGTAGGTTTTGCTGTAGTCTAACATTTGACCTTCAAAACTTTCGGGTTGTGTGACCTTAATATCGTAAATGGCACCATCCTTATCCAATTCTGGAACCAAAACAGGATTTACAAATCCGCTGTAAGGGGCAGATGTAAATTGCTTGTTGCGCTCCAAAACCTCTTTATGAATGTCTTGGTCTACTTTTACGCCATAACCTTCCACTAAATCCTCAACAGCCTTGTAATCTCCTTCAGATTTGATACGTTGGGTCTCGCGCAACAATTCTCCAAACAACTCATGGAGTTTTTGATAATCGGTGATATTGAAATAAGTTTTTCCATCACGGGTGATTTTTTCTATCACATTATCTTTTTGCCCTTTTTCAAAAGCCCAAGCAGCTACCCATTGTCTATTTCTCATGTGTGCTTCTTCAACCTCATCTCCAATATTTAGGCGAATTAATTGTGTCATCAGTCCGTTTCTAATGTAACCGTCATAGGCAGCCATTCCCACCTTTTTCCAGTCGTCAACCAAACCAAGTTCTTGCAATTTTGGACTGTATAAGTAATAAAGCCCAACTAAATCGGCACGTCCTTCTTCTAAGGTTGAAGCATAATTTTTGAGCGTTTCTTTAGTTTCGCCAACTCCAGGATTTAATTGCCCAGAAGCATGACCAATAACTTCATGCAGCGCGGTGTGCAATTTATCTGCCAGTTGTCCGTAATTTTCTTCCAATTCAAATTCTTCATCGTCATTTACAAATTCCTTTAAACGACCGCTACTTCCTGCGTTATTATAGGCATTGATGATGTTACCCAATGAAACCGATTTACTACCTACTGCAGCACGAATCCAGTTGGCATTTGGCAAATTAACACCAATGGGCGTGCTTGGTGACGAATCTCCAGCTTCTCCTGCAACATTCACCACTTTATAGGTCACGCCAACGACATTTTTCTTTTTGTGTGCTTCCATTAAAGGAGAATTATCTTCAAACCATTGCGCATTTTCGGTCAAGACTTCCATCTTTTGCGACATATCAAAATCCTTGATTTGCACGATTGTTTCATAAGACCCTCTGTAACCCAAAGGATCATTATACACTTCAATAAAACTGTTAATGTAGTCGATGTTGCCTTCCGTAGCAGCTGTCCAAGCCACATTGTAATCGTCCCAGGTTTGTAAATCACCGGTTTTATAATAGGAAATAAGTAAGCCTAAGGCATTGCCTTGTTCAGGATTTTCAGCAACTTCCTTGGCTTTTTCCAGCCAGTTCACCACCTCATCTATAGCTTCACCGTATAAGCCACCCGATTTGTAGACCAATTCTTTCAACTCACCATTTTCCTTAACCAGCTTCGAGTTAAGACCATAGGAAAGTGGTTTCTCTGGATTTGGGGATTGTTTCTTTTTATAAAAAGACGCCACATCGGCATTACTTACATTAGGCCCATAAAAGTTAACTGCGGAAAGCCCAACGTTATCCACACCTTTTGATAGATTCACTTTTTTGGAATCCTTATCATTAAATAGGACCTCAAAGGCTTCACCTTCTAAGGTCGTATTGGTTTGAGTTAACAATTGTTGGAGATAATCTGAAGAAAAATCTGGTTTCATTTTCTCGTTAGAGTAATGATGGTGAATTCCGTTGGAAAACCACACACGCTTCAAATAATTTTCATAGGCCTTCCAATCACTAGAAGATTTGTCGCCCGTATAATTGGCATACACATTCTCCAGAGCTTTCCTAATGGTTAAATTATAGCGGTAGTTTTGATCCCAAGTGATATCGCGACCAGAAAGTCCGGCTTGGGTTAAATAATACACTAGCTTTTTCTCTTTTAGCGTCAAATTTTCCCACCCCGGAATTTGATATCGCAATATTTTAATGTCGACAAACTGCTCAACATTATAATTAAAATCCTCAGTTTTTTCTGCTTGAACGGTTTCCGGTTGTTGCGCCTGGTGCTCCTCTTTACAAGCGACCATAAAGCCTGCAATAATGGCAAGACCCAAAATAAATTTTAATTTCATTGGTTGTATTTTAATGATTGTCTCACAAATGTAATCAATTATCAACATCTCTTAAAATTGACTACCTTTGGATTACCAATTAATCTTTAATTTTCTTATTGCTACCATGAAAGCCATCAAATACCTCTTCTTTCTACTTCTTATCTTTGTTATAGGATTCGCCATTTATATTGCGGTGCAACCCAATACGTACAGCATTAGCAGAAATAAAATCATTAAGGCTCCGTTGCCAGTGGTTTTTGAAAAGGTTTCCGATTATGAAAATTGGACCACTTGGGAAGGAGAACGCTTGAAGATTACCAATATTGAAACACTCGAGTCTAACCAAAATAAATCCATTACCCAACAGTTTGACCTCAACCAACCTGTGGTGAATAAGGCAAAAATGCTTTGGGAATTTGAGCCCGTGGCAGAAGGAACCAAAATTACTTGGACCGCTGAGGGAAACTATGATTTCTCCAATAAATTGAGCATTGCACTTTCGGGGGGATTAGAAAGTGAGCTCGCCCCAGATTTGGATGCTGGTTTAGATAGACTAGACCGAATTGTACGTGCCGAAATGAAAAAATACAGCATTAGCATTAATGGTATCACCCAACATAGTGGCGGTTTCTATCTCTACACCACTGGCTCAGTAAAAATGAGCGATTTTAAGCAAAAACGAGAGGAAATGGTGGCTAAAATAAAAGACTACGCCATCGCCAACGGGATAAGCATGGCAGGCCCACCGTTTGTAATGTATCTCAAAAAGGACGAAATTAACCATGCAGTCATTTTTTCGGCTTGTGTACCAACAACCTCACAGGTTATTGCTTCGGAAAGTGATATTCTAACCGCACAATTAGAGCCTTTCAAAGCAGTAAAAACGACGCTCAACGGTGATTATACGAATTTAGAGGAAGCACGGATTAAAACGATGGACTATATTCTAAAAAATGAATTGGTTCAAAAACCGGATGGCTCTGATATTGATGTCTTCGTCACCGATTCTAAAAACGTTCCCAACCCAGCAAAATGGGTCACAGAAATTTTTATTGCTATTGAATAATGAGTTGTAAAGGCAGCATAAAACCCCTACTATGAAACAGCTACTTCTCGTTTTTGTAGGTGGTGGTATTGGAAGTGTTTTGCGATTTCTTATTGGTAAATTCCTCAACAATCCAGATACAGGGATTCCTTATGGTACATTTGTAGCTAACATTTTGGGAAGCTTGCTCATTGGTGTTATTTTAGGGTTGGCTGCCAAGAACGACACGTTAAGCACCAATCAAACCTTACTCTTGGCTACTGGGTTTTGTGGTGGTTTTACCACGTTTTCAACCTTTGCTTATGAAAACCATGTATTTTTAAAATCTGGTGACTTTATGAGTTTTGCCATTTATACGATCGCCAGCTTTATACTTGGTTTTTTAGCGGTATTTCTAGGCATGTATTTGGCGGATTAATTATGTTTTTTTTTATTTTCTGAAACCATCTATTATATGTGATGTGTATGCCAAATTCCCACATCATAATTATTAAGGCTTGGAATCCTTATAGCCTCTCAAAACGGTAAGACCTATCTTGATGCGCCAAACATTTTAAAAACAATTCAACTTTGTGTTCCTTTGTGAAAACAAACCCAAAAACAGAGGCGTGTGGAGCATTTATTGCGAATCTAACCTTGTTTTCGAATTTTAAAACAGTCCAATAATTTCTATGTAACAAAGCAGAAGATGTCTTTTGCTGAAAAATTTTTAAAACTTATGGTTTGGAATTCAAATAAATTCATTTACTTTGTATTTCAAAGTACTTTATATGGAATCCAAAAACTATCTTCAGGACATTAGCGACATCAAAACTATGATGCACAAATCGTCACGATTCTTGTCGATCAGCGGGCTCTCGGGAATCTTAGCGGGCATATATGCTCTTATTGGCGCATTTTTAGGCTATAAAATCATTTATGCAAACAATATCATAAGTGTCAATGGGTATAGAACCTTAGTACTTACCCAAGAACGCATGTTTGAGATTTTTTTCATCGCACTCGCTGTGGTCCTTTTATCACTAATTACAGGAGTTGCCCTAAGTTATATGAAAGCCAAAAAACAGAGCGAATCGTTATGGGACGCCACCTCAAAGCGCTTAGTGATTAATTTCCTCATACCTTTGGCTACTGGAGGTTTCTTTATTTTATTCTTAATTGAAAAAGAGGTATATGCCTTTGTGGCGCCCCTTACTTTGGTGTTTTATGGGTTGGCTTGCGTAAATGCCAGCAAATACACTTTAGGTTACATTAGATATTTGGGCATTACCATGATTGTTATAGGGTTGTTATCGGTATATTTTCTTGGTTACGGACTCTTTTTCTGGGCATTGGGCTTTGGAGTTTGCCATATTATTTACGGGGGAATCATGCATTTTAAATATGACCGAATTCAGGATTAGTTGCACTTAAAATCCGAAGTGCCAAAATTATGCATAATAAAAAGTAGCAACCAACTTATTCAATACTGAAGTCCATAAACTAGAAAAAATGAGCATCATCAATAATATCAATAAAGTCTTTGACCATCGCATTCGATTGGGCATTATGTCGATTTTGATGGTTAATGAATATGCCGATTTCAATATGCTAAAGGAGCTTTTGGGAGCTACCGATGGCAATTTGGCAAGCCATACAAAAGCTTTGGAGAAGGCTGACTATATTTCCGTAGAGAAACAATTTATAGGAAGAAAGCCAAACACGCGTTATGCGACCACCAAGTTAGGAAGAGCAGAATTTAATAAACATATTGATGCCCTTGAAAAGTTAATCAACAACCAATAAAAATCAACTTAACACCAACAAACTCTTTTTTTTGAATTTTTACTTTGAATTTCAAAGTACTTTAATATAATCATTATGAAACACATCTCGATCCTCATTGCTGCCATCCTTTTCAGCATCTTGTTTTACGAACAGTCCATTGGGCTTAACTTAGCGCTTTTCGCCATCGTGAGTATGGTTGTATTACTGTGTCAGGACGCAAGTCCGTTTAAAGAGAAACGTGTATGGGTTATCGCTGCTGCCTATTTATTTACTGCAGTCATGGTGTTTGTTCATGATTCCACACTTGCTATTGTAGCCAATTGCATCTCCTTTTTTACTTTAGTGGGCGCAGTGTCCCAAAGTGGAACCTCAATATATATTTACTGGTTAAACGGAATTTATTCTACAATAGCGGGAGCCTTCCATCGGCAGGTTGACCGCAACGACGCTTCCGCAAAATCAAGTTGGAAACAGCATTTAGATCTTAAACATCTCGCAAAACTCATAGGCATTCCGCTGGTATTTATTATTCTGTTTATACTCTTATACCAACATGGAAATCCCGTTTTCGAAAAGCTCATCGGCAAAATCAGTTTCGAATTCATCAATTTTCAATGGCTACTGTTTACGCTCATGGGTTACTATTTGTTTAGCAATATGTCTCAACCCGTTCAGGTGGAACCAGCAACTTCCAAAGATTTGAAACTCTTAAATGCGCTCTCTAAATCTGAAAACTTTTCGGAAGCACCATTGAAAAAAGAACACCAGTTGGGCACAACTTTGCTTGGTCTTTTAAATCTATTGTTAGTGTTTTATATCATTACGGATATTGTTTCCATGAGCACTAGCGAGGTCTCGGCAGCTTCGGACTTGTCGAATCAAGTGCACAATGGCATCAACACCCTAATTGATTCTATCATAATCGCCATCATTATCATTCTATATTTTTTTAGGGGCAATCTCAATTTTTATGCTGAAAATAAAATGCTTAAAATCATTAGTTTTGTTTGGATCGGGCTTAACGTTGTGCTTATAGGTCTCATTGTTATTAAAAACCAAAGCTACATTAGCAGTTTTGGCTTGACCTATAAACGTATTGGCGTTCATATTTACATCCTCATGACCTTGATTGGTTTGGTAACGACGTTTTTGAAGGTGCTCCATATTAAAAACTTAGCCTATTTATTTCGGAAAAACTTGCAAGTCGCCTTTACGCTCTTGATACTTTTGAGTGGTGTTAATTGGGACAACACCATTACTAAGTACAACCTCACCCAAGCGGATGATTTTGACATAAGCTACCTCATAAATCTTTCCAATCGAAACGCTACCGTATTGGAAGCACTAAAAAACGAGCGCCCCATTAGTGAAACCGATAAGCGCGCGATTGAACTGAAATATCAAAATTATGAAACCGATCTGCAACAGCGCCATTGGCAAGAATTCACTTATGAAAGTTTTCGCCTCAATACTAACTCTAAAGATCCTGATAGCGAATGAACCTTCCAAATAACTTAGGCAAATCCACTTTATTGGCCTGCATTATATTTTGGTCCATTTTAGCGCTGGAAATTTCAGATTCACAAATGCTGCCCTACTTCTTGTTAATGGTAATTCCCATTTTCATCTGTGTGACCATTGTTATAGTGTGCACCATATGTCCCGTTTTTTGGTTGCTGCAAAAAGATTCATTGGATAAGATACGCATCTTTAAGACTTTTTTTCCATACTATGCCATCTGCGCTTTTGGAATTTGTGCTTTTGGGATCATCAGTACCAACTTCGAAATTTTTGTAACTGCCTTTTTTACTGCAGCCTACGTTACCACCTGCCAATCTTGGGTATGGTTTACAAAAGAGACCTCATGACACAGCAACAAAGAAAACAGCTTATCGAATGGCTTTTTGAACACTCCAAACGCATTTACACCGGTTTGTTTAAAAACCACAAACCTTGGAGGATTACTCGCGAAGATTTGCTTGCATATCCTAAACTGTCTTTTGGGAAACAGCTGGGCTTATTTCTGAAAAAGCACGATTTTCAACTTATTGCCAAAGTGGAACGTCATGATGCTTACCATACCCTCACTGGGTTTAGCACTCAAGTTGAAGATGAAATTGCATTGCAATGGTTTTGTTTTGGTAATGGGAAACGCAGTCTATATCTCTATGGCGCCATCATTTTAGGCACGGTGATCTTACCAGACTATTGGTCGTATTACAAAGCTTCTCATAAATTGGGTAAATCGGCGAACCCGTTTCATCAATTAAAATATGAAAAACTGCTTCGGGTCAACCTCAACGATTTGAGAACCACATTTTTTTCGAAATCACAATTAAAGCAATTAACAATATTAATCAAATCAAAAGCTATGACTTACCAAAAAACAAACGCAACCTATCTCATGGAAAACAGTACCTAAATAGATAAATAATTAGAACAATCCCGCTGCTATTTAGATGCTAATACCTTACCAAAAATTCGCATATTGTTGTAACTTTTCAAGTTCAATACTATAGTCATAACTTTCTATGAAAAAACTAAAACTCTTACTCCTGGCCATTGTCTTTGTTCTGTTTGGGCTGATTTTGACCAACTATTGGGTCACATTTACCGCTAGTAACAACGTGTATGATGATGTGGCATTGATCCCAGAAAATAAAGTAGGCCTAGTTTTGGGTACTGCAAAATATCTTGTGGGCGGGAAGATTAATCTGTATTACAAATACCGAATCGATGCCACTGTGAAATTGTTTGAAGCTGGTAAGATAAAATTTGTTCTCATTAGTGGCGATAATGGTAGTAAATACTACAACGAACCGAATACTTTTAAAAAGGATCTAATTGCACGAGGCATTCCTGAAGATAAAATCTTTATGGATTTTGCAGGGTTTAGAACCTTAGATTCGGTGATTAGGGCCAAGGAAGTTTTTGGGCAAGCGCAGGTTACGATTATTTCGCAGAAATTCCATAACGAACGCGCCATTTATTTAGCCAAGAATTATGATATGAAAGCCATCGCTTTTAATGCGAAAGACGTTAATGGAAGAGGTAGACTCAAGGTTCAACTTCGCGAATACTTAGCGCGAGCAAAAGCATCTATCGATATAGTTTTTAACATCAAACCTAAATTTTTGGGTAAAAAAATAGCAATTGAATGACACTCAAATGGCATCTTAACTTTTTCATCGCCTTTGCAATACTATTGGCTACAGAAATCAGCATTGCTGTATGTCTTAGCTCTGGGTTTATACGTCATACCTTTGGCGATTATTTGGTGGTGATTTTAATCTATTGCTTTTTCCGAAGCTTTTTGGATATAAAACCGTTGGTTTTGGGAACTTTGGTGTTGTTATTTTCTTTTACTGTGGAGTTTTTACAATGGTTCAACCTTTTGGATTTGCTCCATTTAAGATCATATGACCTTGCGGTTATTGTTTTAGGAAGTACTTTTCATATAGGAGACCTTATTGCCTATGCACTAGGCGTATGCAGCATTATTTTAATTGACCTAAAAACCCGCCACGCCTGCAATTAATTGTGCTACGTCGGCTTCAACACACCTTTTTAAATTATGAATACTCTCAAAACCTTTATTTTCGATCGATTTAGAATTTTTACTTTAATAACCTTGTCTATGGCATTGAGCCTCGTGTTGCTTATGATCCGCATGAAACTCAATCAATCCTTCCATTTGTTATTTTTGGTATGGAACTTATTCTTGGCCATTATCCCTTTTGCGATTACCACGCTGCTATTCAGTATCAAAAAACCTAAAAAGCTCCAATTTCTATTACTGTTTTTGTCCTGGTTGCTTTTTCTGCCTAACGCGCCTTATATCGTTACCGATTTGCTTCACCTTCAAAATAGCACGCGCCATTTGATGTGGCTGGATGTGCTTGTCATTCTTTCATTTGCCACTAACGGGCTTATACTTTATTTTTTATCACTTTCCGATATGGAAACACTGCTTAAACAGTATCTCAACCCTAAAACGACCAAGCTCCTCCTCATATTTATTTTTGGTTTAACTGCCTTCGGCATTTACTTAGGTCGCTTCTTGCGCTACAATTCTTGGGAAATTATAAACCATCCGTTTAATATCGTCGCCGATGTAGTAATGATCCTGTTTCGACCAGATATTGAAGCCTGGATCTTCACTTTGACTTTTGCTTCCTTTTTAGCGATGCTCTATGGGGTATTAAAGACGTTTACAAGCCAAGAGATTTCGACAATGCAACAGTAACAACAAGCCATTCAATAAGATATAGATTAAAACTCCTTTCGAAGCATGCAGGATAAATTTCTTTATTAATAGAATATTCATTATTTTTAAAATTACAAAATTCAAAAACACTCTTATGAAAAACCTCACAATTTATGCTTTTGCACTAGCATTGATTTTTACCTCTTGCCAAAAAGAAGTCAAACAGGAATCGCAACCTTTGGCAATGGGGGACTTGACACTCTCTAAAGCCCATCCCATGCCAGGCGATCAACTCGAAATAAATTATCAAGACGACCAAGATGTTGAAGCGTTTTACACCTATATGGTAGGCACCAAAAACTACCCGGTTGATATGGATTGGAAAACGACCGATGCCGAAAAAAAAGGTTCTATAACCATTCCAGATTCTGCAGTCGCATTAGCCTTCATTCTAAAAACAGACGAGACTTATGACGATAATAATGAAAAAGGCTATTTAATTCCGCTCTATAACGATGCCGATAAACCCATAGCGGGCAGTCAATCGGCTTTAGCTTATTACTCCATTAGAGAAGGATCCCGATACGGTATCACAGCAGACGAAAAAGACGTTGAGCAAACCCTTAAAAATGATCTCGAAGCGCATCCAGCTTTAAAAAAAGATTGGCAAGCACCTTACCTCCAGATGCTTTATGAAAGTAATGAAGCCGAAGGAAAAAAAGGTATTGAAAATTATTTAAGCTCATTATCTCAAAAAGAAGATAAAACGGAAGCGGATTATGCTTCAATGATGACTTTTTACCGAATGACCAATCAGCAATCACAATCTGATTCGATCAAAAGTCTTGCCATTGAAAAATTCCCAAAAGGGAAGAGCGCCAATATGGAGATCGTTAACAAATTTGGTCAAGAGCAAGACCTGGATAAAAAAATAGCGATCTACAACGATTACAAGTCCAATGTTGGCAAAACAGGCGATTTCCCCAATTATATGGCCAGTAATATTGCCAGTGCTTACTACACTAAAAATGACATGGAGAATTTTGAGAAATATTCGTCCATGGTTGATGATAAGGCCAGTAAAGCAGTTTCCTTAAATAATATGGCCTGGGGACTCGCCGAAAGAGGTGAGCATCTGGATAGAGCAGCCAACATGTCTAAAACGTCCCTTGATCTCATTTCAGAATTGAAAGATGATCCCAAAGACAAACCTGATTTTTACACACAAAAACAATATGAGAACAGTTTAGAATCATCTTACAGCATGTATGCCGATACGTATGCCTTGATACTATTTAAACAAGGTAAGGTCAAAGAAGCCATTACCTATCAAGAAAAAGCGCATGATCCCAAACATAGGGATGCGGAAGCCAACCAACGCTTTATTGAGTATTTAATGGCCGACCAACAGTACGACCAAGTACAAAGCAAAGCGGAAACGTTTATAAAAGATGGTTATGGCACTGCTAAAATAAAAGCAGATTATGAAATTGCTTATGAAAAAGCAAATCCCGAAGCCACTGATTTTGACAAAAAACTGGAAGCATTAGAAAAAGAAGCTCATAAGACCCAAGTAGCAGAAGTTAAAAAAACCATGCTCGATGAAGAAGCTCCAACATTCACCTTAAAGGACACTCAGGGCAAGGTTATTTCTTTGGAAGCTTTAAAAGGCAAAACGGTGATTCTCGATTTTTGGGCCACTTGGTGTGGGCCATGTAAAGCCTCCTTTCCTGGGATGCAGCAAGTGGTTACCAAATACAAAGATGACGACAATGTGGTCTTGTTATTTGTAGATACTTTTGAAAGAGGTGAGAATAGAGAAAAATTGGTAGAAGATTTCATAAAGGATAACGACTATGATTTTCATGTGGTTTATGATACCACAATTGAAGGTTCCAACAACTTTGAAGTTGCCGATAAATATGATGTCACTGGCATCCCAACCAAAGTAGTCATTGGCCCAGATGGCAAGTTGAAATTTAAAGCGGTGGGTTTTAGTGGCTCTGGAGACAAACTGGTTTCAGAAATGGATATCATGATTGACATCCTAAAATCTTAACGCGCCAAAATCATTTTTAATTAAAAGCCCCTTTGATACTTCATCGTATCAAAGGTGCTTTTCTGTTTATTTACCATCCACAAAATCCTGCAAATACTTAAACCGTTCAGTAAGTTCGCCATTTTCCGTTATTTTGGCTCTTCTAAGTATGCCATCCTTATCGTTGTTAAAAAAGGCAGGGATGACTTCCTCCAAAAAAGAATCGCCAAAGCCCTCACTGGCGTCTTTTGGCAACTCACATGGCAAATTATCAACCGCCATAACCGTAATTGCGTTTTTGGCATCAAAAGCCACTTCAGACGCTGTTTTTGGATCGTACCCATAAAAAGGTTCAGCAATGGTGGAAGGTCTAATCGTAGTCGCCACGGGCCCATCTATATCACAAGAAATATCAGCAACTAAATTGATTTTGAAGTCGGGTTGTCTAGCATCTTCCCGCGTAAAAAGAAAGGGTGCGCCATCGCCATAAAAATGACCAGCAATAAAATAATCACTCACTCTAGCATAAGGCATAAAATTACTCTCATACCCTGAAGGGTCCTCATAAAACTCATATTTATCTCCAACCATCCCGTCCTTGCGCTTATTATATTCCATCACATCTATCATGCAATACACCGGTTCTGTAAATTCTGAAGTGAGATATAAAGCATCATTAACTTCGGTAATCTTTAAATGATCTAAAATTTCCTTGGCACCAAAAGCTACTTTTCCCGTTCCGGAAAGCAAAATTCTTAAGTTGGGCAGTTTAATTTTATCCAGCTCCTGCTTCATCGCATTTAAATCGGCTAATGTCTCAACTTTAGGTAGCTGAAACAATCCGTCACGCAACCCCATAGCACGAAATCCATTGTAAGCGCCCACCAAACCAGCATAACGACCAAAACCAATGAGTCTGGCATTACTTTCAGTTACTATGGTTTCATGATCATACAATTCAATATTCTTATTGAGAATGGCTCGCAATAACTCGCGGTTATAGGGTTGCTTTTTAATCGTATGTGAAAAGAAAAAGTATTTTTTATTCGGAATAAGCGCATCTATGGGCACTTCCTTAACGCCAATCATCACATCGGCCTCTGTAATGTCCTCTAAGACCTGAAAACCTTTTTCATGATACTCAGCATCAGAAAACACGCGAATCGCTGAAGCTTCTACTTGAAATACAGCCTCTGGAAACTGCAACTGCGCTTCCGCTAATTTTTCTGGAGAAAAAACCACGCGACGGTCTGGCGGATTTTTACGTTCTTTGATGATGGCAAAAGTCATATAAAGGTTTTATCTGCCACGAAATCATTACTGTTTCAGTTGTAACTAAAAACACCAGATAAAATCGGGACTTATTTTCTACGAAAATAAGCGGAAAAAAACGGATTCACAAACCAAAGTTTTAAGTGGAAAAAAATCAATTTGTACGCTCTACTTCACTCTCACTTTTAAGCACATAAGCGCCATCCATTTGCTTAATAAAGAGCGCTTTATTGTCTTGGTCTCCGTTTCGAGTCACCTTAATACCTTTTATCGTTTTCGTAATTTTACTGATATAAGTAGACTCAACTTTACCTTTCGCAGTGCCATCACCCCATTTCCACTGGACTTCCGTTCCTTTTTTGATCATTGGTTTAATTTTTAATTTAGTCGTTTTATCTGCAATGCTTGGCTATAAGTTTCTAATAAACAATAAGTAGCATCTTTCGATTTAGAGAATGCGACCAGCTGTCTTGAACAATTTAATAAAAAACGACCAATATTTATTTTTCAGTTAGCTTTAACGAATGGCTTTTAGTTTCTTTGATCCTTCAATACATACGGAGCTAAAAAAAATGAATTCAAAGAAAGCAATATTATCAAGAATTGGAATGATGGCAAAAGGCATTGTCTATCTTCTCATTGGCATCTTAACTACACTTCCTATATTGGGCATGGGCGGTAAAGCTTCTGGGAGTAAGGATACTTTAACTTTTTTGGCGCAGCAACCTTTTGGGAAGGTGCTCTTGATCCTTATTGGTTTTAGTCTCTTAGCCTATTTGTTTTTTAGGTGTTATCAAGCCTTCGCGAATTTAAAAAATCATAAGAAAGATGCAAAAGGCTATGCCATGCGGGCTAGCTATGTTTTTAGTGGACTCGTTTACGGATTTTTAGGTTTTACAGCACTCAAAATGGCGTTTGGCGGTTCAAGCGGAAATTCAAGTTCGGTCTCGAAACTATTGAATTCCGAATATGGACATATTATAGCAATTATCGTTGCGATTGGCTTAACCGGGAAAGCCATTTATGAATTTCACATGGCATATTCCGGAAAATTTAAAGACGAAGTTAATCATGCCAACATCTCAAGTAAGGCCCGAAATTTGTTGCTAAATGCTGGCAAGATAGGTTTTACCGCACGTGGAATCGTTGCTGCAATTTTGGCGTTCTTATTTTTTAAAGCTGGTTTTAAACATAGTGGCGGGGACATTAACAGAGCCGATGCGTTTAACCTCCTTCAGAACGAAGTTGGCGCTATTGTTATGACATTGGTTGCTGTTGGCATTGCTGCCTATGGTATGTTCATGGTGTTGAAATCAAAATACCCGAATGTGAACTTGCAATAATGGCAGATTGACCAAAGAGGTACGATAGTTGATTATATATTGATGAAAACAAATTGTTTTTAGTAATTTTGCAATCCTTATCTGTTTTTAAGATAAAACATGGGGTCGACTGGTTTTGACAGCGAGACTCATTGGATGGTAAGCACGTCGTGTAATGACTTTGAAACACGTAAAAGGCTAGGTCAACTTTTTAATCGGCGAGAACAACTACGCTTTAGCTGCATAATCTGAATTACAGTAAGATTAAGCTAGTTCCTACTAGGTAGGAAAGCTAAATGTCTCCAGAAAGCCTTGGTTAATGGCGTTCTATTTGAGGCATCGAAAAAATTGACTAAGGCAGTATAGGGCTCCACTGTACTGTCGAGATTAAGGAGCTAAGTTGTAGGTAGGTTGTCTTTAGCCAGCCTACAATCGAAACACCAAGAAAAGACTAAACGTGAAGAAAGCTCTTCAATAGCTTGTTTGGACGAGGGTTCGAATCCCTCCGACTCCACTAATAAACCTCTAAATATTAATATTTAGAGGTTTATTTTTTTGGTTGACATAAACAGCATTAACTACCTTCTCCTTTATATCCAATTTTTCTAAAAAAATTTATATAATACCCAGAGTATTTATAGTAATTGGTTCAATTCACATTTATATGGGTAATTGTCATCTATCAGCCTTCAAGTCAGCCTAAATTAAGCCATTATAATAAGTTGAAATATCAATACTTGATTTAGATTAGCGCCCTCTTAATTACCTCTAAATCATAATTCAATATTGGTTTATCCCGTTGAATTCTCGTATAAAAGTATATATTTGTTTGGATATAACTAGTTGCCCACAATACAGAAAATTCGAATAAAGAATGAAAGTAGAAAATGCATATAATATCTGGGCTGACCAATACGATACGAACTCAAATAAAACCAGAGATTTAGATACTATATCTACAATTGAAACATTGAGTAAACTTGAGTTCTCAAGCGTTATCGAGCTAGGTTGCGGAACAGGCGTAAACTTATTTTTATTATCAAAAATCTTACAAAATAAAAAACTAACCGGTTGTGATTGGGCCAAAGCTTCTCAGAAACTGATTAACCAAATTAATATCACGA
>Ga0209309_10000170_pt1 | contig 85302 bp, 83 predicted proteins | sample COGITO_mtgs_1204_2_FD_184807 | JGI IMG/M metagenome (GOLD analysis project Ga0209309, IMG submission 184807) | Pelagic marine microbial communities from North Sea - COGITO_mtgs_120412 (SPAdes) (version 2) | ecosystem: Environmental > Aquatic > Marine > Epipelagic ... | reverse complement strand
ATATTTATAGCTTGTTGAATTGGAAATAAATCGACCAAAGGAGATTTATTCTACTTCAACAATGCCAGAAAATTATTGCCTAAATTTAACGAAGAATTTATTTGGTTTTTAACTCAGTTCTTTGTTGGGCAATCGTACTTTTTTCGATTTTATTGTTTCATATTGTCAAAATGTAATTTGTCTTTATTCTCTATCAGTTTCATCAAATATTTTGCTGATTGATGAATTTCTTGAGGATTCATCGACCCATTGATAGAATGTGAGAGAATGTTACAAACTTTAATTAACAAACCAAGTTTTGTTTTTTCGTTGTTACTAGTAATACTGAATTGGTTTTCAATTCGTTTTTGAAGATTACTTGTAAAGTTTAAATCTTTTCCAATCTTAAATCCATACCATTCTTCAAAAATTCTTCTCATTACATTTGGATAGTGATAAATTTGACATTCTGTCTTTAAATCATCATCACTAATTTTTGAAAATTCATAAATTTCTTTAAATAAATAGTTATATGGTTTTTCAAGATTTTTAGATTTTATCAAAGTGCTTTTTCCATTATTTTTCTTGATTTCAAATGTTGCATACTTTGATTTAATTTCATTATTATTCTTATCTTTTCTATCTTCCCAAGCTTTTTTACCATATGATAAATTACAGTAGTCATTCCAAGAATGTGTCAATACGAATATCTGTTGATTTTGAAGTTCCAAAAGGTTTTTAGTTAGCTCCAAAATGTAAAACTTATTTGAATCATCCATACTTGAAATTGGGTCATCTACTATAATAAGTTCAATTTCTGATTTTATTTGCTGTTGTTTATTATCAGAAAATAGTTCATAGTAGAAAAACAATAAGGCTAAAAGGTTTTTTTCGCCCTCACTTATATCTTTTATTGTAAGTGTAGCATTTTCGTTGGTACTTTTGATAATGTAATTTTTGTTGTCAGTATCAAGCTCGACTTTTAATGAAATGTTTATGTCATTGAGAATTTGAGAAACAAAATCAGCAAAATCTTTTGTAAGACTTTTTTGTTGCTTTAAATCTTGAATTTCTTGTAGCCTTTTCTTATTGTTCTCTAGTTTTTCTTTAAGTCCAACTTCCTTATCTTTAACCTCCTTTTGGTTGTCTTTTATAGTAGTTGATTTTAATATTTCCAAGCCAATAGCACCTTTTACTAGAGTAGTCAGATTGTTTTGTTTTTTCCTTAATTCAGATAACTGCTCATTTTTAGAGTTGGAAATAGTTGAAATTGAGTTTTCAATTATTTTCAAGGTTTCTGATAAAAGCTCAAAATTGAAATTTTCTTTATTTTCTAGGTTATCAATTTTAGATTGACACGAAGTTATAAAAGAGTCGATAGTAATTTTCTTATCGCTTATTGTAGTAAAATGTTGTTCAATCTCATTTCCAATATTTGTAGAATAAATTTTGGATTCTTTCTCGATAATTCTAATACTATCCAAAATACTTTGAAGCTTTTCTCTTAGTCTTTTTAGTCTTTCAGTAGCCTTATGTTTTTTGTTTTCTTTGTATTCAGTAAGCTTTAATTTTAGTGCTGAATAATCTAATGTATTATTACAAAATTTACAATTATCACCCTCTTGGTGTATATTTAAACCTGATTCAATCCATTGAACAACTTCATATTCTGGAATTGAAATATCTTCCCCAAATTTTTCTTTGAAGATTAATTTTGCTTCTTCAATTAAGTCAGTTGGAATTTGCGAAAAGTTTAATGGTTTTAAATTTTCATTTTGTGAAATTTGTTTATCTATAGAATCATCTCCATTAATTTTAATGAGTTTTTCATTTTCATTTTCAATTTTCTTAGCATCGTTATAATCTTTTTTATAAAGGTCTATTACTCGTTCAATAGTTTCATCTTTAGACTTTTTTTGAATATTTGCTTTCCCCTTACGTCTATTGTGAATTTTATCTATTTCAGTCCTAATTTCTTTACGTGATTCGACAATACTTGTATCTAGTTTGTCAATTTCTTCTTTGCTAATTATTAGTTTTTCTAATTCATTAATTTTCTTTTCAATATCAACACCCTTTTTACCAAAACTAGCCTCAATACCTTTTATTTTACCATTAGTGTTTTCAAGTAATAATGCATTAGTAATGTAATCTCTATCAAAAACTCTAAGGTTTTCATCATTCTTGGTTGAACATTCCAAAAACTCTTTTTTAACTCCAATTGCAAGTGAACTTTTTCCTTTACCATTGTATCCAAAAAGAATGTTTTTTTCACGAAATAATAAATCGTTGGGATTTGTATAATTAACAAAAGATTTATGTGTGAAGCTAGTAAGTTTACTTATCATTCTATTGTATTGTAAATCTTGTTTAATTCTTTTTTTTCGGTTGGTTGTCGTATGTTGCCCAACTGGTTATATGGAGAACAAAGGTCCTTTTTATATCGTATTATTTCCGGATAATAGGAACTATTGTTCTTCTTTATTTCTTTGGTTTAAAGTTAATAAAATTGTGTCTAATGGACTCTTTATATCTAATAAATTTTTCTTGGCAACATGTGTATAAATCATCGTAGTTTTCGTTTTCAAGTATCTGAAGGCATTACTTTCTACTAAGGATTATCAAGTATTTTAAGGTCCTACATTTTGTACTACCTGATAATTGCTATTCAATTACAATAGAACCTAAATACCTACTGGTTGCTGCAAGGGCTAATTTGGCATTGTGAAATGTGGTCCATACGTGTACGGTTTCGCCATAAAAAGACTCTTGAAAACTAAGGACTCCTTGTTCCGATTCTCGCAGACTTTCTCCCATAGCATACTCAAAACTTTGTAAAACAGGCGCGTATGCCACTATTAAAAAAGCATCAGTTGGGTAGGCTAGGCCTTGTGTACTGTTATCTTCCCAAGATACTTGTAAACGATGTGTAGGGAGCATTTGTACAACAGGACTTTCAAGCCCACATAAACCACCCTTTCCAATTAATACTTTAGCATATTCTAATTGAAAACCAACCGTTGTTTGTTGTACAGCTTCTTTCATGTGGTAAGACATGGCATTGTTAAAAGGCGATTTTGAACCTACAGAAGCACCAAAGGTTTCCGTAAGAATTTCTTTTATGGGGGTTAAAAACTGTGAGACCCCTTTAAACTTATCTCGTTGTTTTTGTTGCGCAGCACTTGCAGGTTTGGTAGATATAGAAGGTGCAGATCGTAGCACATTTTTTCCTCGCCAAGAACTACCAACTACAGTACCAATTTTCCCAGAAAAACCACCCAAAATACCTTGATTCATTGTTGCCATATGCTTGTTTTTTAATGTGTTACCTATGCTAATATAAGAAAATAAATCAATCAAAAAAAATGCAAAACACTGATTTTTAACACGTAAACATTCTGGTTGGGTAAGGGTTTGTTCGTGATTCCTTCGAGGATTCTTCGGGTTTCCCTTGTAAAAACAAGCTTTTTACGAATAATCCTCGAAGGAATCTAGGAGCAAACTAAAAGAAAAGTAGGGGAGAAAAGCACTGTTTTTTTTCTCAAATCTTTATGTTTTCGAAAATTAATGGGTGTTTTTTAGGCAGTATTTCTTTTGCAATACTTAGTTTTAAGATACTTGTTGAAGAGTAATTTTATAACCAAACAATTATAAAATTGCTTGGTTTTAATAGTTTATAGCACGTTTTTAATAATTTTTAATATCTTTTAAAGCGCCAATGAAACTATCATACTCTGTAGGTTTTGGAGCTTTATCATTTACTAAAAAGCCATTTTTATCAATAATGACATACCTTGGTATAGAATTAAGTTCAAATTTCTTTTTTAGTGCTGAGTTTATAGGATCTAGCAAAAGATATTGATTCTTTAAAGTTCCGTATTTTTTTAACTCTAAAGCTTTTTGTTGCCATTTTACTACATCTGTGTCTATGGATATATACACCCAATCTAAAAGGTAATCATTAGCAAACAATGCTTTATTTTTTCCTCCATATTTAATATCAGTTATGCAAGGACCACACCAACTTGCCCAGAAATCGATCACCCTAATTTTCTTGTCAGTTTGTACAAGCATATCATTAAACGAGATGGTATCTCCTTTTATAGTAAGTAATTTCTCCTCAAGAACTTCCTTAGGAGGTAGCTTATTTAACAATTCAATATTTTCTGCTAACTCTTCTATTTTTATAATATAATTTGAATTAGGGAATAGCTCTTTAAACTCTTTAATAGCTTGTTTAATGTTATTGCTATTTCTAAAAGGGCTTACTTGAATGTAGGTAAGAATAGTATTGGCAAGGCCACCTTCTTGTGCTTTGTTGCTAAATTCATTTAAGAAAATGTTCTTTTCTATGATAAATTGAGATGGTGCATAAGAGTCCGTTAAATTTTGGTTTAAGTGTACATAACTTCTAAGAATACCTAAATAGTTCTTCGTCTTTACCACTTTAGGGTCATTCAATAATTCAAAAGAAAGGTTTCCAAAATAGGATTCGGAAAATTTTAAGGAAGTTTCTATGCCATATTTATGAGATACTTGTTCAAAATGATTTGCATCAAGGGCTATTGCACGTCCAGATTTGTCAATGGTTAAACGTAGGATTCTAGAGTAATATTCAAATTGAATTCTAGAACGGGTTTTTTCAATAAAATCTTCGCTAACTTCAGGGTTTTTTAAGATAAAGTCTTCCAACAAACCCTCCCTTTTTTGAAAAACTTCCCAACATTTATTTTTGTATTGTAATAAGTCATTGCTAAATAACGGATACTCATTCAGATCAATATCTTTATAGAATTGATAATGACTTTTATGCGTTCCAGCTACAGCTAACGCTTCATTTTTTATGTTGATATGTATGTGGTCTCCAGGAGTGATAAAAATAGGAAGTTGATACACTTTTTTATTTCCAAACGCAAGTATTTCAATATATTGAGATTCAAGTAGATCTTCGGTCTTAAAATAAATAGAATCTAGATGATTGGGTACTTTAAAATTTTCTAATTTTAGTTCTTTTTTAGGTACCTGTAAATAAAGGAAATTTAAATGTTTAAATGCTTTTGGATCATCTGATGTACCTGTAATTATTGTTGCTTTAGGTTGAATAACATCTTTATTTTCAACAATCAACTCAGTAGGTTTTATACCCTCTTTTTTACAACTGACGATGCATGCTATTATAAAGAGATTAATAATAAAATGAATTGGATATTTCATTATGTTTAATTTTTAGTCAATCTATTTATGGACGAGTTATCATGAATTACCATGGTTGTTGAATAAAAAGTTGCGAAAAAAATCAAAGAAATTTTCGATTTTGTAGTAGTTAATTTTATCAGTTTTACTTTCAATCTTTGTTTTAGTGAAAATCAAATTTGATAAAATTTGTTGATCTCTAAAAATACCCGATTCTATAATTTAGAAGAGTTCATACTTTGTTTAACATAGGTTGTTAGCAAAAGTTATTTACTCCTTATTCAAAAATTCAGTTACTAAATTATTCTTTTCAGATTCCATTTCGCAAGTCCAACTGTCTATAAACCATCTTCCATTTTCATAATGAAGTTGAACGCTATTGAGTCCTCTAATATTCGATTCAGTTTTTAGGTCAGTTCGTATTTCAAATGCACTCCAAACTTGCGCAATATTTCCAAACTTACTAACTACTCGTTTTAGTTCCTTTTCATAAAAATCCGCTTTTGGTGATAATCCAATTGGTATATATTCCGCTTCAAGCGTATGTGATTCTGCTTTTCCATTTTCGTCCAGTCTTGTAATAACAGCATTTTTTGAATGAATATATTTATCTCTTTCAAATTCCCAAGGCTCACTACTTGAACCTGAAACCACATCGTAATATGCATTTATTATTGCATCTACGGATTTTACGTCTTCTGCGTATTTTTCTTTATTCGTTTGTCCGTAAATTGAATTGAAAGCGAAAATTATGCTAATTGATGTAAGTATTATTTTGTTCATATTGCTTGAGTTTTTAATTTTTGCTAATGTGTTTGTATTTGGTTTGATTCGTATTTTAAACACTTAATTTATCAAAATACATATTATATGAAAGGTCCGCGAGGATTTTTGTAAGTAAGCTCAATAAAGCAATTAATTATACACGTTGTTAGCAAACGTTTTTATATTCCATAAATTTTTTCCAATAACTTAAAGCTGGGGATTCAGCAATTTTAGTTTCAGGATTCATTGATATAATTTGAAATCCTCCTTTACTCATTATTGGACTATGTGGATGATAATTTTCTCTAAATTCATTATTAATTCCTTCTAATACTTTACCAATATTTAATACTGATTCTCTAATTGCTAAATAAGTTATATAAGTTACACAATAGTTTTTTTCTTTATCTATAATCTTTTTGAAGTTTGATTTTATTTTATCTGAACATTTATACTGTGTTTTAACACGTCCAGATTTTAATTCCCACGTTAAGTTTGTAAAAGATGATGATTTTTTTCGATGAATTAATTCAGCCCTATAATCATTAAACTTACTTACAAAATTTCGATCAACACTTTTTATGTTTTCAGTAAATCCACGTTTACTAAATTCACTTGTATTTGAATAAGAATGTTTAGCCAATGTTATCCATTGTAATTTTGATTCAGGATTCTTTCCAAATACAAATTGCATTAACATTGCTACATAATCAAAAGAAGATGAAAGATGGAATATAACACTATCGTAAATAGACATTATTTCGTCTGCGGCAAATTCAAAATGAGGATTTCCCATTATAAATCCATTAAAAACAGTAGGGTCTTTTTCTAACATTCCTTTAAATCTTCTTTCAATTTCAATTTGCCTTGATAGCATTAAGTAAAAATGAAGTTTCGCACTATTCAGTCTATAATTTATGTTATCACGTAATTCATAGATAGATTTTTTTCCTTCTTCAGTTTTGATAAATGTACTATTAATATGATATCCATAATCCATAGCTGTTGCCATAAATCCATTAAAAACTATGCTAATTAATTTCTCAATTTCATCGAATTTTTCTTGTGGATTTTCTATAAATACTATGTTTTTCATCTAATGTTTGCTAACGGATTTGTATAAGAACAGTAGGGCAGAAAATAAGCAGTTTCGTTTCGGATTAACACAAGCCGAATTTTTAAATTTTTCTTGTTATTTTTTTACTCAATAATCCAAATTTAAAAATTTGGCGACCTGGTAAAAGTGCCTGAAACATTGGAATAAGCACCAATTGCCCTATTGTTTTTATACGTTGTTATCTACAGTAAATTATTCAACTGCTTTTCATATTCGGACAAGTCGAATTCCAATACTGGTTTGTTACTTTTCATTACTTTTTTATAAGGAATTTCGTTTTTTATGGATTGGACAACTCCGTTCTTATCTAAAAATATATTTCTCGGATAAGTGTTTAAACCAATTTCATTAATAAATTCTTGTGCGTCAATAATATGCTTGTAATCAAATTCTCGTTTTTCAAGGAATGATTCTACTTCTTTTTTATTATTGAAAGTAATAGCTAAGAAATTTACCTTATTTCCATATCTATTCTTTAAATCTTTTAGTGCAGGTAATTCTTTAATACACGGCGCACATTGTGTGAACCAAAAGGTTATAAAAGTTGGTTTTCCTTTAAAATCACTCAATTTGATTTTTTCTGAATTTAATAGCGAAAGCTCACTTGATGGAAAAGCTCTATTTACATAGGTATTAATGTGTTCTACATTACTGGAAACAGACGTTGAGACGAATGATAAACTAAATTTTTTATAGATAGAGTTTTTTGTTATACTATCTTCAATTATTTCCCTGATTTCTCCAGTCTTACCAGCCTTTTTCATCTTCTCATCAAATCCTTTTTTCAAATCGAGATATTCGGATTCTGTCATTAGCTTTCCGTCATTTTGCTTATAGACTATTTTCTTTTCTTGTGCTGATACTTTGAAAAATGTAAATATGATTAAGATTAATGTCAGTTTTTTCATTTTGTTAAAATTTTTATAGATTTATATAGTTTTATTAAAGACGTTTTGAAAAGCTAAATGTTACACTTTTATTGTAGATAACGTTGTTGTATATGGTTTGTTGCGTGTTTCTAGCAACCAAATTAGTAAATAATTATGGACAAAGAAAGTCCGCGAGGACTTTCGCAAGTAGGCAAGAAGCCAGCAATAAATTATATACGGTGTTGTACCCAGTTATTTCTTAAAGTAATTTTCGATTTTTAAATGATAACTTTTAATATTTGCCTTTAATTTTATTAAAATATTGATTTTCTGAACTAATTCATTGTATTCAGCACTCACTTTTTCAAATTCCGTAACAAATTCTCTGTATTCAGGATTTAGTTGGTTGAATTGTTGCATTAATTTTTCGTAATCAACATTTTCATAATCTAATGTTTTATTGTTAATCATTTCAATCCGCAACTTATTTAAATTCTTATTGTATTCTACGTTTTTGGAATTCAGTTTTACATATTCAGGTTTTATTACACTTAAATCTTTATTGAGTCCAATTAATTTTACCTCTATAATTTTAATTTCTTCAATCAGAAGTGGTTTAATTTCTTTATTAATTTGCTCAATCTTGGTAATGAATTTTTGTATTTCTGCAATTTTATTATATTCTACTATTTTTGATATAAAATCTATTGCTCCACTTATTTTTTCGCCTCTAAATTCGATAAGCTGATGCCCTTTTTTATCTACTTTGTAATGAGTATTATTTTCTCCAATAAAACTAAATATAGAATTTGAAGCAATATTTGTAAGTCCAGAAACCATATTTTCACATTCTTCTATTACATACTTTTCTATAAATTCAGTTTCACTTCTCCTTGAACAGTTACAAGCAATCATAGCAAATTCCATAGCATTTTTCCAATAAGGATTTTCAATTTCTTTTCTAAAGATTGTTCGACCATTATAAGTGCCACGAACCCATTTAACAGAAAATGATTTTGTATATCTTACAATTTCTGAAAATTTAGCGATTTCATAATCTGTCCATTCAGAAACAGGTGTAATATCGATGTTTTTGTATCTAATTTTAATATAAAAATAACTTGAACTTCCATAACCAAAATTGGTTTTTAACTCAATAGAAAAGTTCGGACTTAATTGATATTCGGGATTTGACCATCCATTTATTCTATGAGAAAATGAAAGAATTGATTTGTCTTCATAGCATTTTCGGTAGGCTTTTCCAATGTCAAATGCTTTTGTCCATAATTCGAAATCACTTTCGAGTTCAATTTTTAGTTGCTCAATCTCGCTGTCAATATCATAATTTTCAGGGTTCTGTTTTTGATTAAAATATATTAAGTCTTTTCTGTCCTTTAATTCTTTTGTTTTCTCCTCAAAATTAACTCTAAAACCTTGATATGAACCATCTAACTTTTTACAATACTTATAGTGTTGTTGTAGTTGTTTTAAGGTGTCGGTTTGATTAATGAAATTTATTATTTGTGGTATGGTATCTTGATTAGAATTTAATAGTTTTTGTAATTCCGTTGTTTCTTTTATAAAATTCTGTTCTATTGGTTTGTAATCAATAACAATTTGTTCCTCTTTATACTTTAGGATACATAAAACTGTTTCATTGATTTCTGTTGTCATTTAGTTCGGATGTTTCTTTAATTGGGTACAACTCGTTATATAGTAACTTTTGGTACACATATCCCGTAAAATTAGCGTGATATCCTATTTATTATGTTACTATTATCCATGTAAATATAATTAATATTTTTTAGTGGTTTTCAATAAAAATGAGCATATAAAAACAAGGCATAAAAAAAACCAAAACTATTTAAGTTTTGGTTTTAAAGTTTTTGAAGGCATTGCCTTTTATTTTGCAGGTAAAATCTTTCCAACACATTCACCAAAACCAATACGAACTTTATCATTTTTACAATGCGCACGCATAATTACAGTATCATTATCATTGATAAATTTACGGGTTGTACCATCTTTTAATGTTACTGGGTTTTGTCCTTTCCAAGTCAACTCTAACATCGAACCATAACTGTCTTTTGTTGGGCCAGAAATAGTTCCAGAACCCATCATATCTCCAGCTTCTACTGGGCAACCATTTACAGTATGATGTGCCAATTGCTGAGCCATGGTCCAATACATATATTTAAAGTTCGATTTTGCAACAATCGTTTCTTCACCATCTTCTGGTTTAATGCCTACTTGCAATTTAATATCGTAACTTCCTTTTCCTTCTTGCTTTAAGTAAGGTAAAGGCTCAATTACTTGTTTCGGGTTTTCGGTTCTAAAAGGCTCTAAAGCATCTAAAGTAACAATCCAAGGAGAAATAGTAGAAGCAAAGCTTTTTCCTAAAAACGGCCCTAAAGGCACATATTCCCAAGCTTGAATGTCTCTTGCTGACCAATCGTTAAATTGTACCAAACCAAATATATATTCTTCTGTTTCTTCAATAGGAATTCTATCACCTAAAACATTAGCATCAGTAGTAATAAAAGCCATTTCTAATTCAAAATCTAATAATTTTGAAGGTCCAAATCCTGGAGTGTTGCTACCTTCAGCAGGTTTTGTTTGTCCATAAGGTCTTCTAATAGGTGTTCCAGAAGGCACGATAGATGAACTTCTTCCATGATATCCTACAGGAATGTGTAACCAGTTTGGCAATAAGGCATTTTCTGGATCTCTGAATAAAGAACCTACATTTGTGGCATGTTCTTTGCTTGAGTAAAAATCTGTATAATCACCAACAGCAACTGGTAACAGCATTTCTACTTCGTCCATTCTAAAGATAATTTTATCTTTATGGTTTGCATTATCTCTTAAAGAACCATTGGTAACATCAAAAATTTCAGCAATTCTATTACGTACTAATCTCCATGTTTTTCTACCATCAGCAATAAAATCATTTAAATTATCTTGTAAGAAAATATCGTCTGTTAAAGGAATCCCTTCAAAATACCCTAATTGATGAAATGCGCCTAAATCAATGGCGAAATCTCCAATTCTACTTCCGATTGTAATAATATCATCTCTGGTAATAAAAACGCCAAAAGGAATATTTTGAATCGGAAAATCTGAATTTTCTTTTACTTTTAACCAAGATTTTCTTTTCGGATTGTTTGCTGTTATGATCATTCGTCTGATTTTTTTTAGTCCACCAAACCTACATAAATTTTTATCATTTTAAAACTATTATTTCATGAAAAATGCAATTTTAAGATTACTTTAATCTATTTTGTGTAATTATTGATAACTTGTTGAAAACAACAATAAAAAGACTTCATTTACAAGGCGATTTTAATTAATTTTGATTTTTTAATAAAATATACCAACAATGCAAATAGATAATCAAATTTTTGACCTGATTCAGGAAGAGAAAGAAAGACAATTAAATGGTTTGGAATTAATCGCTTCAGAAAACTTTGTAAGTGATCAAGTAATGCAAGCACAAGGTTCTATTTTAACCAACAAATATGCTGAAGGGTATCCTGGAAAGCGTTATTATGGAGGTTGTGAAATTGTAGATATTGTAGAGCAAATTGCTATTGACAGAGCTAAAGAATTGTTTGGTGCTGAATATGTAAATGTACAGCCACATTCTGGTTCTCAGGCAAATACAGCTGTGTTTTTTGCTTGTTTAAAACCTGGAGATAAAATTTTAGGATTCGATTTATCTCATGGAGGACATTTAACACATGGTTCGCCTGTAAATTTCTCTGGTAAATTATACAACCCTGTTTTTTATGGTGTTGAAAAAGAAACTGGCGTTTTAAATTATGATAAAATTCAAGAAACTGCTACCAAAGAACAACCAAAATTAATCATTGCTGGGGCTTCTGCATATTCTAGAGATATCGATTTTGAACGTTTTAGAAAAATTGCTGATTCTGTTGGTGCTATTTTAATGGCAGATATTTCTCATCCAGCTGGTTTAATTGCAAAAGGAATTTTAAACGATCCATTACCTCATTGTCATATTGTAACGTCTACCACTCACAAAACGTTGCGTGGACCAAGAGGTGGAATCATTATGATTGGTAAAGATTTTGAAAATCCGTTTGGAGAAACTTTAAAATCTGGAAAACCAAAAATGATGTCTACATTGATAAACTCTGCTGTTTTTCCTGGAAATCAAGGAGGACCTTTAGAGCATGTTATTGCTGCAAAAGCGGTTGCTTTTGGTGAGGCTTTAACAGATGAGTTTTTAGAATATCAAATTCAAGTAAAAGAAAATGCTGCAGCAATGGCAAAAGAATTTGTAGCTAAAGGGTATGATATTATTTCTGGAGGAACAGACAACCACTGTATGTTAATCGATTTAAGAAATAAAAATATCTCTGGAAAGGATGCAGAAATTGCATTAGGAAAAGCAGATATTACTGTGAATAAAAACATGGTTCCTTTTGATGATAAATCTCCTTTTGTAACTTCAGGAATTAGAATTGGAACGCCTGCAATTACTACAAGAGGTTTAAAAGTTGCTGATATGAAAGCTGTTGTAGATTTTATTGATGAAGCTTTGCAAAATGCAGATAATGAAGAAGCTTTACACGAAATTGGTGATAGAGTTGCAGACATGATGGGTTCTCGCAGATTATTTGTAATGTAAAAGACAAATTGTCTTAAAATACTATAAATTTAAAAGCATCAAATTAAATCTTGATGCTTTTTTTGTACTTTTAAAAATAAATTAAAACTTATGGATGCTTATTTAATTGCAACAATACTCATATTTTTATCTGCAATTTTTGGATATATTAATGTTCGTTTTCTAAAAATGCCCAACACCATTGGGTTGATGATTATTACCATTGTTTTCACGTTGATTATTTTACTAATTAGTGTTTTTGATGCTACTTTGTTAGATATTGAGAAAAGCATAATTTCTAGCATCGATTTTAAAACAGTATTATTAGATGAAATGTTGAGTTTCCTATTATTTGCAGGTGCTTTGCATACTAATTTTGAGCAACTTAAAATTCAACGTTGGCCAATCTTACTATTTTCTACATTAGGGGTTTTAACTTCTACTTTTTTAGTAGGAATTGCCATGTTTTTCATCTTACAACTTTTAAATTTTGATGTTAATTTTATATACTGTCTATTATTTGGAGCTTTGATATCGCCCACAGATCCTATTGCAGTTTTAGGAATCTTAAAAAAAGCCAATGTTCCTAAAAAATTAGAAACGAAGATTGTTGGAGAATCTTTATTTAATGATGGAGTAGGAGTTGTGGTGTTTTTAACCATCTTTCAAATTGCAAGTTCTGGTGTAGAAAACACAACAATAACAGATGTTTTACAATTATTTGGACAAGAAGTTTTAGGTGGAATTGCTTTAGGTGCTGTTTTAGGTTGGGTTTCTTATAGATTATTAAAAACGATTGATGATTATGATATTGAAGTAATTATTACGTTAGCAGCTGTAATGGGTGGAACTGTAATTGCACATAAATTACATTTATCTGCACCTTTGGCAATGGTTACAGCTGGTTTAATTGTTGGTAATGATACTGTGAGATCTGCAACAATGTCGGAAAATACAGAGAAATATGTAGATAAGTTTTGGGAATTATTAGACATTTTATTAAACGCTATTTTGTTCGTTTTAATCGGTATGGAAATGTTATTATTAGTTTTTGAAGGCAAGTTTATGATTGCTGGTCTTATTGCAATTCCTGTGGTGTTAGCTTGTAGATATCTCTCTTTATTTCTACCAATAAATATCTTTAAAAAGAAGTTAGATTTTGTACCGAAAACCAATTTAATTATGACTTGGGGTGGTTTAAGAGGTGGAATTTCTATTGCTTTGGCTTTAGGTTTAACAGCGGATATGCATAGAGATTTATTTCTGGTAATTACCTATGTAGTTGTCGTTTTTTCTATCATAGTACAAGGTTTAACAGTGGGGTCTTTAGTAAAAAGATTAAAAGAAATTGTAAAATAAAAAAAAAGCATTCAATAACTAGTTATTGAATGCTTTTATATCATTTATTGATTAAAAAATACTACCAATTTTTAATTGCTTCTGCAATTTCATCTTTGGTTTTACCATATTTTTCTTGGATTTCTCCAAACATTTTGTCTTTTTTTCCTTCTGCTTCTGCAGACTCGTCATTTGCAATTTTTCCGTAAGTTTCTTTAAACTCACCTTTTATTTGTTTCCAAGTTCCTTCGTTTGTGTCCTTATTCATAATACTATGTTTAAATGTTAATATATTGGTTTGGGTTAAAAATAAATATTTATAAATAGGTTACTACTTTTTAAAAATTATTACGTGTTCTGAATTTTATCAGCGACTCGTTTATCAGAATTGTCAGTAGCACTGTGTACCTGATCTTCTAATTTTTCTTTATCTTCACCTTTTAACCTTTCTTTGCTACTGTCTTTATCTTTATACTCGTCTTTTTTGACGGTTCCTTTCAAAGGATGTAAACCTTGTTCATGTACATCTCCTGAATTTCCTTTTGTTGTATTTTCAGCACTAATTCGTTTTGATTTCTCTGCCATAATTCTTTGAATTTATTTCATCAATTTATTTAAGATTCTTCTTTGTAATGATTCGTGATCTTCTTCTACCTTTTCAATTTCTTCTAACTTTTTACCAATCAAAACTTCTCTACCATCACTTTTATCATCAGATTTTAAAACCTTTGTTTCTTCAGTTTGTATGGTTTGTTCACCAGCTACATTCTTAGTAACTCCATCAGTTTCAATATTTTTATATAACTCGTCTTTTTTATTTTCGTTTTTATCTATTCTCCCCATAATTCTAGTTTTTTTGATTTGTATTACAAAGATATAAGAGAAGGCTGTTTTGCATGAATCCAATCAAAATAATTCTTAACTCATTAGCAAACAAATGCATTTAGTAGTTAAAATCACTACGTATCAATGTTATTTTTAAGTAGATTTTATTCATAGAATTTCGATAATAATTTTAAATGATTTGCTGTCAATAAAAAAATCCTTCAAAAATTTCTTTTTAAAGGATTTTAAATATTAGGGATTTTTACGATAAAGAATAATAAAAAAAAGATTATTTCATTATTTTATTTAATAGTCTACTTTGTAATGACTCATGACTTTCTGATATTTTCTTCACTTCATCAATGTCTTTTCCAATTAAAATGTCTTTACCATAAAATTCTAGCATTTTTTTTTCTCTAGTTTGAATGTTTTGAGTACCAATAACATTTTCAGTAACTCCATCTTTGTTTCCACTCTTTTTGTAAATACTTTTTTCGTCTTTCCCCATGACTTTTAAAATTTAAGTTAATAATGATAAATTTAATAAAAAATAAAACATAAAACAGATATTTATCTAAATTTTAACGTATTACAAACCTAATTTTCTCTTTTTGCTCTTTCTACAATTTTTTCTGGGATGGTTTTTTTTGCTTTTGCACCCATTTTCTTTAGTTTTTCAACACTATTAATTAAGTTTCCTCTTCCATCAAATAACTTATTCATAGCACTCGAATATTCTTTTTTACTATCGTCAATTCGCTTTCCAATACTTACTAAATCTGTTAATAAACCTTGAAATTTATCATATAAAGCACCAGCTTGTTTTGCAATTTCTAACGCATTTCGTTGTTGCTTTTCATTATTCCACATAGAATCTATGGTTCTTAAGGTGGCCAATAATGTTGATGGGGTTACAATCACTATATTTTTCTCGAAAGCTTTATTATACAAATGATTATCCGAATTTAAAGCAACTGCAAAAGCAGGTTCTATGGGGATGAAAAGCAACACAAAATCTGGAGATTCTATTTGGTATAAATCTTCGTATTTTTTATCTGATAATTGCTCAATATGTTTTTTAAGCGATAGAATGTGCTCTTTTAAAAATTGTTCTTTTAAAATGTCATCTTCTTCATTGATAAAACGCTCATAAGCCACTAAAGAAACTTTAGAATCTACAACCATTTTTTTATTGTCTGGCAAATGAATTACGACATCTGGCAACAGTCTTTTTCCATCATCAGTCGTAAAGCTTTGTTGTACAAAATACTCTCTATCTTTCTCTAAACCCGACTTTTCTAAAACACGTTCTAAAACCAATTCGCCCCAATTTCCTTGCATTTTATTATCGCCTTTTAAAGCTTTGGTAAGGTTTAACGTTTCTTTGCTCATTTGCTGATTCAACTCTTTCAACCCCAATATTTGCTGACGTAAAGCTGCATGATAATCGATGCTTTCTTTATGAGTTTTATCAACTTTATCTTCAAAAACTTTAATTTTTTCTTGAAGGGGATTTAAGATGATTTTTAAGTTCTCTTTATTTTGAAGTGTGAATTTATTCGATTTTTCCTCTAAGATTTTATTCGCTAAATTCTCAAACTCTTTGCTAAACTTATCTTGAAGTTGTTCAACTTCTTTTTTGTGTTCGTCTAACTTTAGTTGTAAATTTTTGTTTTCTGAATCTAGACGTGTATTTAAAGTGATTAAATTTTCTTTATCTAATTGCTGTTTCTTCACCTCTTTTTGCAATTCTATAAAATTATCTTCAACCATATCTTTAGATTGTTGCAATAATGCCACACGTTCTTCCAGCGTAGATTTTTCTTTTTCTAAACTTGTTTTATCTTTTTCGAAGTTTAATTTTGAGATGAGTTTTCCTATAAAAAAACCAATCAAACTAAAAACTAATGCGATGATGAAGTAGGTAATTAATGCTGTCATTGATACTTGAAAATTTACTTATTAGTAGTCATAAAAATAGCAAGAAAATTCTATGTAAAAGCAGAAGTATTTGCTTTTGTAAAAATACTAGAATATTTTATTTAGAAACGATTCGTAATAAATTGCTATTCAATTTTTAATACGTCCATAATTAAATGCTTAATTTTGTGTATCGATTAAAATAAAGAATGAAAAGATTTGCAAGTTTTATCTTATATACTGGTCTAGGTTGGAAATTAGATGGTGATTTTCCAAGAGAACCTAAAAAATACGTTGTTATTGCTGCTCCTCATACTAGTTGGTTAGATTTTCCAATCTCAATTTTAGCAAGAATGAGTTCTGGAATTATGATTAATTTTGTGGGTAAAAAATCACTTTTTAAATGGCCTTTTGGTTATTTCTTTAAGATTTTAGGAGGTACTCCAGTAGATAGAAGTAAAACAAATAATTTGGTAGATGCTATTGTAGAAATCTTTCATAAAAAGGAAGTTTTCAGGCTAGCATTATCTCCAGAAGGAACTCGAAAAAAAGTAACTGACTGGAAAACTGGTTTTTATTATATTTCAAAAGGTGCAAATGTGCCAATTGTGATGGCTACTTTAGATTTCGAAAATAAAAAACTTAAAATTTCTGAACCTTATTATACAACTGATAATAAGGATAAAGACTTTGCTTTTATAAAGGGGTTTTACCTGAACGTAAAGGGGAAAAACCCTGAATTATCATAAAGCACTTCATATATGATAAATTTTGATTTAAATTTGTTTCGTAGTCTTCTAATGAGGAATTTCGGGGGATGTTTACTCAAAAAGAAACTATATTGTATTATTATTACCAATGCTAAATCTTCAAAAAGAAATTTTTGAAGATTTTTTTTATTTAGAAACCCTTTATTTATATTTTTCAGCAACTTTATTTGCAATTCCTACAATTACCTCTGTCGCTTTTAGCATAGATTCTACAGGAACATATTCAAAACGGCCATGGAAATTGTGTCCGCCAGCAAAAATATTTGGGCAAGGCAAACCTTTGTAAGAAAGTTGCGAACCATCTGTGCCACCTCTAATTGGTTTAATTAAAGGTTGTATGCCAATTTCTTTCATCACTTCTTCAACAATATCTACAATATGCATTACTGGAACTATTTTTTCCTTCATATTAAAATACTGATTTTTGATTTCTAAAGAGATCAAATCTTGTCCCAATTCTTCATTCATATCAAAGGCAATTTTTTGCATTAAATACTTTCGTTTTTCGAATATATCTAAATCATGATCTCTAATAATATATTCTAAAACAGTTTCTTCCACATTTCCTTTTACATCATGTAAATGAAAAAAACCTTCGTAATCAGTTGTTTTTTCTGGAACTTCTTCAGCAGGAACTGCAGCAATATATTCATTGGCAATTAATAAGGAATTGATCATTTTTCCTTTGGCATATCCTGGATGTACAATTTTTCCTGTAATGGTAACAATGGCACTTGCAGCATTAAAATTTTCATATTCTAATTCGCCAATTTGGCTTCCATCCATAGTATATGCCCATTCTGCACCGAATTTTTCGACATCAAATAAATGTGCACCTTTACCAACTTCTTCATCTGGCGTAAAACAAATTCTAATTTTACCATGTTTAATTTCTGGATGCTCAATTAAATGTTCCATAGCTGAAACAATTTCTGTGATTCCAGCTTTATCATCTGCACCTAAAAGCGTATTTCCATCAGTGGTAATTAAAGTCTGACCTTTGTATTGCAGTAAATCATCAAAATAATCTGGAGATAAAATGATGTTTTTTGCTGCATTCAAAATGATATCTTTCCCATCGTAATTTTCAACAATTTGTGGTTTTACATTGTTGCCTGTAAAATCTGGACTTGTATCCATATGTGCAATAAAACCGATTGTTGGCACTTCATAATTTAAATTACTGGGCAAAGTAGCCATAATGTAGCAGTTTTCATCTAACTCAACATCTTGCATGCCAATTTCATTCAACTCCTTTTCTAAAACCTTGGCTAAATCCCATTGATTTTCTGAACTTGGAAAAGCAGGATTTTCAGGATTAGACTCTGTATCAATGGTTACATATTTTATAAAACGGCTAATTATATATTGTTTATCAATCATATTAATTTTTTATTTTGATGTTCTCCATCAGTGAAAATGTTTTACAAAAACGTTGGTTTACAATAGAATCTCCATAAACTTCGGTTTTTGCTAATATAAAGTTCGATTCGTTTACTTTGATAAAAGTATTACAAACTTGATAGTCAAATTTGCCTTTTTTACCTTTATAAACCAAATACATTGATGGTTTTTCCAAGAATATAAACTCCTTTGTTTTTATTCTAATCAGTTCGTTTGCTAAATTTTCTTGATCTTGTTGTAATAAAAAAGCATCATTAAAACTAATTTCTTTGTTGATGAAAGTAACATCCAATAACACTGTTCCTGTCAATTGTTTTGTGGTATCTGCAGCAAAAACAGAAGATTGTATCTCATCTTGATATAGATTAATTTTCCAATCTTTTGGCAAATCAACAGAGAATAAATTCTTGACATCATCAACAACTTCCAAATTATTAAAAGTTGTGGTTTCACAATTAAAATCTTCACGAATTGCTGATTTTTTATCACAAGAAATAAATAGGAGTGAAGCTATAATTAGAATACTATAAATATTTTTTGACACAGATTTTATTTAATAATTAAAAAGTATTACACTAATTTCACCAATAATACTCAACTACGTTTTGCTAATTTCGAGATTTACTAACACAAATATTTCACAAACATTTTTTCCCCTTTGGGGAAATTAAAAGGGGCTTTTTTACTTCAAAACCAACTTCCCAATCTTTTCATTTCCACTTAACCAAGCTGTATTTTTATCCACAAATTGAATTGCATAATAACTTTCATCCGAAACATCTTTCCAAGAGTTTCCACCATCATTAGAAAAAGAAACACCAGTTTTACCCACTGCAAAAAGCTCTTTTCCTTGTGTATTTGGTACATATTGTACACAACTTTTATAGTTTGGATTTTGATTATCAGCAACTAAAACCCATGTTTTTCCACTATCTTTAGTAATTGCTTTATTCGCTTTGTTTTCTAGTGGTTTAGAATAATCTCCACCGATTATAATTCCATTATTTTTATCAGCAAAATCCATAGCATAAATTCCTTGAGGTCCATTTCCTTGAATGATTGGCGTTTCAAAAATCTGCCAAGTTTGTCCAAAATCGTCCGACTTCAAAACTCTTGCTTTTGTGCCTCCAGAAGCAATCCAAACTGTACTTCCTATTGTTTTTATGTTGGTGTTGCTGGCAGCAAAAAAAGCTTCACCTTCTTCAAATTTTGGTAAATTTTCGCAAGGTAATTTGTTCCAAGTTTTTCCTGCATCATCAGTTAAAATAATAGAAGCACAATTTTCTGTTGGGTCTCCAACTGCAATTCCATGCGTATTATCATCAAAAAAATGCATGGAATCATAAAACACTTTTTCATGTTCTTCTTTATACACTAACGAATATTCGTCTTCAGATATTTTATATAACAAAGCAGGATTTGCAATAGAAAGTGCAAAATAATCAGTTCCATTAAAAGCCAAACTTCTAAAATTTGGGGCAATTGAATCTTGATATTTTATGTTTTGAGTATGTAAAGAAATTCCTTTATCAGATTTAAAACCAAAACTTCCATCAGAACCTGCATAAGCAACGTTGTTTTTATCCAAAGCAATGATGGCTCTTATACTTGTGCCTTCCATTTTAAAGGCTTCAATTTCAATAGCATCTATATTTCTAGGAACATATTCTTTAGTACAAGAAATTATCAAAAGGAAAACAGAAATTAATAGCGATATTCTTTTCATTTTTAATATTTTTAACGAAAATAAAGTTTTTTTATAGATAATTACTTAAAACCAAATTCATATCAATATTTAATTAGTTTTAAAATCAGAAATAAAAAAAATGTATTTTTAAAATCCCTCAAAAAGAGGGAAAAACAATTTATAAGGGAACCACAAAGAAAATTATGGCGTTCTTTATGGAATAAACAAATCATAATTAGTTGATGAAAAAAGCGTTGGTAATTTCTGGAGGAGGAAGCAAAGGAGCATTTGCAGGAGGTGTTGCTCAATACCTTATGAAAAAGGAAAATAAAGATTATGATTTGTTTGTGGGGACTTCTACTGGCAGTTTAATGGTGTCTCATTTGGCTTTAGGAATGTTAGATGATTTAAAGGAATTATACACAAACGTAAATCAGAAAACTATTTTTAGCAACAATCCTTTTCACGTAAAAGTGGTTGCTGGCGAAAAAGTGGTAAGTGTAAGGCATTTAAATACGTTATGGAATTTTATAAACGGAAGAAAAACTTTTGGTGAAAGTAAAAACTTACGAAAGTTAATCAAAGAGAAAATTACCAAAGAAATGTATGCTGAAATTCAACAAAGTGATAAAGAAGTTGTGGTAACTGTGTCCAATTTAACCGCCAATCAAATTGAGTACAAATCTAGCAAAGATTGTACGTACGATGATTTTGCAGATTGGATTTGGGGTTCTTGCAACTATGTTCCTTTTATGAGTTTGTTAGAAAAAGATCATTGCCAATATGCAGATGGTGGTTTTGGTTCTTTAGTGCCCATTAGAGAAGCAATTTTAAGAGGAGCCACAGAAATTGATGCCATTATTTTAGAAACTGAAGTAACGCAATTAAATAGATTGCCATCTAAAAATCCGTTTTCGTTGTTGTTTGATGTGTTCGATTTTATGTTAACGCATGTAGAAAGGCACAATATTACCATTGGAAAACTAGCAGCCACCAACAAAAATGTGAAGTTAAATTTATACTACACACCCACAGTTTTAACGACGAATTCTTTGGTTTTCGATCAGAAATTAATGAGAAAATGGTGGAAATCTGGTTTTAATTATGCAAAATCTAAACAAGAGGAATTAATGAGCGAGTTTAGACCAGATGTTTTAACAGATCAAGAAATTGAAGAAGGTATTGAGGATGTGGAAGATATGAATATATAGTTTTATTTGAAGCTATTTCCAGCTTTCAGCACTCGCTTTTTTTTATGCTGAATTTATTTCAGTATCTTTTTATATAATAGCTAATTGTATTATGTATCATAGATATTGAATCGAGTTCAACATAAAAAAAGAGCTCAAACAAATGCCTCAATCTGGGCTATACTTGTTTGCAAACTATAAGAATAATAGCTTGCTGTTTACAACTCTAAAAGCATTTTAATATCGGCTCTTTTATAATGCACATCTTTTTCCACAGGAATTTCTTTAAAGCCTATTTTTTGATACAAATTTATGGCAGTAACTAATGATCTGTGAGAATATAATGTAATACTTTTCCAATCTTGTTTTTTTGAAAAGGCTACACAAAAATCCATTAACTTTCGTCCGATTTTTAGACCTTGATATTTTGGTAAAACAGCCATTTTACTCAATTCAAAAAATGTTTTCTGGTTGATGAGTGCAACAACTCCAACAATTTCATCTTTATATTTAGCCATAAATATAAATCCGCCAGCATTTAAAATGTATTCTTCTGGATTGCTTAAAACCATTTCATCATAAGGTTCTACATAAAAGTATTTTTCTAGCCAAGCAACATTTAAGTCGTAAAAGTCTTTTTTGTATTTTTTATCAAAAGGAATAATTTCTACTTCTTTAAGATTAAAATGCGTGTTTTCCATAACTTAAAAATGCCTTATTTTTAAATTTGTCGATAAAAACAAATAACGAACACAGAATAAAATCAACAAAGGGATTATAGATGTTGGGAATAATTGAATTTCTAAAACCCATAAAATTGGAATTAGAATCAATAATATCAACAAAAATTTAAAGTAAAAATGCAACCATTTTTTAGGTTGATTTTTTAGAGCTAAAAACGCAACTATTAAATTAGGAGCAAAAGCCCATAAAAAATTAAAGTTGTTTGGAGAAGTGGAGTGGTTGGTAAAAAACCAAAGAAAAACGACTAAAAGACCAAGAATTCCAGTCATCAATAATAACGTGAAATCTAACCATTTTGTTCTCTTTTTATTTTTGAAATCTTTGTACGTTATAAAAAGTCCAAATAAAGAAATAACACTAAAAACAAAAAAAGGATTAAATATTGAGATTTCCTGTTCTAATTCTTTAAAATCTAATAAAACGTCTTCTCTTAAAATTAAACTTGTAGGTTGATTTTTGAGAGTAACTATACTGTTTTGAAAAACAGTGTGCACATAATCAGGTAAATACATGTAGTTTTTAAAATCTCTTTTTGTATCTAATTTGCTGCCTAAAGCCAAATTAATTCCAAAACTTCCCCAAGTATTCCAAGGAATTTCTTTATTCATTAATTGTCTAAAAGATTTATTTTCTTCAACATTACCAGCTTTAAAATCAACTTTATTCTTTAAAATTTCTGTAGTAATATCTCTTAATTTGGTGGCACAATTATTAAAATAAGGATCATAAAAATAAGTGGCATTTTCAGGCAACGCATTGTTTTCTAAATAGATAAAAAAGGCTTGTTTTTGCTGTTGATCTAAGTTTAATACTTGTTGTTTTACCCAACGTTTGTCTCTTTTGTTGCTCGCTAAAAAATATTTAAAATCATACCTAGCTAATTTGTAGAGTAATTTACCTTTTGTAAAATTTGAGTAAAAATTAGGCTGATCAAAATCGAACATTCCATAATTATAAATCAAATCTAATCGTAAAACTGGATCTTTAATTCTAATCGCTGAATGTCCAAAAGTTTCGTATAATTCTGTTCCTGGACCAGCAGTTACAATACTAACTTCAGAATATACAGAAAGTTGCAGTTGTGCATGAACGGGTTTTATCAACCCTAAAATAAAGAGAAAAAGTAAGTGTTTTATTTGCATGTTGGTTAAGGTCTAAAGAAACTATAATCGAATGTAATTGAAAAAATATTTGAGAATAAAGCATTGCCAACACTACCAATATTGGTTAATGCATAATCTATTTGAATGCCTCTATAATTAAAACCAACTCCAAAATTGGGTTGTGCAGAAAGGGATTTGCCATCATCAAATTCTGTGATGTATTGAAAATTACCAACTCCTAAACGCAAATAAACCAATTTGTCATAATCTAATTCGAAACCAACTGCAGGATCTATACTTGCAAATTCAGATGAGAAAATATCATTTGATTGTTCAAAACGAATGTTCAAATTTACTTCTGTTTGTAAGTTAAAATAACGTCCAACTCTAAAATCTTTGGCAACTCCTAATTGTAATTTTGGCTTTGTAATTTCTGTAGTTTCTGGCAATTCTTGATTCTGTCCAGGAATGGCATCTCTAATTTTCTCAAATTCCTCTTCGTTTATGGCCCAACTATTAAAAGTTGTAGTAATATCTCTTGCCATCAATCCAAATTTCCAATTATTTCTTTCAAACTGAATACCTGCATCAAAACCAAAACCCCAAGAAGAAGCAAATTGCCCAATAATTCTTCTAACGATTTTTGCATTTACCCCAAATTTAACATCTTTAAAAATTAAATTTCGAGCATAAGCAACATTAAAAGCATAATCTGCAGCAGAAAAAAGACTTATTCTATTAAAATCGATATTTCCATCACTGTCAATTAATTCAGTAGTATTTAAAATATCATCTACTCCAAAACGAATTACAGAAATTCCTAAAGCACTTTCGGAATCTATTGGCATTGCAAATGCAGCGTGATTATAATTGGCAATCCCTGCAAAATAAGAAGCATACATTAAAGAACCTTGATAATCTTCAATTCCAACTAAACCTGCTGGGTTCCAGTAAATTGAGTTTACATTATTGGTGGTTGCAACTACAGCTTTACTTCTTCCTAAAGCAGCAGCATCAACCCCAATATTTAAAAATTCGTTAGAATAATTCCTAAACGCTTGTGCATTTAAAAAGAGTGGAAAAATGAATAAAAAAAGTAAAATTTTATATTTCAATAGTCGCTAAATTTATCAATACAAATATCTTAAAACCTACTAAAATAACTGTCGTTTTCTTTGGATATTGTTTACAAAGTATCAATCTGAATATTTTCTTTAATAAAACGTGCAATTCTGTGTTCTAACCATCTATTTTCACTTGGTTTAAAAGAGGTCATAAAACCAACATGACCTCCAAATTTTGTTTCTTCGAAAAAGAAAAACTCGGAGTTTTCTGCCTCTTCATAAGGAAAACATTCTCTTGATAAAAATGTATCATCTTTGGCATTAATTAATAAAGTAGGTTTTTTAATTTTCGATAAATAAGGCTTAGAACTCGCTTTTTCCCAATAATCTTCTGGACTTTCAAAACCAAAAACAGGTACACTATACAAATATTCTAAATGTTTAAATTTTGTGGCTTTAAACAATTTATCTTTATCTAAATTATATTCTGGAAATTTATGTGCTTTTTCTAAAATCTTGTTTTTCATCGTTTTAAAAAACATTTCCATATATAATTTGTTTTTTAGTTTATCCATTTCTACTTCTGCACTTGCAATATCAATAGGTACAGAAGTTGCAATACCTCCTTTAATAATTGGCGAAATATTTTCTCCTTTTTCTCCTAAATATTTCAAGGTTAAATTGCCACCTAAACTAAAACCAACAATTATAATATTTTTGTAAGAATAATTTTTAATAAGATGTTGTACTACAAAATCTACATCCTCCGTTTTTCCACTATGATAGGTTGCCAAAAGCAAATTATCTTGTCCAGAACAACCTCTTAAATTAAAACAAACAGTATCTAATCCCTTTTTATTTAAGTGATTCGTGTTGGATGCTATGTATTTGGAATCTGAACTACCTTCCAAGCCATGAGTCAGTAAAACCAAGGTTTCTGAACCCACAAAAGAAAAATCTAAATCGAAAAAATCATGATCCCAAGTTGTAATTCTTTCTCTTTTATAGGAAGCTTTGTCCTTCATAAAAAGAGGTCTGTACATGGTGTTAAAATGACCATTTCTAAAAGGCATTGTTGGTAGAAAATCCGAAGTAAAAACAGGCATGGCATTTATTATTTATGCAAATATGACGAAATTTTAACAATAAATAAAAACTAGCTAATTTTGATTTCTTATTTTAGCTTAAAAATTGATACAACATGAAAATAAAAAAACATATTCCTAATTTATTAACGCTTGGAAACCTTTTCTGTGGAACAATTGCAGCCATTTTTGCAGTGGAAAGTAATTTTACAGGAGCAGCTTTGTTTGTTGTAATAGGAATTTTATTTGACTTTTTAGATGGATTTGTTGCACGTTTATTAAAGGTTTCTGGAGATTTAGGAACACAGCTAGATTCTTTAGCAGATATGGTTACAAGTGGTGTTGCACCAGGAATTGTAATGTTTAAATTATTAGAATATAATTCCTTTGATTCTTCTAGTTCTTTTGAAGATTCTATTTTAGGGTTTTCATTAATAGGGCTAATTTTAACCTTAGGAGCTTGTTATAGACTCGCAAAATTTAATTTAGATACCAGACAAACAGATTCTTTTATAGGTTTGCCAACGCCAGCAATGTGCTTGTTCGTTGTTTCTTTGCCTTTAATTCAAGAGTATTCTGAGATAGAATTTGTTCAGAATTTAATTAGCAATAGCTATTTTTTAATTGGGGTAACTTTAGTTTTAACGTATTTAATGAATGCAGAATTGCCTTTGTTCTCATTAAAATTTAAAGACGCTTCTTTCAAAAAAAATTGGATTATTTATTTATTTTTAGTAATATCTTTAGCGTTAATATTGTTAATAAACTATTTATCCATTCCAATTATCATTACCTTGTACGTAGTTTTATCAATATTTAAAAATTTAACCCCCAAAATTTGAAAAAGAATGAAATCTGCAAATATTCCAGAAAATGAAGACGAAAGATTAAAAATTTTAGATTCCTATAAAATTTTAGATACTTTGCCAGAAAAAGATTACGATGCTATTGCCAAAATAGCTTCTGGTATTTGTAATACTCCAATTGCCTTAATCACTTTAGTTGATAAAGAAAGACAATGGTTTAAATCTACTCATGGTGTAAGTGCTACAGAAACACCTAGAAAAGTTGCTTTTTGTGCTCATAGTATACTAAATCCTGACGAATTATTTATTGTAAATGACGCTACAAAAGACGAACGTTTTTTTGATAATCCTTTAACTACAGAAAAACCGAATGTTGTTTTTTATGCTGGTGCACCTTTAAATACTTCAGAAGGCCATGCTTTAGGAACGCTTTGTGTAATTGATACCAAGCCTAATAAACTTAATGATACCCAAAAAGAATCTTTAAAATTATTAGCAAATCAGGTAGTTGGTTTATTGGAATTAAGAAAAAAGAACGAAGAACTTAAAGCTGTAAATAATAAAGTAACACTTTTAAATGATCAACTAAATAGTTTTGCGTTTAGATTAACACACGATTTAAAATCGCCTATAAATGGCGTTAATTTTCTTTTAGATGTTTTAAAAGAAGACCATGGTTCATTATTTAAAAATACAGAAGCAGATAACTATATTCATTTAATATCCAGTAGAATGGTTTATATGAGTACTTTAATTGATGAAATATTAGAGTATTCGAAAGTAAATACAGAAAATATAATTTATGAAGATTTTAATTTAGAAATTATTCTAAAAAGTATTTTAAGTAATATCGATTTTGATCATAAAATATCTCTAAATTCTAAAGATTTAAATATTCAAATTAACAGTTCTAAAATAGGATTTGTACAAATTTTTCAGAATTTGATTTCAAATTCTAGAAAATTTTCTAATAAAGGAAAAGTTTCTATTGAGGTTGATTTTAAAAAAGACAAAGAATTTTATCACTTTGTTTATAGAGATAATGGTCCTGGAATTGAGGAACATTATTGGGATAAAGTTTTTAATATGTTCGAAACTTTAGAAAACTCAAATAATGAGAATACTGGTATTGGCTTAGCCACTGTAAAATCTATTATAGAAAGGTTAGGAGGTAAGATCTCTTTGAAAAATAGAGAAGATGGAAAAGAAGGTGTTTGTTTTCACTTTTATATTTCTAAAAAAGATATTTTAGAAGCATAATTTTAAGATGTTTAAATCTGTTAGAACTTTTATTGGCGCTAAAAACTTTCAAGAATCTAGCAATTTCTATAAAGATTTAGGTTTTTCTGAACTTATTGTCTCAGATAATATGTCTTTTTTTAAGGTTGATGAAAAATTGGGTTTTTATCTACAAAGAGCTTTCGTTAAAGATTGGGTTAATAATTCAATGCTTTTTTTAGAAGTAGATGATATTGAAGCTTATTTAAAAGAAATAGAAAGTAAAAATCTTACAGAAAAATATAAAAAAGTAAAACTGTCTAAAATTGTAGACAATGATTGGGGAAAAGAATTCTTTTTACACGATCCTTCAGGAATACTTTGGCATATTGGTTGTTTTTACTAAAAAAACTTTCTTTTTTTCAATTCGAAATCTTTCCCTAAATACACTTTACGTACCATTTCGTCTGCAGCTAATTCCTCTGGAGTTCCTTCTTTTAAGATACTTCCATTGTACATTAAATAGGTTTTATCTGTAATGGCCAAAGTTGCTTGTACATCATGATCTGTAATTAAAATACCAATGTTTTTGTTTTTTAATTGTGCAACAATACTTTGTATATCTTCCACTGCAATTGGATCTACACCAGCAAAAGGCTCATCTAATAAAATAAAATTTGGGTCAGAAGCTAAACAACGTGCAATTTCTGTTCTCCGTCTTTCTCCTCCAGATAATAAATCTCCTCTGTTTTTACGAACATGACCAATATTAAACTCTTCAATTAAAGATTCTAATTTTATTTTTTGCTCTTTTTTAGATAAACCAGTAAATTGTAACACAGACATAATATTATCTTCCACAGATAATTTTCTAAAAACAGACGCTTCTTGTGCTAAATAACCAATTCCTTTTTGCGCACGTTTATACATGGCATCATTGGTAATTTCTGTATCATTTAAAAAAATTTTACCTTTATTAGGTTTTACCATTCCAACAATCATGTAAAAAGAAGTTGTTTTTCCAGCACCATTTGGCCCTAAAAGTCCAATAATTTCTCCTTGCTGAACTTCTAAAGAAATACCTTGAACTACTTTTCTTGAACCGTAAATTTTCTCGATATTTTCTGCTCTTAAAATCATGTTTTTGTGGATGTGTAATTGTTTAAATGTTGAATTGTGTAAATGTAAAAAGAACTCAACAATTAAATCTTAATAGATTCTTAAACATTAACATTTTTACTAAAAACTGCAACTGAAAACTGATTACTCATTTTCAAGGAGTTCCCAAAACTCTACAGCTCTTCTTAAATGTGGAATTACAATAGTACCACCAACCAAAGTTGCTATAGACATTGTTTCCATCATTTCTTCTTTAGTAACGCCATTTTTAAAGGCTGTTTCTAAATGATACGCAATACAATCATCACATCTTAAAACTGCAGAAGCTACTAATCCTAAAAGCTCTTTTGTTTTTGTTGGAAGATGACCTGCCTGAAATGCATTGGTATCTAAATTATAAATTCTTTTAATAACTTTATTATCCGAAGCTAAAATTTTCTGATTCATTTTAGCACGATACTCATTAAATTCTTTAACGTTTGTTGGCATTCTTTTCTTGATTTTTGATAACTCTTTGAGATACTTTTATGCTTATTTCATACAAAATAAGAATAGGAATTGCTACCACAATTTGACTTGCAACATCTGGAGGCGTAATAATTGCTGCTAAAATTAATACTACAACCAAAGAATGTTTTCTGTACTTTCTTAAAAATTGAGGCGTTATTAAACCTATTTTAGTTAAAAAATAAATTAAAACAGGCAATTCAAATAAAACTGAAACCCCTAATAACATGTTGGTTACAAGGCTTATGTGAGATTCTAGTGTAAAGCTATTTTCAATAGCATCTGTAATTTGGTAATTGTATAAAAAGTTAATAGAAATTGGTGCAATTACATAAAAACTAAATGATACACCAATAAAGAATAATAGTGATGCTATAAAAATAAAACCTCTAGATTTTGATACTTCTTTATCGGTTAAACCTGGAGAAACAAAACGCCAAAGTTCCCAAAGTAAATAAGGGAAAGCAACCACAATTCCTAAAATAAATGAAGACCAAATAGAGTTCATTAATTGTGAGGTAACTTTTATACTTTGTAATTTTTTCTCATTAAAATTAACGACACAAAAATCACTATCCATACCAAATAAGTTGAAAAATTCACAAAATATTTGATACGTAATGAAATCTGGTTTTAAGTGTGCTAATAAAAAATGATTATACACTTCTTCTGCAAAAATAAAAAATACAACAGCAAAAATAAAAACTGCTGATGCACTCCTTACTAAATGCCATCTTAATTCTTCTAAATGTCCTAAAAAAGACATTTCTTTTTGTTGTGTTGCCATTAAAAAATACCTTCTTTTATTAAATCATGTAAATGTACAACTCCTGCATAATTATTGGCATCATCTACAGCTAAAATTTGAGTAATGCTATTATTTTCCATTGTATCTAAGGCTTCAACAGCCATTGCATCTTTATGAATTGTTTTTGGGTTTTTACCCATAATATCTTTGGCTACAAAATCGTCTATTTTTGTAGTTTTACTTAACATTCTTCTAATATCACCATCAGTAATAATACCAATTACTTTTTTGTCTTTTACAACAGCAGTAACTCCTAAACGTTTTTCAGAAATTTCTACAATTACTCTTGCAATTGTATCATTTTCAAAAACTTGAGGAAGTTCGTTTTTTTCTATCAAATCAGATACTCTTAAATATAAACGCTTTCCTAAAGCGCCTCCTGGATGATATTTTGCAAAATCTTTACTTGTAAATCCTTTTAATTCTAATAAACAAACAGCCAAAGCATCTCCCATAACTAATTGGGCAGTTGTACTTGTAGTAGGTGCTAAATTATTAGGGCAAGCTTCCTTTTCAACATAAGTATTTAAAGTGAAATCTGCATTTTTACCTAAAAAAGAATCTACATTTCCTGTAATTGCAATAATTTTATTTCCGTAGTTTTTTATCAACGGAACTAACACTTTTATTTCTGGAGTATTGCCACTTTTAGAGATACAAATTACAACATCATCTTGTAAAACATTTCCTAAATCTCCATGAATGGCATCTGCAGCATGCATAAAAACAGCTGGAGTCCCTGTAGAATTAAAAGTTGCCACAATTTTAGTAGCAATATTGGCACTTTTACCAATTCCTGTAACAATAACTCTACCTTTAAAATTATAAATATATTTTACAGCATTTTCAAAATCTATATTAATAAAATTTGCTAAATTAGCAATAGCATTACTTTCTGCTAAAATTGTATTTTTTGCGTTTGTAATAATTGAAGATTGATTTTTCAAGTCTTTAGTATTTTATCAGAATAAAAAAAAGTTATATCTTTAGATATGTTTATAAGACAAATTTACTACAAAAATAAGTTTGCACAAATAATATAATTAAAGGTTATCTTTTAATTTTCAACAAAATTTATATTGAATGGATTTACATAGTCCTCTTAAAAAGTTTTTTGGTTTCAATAAATTCAAAGGACTGCAAGAAGAAGTCATAAAAAGTATTGTTAATAATAACAATACTTTTGTTATAATGCCTACAGGTGGAGGCAAATCTTTATGTTATCAATTACCAGCTTTAATGGCAGAAGGAACAGCAATTGTTGTTTCTCCATTAATTGCTTTGATGAAAAACCAAGTAGATGCCATTAGAGGTATTTCTGAACATCATGGAGTTGCGCATGTTTTAAACTCCTCTTTAAATAAAACAGATGTTGCTCAAGTAAAGGAAGATATTGCAAGTGGCATAACAAAATTGTTATATGTTGCTCCAGAATCTTTAATAAAAGAGGAATATGTTTCTTTTTTAAGAACTCAAAAAATTTCTTTTGTAGCGATTGATGAAGCACATTGTATTTCTGAATGGGGCCATGATTTTAGACCAGAATATAGGAATTTAAAACACATTATTAAAGCTATTGATAATGTACCTATTATATGTTTAACTGCAACTGCAACAGAAAAAGTACAGGAAGATATTCTAAAAACTTTAGGAATTACAGATGCAAATAGGTTTAAAGCTTCTTTTAATAGAGCAAACCTATTTTATGAAATAAGACCAAAAACAGAAGATGTACAGAAAGATATTATCCGTTTTGTAAAACAAAGAGATGGAAAATCTGGAATTATTTACTGTTTAAGTCGTAAAAAAGTAGAAGAAATTGCTCAAGTTTTACAAGTAAATGGTGTAAAAGCTGTTCCTTATCATGCTGGTTTAGACGCAAAAACGCGTGTAAAACACCAAGATATGTTTTTGATGGAAGATTGTGATGTTGTTGTTGCAACCATTGCTTTTGGTATGGGAATTGACAAACCAGATGTACGTTTTGTAATTCATCATGACATTCCTAAAAGTTTAGAAAGTTATTACCAAGAAACTGGTAGAGCAGGTAGAGATGATGGAGAAGGATATTGTTTAGCTTTTTATGCCTATAAAGACATTGAAAAGCTAGAGAAATTTATGGCAAGCAAACCAATTGCTGAACAAGAAATTGGCCATGCTTTATTGCAAGAAGTTGTGGGTTATGCAGAAACTTCTATGAACAGACGTAAGTATTTATTGCATTATTTTGGAGAAGATTTTGATGCAGTAAATGGACTTGGAGCTGATATGGATGATAATTCTAGAAATCCAAAGAAAAAACACGAAGCGAAAGACAATGTTGTCTTACTTTTAAAAGTAGTAAGAGATACACTTCAAAAGTATAAAGCTAAAGAAGTTGTAAATACACTTATAGGTAAAGAAAATGCATTATTAACATCTCACAAAACACATTTATTGCCTTATTTTGGCATTGGCAAAGACAAAAATGCTGGATATTGGATGGCGTTAATTCGTCAGGTTTTGGTTGTTAATTTTATTAGAAAAGAAATAGAACAATATGGAGTTATAAAACTTACTGAAGAAGGAGAAAATTATATTGAAAACCCTACTTCTTTTTTAATGACAGAAGATCATATATATAATGAAGAAAACGACCAGGCAATTGTTACCAATGCAAAATCTTCTGGTGGAGTTGCTGATGAAAAATTAGTTAGTTTATTAAAAAGCTTGCGAAAAAAGGTAGCAACCAAACAAGGAGTGCCTCCATTTGCCGTTTTTCAAGATCCGTCTTTAGATGATATGGCTTTAAAATACCCAATTACACTAACAGAATTAGCAACTGTTCATGGAGTAGGAGAAGGGAAAGCAAGAAAATTTGGTAAGGAATTTATAAAACTCATTACAAGTTATGTTGATGAAAATGATGTTTTAAGGCCAGACGATTTAATTGTAAAAAGTACTGGTTTAAATTCAGGTTTAAAATTATCTATTATTCAAAATACAGATAAGAAATTACCTTTAGATGATATTGCAAAATCGAAAGGTTTAGAAATGAATGAGTTGATCAAAGAAATGGAAGTGATCATTTTTTCTGGAACCAAACTAAATATCGATTATGCTTTAGATGATTTATTAGATGAAGACCAGCAAGAAGAAATCCATGAATATTTTATGGAAGCTGAAACAGATGATATTGAAGAAGCTTTAAGTGAATTTGATGGTGATTATGATGAAGATGAATTGCGTTTAATGCGAATTAAATTCTTTAATGAAATTGGTAATTAAAACTGATACTTCATATCAATAGCATATTTAATCAATTCATTTCCAGAAGATAAATCTAGTTTACGAATCATGTTTTTACGATGCGTATCTACAGTTGTTTTTGCGATGAATAATGTTTCAGAAATTTCTTTAGATGTTTTTCCGTTTGCAATTAAACTTAAAATTTCTTTTTCTCTGTTTGATAAAATAATCTTATTAGATTTACCAATAGTTACATTATCATCTATGTAGTTATTCATGAAATTGAAAGCCACATTTGGATCAAAGAATGTTTCTCCATTTGCAACTGCAACTATGGCTTTTGATAACATTTTTATACCTGAGTTTTTTAGAATATAACCAGTTGCACCAGCATCTAACATTTGCTTTATGGCATCTGGTTGATCGAACATGGTCATTGCTAAAACATGAATGTGAGGTAGTTTTTTTTTGATGATTTTTGTAGCTTGAATACCATCCATCATTGGCATTCTAATATCTGTAATAACTAATTTAGGCTGTTTTAAACTCACTAATTTTACTAGCTCATCACCATTATTAACACTTCCAATAATGTTGATTTCATCATTATATTCAAAAAAAGATTTTACACCATCAATTAACATTTGATGATCTTCTGCCATTATTACTGTGATCATAGTTTCATTTTCTATAAAAATAAGGATTTTTTGGGGATTTAAAATCCCTACAAATAAGTATTTATGAAATAGGAATATCTAAAATTATAGAACTTCCTTTACCAAGTGTTGCATCAATTTTAAAAGTGCCTTTTAGGTGTTTAACTCTTGTTTTTATAGAGCTAATTCCCATTCCGTCTTTTAAATTTACTTTATTAATATCAAAACCTTTTCCATCATCTTCAATAATAATGTTTAGATTTTTATCATATAAAGAAATATTGATTGTCGCATTTTTGGCATCAGCATGTTTAATAATATTTGTTATTAACTCTTGAATAATCCTAAAAACGGTGATTTCTAAACTATTTTCTAATCGCTCATTTAGTCCAAAATGAACTACTTCAATTTTAATTTTATCTGCTAAAGATATTTTTTCAGCCATTATTTGTAAAGCCATCAATAAAGCTTGATTAGCAATAACTCCAGCATTTTTAGCATGTGCAATACTTCTTACTTTTAAATAAGCTTGATCTATTAAACTTTCAGTTTTATCAAATAATTCTTCTTGATTAATTTTCTTTTTTTCTCTGTTAATTTTTAAGTTTTCGAAATGTAATTTTAAAGTAGCTAAAACAGATCCTAAATTGTCGTGTAAATCTTCAGCAATTCTTTGGCGCTCTTTTTCTTGACCACCTATCATTGCATTTATAATACTTAATTCCTGCTCTTTAAGAAAAGTAATATTTTTTTGGGTTGCGATTTCTTTGTCTTTTTCTGCAAGTTTAATTTTCTTTTTAGAGTTTTTGAGTGTTAGTGTTGCAATAATTCCACCTAATAAAATAAATAGGAGAGAACCTATTAGTAAATTTTCTTTTTGTTTGTTTTTTTGTTGTTCAATTAAGATTTGTTTTTCTTTTTTTTCATTTTTTGTTTTAAGTTCTTGTTTTTCAATATCGTTTTTATATTTTTTATCTAAATTAGAAATTGCAATATTTTGTGCTGTATTGTTTAAACTATCTTTTGTTGCATTAAATTTTTTGTAATATTCAAAGGCTTTTTTATAATTTCCAGATTCTTGATAAATATGAGCAAAATTTTCGTAAATAACTTTATTATATTTTAATTGATGAGCATTTAATTGTATTGCTTCTGCTTTTTTTAACTGAATAAGTGCTCCTTTATAATTATGCTGTTTTTGAAAAAATAAGGCATAATTAATGTAAAAACCAACCATAACTATTTTATCTGTTGTGTCTAAAATATGTATTGTTTTTTTGAAAAAGTAATTGGCAGAATCGGGTTTTTTTAAAGTATATAATGCAGCTAAATTTAAATAAATTGAAGCTTTATATTTTTTTAATGCTGCTCTGTTTGTTAATAATAAAGATTTCTTATAAAATTTTCTCGATTTACTAATGGAATCTTGATTCCAAAAATAGGCAGCATAGGCATTATTTACTTTTAATAACATTAATGAATCACTTTTTTTTTCTGCATATTTAGAATAGTCATCTAAATATGGTTTTGCATCTTCATTTAAATTGTTTTGCGATTTAATTAAGTAATATAGATTGATATTGCATTTAGCAATACTATCCTCATTATTAACTGTTAGATAAAGTTTTTTTGATTGAATATAGCTTTCATAAGCTTTGTAATGTTTGTTTTCAGAATCAAATTGTTGTGCTTTTTTAAAATAGAAATAAGCAGAATCTAATTTTGAACTTTGAGCATATGAAAAACTACAAAACATAAAAAATATGATTTGTAGTTTTAAATAATTAAAATGTATAAAAACTTTCAATTAAGGATTCCTAACAATTACACCACCACCACCAGCTTCATCTGGCATTAGAATACCTTCAATCATTTTATCCGAAATTTTAAATTTACCACAACCCCAATCATGAGAATCTTTATGAAACATCTTTAATAAAGAATATTTTGTTCTAAAAATATTAGTGTTAAAATCTTTAGGTATATCGTTTACTATATATACATTAACAGAATCATCTTTATCTAAATTAAAAGGTTTATCTTCTTCAGAATCAAATTTTATAGTTGAAAATGGTATTTTAATAGGTAAACTTATCAAGTCTTCTTTACCACAAATAAGTTCTGTAGTTCCATTAGAAATATGAACTATAATTCCTTTTGCACCATCTTTTTTATCTAAATAATAACATCCCACATGTTTATAAGGATTTTTTTTATCATCAGGTACTAAAAAATCGAGATAAATAGTGTAATCTGTTAAATCAAATCTATTTGACTCACTAGCTTTAATAATTAAAGGTTCTGGCATGTATTTAGTTTTATGGTTAATATTACTTCAAATATCATCAATATTCAAAATATTCACATACCTATAAATAGGTATATTTTCATCACTAAATATAAGAAAAAAAAATTATAGTGTAAAAACAGTTAACAAAACACCTAATAAAATGGCAATAAATTTTTGCAAGTTAAATTTATGGTTTTCAGTACTTTCAAAAAGAATAATAGTAGAAATGTGTAAGAAAACCCCAATAATTAAAGCCGTAATTTCTGTGGCATACGTTGTAAAAAACGGAATTTTATCTCCCAATAAAACCCCTAAAGGACTCATTAATCCAAAGAAAAAAAGAAAACTAAAAACAATCTTTTTTGAGTATTTTGTTTCAAGTAAAAATGAAGTTAACACAATTGCAATCGGAATTTTATGCACCACAATTGCCAATAATAAATTTTCATCGGCATTATGAATGGGTAAGCCTTCAGAAAACGCATGCAAACATAAACTTACAAATAACAGTGTTGGAAACTTTTTCCCATCTGAATGCATATGAATATGACCATGTTCTGCACCTTTAGAAAATGATTCTAAAACCGATTGTAAAATAATACCCACTAAAATATAAATACCAACAATGGTGCTGTTGCTTGTTACTGTATAAACGTCTGGCAATAAATGTAATATAGTAACCGATAATAAATAAGCGCCACTAAATGCTAATAATAAACGGACAATTTGTTTGCTTGGTTTTATAAATAAAACTAGCAGAGAACCTAATAAAACAGCAGTAATTAATAAGATATAATTCACTTGGCAACTAAAATTAATCTGTTAGAAATTTTTTCATCAAAATTACTCAACTTATAATCTCCAAAAGTATTTGTAATTGTAAAACCAACTTTTTCGAAATAGGATTTCATTTTGGCTTCATCTAAATATTTTACTCTTTCTGTGTAAGAATGTTGTTTCTCATCAGCAAAAAAAGAAATGTTTTTTATAATAAAACCATCTTTAATTTTTCTTGTAATGTGAAACGTAATATCATCAACAACTTTTGTTTCTTTAGCAACTAAATTCTCTTTTACCAAAAAAGCGTTTAAAAAATCGAACACAAAAAAACCATCTTTTTGCAAACCATTTTTTATGTTTTGTAAAATTAAAAGATCTTCTTTATCATCTTCAAAATAACCGAAACTTGTAAACAAGTTAAAAATGGCATCGTATTTATGGTTAATAGGTTCACGCATATCATGAACCGTAAATTTTAAAGTAGCATTCTCGAACTTTTTGGCGATTTTTATACTGTTTTCAGCCAAATCTCCACCAGTAACTTTGTACCCTAAAGAATTTAAAAAAACAGAATGACGCCCTTTTCCACAAGGTAAATCTAAAATATGAGTCGTTTTTGGCAATGCTAAAAACTCAGTTATGTTTTTCATAAACAACTGTGCATCAGCATTATTTCTGTCTTTGTAAAGAATATGATAATACTTTGTATTAAACCATTCTGTAAACCAATCTTTTTCTTTCATCATTTCTTTCAGTCTGTAAAAGTAGTTAAATCTTACGTTCTGTAAAATCATTTTTTATAAATATAAAGTTTCAGTTCTCAGTGTTTAATTTTTAGTTTTCAATAGCAGTTCTCAGTAACAGTTTTTAATGGCAGTATTCAGTAGCAGTGTACAGTGATATACTGCAAACTGCAACTGCTACTGCCCACTTTTTATATTGCAAACTGCAACTGGAGCTGCCTACTATTTTTTCTACAACTCCAACTGCTAACAAATTTTAACTTCTTCAAACTTCGTACATCATTCTTCCAACTTATAATAGTAACTTTGCAACATGGATAAAGATTTTAAAATGACAGCAACAACACTTTTTGGTTTAGAAGGTGTTTTGGCAGAAGAACTGAAAAATTTAGGAGCTCAAGATATTAAAGAAGCTGTAAGAAGCGTTTCTTTTAGAGGCGATAAAGGTTTTATGTATAAAGCAAATATTGCTTTAAGAACGGCTGTTCGAATTTTAAAACCCATAAAAGTTTGTAAAATTTACGACGAAGAAGATTTATACGAATCTATTCAGAAAATTAAATGGGAAAACTTTTTAGATGCAGAAGGTACTTTTGCAATTGGAGCTGTTGTAAATTCGAAAAATTTTACTTCAAATTCGCATTATATTTCTCTAAAATCTAAAGATGCTATTGCAGATTATTTTAGGCATAAATATCATAAAAGACCCAATGTAGATTTAAAATATCCAGATGTAAAAATCCACATTCATATTCAAAAAGATTGGTTAACGGTTTCTTTAGATTCTTCTGGAGATTCTTTACACAAACGTGGTTACAGAACAGCTACAAACATTGCACCAATTAACGAAGTTTTGGCTGCAGGAATGGTTTTATTGTCAGGCTATACAGGAGAAGAAAACTTTATAGATCCTATGTGTGGTTCAGGTACAATTTTAATTGAAGCTGCTATGATTGCCAATAATATTCCAGCAAATATCAACAGAAAGTTGTTTGCTTTTGAGCAGTGGAAAGATTATGATGAAGAATTATATTTTACCATTCAAGAATCTTTATTAAAGAAAATTCGTTCTTCTCATTTTAAAATTATGGGATTTGATAAAGCACCTTCAGCAGTTCAAAAAGCAAAAGCGAATGTAGAAAATGCCAATTTAGATGAATTTATTGGCGTACATCATGTCAACTTTTTCAACTCTACAAAAGAGGTTTTTGGGAATACCACCATTTTGTTCAATCCACCTTATGGAGAACGTTTAAATATTGATGTGGAGGAATTTTACAAGAAAATTGGTGATACTTTAAAACACAATTATCCTGGTTCTACAGCTTGGTTAATTACTTCAGATACAGATGCTTTAAAGTCTGTTGGCTTGAGAACGTCTAAAAGAATTGCACTTAAAAACGGAGATTTAGATTGTAAGTTTGTACGATACGATTTGTATGAAGGTTCTAGAAAAATTAAAGAACGTAAACCAAAATCTGACGAAGAAGAATAGATTTTTTTTGGAGCTATTTCCTGCTTTCAGCACTCGCTTTTTTTGCTTGAAAAAAGCAAAAAAGAGCTTAAACAAATGCTTCAATCAGGGCTAGACTTGTATGTTGTCTTTTAGTATACCTAAATTTCTAGTGTTTTTAGATTCAGTCATTATATAATCTAATCATTACGAATTTATTTTTTTCAAAATGATTTTTTTCAAAAGCTATTTGTTCATTATCTGTAATATTTCCTGCTGACTCTATGTCAATTTATATATTTTCAAAATGCAAATCTTTATTCAAGAAATAATATAATTCAACTTTAGCATTTGTTGGTCCAAATAGAAGCACATATTTATATTTTAAAATTTGAACTCCAATTTTGTCATAAATTTTTTTATTCATTTACTGTCTTTTGTTATGAATAAGAGTTTCGCTTCGAAATAAAGCTTCTTCCTTTGTTTTTGACGTAAATTTGGATACAATAGGGTTACGATTTTTGAATTTAAGTTAATCAATTTCGCGATTGAATGATTCATCCAAATACCTATACTTTTATTATTTATTTTCATTATGTTAAGTTTTAGTGTTTTTAAATTTTCCAAGATTAATTTTAATAAAAGGTTTTTAATGTTCTTTTGAATAGGTCTTTAATATCATATTTAGGGAATCTAAATATTCTTTTAGTTTATTTGGACTTATTTCTTTTTCCGTTTTGAGATTTAAACTTCTTGGTATTTCACTAATATATTTAACTAGTTCTGGATGTTCCTCCTGAATTTTTAAGGTTATCACTCGAATACTTTCATTAAGATCTTTTTGAGATTCCATTTTCTACGATTTTTTAAAATTAAAAGCAATTTATATTATAAATATCTACTATACAGATTTAGCCGTCTGTAGAATGTAAATTCAAATCTTTTCTTTGTGTTTTACTTGCAAGATTAAAATTAGCAATGGCTACAATTGTGCTTTGTGCTGCTTTTTCATGATGTCCTTTTTGATGATACATAGCTGCCTCTAAATGACTTTTTGCTGCAATCTGTAAATACACAGCTGTTTTTCTATGATTTTTAATTTCTTTTATATTTTTATCAATGGGATTACTTAATATTTCTTTATTATTAGTTTTTTTCATCTTTTATTAGTTAAGTAAAATGTTTGTTTAGTTTATTTATATTTCCATTAATTTTTGATTAATAAGTTTACCTTTTGTACTTTTAAATTTCTTTCTACTTTTAATTATCCCCATACTTCTTATATTAATTGTTTGTATACAGAATACAGCTTTAATTTTTAAACATTGCCAATACTATCTTAAAGTCAATAACTTAAGCTAAAGACTTATTTATAGTACACTTTCAAAATTGAACTCAGCTAATGTTTTTTATTTAAAAAAAATTGTTATAGTCTCTAATTTCTCTGTTATTCTAAAAATATGGCTGTTTAGAGTTTTGTAGATTTTAGCAGAAACGTTGCTCTACATTACAGCTAACGTATCTGTATTAGGTTAGTGTGGGAGTAGATAATCGAAGGGTTATAAGCCTAGCACTAAACTTATAGTTATTTTATGTTTTTATCTTTGTCGACCTAAAAATACTGAAATATGTATAAGTGACATAGTAAAAACCAGCAATAAAATTTATACTGTGTTATATGCTTTTTTCTTTTCTTTTTCTATCGATATTATCCAAGATTAAATGTTCAATTTTGAAAGGATCATCACAATTATCTCCACTTGCTTGATAATTACACCTTGGACATTCAAAACTCAAGCCATAAATATTATTTGAATTGTCAATCATTGGTGTGTCGCAGTTCGGACAATGTGCTTTAAAATCGGAAATAACCCAAGCATTTTTGGAATCTTTCCATTTCCAAATCCAAGTCCATTTCCACCTTTTTACTTTATCTTTTCGATATGAATAAAAATCAGGTTTAAAACTTTCCTTTTTCTTGAATTTATCAATTACATAAAGAATTAAAATGAAAATTATAATAGCTCCAATAATCCACCAAACTTTAAGGTTGAAGTTTAATATTGTCAAAATGAAGTCCCATATCCAAATTAGAATATTCCAAACAGTTGATAGAATTGGTTTGTCTTTAGAATAGTCATAACCCATTGTTAAAAGCAAACTAAAAATTGCGGTTCCGATACTTATTCCCCAAGAAGATTTAATCCAATTTTTCATAAGTTATGAGTCATTTTTTTTGATTTGTAATTTTTCTTATTAAACATAGTTTCAGTAATCGATGCGAAATTGCATATAACTCGTTATATAACAACTTTTATTACGTATATCCCGTAAATAAAACAGGATAAACAAATTTTTAATTACTGTTTATCTGGTTTTAATTGGAGATACTAAAAGCTAAATTTACAAAAAAATAATAATAAATTATTTTACTACAATTTCTCAAGATTACAAATTTAATCTCTAGCTTTTAATTTTTTATTTTATAATCAATTTCCTCCTAACCAAACATCATATTCTTTAGTAGAGTAGTAGGTTGTGGTTTTTCCAGAGGTATCAGAATGATTTGAAATTCTGGTTTTTGGATGTTTCATCTTTTTTTCAATCCAATTTTTATTGTCTAAATAATCATTTTCAGAATAAAAATCATCTGGTTCTTGAATGTCGTCTTTAGTAATATGATGTTCTTGAATTCGATAATCCCAAATTAATTTTCTGTCATTGTCAGGAAAAGGTTTCTCGCTTTCTGGTTTAAAAAAGGTAATATCATAAAATGTGGTAAAATCGCTAATGGCACAAACAACTTGACATTTGGAAACGTCTTTTGGGAAATACCAAACTTTAAGATAATAAGGTTCTCCTAATTCCTCTAATTGAGTTTTCCAATGATTATAAATTTCAAAGATTCCATCTGCAATTTTTTTTCTAGTTTTCCCTTTTGGAGGCGAAAATTCACTATTTAAAAGACTAATGTTGCCAAAAGGTGCAATCCAAACTTTTACATAATCTCTTTGTCTATTTTTCAGATAATCAACATCTAGCACTTTATTTTGAGCAACCCAATTATCTATATATTTCCAAATTCTTTTATGACCTCTAATTTTTTTGTAGCGTATCAAAATTTTATTTTTTTAGTCCTTAAATATCAATATTTGTAATATACTTTTCTTTCTAAGTATCGACTTTTTTCATTTTCAAAAATCACTCGAAATTTAGCATGTTAATTTACCTTTTTTTACATAAAAATAGTCTCATATCATTTAAAAAGTTTATCAATAGAAATTAAAAGACGAATTACGTATTGAAAAAACGTTTTAGATTTCATACCAACAAAAAATTCCCATAATTTTATTTAAAAATTTATGGGAATTCTATTCGTTAAAAATTAATAATTCTTACAATGTAAGAACCTTTATATTTATACAATAAGTTCTTTAATAATCTTTACATATTCTTTAGGCCTCTCTAAACTAACAAAATAACCGCAATTAGGAATTACATATGTTTCCTTAACTTGAAGTAGTTTTTTTGTGTCTTCTATGTTAGAATAATCACTATATTTATCAGTATCTCCTAAAATAAAATAGGTATTTGTTTTTAAATTCTTCAACACTTTTAGCCATCTTAAAGATGAATTCTGAATTTCTAAAGACCAATAACTTGCAAAATTAAAAGTTTTTAAACCATCATTATATTTTAATAATTCCCAAGATGTTTTTAGTTCAGCTTCACTAATTAATGAAGGATCATAACAGTGTTGTAAAAGATATTTTTTGAATAATCCATATGAGTTAGACAGTTTCATGAAAACTGTTGCAGTTAATTTTGAAAATTCTTCTTGTTTTTCAGAACTAACATTTACTTCTAAATAAAGACTTACGTTTGAAAGAAAAATATTTTTAATATGAATATCAAGCGAGTTTGTTTCTATCACATTTAAAAACTCACACATTACACTAGAACCAAAACCTTGTGTAATGATTGATATATGATTAACCTTTAAATCGACTAACAGATTTATTAAAATTTCTGCTTGATTTACCATAGAAAAATAAAAATTAGTTGGTTTTGACGATAAGCCAAAACCCACTAAATCTGGAATAATTACTCTATAATTTTCTTTTAAACCATTAATTACTTTATGGTAATCATAAGAACTAGAACCAAAACCATGTATTATTAATAGGGTGTCTTTATCAGATTCACCTGTATCTATGTACGAAATTTGTTGCCCTAAAATAGATTTTTTTTGATGTTGATTACTCCAATTTAAAAAATTCATTGCTATTAATAAGTTTTTTGAGCTGTTTTTAAGTGGTTATAAACATTTTTATCCATCTCTTTAAGAACCATCATAATCCATTGAATTGCATTTGTTTCTAAAGTAAAACATTTTGAATTTTCAACAATTTCAACATTTTCATGTGTATTCGAAGCCACATGTAATAAAATATTTTTTATGTTTTCAACATTATCTTTACGCCAAAATATTTTAACTGGAATTTTTGTTTCTTTAACAGCATGCAGCCATCTGTGGCAATACAAAAAGCTTTCTTCATTGTAAGAACAAAGTACTAAAATATCTTTTTGACCTTGTTTGCTATTAAACCTTGTCCAAATATCTTTAATTTTAGATTTGTCCTTATATTTATCATAATCATTAGAGCCTTCATAGAAAAGTTGCTCTTTATAATTCATAATAATTTCTTTATACTTTACTAGTTTATTATTTTTAATCAAAGCAGAAATAGTACTAATATCCAGGTACTTTTCATAGTTTGAACTATTACTAATAATAAGCTTCTTTATATCAAAAGGAATTAAATGAGAATTTTTTCTATATAAAATTTCTTTACCAATATTATTACCAAAACCGTCAGATAATATGGTAAATCTTTTAAGTTTTAAGGTTTTCCATAATTCTACACAAACATTAGCTTGGTCTATTAAAGAATAACAATACGTATCAGGTAAATCTGAAAATCCAAAACCAAAATGGTCGTGAATTATAACTCTATAATATTCACTTAATAAAGGAATTATTTTGTGATAATCATAAGATGTTGTTGGGAATCCGTTAATAATTACTAGAGTTTCTTTGTTTGAGAAATCATCTCCAGTATCTATGACAAATAAGTTATTATCTTTAACTTTAATAAATTTGCCATAACTTTTCCATTCTGTTGAAGTCATGTTTGGGGGAATTAAATTTAGTTATTCAAATTTAGCGTTTTTATTTTGATTTAGTATAGAAAATAAATATTTAACAGAAAAAAAAAAGTATTTCCTTTTAAATAATTGGGAATAAATTATTTTTTAATGAGCGATACATCTTTTAAAACATTAAATTTGATATTTAAAATATTTTTCAGTTTTTGTATTATATAGACGTCATATTACCCATTCCTATTCAGAAAACTTTTACGTATTCTGTTACAGATGAAGAAGCAAACTTTTTACAGGAAGGTATGCGTGTTGCAGTATCTTTTGGTAAAACTAAAATGTTTACAGGTTTGGTTTTTAAAATTCACGAAAACGCACCAACATTATATGAGGCCAAAGAAATTCATCAAATTTTAGATGATAAACCCCTTGTAAATAGTTTGCAATTAAAACATTGGCAGTGGCTTTCTACCTATTATATGTGTTCTTTGGGTGATGTTTTTAGAGCCTCTTTGCCATCTGCATTTTTGTTAGAAAGCGAAACAATTGTTTACAAAAATGAGGCTTTTAGTAATGAAGATATTTTAGAAGATGATGAGTTTTTGATATTTGAAGCTTTGCAACATCAATCTCAATTAACAATTCATCAAGTTGTAGATATTTTAGGGAAGAAAAAAGTAATGCCAATTGTAAATGAGTTGATAAAAAAATCAGCCATATATATTAAGGAACAAATTTACGAGCAATACAAACCAAAATTAGTAAAATATGTTCGTTTACACGCCTCTTATAATTCTGATGAATCTCTAAATGCACTTTTAGAAGAATTATCAAGAGCAAAAAAACAACGAGATGCAGTATTAACTTTTTTTCAGTTATCAACGACAAAAAAGCCTATAAAAGCTAAAGATTTAGAAACCAAAGCAAGCGTTTCTGCATCAATTTTAAAATCTTTGGTTGATAAAAATATTTTTGAGTTTTATGAAATTCAAACTGATAGAATTAATTTTAAAGGCGATACAAACGATTTAAAAGAACTAAACGAATTTCAAGAAACTGCCTTAAAAGAAATCAAAGAAACTTTTACAAAAAATGATGTAACCCTTTTGCATGGAATTACAAGTTCTGGGAAAACAGAAGTGTACACAAAATTAATTCAAGAAGTTTTAGATGCAGGAAAACAAGTGTTGTTTTTATTACCAGAAATTGCATTAACAACACAAATTATAACACGTTTACAAGTTTATTTTGGAGATCAAATTTCGGTATTTCACTCCAAATATTCTATGAATGAAAGAGTAGAAGTTTGGAATAATGTGTTAGAAAATAAGAGCAAAGCACAAATTATTTTAGGAGCAAGATCGTCCATATTTTTACCATTTTCTAATTTAGGTTTAATTGTGGTAGATGAAGAACATGAAACTTCTTACAAACAGTTTGAGCCTTCTCCAAGATATAATGCACGAGATTCTGCCATTGTTTTATCAAAATTACACAAAGCAAAAATTTTATTAGGTTCTGCAACACCTTCTTTAGAAAGTTTTTTTAATGCACAACAAAACAAATATGGTTTTGTGGAATTAAATAGACGTTTTGGAAATGTTCAACTCCCAAAAATAGAGTTGATTGATGTGAAAGAAAAGCACAGAAAAAAGGAAATGAAAGGTCATTTTTCTGATAGAATGCTCAAATTAATTCAAGAAGCTTTAGATTTAAAAGAACAAGTTATTTTGTTTCAAAATAGGCGTGGATATTCGCCTGTGGTTGAATGTAAAACCTGTGGAGTGGCTCCTCAATGCCCAAATTGCGATGTTTCTTTAACGTACCATAAATTTAAAAACGAATTACGTTGCCATTATTGCAATTATCAACGAGCAATGCCCAATAGTTGTGCTGCTTGTGGAAGTAACACTTTAGATACCAAAGGTTTTGGAACTGAGCAAATTGAATTGGAATTAAAAGAATTATTCCCAGATTTTAAAATTGGAAGAATGGATTTAGACACGACTCGTGGAAAATTCGGATATCAAAAAATAATTGGCGCTTTTGAAGAAAGAGAAATCGATATTTTGGTAGGAACACAAATGCTATCCAAAGGGTTAGATTTTGATAATGTTTCTTTAGTGGGAATTTTAAATGCAGATACCATGCTAAATTTTCCAGATTTTAGAGCACATGAAAGAGCGTATCAAATGATGGTACAAGTTTCTGGAAGAGCAGGAAGAAGTAAAAAGCAAGGAAATGTTGCAATCCAAACCTACAATCCTTATCATAAAATATTACAACAGGTTTCTACTACAAATTATACAGAAATGTATAAAGAGCAGTTGCAAGAACGTTGGCAGTATAAATATCCTCCTTATTTTAGGACGATAAAAATTACGCTAAAACACAGAGATTATAATAAAGTTGACACTGGTGTTAACTGGCTTTTTAAAGCATTATACAATTCTTTTGGAGAAAATGTTTTAGGACCAACAGCTCCTGCAGTTTCTAGAATTCGAAATCAGTATATTAAAAATATTGTGATTAAAATTCCGCCAAAACAGAATTTGGCAAACACAAAAAATCAACTTACTAAAATAAGAAATACGTTTGAAGCTGTAAAAGATTTTAGACCCATCAGATTTATTATTGACGTTGATAATTATTAGTGAATCTCAAATTTTAAAAGTTGCGAAGCAACGTATTAAAATTTGTAAGTTGAACTAATCCCGATTTTAAATCGGGTTCTTTTAGTAATTTATATTTTACGAAGTTTTCTTATTTTACTAATGCTGTTTTTTTTTATAATAAACCTTAAAAAAACATTCTCATATAAAGTTTAAGACAATCTTCATATTCAATTGTATTGAATTCATTTAATATTGAATACATTTATAGAATGAAAATAGTTTTTAAGAATAAAAAAACCGATACTTCTTTATTTACAGTTCCTGAATTTAATTTTGGTCAATTTCAACGTTGGAAAAATGTGGAACGTTTGACCTATGTTTTAGAGATTAAAATCAAAGAGTTTATTGAAAATTTTTCAGAATATTTTTTTGAATTTCGTAAAGCTGAAATTTTAGAAGATGATTGCTACGATTTAGAAGAGTTAATAGCCTATAAAAACGCAGGAAGACCAACTTTAGAAAACCTTCTCAATAGCAATTTACCATTATTAATCGATTTAATGATTTATCATCAATATGAACTACTTCATTCAATTATAGATTCATCTTCTTCTGTTGATACGTTTTTTTATTCCATAAATTCAATTGACAAAGTAGAATTTACGGAAGACAAAATTTATTTAGAAGGAATTTGTTTTAAAGTTGATAGAAAGTAATTTAAAACGATTTTTTATTCAACTTTAGCAACTCCGTTTTTTTGTTGGTTACTATAAAATCAAAAACATTTATTTCTTTTCGTTGATTTTCTCTACCCCAATTGTAATATGTTGTTACTTTAAAAATAGTTGGTTTGTACTGTTTGTTTCCTAAATACGTTAAGTTTACCAACCAATTTCCATCCATTAAATCATTGATGAAAATTTCTTTTGAGCTGTACCCTTTTTGTTTTTGATCTAAAATTAAATCGTTATTTATATGTGTTGAATTCTCCATTTCAAAAGTTTGATCAAAGGGATTTACAAATTCAAGAATAAACTCAGCTTCAGAAGTATTCCATTCAAAAACAACTCTTACATCACTTTCAGTGTTTTTAGTTGGACTATTAACTTTAATTTTTTGAGGAGAATTTTCGTTTCCATTGTTATTTTCTGTAGCAATCATTTCTGATACTAAAATTTCTCCAATATCATTATCTTCAATTTTAAAATCATTATTGAAATAGAATAGATACGCTTTCCAAGCCTGAGCGTACTCTTTTAAATCTAATAAAACATTCCCAACATCTCTGTAAGATTGACTATAATTAGGTCTTAATTTTAATATGTTTTTGTAAACAGAAAGCGCTTTTTCATGTTCATTTAATTCTTGATATTTATAAGCAATAGCTTTTAAATCTTCTGGATTGTTAGAAAATTCTTCAAAATCAGCTAGTACTTTTAACAAAGTATTTTTATCATATTTTTCATCTTTAAAATGTTGCAATATGCTTAAATGATAATTAGCATTTTCTTTTTCTGCTGCATACGTTTCTTGATAAAGTTTTAAAGCTTCTTCAGCCTTAAATCTTCCTTTATATTTTTTTAAAAATTCAGGTTCTCCAACTTTTAATCTTTTGTAAGCAATGGCATCATTCTGATAAAAGTCGTCTTCAATAAAATAGTAACTATCAAAATCAATCCCTGAAACAGTTTTATAGTTAATTGTGGTATTTACTTGAATATATAATTTATCGGTTTCAGTATTGATGACTAAAATGTTTTCTATCTCGTTTATAAAAACTGGAATTGGTAAATCATAGGTAACTTTATCAAAAATCCAAATAGGAGGTCCATTCAATTCTCTTCCTTTTTGATACAAAATTTCTTCTCCAAAATCATTTATTTTAACTCCTAAACTTGGAATTTTTTCCTCAATAGCCCTTGAAATTGAAGTTGCTTCTGGATTTAAATCTTTACCACTAAAAACTAGTTTTAAGGTGCCTTCAAAATAATCTCCAATGGTTGTTCCACCTAGTTTTAAATCATCAGAAGAACGTGAAAAAGTGATGCCTTTTTCTTTTTTCATTTCAACATTAAGAATAGAGGTAACATCTTCTATTAGAATTATTACATCCTCTAATTCAACAAAATTAAAGTTTAAAAAATCACCTTCTTTAGCTCTTATACTATAAAATCCAGTGGAATCTGTAACTGCATAATTGGTTGAATTCTCTACAAATACATTTACATTTTGCAGTTTTTTGTTATCAAAAGAAACAAAACCTGAAATTGTTTTAAGAGTAATATTTGAATTTGATTGTGCTAAAAAAAAAGAAGGAATAAGAAGTAAAAGGAATATTATTTTATTTTTCATAGGATGCATTGTAAGTTTAATATCGCTCAAAATCTGTGCCATTTAATTAATTAAAAGTAACGATAATAATTATCAATTCATATAATATATTTAAATAGATACACTTAGAATTTATGATTTAGCTTAATTTTTCAATTCGGTTTTAATAAACAAAATATTAGCAAAAATTATCCTCTTTAAATTCAAAATCTAAATTTGAACATAAAGAAGTCAACATTCATTAGAATTATAAACCATTTAGTAAGATTTCTTTTAAAAGTGTCTTTATCTTTGCCCAAAATTAAATTATGTCTAAAAAGTTTTCTGATTTAGGAATTAACGAACAAATTCAACAAAGTTTACTCGATTTAAATATTTCTGAACCTACAGATATTCAAAAAAAAGTAATTCCTTTTATGCTAGATAAGACAGCAGATGTTGTTGCCTTAGCAAAAACAGGAACAGGTAAAACTGCTGCTTTTGGGTTGCCTTTATTACAATTGATTGATACTAACAACAACAATATTCAAGCAATAATTTTAGCGCCAACAAGAGAATTAGGGCAACAAATTCATGCAAATTTAGAATCTTTTGCAAAGTTTTCTCCAGAAATATCAATTGCAGTTATTTGTGGTGGTATTCCTATAAAACCTCAAATTGAGCGTTTAAAAGAAACGACACATATTGTAGTTGCAACTCCAGGAAGATTGGTAGATTTGGTGAGCAGAGAAGCCATCAACATAAAAAATATTTCTTATTTTATTTTAGATGAAGCTGATGAAATGGTGAGCGCTTTAAAAGAAGGATTGGATGCTATTATTACAGAAATCCCGAAAAAAAGAAGAACTTTATTATTTACAGCAACCATGTCTGGAGCCATTAGACAATTGGTAAATAACTATATGGCTAAAGAAGTTGTTCAGATTGAAGCTGATATGAAAACTGTTGGGCATCAAGGAATTGAACATCAATATGTAATTGTAGAACCGATTGAAAAATTAGAAGTTTTATTACATTTTTTAAATTCGAAAGAAGGAAAAAGAGGAATTATTTTCTGTAAAACAAAAGCTGCTGTTAATAAATTGGCTAAAAATTTAGCGATTAACAAGTTTTCATCTGGTGCAATTCACGGAAGTTTAACACAAGGAATTCGTGACAGAATTATGGGGCAATTTCGTGAAGGACATATTGATATTTTAGTAGCAACAGATTTGGCAGCAAGAGGAATTGATGTAAAGGAAATTGAATATGTTGTGAATTATCATTTGCCAGACACCTATGATGCGTATGTGCATAGAAGTGGACGAACTGCAAGAGCAGGAGCAAAGGGCTTTTCTTTAACGATTATTCAACAAGAAGAAGCTGTTGATATTGCCGATTTCGAAAAAGAATTAGGCATCACTTTTAATGCTTATAAAAAAGCAGATGCAGATAGTATTGAAGAAAACAATGGTTTGCTTTGGGCTAAAAAGATTTTTAAAACAAAACCAAATAAAACGGTTTCCGAAGATTTTAAACGAAAAGTAAGAACTGTTTTTCATCATTTAACCAAAGAAGAATTGATAGAAAAAGTGTTGGCAGATTATTTGGCAAATGCAAATTCTAAAATATCGAAAGTAGAAGTTGTTAAAAAGAAGAAGAGAAAATAATTAAAAACTTCTCGATACAAAATTCTTAAAAAAGAATTTCACTCGAAGTGACATTCAATAATGGTTTAAAAGAAAAATTAACTATGTCAGTTCGAGTGATTAGGCTTTTTTGCATAATTGTATCGAGAACTTGTATAAAATCATCAGTAAAATTCGTTTTACCATTATTATGAGTGATAAAAAAAACAATCCAGAAATTACCAATTGTATTCAAACAATACAAGATTTGTTGGATGATACCAATCAGCTTTTTGAATTGCCAGAAGCGCAAAGAGTTGCTTTATTAAAAGTAGCAGGAGAATTGTCAAGACCAAATCGTGATGAATTTCAACGAAGAAGAAAAGACGCTAAAAAAGCTGCAAAACGTAAGCAAATTGAAAGCGATAAACATGCAAGAAAATCGACTGGAATTCGTTCTGCAAGAGAAGCTGCTTTATTTGTTGCCCCAAAATTATTAGGAGCAGCACAACTTAATGAAGATACACCAGAATTAGAATCTCCAAGAAATTGCTACGTTTGTAAAACTGTGTATACAAAATTGCATCATTTTTATGATACGATGTGTACAGAATGTGGTGACTTGAATTATGCAAAACGATTTCAAACAACAGATTTAAAAGGTCAGGTTGCTGTAATAACAGGATCTCGTTTAAAAATTGGGTATCATATTACTTTAATGGCTTTACGTTCTGGAGCAACTGTTATTGCAACTACGCGTTTTCCTGCGGATTCTGCAATTCGATTTTCTAAAGAAGAAGATTACAAAGACTGGAGCCATCGTTTACACATTCATGGGTTGGATTTAAGACACATACCAAGTGTTGAAATTTTCTGTAATTATATTGAGCAAAAATATGATCGATTAGATATTTTAATCAACAATGCTGCACAAACAGTAAGAAGACCTTCAGGTTTTTATCATCATTTAATGGAAAATGAAAAGAAACCAATTACTGATTTACCAAAATTTGCGCAAACATTATTAGAAAATCATCAAGAATGTTTACAGGAGATTTCAGATTTGAGTGTTTCATCAAACAAAACCAATAAAAATAATGTGTTGCCAGTAACTTGGCATGGACCAGAACCAGGAATTGGTTTGAGAAATTCTGCTGAATTATCTCAAATTCCTTATAGTTTTGATAATTCTCTACAAACTGTAGAAGTTTTTCCTGAAGGAAAATTGGATGCAGATTTACAACAAGTAGATTTAAGAAAAACAAACAGCTGGCGTTTAAAATTAGGAGAAATTGAAACCACAGAAATGGTGGAAGTTCAATTAGTAAATGCAGTTGCACCTTTTGTGTTGTGTAATCGACTATCAAACTTAATGATGAAAGAAAACACAGGTAAAAAGCACATTATCAACGTTTCTGCAATGGAAGGGAAATTTCATCGCTTTAAAAAAGAAGACAGACATCCACATACAAATATGGCAAAAGCAGCTTTGAATATGTTAACACATACTTCATCAGCAACCTTTGCAAAAAAAGGTATTTATATGAATGCTGTTGATACTGGTTGGGTGACAGATGAAGATCCTGCAGAATTATCAAAAAAGAAAGTAGAAGTACACGATTTTCAGCCACCTCTAGATATTGTAGATGGAGCTGCAAGAGTTATGGATCCTTTAATTGATGGAATTAATACTGGTAAACATTGGTCTGGAAAATTCTTAAAAGATTATTTTCCTATTGATTGGTAGCTTTATAACATATGTACTTAAAGTCAATTTTAAAAAGATATTTGAACTGTTAATTTATTTTAAATTAAATATATTTTTCATAATTTAGTAGCAACCCTAATTTACTAAAACTATGAGTATTATAGATTATATAATTATAGCACTAAAAATAACTGTTTCTTTAAGCATTTTAAATGTTTGGTTAGTTCAACCAAAAAAAACCACAAGATGGAGAGGTGGAAATACCAGAACAATTATCGAAGAATTCAATTATTATGGATTGTCGAAAATATTTTGTTATTTAATTGGATTCTTAAAAGTAAGTTTGGCAATATTATTATTGGCTTCCATTAAATTTGAAAATGTAACTTTAATAGCAAGTTTAGGATTGGCTGCACTTTTATTTGGTTCAATTATTATGCATATTAAAGTAAAAGACCCTTTGTTTAAATCTTTTCCTGCATTTTTATTTATAGTAATGAACTTAGTTATTGCCTATTTTTCTTATTATTAAAAATAGGTGTAAAATGTTTTAATTGCTATAAAGATATTGATAGCTGCAAATGTGAATGATGGTGAAGATTTTAAAAAATTATCTTTAATTTTTATTCTTACAACAAATCCTGCAATCATTAAAATGGACAATCCTATGGATGCTAATAACAGCAAAATAGGATAAAAGTAAAGACCAATTATAGAAGCAATAGCTCCCATAATTTGTAAAAACCCTGTTAACTTTCTAAAGGTTGGTAAGCCATATCTTTCAAATTCTAAAATGATGAATTTAGAGTAAAAACAATTAATACCAAAAATTATAAAAGCCAAACCAGAAAACCAAGTTAATACAGATAGTAAATCCAAAAATTATTTTTAAAGATGATTATTTAACCATACTAAATTACGAAAATTATAGTTGAATTTTTTATAAACAAATTATAAAATATCTTTAAAATAGTCTCAAATAAAAATATCTTGTCACTTAAATTAAACTAATTTTACCGATTATTAAATTGTAAAATCTTATGAAAATATTTCAATGTGGCAATTGTAAAACTTCCATTTATTTTGAAAATGTTGAATGTGATAATTGTGGACATTTAACGGGTTACAGAGCTGAAGATCGTAAAATGCTTACGTTCGATTTTGCAAATGACACCCTTATTTCTGATAGGGAAGGTGTTGAATACAAATTTTGTAAAAACAAAGAATACAATGTTTGTAACTGGGTTTTAGAAAAAGATTCTCCTGAAGAATTTTGTTCTGCTTGCCAATTAAATAGAACAATTCCTAAACTTGCTGATGCTGATAATTTCGAAAATTGGACGCACATGGAAATCGCAAAACATCGCTTAATTTATCAATTGCAAAAAATTGGTTTGTCTTTGCCTAATAAAATGGACAATGATGATATTGGTTTGTGTTTCGATTTTGTATCGAATAAAAGCAACCCAAAATTAATGACAGGACATGCAAGTGGTGTGGTTACTATTTTAATTCGTGAAGGGAATTCTGTGTTGAGAGAAAAGGCTCGTAAACAATTAAAAGAACCTTACAGAACTTTGGTTGGGCATTTAAGGCACGAAGTTGGGCATTATTTCTGGGATCGATTAATTAGAGATAATCCTGATACTTTAGCAGAATACAGAACTATTTTTGGAAACGAATCGCAAGATTATGGGAAGGCTTTAGAAACGTACTACAAGACAGAAACTCCAAAAGATTGGCAAAAAGAGTTTATTAGTGAGTATGCAACTTCTCATCCTTGGGAAGATTGGGCAGAAACTTGGGCACATTATTTACATATTATGGATATGGTTGAAACTGGTTATTTCTTTAAAATTAGTGTCAACTCAATTGCAGATAATGACGATTTTAAAACAAGTATTTCTTTTGATCCTTATACCATCGAAAATTTCGACAAAATTGTAGAAAACTGTGTTCCTTTATCGTTTGCTGTAAATAGTATGAACAGAGCAATGGGAATTCCTGATATTTATCCTTTTGTGATTTCGCCAGTAATTATTGAAAAATTACGTTTTATACATAAACTTTTATTGTCGAAAAGAGACTAGATCTAATAGTATTTTAAAAACTAAAAACCACTATATTCATAAAGAGTATAGTGGTTTTTTATTGATATAATGTAAGTTTATTTCATCAATTTTAATATTAACTTTTTACAGGAATTGCTTTCAATTTTATAATTTTAAAGAAATCTAAAACTCTTATAATTAAATAAGTGATATCAATTTCGTGCCATTTTACGCCAAAATTTGCGCTTGTTGCGTGTTTATGATGATTGTTATGATACCCTTCGCCCATCATTAAAAAATCGAAATGAAAAAGGTTTTTACTCGTGTTTTTCATTTTAAAGTTTACATAGCCATAAATATGACCAAACCAATTGATAATAACTCCATGAATTGGCGCCATTAAAAGTGCCACTGGTAATAAAATCCATTGCCATAAAGCTGTTGTAAAATAAGCGAAAAAGAGAACGTAAAAAGTGATCCATAAAAGTCTAGAAAAACGAGAGCTTGCAAAGGCATCAAAAGATTTCCATTGAGGAACGTTTTTTGTGAATTTTTGATCAACTTCAATTTTTTGGTCATTTATATCTTGATAAATGGTTTTGGTTTTCCACATCATCGCAAATAAATTATCATCAAAAGAAGGTGAATGAGGATCTTTTTCGGTATCTGTATATGCATGATGCATTCTGTGCATAATACCATAACCATAAGCACTTAAATAACTAGAACCTTGAAAAAGCCATGTTAATATAAAGGTAATGCGTTCTGTAAATTTAGACATCGTAAATACTTGATGTGCAGCATATCTGTGTAAAAAAAAGGACTGGAAAAATAAACCTCCATACCAAAGAATCAATACAAAAATAATTATTGTCATTTATTTTTTGTGCAAAGATAACTGGATATAGACTAGTAAACAATGAACCTAAATCAATTAAACACGTTTGCGAATTCTACTTAAAGCTTGTGCAGTAACACCAATATAAGAACTAATATATTTTAAAGGAATTACTTTTATAAGTTCAGGTCTTTCTTTAAATAGATTCATGTAACGTTCTTCTGCTGATAAGTTTAGCAAGTTTTGTTCTCTCTTAGATTTGATTAAAAAAAGACGTTCTGCAGTTAACCTTCCTATTAAATTTCCAATTTGAGTTTGTTGATACACTTCTTGCAAATCTGCATATGTAATACTTAAAAGAGTTGTTTCTGTTAAGGTTTGCAATTGATACAAAGAAGGTTTTTGCCTTAAAAATGAATCATAAGCACTTATAAATTGATTTTGAAAACTAAAACCAAATGTAATTTCTTTTTCAGGATTTTCTTTGGGAATAAATAAACGAACAACACCAGATTCTATAAAAGAAATATAATTTTCTACCTCATTAATTTTTAAGAAAATTGTCTTTTTAGGAATGACATTTCTTTGTAATTTAGAATTGAAAAAATCCCAATCTTTCTGAGAAATTTTGGCAACTTTATCTAAATACGCTTTTATTTGTTCCAAATTTAAGAGGGTCTTTTTAGTAATGCTAAGATAAGGTTTTGTTTAATTGTTGTTGAGATTAATCAATAGAATATTAAAAAATCAACAAAACAAAAGCCTATAATTTCTTATAGGCTTTATCTGTAAATTAAATTTATAATTTGCTTACTTTAAAAGGTCATATAACGTTTCTGCTACTAACTTTGAAGAAGCTGGGTTTTGTCCTGTAATTAAATTTCCATCTTTTACAACATATTCAGCCCAATCCTCTTTTTTAGAATACTGTCCTCCATTTTCTTGTAGCATATCTTCTACTAAAAAAGGAACAACATCAACCAAACCAACCGCTTTTTCTTCACTATTTGTAAATCCAGTAACTTTTTTACCTTTTACAATAGATTCTCCATTTTTACCTTTTACATATTTTAAAGCAGCAGGAGCATGACATACAAAAGAAATTGGTTTTTCTAATTTATTAAAAGTTTCTATCAAAGTAATAGAATGCTCATCGTTTGCTAAATCCCATAAAGGTCCATGACCTCCTGGATAAAAAACGGCATCAAAATCTGTAGGATTCATCTCTGCAAGTTTATGCGTATTGTTAATTAAATCTTGCGCTTTTGCATCGTTATGAAAACGTTTGGTGTCTTCTGTGCTTGCATCATCAGTATCACTACTTGGATCAATTGGAGCTTTTCCTCCTTTTGGAGTTGCTATTATAATTTCTGCTCCTTTATCTAACAATGTATAATAAGGTGCTGCAAATTCTTCTACCCAAAAACCAGTTTTCTTTCCAGTTTCTCCTAATTTATCATGTGATGTTAATACGAATAATATTTTCATGGTGTTTCTTTTTTAATTTAAAATTTCTATTTTATTTATATTCAGTGACTAATTTTGAGATTGGTTTTCTAACTTTATCTAAGTTTACCAACCAATCTTCTGATGCATCTCTATAACCAATTGGTAATAAAACTGCACTTCGTAAGCCTTTTTCTCTTAAGTTTAAAATTTCATCAACTTTATCTGCGTCAAAACCTTCCATGGGTGTTGCATCTACTTTTTGAAAAGCAGCTGCTGTTAATGCAGCTGTAAAAGCAATATATGCTTGTTTAGAAGCGTGTTGAAAATTTTCTTCAGCACTTTTTTGAGGATAAGAATTTAACAATTGTTGTCTGTAATTTTCCCAACCTTCGTTTTTAAAACCTCTAATTTCGTTTGTTAAATCGAACATATAATTGATTCTTTCTGCAGTATAGGTATCCCAAGCAGCAAAAACGAACAAATGAGAACATTCTGTAACCACAGATTGATTCCAAGCTACTTCTTTAATTTTTTCTTTGATTTCATCATTGGTAATCACCATAATTTCAAAGGGTTGCAAACCACTAGAAGTAGGAGCAAGATTTGCAGCTTCTATAATATTATCAATTTTATCTTGGGATACTTTTTTACCATTCATGGCTTTAGTAGCATATCTCCATTTTAATTTTTCCAATAATTCCATCTTCTTTTCTTTTTATAATTTATGATTGTTTATGAATGCGAATGCTATTCCAAGCACAGTTATACGCATCTTCTATGTGCGAATTATCTAATTGAAAAACGCCTTTTTTTTGATTGATCATTAAAAATGATAAAGGATTTATAGAATAAGCATACAGTAAATAATTTGAAATCGGTTTTATGATTCCTTCTTTTTGACCTTTTTCCCAAAGGGTTAATAAAGGCTGTAAATGCTTAATTCCTTCTTCTTTGCTTGTTTCATCAATTATTGGTGAATTGTCACATTGTGCTAAAAACAAGGCATTTTTTACTTCTTTTAATTTAAAATTGGCAATTCTCTTCCAAATATTTTCAAAACCTTCTTCTACAGACATCTCTGTTGAATATGTTGCAAAAGCATATTTTGTATACGCTTCTTTTACTTGAATGTAGGTTTTGTTCAACAAATCTTGTTTGTTATCAAAATATAAATAAATAGTTGCAGGCGATACATTTGCCATTTTTGCAATTTTACTCATGGGTGTAGCATGAAAACCGCTATTATTTACAAGCATTATTGTTGCTTCTATAAGTGCGTTTCTTTTTTCAATACTTTTTTTGAGTTGTGCCATTTTTTTTAATTATGATACAAAGATACGTAAAAATGAACGTTCATTCTTTTATTTAACAAAACTTTATTACTAAAGGTAATCAGCTCTTTTAAAGTAAGATTGATACATTAAGGATTACAAGTTCTTTATAAAAAGGGAGGGCGTCAATCAATAGCAAGTTTTATAAAACTTCGACAAGCGAAGACTGACATATTAAGAGCAATAAATGTTATAGAATAATTTATAAGGAAATCAATTTTATTTAAGAATATAAAATCATAAAAACTCCTATTAAAATACCTGCTAAAGGAATTAATTTTTTACGTTTATTCTGTTCTCTAAACAACAAACCACCAATAACCACAGCAATTATAATCTGACTTCTTTTTATGGCTGATAAAAGCATAATTAAAGCATCAGGATCTTGTAGTGCTTTAAAATAGAAATAATCTGCAGTTTGTAAAAGAACTCCAACAGCAACAATTGTCCAACGAAATTTAAAAGCTTCTCGTTTTTCTTTCTTCGGAAACCATGTGATCGATAAAATAATAAGTAAAATTAAAATGGTGTAAAAACAAAACCAAAATTGTAATGTTTGTGGATTCAACGTTAAATTCTGAATTAGAAATTTGTCATACAAACCACTGGAAGCTCCTAAAAAAGTTGCGCCAATGATGGCAAAAATCCATTTATTCTTTTTAAAGTTGATGCCTTCTTGTTTGCCAATTTTAGAATATAATAACACTGAAAAAATGATCAGAAAAAAACCAAGCCATTGTAAAAAGGTTGGGTTTTCATCATAAATTAAAATAGCACCAATAAAGGTAAAAAAAGGGCCTGCAGAACGAATTGGAGTTACAATAGTAATTGGCAAATGCTTTAAAGCTGCATAAGCTAAAACCCAAGAACCAGTCATTATCATCGATTTTATAAAAATAAAACCATGAGTTTGCAGGGAAATGGGAGTAATGTAAAATCCTATTTTTTGAAAATATGCAGGATTGTAAAAAGAGCCGATAAAAAACGGAATAAAAACTAAAAAACCTGCTAATAAAGTTCCTAAAAGAACGGGTAAAACTTCATTTCCTTGAACAGCGTGTTTTTTACATAAACTATGTAAGCCTAAAAAAAGCGCCGATAATAATCCTAAATACATCCACATAATGCGCGCGAAGATACTTTTTTACGATACGTTAAGATTGATAAAACTTCGTTTTATTTCTAAAATTTTTTCAGTAAATTTTTATCCGAAGAAAAGAATAAAATAGAAGCTTTACAACACAATCTTATTCGTCTTTTAAATTGATTTGTTCTGTAATAGTACCTTCCTCATTCCTTTTCACAAAGCTAGAGTTGCTTGGTAATTCGAAAATTTCTAAATTAAAATAAGGAACAGCTGCAATAATATGATCAAAAATATCAGCCATAATATATTCGTAGTTTTGCCAACGTTTATCACTACTAAAGGCATAAATTTCTAATGGAATTCCTTGAGTTTCTGGTGCTAATTGACGAACCATAATCAACATTTCTTTATTAGTACCAGAATGATTTTCGATATACGTTTCTATATATTTTCTAAAAACACCAATATTGGTCATGTTTCTACCATTTAAAAGGAGCTCTTTATTGATGTTATTTTTTGTGTTATAAGCATCAATATCTTTTTGGCGATTTTCTAAATACGTAGTGATTGATTGAATTTTTTTAAACGAATCTAATTCATCATTGGTAATATAATGAATACTGTCTAATTTAATATTTACAGATCTTTTTATTCTTCGACCACCAGAACTTTGCATTCCTCGCCAATTTTTAAAAGAGTCAGCAATTAAAGCATAGGTAGGAATTGTAGTAATGGTCATATCGAAATTTTGGACTTTTACTGTCGATAAATTAATCTCAGTAACATCTCCATCAGCTCCATATTTTTCAAAAGTAATCCAATCTCCAATTCGAACCATATCGTTTATGGAAACTTGAATACTGGCAACAAATCCTAAAATTGTGTCTTTAAAAATTAAAATAATTACTGCAGAAGCTGCACCAATTGTGGTAATAAATCTAATAAACTCGATGCCTGTAATAATTGCAAAAGCCGACAAAATACCTATGGCCCAAGCAAAAATCATAAAAACCTGAATATAGCTATCTATAGGTTTATCTTTTAAATTGGGAATTGTTTTTAAATAATCTTTTATGGTATTTAATAAACTTCTAGCAATCCATAAAATAAGAATGATTGCAAAAACTTGTAATCCTTTTAAGAAAAAATTTTCAAAATTCGGAAAATCTTTAAAAATATAGGGAATAAATTTTAACGTAATTATTAAAGGAACAATGTGTGCTATATTTCTAGGCGCTTTATTTTTTATCAATAAATCGTCGAAATTACTTTTAGTTTTAGAAGTAAAACTCGTAAAAATGGATAATAGAATTTTTCTGATTATAAAATGAATCAAAAAAGCAACTAGTACTGTAACCGATAATAAAACTACCATATTTATATACTTGGCAGATTCATCAGTGATGCCTGTTTCTACTAAATATTGGTATAATAAATTTTCAATTTCCATTATTGTTGTTTTCTAAGACTTAAAATGTATGTCTTTTTTCTTCTGTTGATGATGCATTTAACAGTTGATTGTATGTTTTTATAACATCAAAATTATTGGTAATTTCTTCGGTAACTGCAATGCCAGAAATACCCGTGTTTAAAATTGCTGAAACATCGTTTGTTGTAATTTCTCCAAAACCTAAAATTGGGGTTTCTGTATGTAAAGCTTCAGTAATTAATGTGTAACCATTTAAACCTAAGGTTTTTGGTAAATTTTCTTCTTCAGTCGAATTCTTAAATGGACTTAACATAATATAATCTACTTGTTTTTCCAATAAGGTTTCACAATCTTGTAAAGTGTTTGCAGAACCACCAATAATTTGCCAAGTATAAACGTGTTTTCTTGCTTCAATAGGGCAGGAGTGGTTTTTATCTAAATGTACACCATCTGCTTTTATTTCTTTTGCAATTTTATAATGTTTGTTAATAAGCAGTCTAGTTTGAAAATGAGTGGTAATTTCTTTCACTTCATTGGCTAACTTTAAAAACTTCTTTTCAGAAATAGTGTCTAATTTTAATTGCACAATTTCAATACCAGAAGTACAGGCTTTTTGTATGTTTTCTAAAACTTCTTTTGGAGAATTTCCTTCAGAGATATAATGTAATTTAGGAATCAAAATTGTTAATTTTTAATGGTTTGTTAAAACTTAAAATTTAAATAGAAACTGTTTTAGCATATTGCATAAAATAGTTTTCGAAACGTTTTAATGTAGGATGCATTTTCTCTGCATACATTACAAATTGGCATTTATGGATGCTTTGTGTAATTAACATTAAATCTGATGTGGATGTATTTCTTGTTAAGAAATCAGCATCATCAATATTAAAAATCTTTAATTGAGTGGTATTTAAACCTTCCAATAAAAGCAATTTGTTCATTATTTTTGGGGTGGAAATTAAAATATCTACACCTTCAAATATTTCTGATTTTAATAAATCTATATGTTGTTTTTCATCAGCAACATACACACGCAAAGAGGTTCTTCTTGTGTAGTTTATAAAAGTATCATATAATTGCAAAGCTTTGTCGTTATTCCCTACTAAAACAACAGCTCTTGGAGCAATACCAGCAGCTTCACACTTTAATTTGTTTAATGTTGTTAATAACAAAGTTGTTGTTTTTCCACTATTTTCTGGAGCAATACAAAAAACATTTGCACCACTTTTTATGACAGGAATACTTGCTTTTTCTAAAGCAGTAGGCACTGAAATTTCTAAATTTTCAAGTACATCTTTTAAATGAGGATGTAATTTTTTGAAAGGCATAGGTAAAAGGATTTTAATTTTACAATAACGAGTACAAAGATACACTTACTGATATATTTTAACTGAAGATTTAAGAATGATTTCATAAATTATGTATTCTTTTTTTCAACATCGTCAAAAGCATTAATCATTCTTTTTGCTGTAAATCCGTGTAAAATTATAGAAATTAAAATAACCAAGGCAACAATGGAATACAGTTGATTTGCATCCTGAAAATTACCATGTTTTATTGCATACGATAAATAGAAGACAGAGCCAATTCCACGAATTCCAAAGAATGAAATTGCTAGCTTTTTTTTTGGAGTTAAATCCGTTTTATAAAAACTGATATACCCTAAAAGGGGTCTTAAAATTAACACCAATCCAAAACAAAAAAGCAAACTTGTTGTGGTTATAAAATCTAAAATCCCTGCCATTACTGAGCCTCCAAAGAAAATAATCCAAAAAATTATAAGAAACTTTTCGATGTTATCTATAAAACCTAAACTTGGTTCGCTTTCTGTAGTTACATTTTTTTGATGCTGATGATAATGTGCAAATAAACCTGCAAAAAAGACACTTAAAAAACCATAGGAATTTAAAATTTCTGCCAATCCATAAGAAATTAAGGTTAACGAAATCGCCACAAATGCTTGATGAATTTTTCGATTATTGTCATTGGATAATTTTTTAGTAAAATAACTGTATAAAAACCCAATGATAATTCCCACTAAAACACCTACCACTAATTTATAAACCAAATAGAAACTAATCCACTCTTGCCATTGTTCAGCTCCTAAAGTGCCGTTTTTAGACCAAATTATGGCTAAAAATATAAATGGAAAAGCTAAACCATCATTTAAACCAGCTTCTGCTGTGAGGTTATATTGAATTCCTACATTTTTAGAAGATACTGATTGTTTTTTATTAAGTTGAATTTCTGAAGCTAAAGCAGGATCTGTGGGTGCTAAAACTGCTGCTAATAATAGTGAAATTGGCCCATCAAATTTTAAGATATAATAAGAAAATAAAAAAACAAAAACCATAAACAAAGGCATTGTAATTCCCAATAAACGTAAAGGATTTCGCCATTCTTTCCAAGAATAGTTTAAACCAATTTTTAAGCCTGCAACCATTAAACTAATAATAACTACAAGTTCAGAGAAATGGATAGTTAAACTCTCATTCCAAACAGGATCTGGCCAAGGTAAAGGCGCATTTAAATAGTATAAAATTGCTCCTAAAAAAAGTAATGGAATGGTAAAACTTATCTTAAAACGTTTTAAAATTATTGGAGAAAAACTCGCAAAAAGTGATGTTAAACCAACAATTAATAGAATGACAAAATAGGTGTCCATCTCTTCTTTTTAGATACAAATTACTGATAAAATTATTAAAATCCTAGTAACTTATAAAATTGGTTTTAAAACTTCCCAAGTATTTTGAGCCAAAATTTTATGTCCTTTTTTTGTAGGATGAATTCCATCTGACTGATTTAAACTGGAAATACCACCAACATTTTCTAATAAAAATGGAATAAGGGCAATATCGTTTTTTGCTGCCAATTCTGGGAAAATGTTTTTAAATTCTGTAGCATAATCTTGTCCCATATTTGGTGGAATTTGCATGCCTGCCAATACAATTTTTGTTGCTGGATATTTTTCTTTTACAGCATCAATAATAAACTGTAAATTGCTTTTTGTACCCTTTAAATTTACACCTCTTAAACCATCATTAGCACCCAATTCCAAAATAAAAATGTCTGGTTGTTGATTTAAAACCCAGTCAATTCTATTTTTTCCACCAGTAGTTGTTTCACCACTAATTCCTGAGTTTACAACCGTATATTTTAAATCGAGGCTATCAATTTTACTTTGAATAATTCCAGGAAACGCATCTTCAACATCATCCAAACCATAGCCAGCAGTTAAACTATCACCAAAAAAAATAATCCTTTTTGTGGTGGTTTGTGGAGTGTTTTCGGTTTCAGTTTTTGTGGGTATACTACTCGAAGAATTTTCTTGTTTTGGTGCTTCTGTTTTGCAGGAAAGCAAGAACATCAACATAGAAAAATAACATAATTTTAAGAAAATAGTTTGCGTTCTCTTGTTGATATATAAAGGCAATTGATTATTTTTCAGCATTAGCTTATTTTGTTTAAATTCCCGTTTTTATAGGAATTACTAGTCAATAAAAACCTTTTGGAAAAGCCAAAAGGAACTTTTTTTAATTAAAAAATTGTGAATGTCAAAGATATTAAAGATTAATGATTTAGAGAAAACTTATACAAGTGGTTCTAAAAAATTAACAGTAATTAGCAATATTTCTTTCGAAGTAGAAAAAGGAAGTATCTTCTCAATCGTTGGTCCTTCAGGAAGTGGAAAAACTACACTTTTAGGGTTGTGTGCAGGGTTGGATTACCCAACTTCTGGAACTGTTGAATTATGTGGAACTTCTTTAGGAGATTTAAATGAAGATGAACGTGCAGCTTTACGAAATAAAAATGTTGGTTTTATATTCCAAAATTTTCAATTATTACCCACTTTAACAGCGTTGGAAAACGTAATTGTGCCTTTGGAATTACAAGGTGACAAAAATGCTGCAAAAGTAGGAATAGAATTACTAACCAAAGTTGGTTTGGCAGATAGATTACATCATTATCCAACACAATTATCTGGAGGAGAGCAACAAAGAGTAGCTTTGGCAAGAGCTTTCTCTAACAAACCTGCTATTTTATTTGCTGATGAACCCACAGGAAATTTAGATGAAGAAACTGGCGAAAAAGTAATTCAATTGTTGTTTGAATTAAACAAAGAAGCTGGAACTACGTTGATTATTATTACCCACGATTTAGAGTTGGCAAACAGAACACAACAAATTTTACGATTAAAAGGAGGAAAGATTATTTCTAACGAAAAAACAGCCAACATTTAATGAGCAAAAGTAATTTAAATTTTAAGTGGCTTTTAAAAATGGCTTGGAGAGATGGAAAAGCAAGTCTTACTAGATTGATGCTTTTTATGGCGTCTATTATTTTAGGAATTGCAGCTGTTGTATCCATTCAATTATTTAGCGATAATTTGAAAGACAATATTAAAAAACAGTCAAAATCTTTGATGGGTGCTGACTTTATTATTGATAGTAAGAAAAAACCATCTGAAAAAGTACAGAAAATTATTGATTCTTTAGGCGCAAATGCATTTGAAGTCAATTTTGTTTCCATGGCTGCTTTTCCTAAAAATGAAGGCACAAAATTAGTAAAAGTTAGAGCCTTAGAAGGCGCTTTTCCTTTTTATGGAAGTTTAACGACAGTTCCTGAGAATGCAGGAAAAAACTATCAAGAATTAGGAGGTGCTTTGGTAGATGCTACTTTGTTGTTACAATATAATTTAAATCCTGGCGATTCTATAAAATTAGGAAATGTGACGTTTCCTATTATTGGTGCTTTAAAATCGATTCCTGGTAGTACAGCAATTTCTTCTTCTGTAGCTCCTCAAGTATTAATTCCATTTCGATTTTTAGAACAAACCAATCTTTTACAGTTAGGAAGCAGAAAAGAATATCAATATTTTTTTAAAAATACTACGATTGATTTAGAGGCATTAGATAAAAAAATTGATCCAATTTTAGATGCAGAAAATGCTGATTTAGATACCCATACAAGTACCAGTAGAAACCTTGGAAGAAGGTATGATAATGTTGGTAAATTTTTAAATTTAGTGGCATTTATAGCCTTGTTGTTAGGCTGTATTGGGATCGCTAGTTCTGTGCACATTTATATTAAAGAGAAATTAAAAAACGTAGCTGTTTTAAAGTGTTTAGGAGCATCTAGAAAACAATCTTTTTTAATTTATTTGATTCAAATTATAGCCATTGGTTTGATTGGAGGCATAATTGGAGCGCTCATAGGAATTAGTTTGCAATTTGCTTTTCCTTATATTTTACAAGAGTTTTTACCTTTTAGTGTAGATGTTTCTATATCGTTTCAACCTATTTTAATGGGGATTATTTTGGGTATTTTAATGTCGGTTTTATTTGCATTATTACCTCTTTTGGGTACTTGGTATGTTTCGCCTTTAGAGGTTTTAAGAGGGCAAGAAGAGAATCAACAGAAACCTAAAAAAGCACGGATTTTAGTATTCTTAGCTATTTTACTTTTTATCTTTTTATTCTCTTTTTGGATGTTAAAAAGTGCAATCAATGGACTCGTTTTTACATTGGGTATTTTTGTAACTTTCGCAATTATGGCAGGTGTTGCCAGTTTGTTTATCAAATTGATTAAAAAGTTTTTTCCAACTTCTTGGGGATTTACAAGCAGACAAAGTTTGTTGAATTTATTCAGACCTAACAACCAAACTATGGTGTTGGTTTTAGCCATTGGTTTGGGTACGTTTTTAATTAGTACGTTGTATTTTACGAAAGATATTCTACTTGCAAAAACATCACTCGAAAATAAAAAGACAGACGCGAATATCATTTTAATGGATGTACAAAGCAGTCAAGAAAAACAATTGGTGCAAAATTTTGAAAGCAAAGGCTTGGAAGTGATTGATAACATTCCAATCATTACCATGAGAATGGAAAGTATTCATGGAAAAACAGCCAATGAAATACGACAAGACACGACTGTAAGCATGCGTAAATGGATGCTGAATCGTGAATTTCGAGTTACTTACAGAAGTGAGTTGACTGAAACTGAGGAGTTATTAGAAGGCGAATTTATTGGAAAAGCAGCATCAGGAAAACCAGTATTAATTTCTATTGCAGACAATTTAGCCGAAGATGGAAATTTAAAAATAGGTGATGATGTTGTATTTAATATTCAAGGTGTTTTGATGGAAACCAAAGTTGGAAGCATCAGAAAAGTAGATTGGAGCAGTATGCAAGTTAATTTTATGATTTTGTTTCCAACAGGTGTTTTAGAAAAAGCACCTCAATTTAATGTGATGACAACCTATGCACCCACTGAAGAAAGTTCTGCTGCCCTACAAAGAGATTTGGTGAAAAACTTTCCAAACGTTACTATTTTAGATTTACGTCAAGTGTTTACGATTGTAGAAGATATTTTAGATAAAATTTCTTGGATCATCAACTTTATGGCATTTTTTAGCATTTTAACAGGTTTTATTGTATTGATTGGTTCTGTGAGAAACAGCAAATATCAACGGATAAAAGAAAGTGTTTTGTTAAGAACCTTGGGCGCAAAAAGCAAACAAATTCTAAAAATAACAGCCTTAGAATATGTGTATTTAGGATTATTAGGGAGTTTAACTGGTATTTTATTATCCTTATTTGGAAGCCAATTATTAGCTATTTTTATTTTTAAAGAACCTTTTATCCCTTCAGGAATTCCGTTTTTAGTGTTTTTACCAGCCATTACAATTTTAGTGGTAGTGATTGGTTTGAGCAATTTAAAATCGGTTTTACAAAGTCCGCCTTTAGAGGTTTTAAGGAAAGAAGTCTAGCAGTTTAGTTTATTATTTTATCAATCAAAAACAATTCATGAAACCAATCTATTTTATCTGTCTATTTTTTTTAGTTGCTTCTTGCAATAAAACAGACAGAACCCTTACAAAAATTACTGCCAAAAATATTGCTATTGATAGCACACTAATGGCATCACCAGAAATTGAGAATATAATTACGCCTTATAAAGAAAAATTAATAGGCGAAATGGAAAAAGTTTTAACATACACAACTATCGATTTAACCAAACAAAGTACTCAAATGCAAAGTACTTTAGGTAATTTAATGGCAGATTTATCTGTTGAAATGGCAAACCCAATATTTAAAGAAAAAACAGGTAATGCAATAGATTTTGCCATGTTTAATAGTGGTGGTTTGCGAGCGTCTATTGCTGAAGGAAATGTTACCAAAGAAAGTGCGTTTAAATTAATGCCTTTTGATAATGAATTTGTGGTTGTAAATCTTTCAGGAGATAAAGTAGAGGAGTTAATCAACTATTTTATTCGCAATCAAAGTGCACATCCTTTATCAAAAAATATAAATTTACGGATTAAAGAAAATGGGTACGATTTAAAAATTAATGGCGAAAAGTTTGATAAAAATAAAACGTATGCAGTACTAACATCCGATTATTTACAAACGGGTGGAGATGGTATGGTGTTTTTTGATAATCCACAGCGATTAACAAACCTCAATTATAAGATAAGAGATGCTGTGATCGATTATTTCGAAAAAAGCGATACTTTAAAGGTTTCTATTGATAATCGTGTAACAATTGAATAAGATGAAAAGAAGAAATTTTATAAAACAACTTGGAGGCGCATCTGCATTAGCAATGGTTGGTGGATTGACATTACCTTCTTTTACGGAACAACAAAAACGTCATATCACAATTTTACACACCAATGATACACACAGTCAAATAGAACCTTTTAAGCCAAACCACAACAGAAACCCTAATAAAGGAGGTGTTGCAAGAAGAGCTACATTAATTGAGCAAATTCGCAGCGAAAATAAAAACACCTTGTTATTAGATGCTGGTGATATTTTTCAAGGAACTCCTTACTTTAATTATTTTGGTGGCGAATTGGAGTTTAAACTCATGAGCATGTTAAAGTATGATGTTGCTACGATTGGGAATCATGATTTTGACAACTCCATTGAAGGTTTGTACAAGCAATTACCGAATGCAAAATTCGATTTTGTTTCTGCAAATTACGATTTTAAAAACACGGTTTTAGATACGCATGTAAAACCTTATAAAATTATGGTAAAAGATGGGATTAAAATCGGCATATTTGGTTTGGGGATTGAGCTAGAAGGTTTGGTTAGTAGAAAAATGTACAAAGAAACAGCCTATTTAGATCCTATAGAAGTTACACAAGACATTACTGATCAACTAAAAAATGAAGAAAACTGCGATTTAATTATCTGTTTATCGCATTTAGGCTATAATTATAAAAGAGATTCTAAGAAAATATCCGATTTAAATTTAGCAAAAAACACTAAAAATATCGACTTAATTATTGGAGGTCATACCCATACTTTTTTACCAAAGCCAACTTTAGTTAAAAATTTAGATGATAAAAATATCTTGGTGAATCAAGTTGGTGCTTATGGAATTAATTTAGGTAGAATTGATTTTTATTTTGATGAACTAAAAAACAAATCTAGCAAAGGAACTACTATTTTAGTGTAATGTTTGAGTAATTTTACGCAGTATTTACACTTTTTTTTTGTTGGATGTAAATTATCTAAAGGTTTAATAATCCTATCGTTAAAGGTGTTTTTTTAAGAAAAATTAATATCTTTATAATTCATCAAAAAAAAGCAAATAAAAAGGCTCAAAAGATTAGATAATTATGTTCTTTTGCACCTTCAAAATTTTTACAGAAAATGGATAACTTAATAACATTCGCAATTACTGTGTTTACTGGTTTTTTTGCGATTACCAACCCAATTTCTAACATGACAGTTTTTGTGTCTTTGACACAAGGAATGGACAAAAAAGTGAAAAGAGATATTAATAAAAGATCAAATATTATTGCTTTTATTATTGTGACTGTTTTTGTCTTGTTAGGAAAATATATTTTCGAACTTTTTAATATTAGTATTCCTGCCTTTAAAATTACTGGTGGAATCTTGATATTCTTTATCGGTTTTGAAATGCTACAATCAAAACAATCGAACGTAAAAAGTTTAGATAGTGTAAATACAGAAGAAGATATTGCTGTTTCACCAATGGCGATTCCTATTTTAGCGGGTCCAGGAACTATTGTAACTGCGATGAATTTTGTGTCTAATGTAGAAACGATTCAGATTTTTTTAGTGATTGGAATTTTTGGTTTTATGAGTATTCTAACCTACTTAACGTTTAGAGCAAGCGATTTTATCGTAAAACTTGTTGGGAATAACGTTATTTCTGTAATCGGAAAAATAATGGGTTTAATTATTGCCATTATTGGAACAGGAATGGTAATTACAGGAATTAAAATTTCTTTTGATTTAATAACATCTTAATTTTTTTAATATTCAGTCTATTTTTTTTCGTAAAATGTTTATCAAAATATGATAAAACACTTTTTTAATGAAAGATAATGGGAGCAAAGTAAGCTATGGATTTATAGTTTATTGCTATTCAAATATGCTTTTAGATTTTCTCTGTAGCTACTTCCAACAGGAATTTCAATAGTATTGATAAGGATACATTTTCCATTATATTGCTTTATTTTAGATAAAGGAACAATATAAGATTTATGAACTCGCATAAATTTATAAGGGTTCAAAACTTCTTCAATGGACTTTAACGTTTTTAAAGCCAAGCAATAATTATTGCCTGTAACAATTTTAGCATAGTCTTTTAGACCTTGAATATAATCGATATCATTTATTAAGATTTTAATAAATTCATCACCTTCTTTTACAAAAAAAGAAGGTGATGAATTATGATCAGGAAGTTGTTTTTTTAAGTTTTCGAAACGTAAAATTGCTTTTGTAAAACGTTCAAAAGAAATTGGTTTTAAAAGGTAATCAATTACATCAAGATCAAAACTTTCAACAGCATATTCGCTATAAGAAGTGGTCATAATAAAAGGTGTATTTGTTTTGGAAAGTTTAACAAGTTCAATTCCAGAAATTTCAGGCATTGCAATATCTGTAAAAGCAAGATCTATGTGATGCCCTTCTTTCAAATACTTAAATGCTGCTACTGAATTTGTAAATGTTTGTACAACTTCAAAATTAGAGAACTTTTTTAGGTGATGTTCAATCACATCAATTGCTAAAGGTTCATCATCAATTATTATAATTTTATACAAATTCATTTAGTTTATGTTAATTTTAAGCAATGTTGTATAGGTGTTTTCTGTGCTATTTATTTCCAATGTATATTTTTTAGAATACAATAAATTCAAACGCTGTTTTAAATTGTCAAGCCCTTTTCCTTTTCTTTGCTGTTCTTGAAAATGTTGTTTTTCAAATACGCTATTTTCAACATAAAATAAAAGTTGCTTGTCTTTTAAATCTAAAGAAATGTTTACAAAAGCATCTTTATTATTGGTGTAAAAACCATGTTTAAAAGCATTCTCTACTAGAGGAATCAACAGAAATGGTGCTATAAAAATATCAGTTTGTATAGCTCCTGAAATAGTAAACTTGATTGCAGCATCTTTGCCAAATCGCATTTTTTCTATAGCAATATATTTATTGATAAAATCTAACTCTTTTGTCAGAGGTACTTTATCAAAAGTAGTATCATCTGTTAAATAACGCATCATACTTGATAATTTTAAAATATAATCAGAAGTATCAGGATGATTTTTTAAAGATAAACTATACAAAGAGTTGAATGCATTGAATAAAAAATGAGGATGCAATTGATTTCGTAACAATTGTTCTTTGACGCCAATTAACTCAAGTTCTAATTTTTTATAATGATTAAAAAAAGTTAAATTATTGATCACATAAAACAACAAATAGAATAATAGTGTTTGCCCTAAAAAGCTCGTAAAATAATTAGATGTCTGACCAAAAGAATTAAAACTATGAATTCTAACATCTTTTAAGAGTGCCAAGAATAAAAGTATTGTAACAGATAACATCATATAAAATGCTTTGTGCAAAATGTTATTCAATTTAAAAACAAAATGATATAAAGCATACACAATTGCGATACTTATAAAGTTTTCTATAGCATCACTCGTTAAAAAGAAAAACCAATCATTTGGTAATGCATAAAAAGCCGTTTTTATAAGCTGATACAAAATAACAATAATAATGCTAACATTAAAAACGAGTTTTATGGCTTTGATAGTAGCATTAGAGAATTGGTTCATATGGGATAAGACTAATAATTTATACTGTAAATATATGTAAATCCGCTTTTATAAAGTCGTGTATAAGGTTAGTCTTATCTATAATTAAGTAGGGTTTGTCGATATTTTTTTTAGGTGAGTTTATTTTAAAATAGGTTTGATAAAAATTATTCTAAAAAATGAAAACTTATTATATTCTATTTACATGCTGTTTTATTTCCTTCATTGGCTTTAGTCAGCAATTACAATTAAAAAAAGCATCTCCTTTTACAGCTGTAAAATGGGAAAATAATCAGCCAATTGTTCAATTTGAGACAAAATGGTACGTTTTAGAAAAGCTAGATATATACACAACACAAGAAATATTAGATTTTTGCAAACTTACTTATGGAAAAAAATGGCAAAAACGATTTTCTGAAGATTTAGTTGAAGTATTAAACAAGATGGATTCTTCACCAAATTTAACTGTGAATTTGATACTTTCTAATAATGATAAAAAACAAAGTGTCATTGGGACGTATACTTTTAATAATCGACAGAAAGTTTTAGAGTTTAATAATGATCATCAAAAACATAAATCCAAAAAGGTAACAATTTCACAAGCCATTGAAGATATTATGGAATTTCAAAAAATTCTAGAAGAACGTTCATCTTATGTGCATTTAACCGATTACAATTATAAAAATGCAATCGCTTTATTAAAAGAGAACGTTAAAAAACCGAAACAAGAAGTGGATATTAATTATGTAACCTATGAATTAGCAAAAATAATGTCAGCAATAGGTGATAGGCATTCAAGTGTAAAAAATGAAAGTTTTGTGGATAAAGAATATCCAGAATATAATTTGCAATTCCCCTTTTTGATTGCTCCATTAGATGAAAAAGCTTTAGCACTTAGCATTAATAAAGAAAAATATTATAAAACCAACTTTCCTTTTATTAAATCGATAAACAATGTTCTTATTAATCAATTGATTGACTCTTTAGTTTATAAATCAAAAAAAGCGCCTAAAGAAGCAAAGTTTACGAAAGGTGTTGCTGAAATTCAACAATATGGAAAACTTCACTTTATAAACAGCTTAAAATTACCAAAACAAATTGAAATTGTTTTCTCAGATGGTATAAAAGATACCACAGCAATAATTCAATTACAAGAGAAACGATTTAGGTATAATTCTAAACTTGAACTTAAGACTTATAAAAACACCAATAGTATTAAAGAAGGGAATTTTAATAGTATCTCAAAAACTTTAAAAGGAAATATTGGTTATATTTCTCTACCAGAAATGTTCTCTTTTGATAAAATTAAAGGTTTAGAATCTTTTATTGACAGTACATTTATACGTTTTAAGACTACAAAAGCACTTATTATTGATGTACGTTTTAATCCTGGAGGCACTAGAGATTTAGTCCAAAAATTTTCAAATTATTTGATTCCTAAAACAAACACACCTTGGGTTGCAAATGTTGCTTATTTAAGAACTGATTTGAAAAACAAAATACATTCTTCTATGGCTAGTCGTTATTTGTACCCAAACAATTCAAGTAAGTTTACTACTGCAGATAAAGAGGCAATAAAAGCGTTTTCTAAGAATTTTACAGTCGATAAAAAGTTTGATACCACTAAATTTAGCAAGCCACATTATATGGTTTTAAAAAGTGGAAATACGCAATATCAAAAACGGATTTATATCTTGGTAAATGAAAAAAGTTTTAGTGCAGCAACTGTATTTACAAGTGCATTTAAAGGATTGCCAAATATTAAAATTGTTGGAGTTACTACAGATGGTTCTAGTGGAAACTCAAAAGTAATAAGATTATTACATTCTAATATTCGAGTTAAAGTTTCAACGATGTTATCCTTCCAAAGAAATGGAAAAACCTTAGATGGATTTGGGACTAAACCAGATATTTATATTTCAGAAGACAAAGCACAGGTTTTAGAAGGGCAGGACTCTCAACTCATAAAATTGATTGAGATAATTGAAAACAGATCTTAGTTTCATTTGTTATCAACTTAAAAAAAAACTACTAAAAATAAGAATTAAAGGAAAAACTGAATGAATCTAAATCATGAATAAATTAAGAAGTATTGGCTTACAATTCAAGGTTCTTTTATAAAAATATTTACTACAAAAAAGTATTTACCACACGCATAAAAATCCTATGGAATTTGAATAATGTTCAGAAAATAATTATTTTTGCAAGATTACTCTAATTCTGAAATCCATTCAATATTTACGTTTAAAGCGTCCAAATCAAATAAGAATTTTATTTTCTAAAAGTGATATTGATTGGTTAGTTGAGTTTTTAGGACTTTGATTTTTCAATCAAGTTGATAAAGTAGTTGAAACGAAGGTTAATAGTAGCATAAAATTTTTATTTTAAAAGTATATGAAGCACTCCATTCGAATTATAAGTACAATCTTAATGCTTATTGCAAGCAGTCAAATTGCAATGTCTCAAAATAGAATCACCAGAAAGCAATTAAATGACACCATTAAAACGATGCCAAGCTTTACGGTTCATAAGGATATTTATTTTATTTCTGGGGTTCCTACAAATTCGCCTTTAAGTAGTAAAACTGCTGGTGCAAAATATCAAATTAGTTTTAAGCAATTAATCACCAGAAACACACAAGTTTGGGATACCTATTTGTTTTTAACCTATAGCCAAAAAGCATTTTGGAATCTATACGAAGAATCGAGTCCGTTTAAAGAATTGAACTTTAATCCTTCTATAGGTTTAGGTAAAATGTTTTACAATAAAAACGATGAATTAATAGGAATTGGTTCTTTGGCATTAGAACATGAATCTAATGGAAGAGACAGTATTTTTTCAAGAAGTTGGAATAATATTCACGCAACCTACAACACCAAAATAGGAAACAATTCAAGATTAGGCATCAAAGCTTGGTTGCCATTTATGTATAAAGAAGGAAATGCAGATTTATTAGATTATATTGGTTTAGGAGAAGTTACCTACACACATTTTTTTATCAAAGATAAATTAGAGCTAGAGGTCATGGCTAGAAAGGGTGTAAAATGGGATTCAAAAGGAGCCCTTAGAACACGTTTGTATTATAGTCCTTTTAAAAAGAAGGACCAATACCTTATGTTAGAGTGGTTTAATGGTTATACAGAGAATTTGATAAGATACACAGAATACAAAAGCATGATTCGTATAGGATTTGTAATCAGAACAAATGAATTTTCACTTTTGAATTAAGTTTTATAAAGCCCCTTATTGAGAGTGAAGAAAACTCAGCTATGTGTATCAGATTGTAGAACATTGCTATAAATAGACTTTCACAGCTAAAAAGCTTTGAAATGACAATTAGTATAATAATTTTATTTAAAAGTATAGTATATTAAATACCTCAAATTTATTTTATTTCCAGGTCCAATTGTCTTCCTTCATCAAATGCTTTTGTATCCATATTTGTGCCAACAGCCATTCCAATTATCATTCCTATAGGCAAACCAATTCCCAAAAAAGCCATATTACCAAGACTTGCGCCAAAAGCAACTCCAAGAGGAATTCCAAATGCAGCCATACCAACTGCCAACCACGTATTTCTATAGTGATTTTTTGTTACTAGTTTAAGCTCTTTTTCAATCTTGCTTAAAATAGAGGTTTGTGTTTTTCTTAGTTGTTTTTTCAATTCCTTTTCTGAATTCGAAATAGCGTTTATGTCATCAATTTTAACATTGATAAAAAGGATCATGTCATTAGGAAGTTTCTCTTTTCTCAATGTTTCTAAAAGATTGTTATATTGAGTATACGCAATCATCAGTTTTTCATTTTGCTGAATGCTAGGTCTTTGTTTAAGTTCTTTAATTTCCATGTAATTAATTTATAGTAACAAACTTATTTATAAGCCCATAAATATATTTCTTTTTGTTTAAAATAGATGAAATACTACGATTTTATTGATTTTGTTTGAAGAAAAGGAATGAGAAGAGAATAAATAGAAAAGTGAGTAAAGAATAAAGAGTAAAGAGTAAAAAGTAGAGAGTAGAGAACAAAGAGAAAAGAGAAAAATAAAAAAGGTTGCCTTTTCAAGACAACCTTTTTAAAATATACACTAATAACTAAAACTTAGTAAGCCATTTTAACAATTTCTGCAACCTTATCAGGTGACAAAGATTTATGCTCTCCTAAACCTAACCAACCACGATCTGTAAAGCGTTTTTCAATGATTTCTGCAGTACCTTCAAAATCTTTTGTATAGTCAGATAATTTGGTATCAATGCCTAATTCATGGAAAAAAGCAACAGTTTTCTTGATAGCTGCATTCGCTTTTTCTTCAAGGGTACCTTCTTTAATGTTCCAAACACGTTCACCATATTGTGCTAATTTTTCTTTCTTAGCATCAAAATTGAATTCATAATGACTTGGTGCAATAATTGCTAACGTACGTGCATGATCAATGCCAAATAAAGCAGTTAATTCATGACCCATTGCATGAACTGCCCAATCTGAAGGAACTCCTTTTTGGATTAATCCGTTTAAAGCCATAGTACAACTCCACATAAAATTAGAAGCTGCTTTGTAATCTGTAGGATCTTTTAAAACCTTTGGAGCTACTTCTATAATGGTTTGTAAAATACTTTCTGCAAAACGATCTTGTAACAACGCTTCTACAGGATACGTCATATATTGTTCAAGAACATGTGTAAAAGCATCCATCAATCCGTTTGCCAATTGACGTTGTGGAATAGAGCTAATTACTTGTGGATCTAACACAGAAAACTCAGGAAACAAGCCTGGACCACCCATTGCTAATTTTTCTTTGGTATCTTGTCTTGTAATAACAGCACCAGAATTCATTTCTGAACCAGTAGCTGGTAAAGTTAATACAGTACCAAATGGCATCCCTTTTTCTGTACGGATATTGTTCGATAATATATCCCAAGGTGTTTCACCTTCGTATAAAGCTGCTGCCGATAAAAACTTAGTTCCGTCAATAACAGAACCACCACCAACTGCTAATAAATAAGTAATATTTTCGTCTTTAATTACTTGTAACGCTTTTAATAAAATAGCATATTCAGGGTTTGCAGGAATGCCTCCAAACTCAATAAAATCTACATTTGCTAAAGCAGTTGTTACTTGGTCGTAAATACCGTTTTTCTTAATACTTCCTCCACCATAAAGCAATAATACTTTGGCATTTTTAGGAATTTCATTTTCTATATTTTTAATCGTATCCTTTCCAAATATAATTTTAGTAGGATTTTTAAATTCAAAATTGTTCATTTTATTTTCTTTTTATATATTAAAATCTAAATCTTAACAATCATTTTCCCTTTGTTCTTTCCTTCAAATAAATCGATAAAAGCATTTGGGATATTCTCAAAACCATTTACAATTGTTTCTGAGTATGTTAATTTTCCTTCTGATAACCAACCAGATAAATGTTGCATTGCTTCCGGAAATTTATCAGCGTAATTAGACACGATAAATCCTTGCATTAAAGCACTGTTTTTAACTAAGAAGGGTTGTACACTTAAACTTGTAGGGATTTCTGTTTCGTTATAAACAGAAATAGCACCACAAATAATAATTCTTGCAAATCTGTTGATATTAAACCACACAGCATCAGATATTGGTCCACCAACATTATCAAAATAAATATCTACACCATTTGGAGCGAGTTTTTTAATGTCTGCGTTTATATCTTTACTTGTGTTATAATTGATCCCTGCATCAAAACCAAACTTATCTTTTAGCATAGTAACTTTTTCATCAGTACCAGCAATTCCGATTACGTGAAGTCCTAATATTTTAGCTATTTGACCAACTACACTACCAACTGCACCAGCAGCTCCAGAAATTACAATAGTTTCGCCAGCAACTGGTTTCCCTATTTGAGTTAACCCTAAGTAAGCTGTTAATCCTGTCATTCCTAAAACCCCTAAGTAGGTGCTTAAAGGTGCTTTAGAACCATCAACTTTAAGCAAACCTTGTCCTGTAGAAACTTGTTGTGTTTGCCAGTTTAACATACCAGAAACAGTTTCGCCAACACTAAATGAATCGTTTTTAGAAGCAATAACTTTTGCAACAATACCTGATTGTATAGGTTTGTTTAATTCAAAAGAAGGCACATAAGATTTGGCATCACTCATTCGTCCTCTTAAATAAGGATCTACAGAAACATAAGCTGCTTCTAAAAGTATTTCACCATCATCAATGCTCAATTGTTTGTCTTCTGTAACAAATTTGAAATCTGAAACAGTAGGTTTTCCTTGAGGTCTATTATTTAATAAAATAGTTTTCATGTTAATTGTATTTATTCAATTACTGTTACTAATTCTTCCATAGGTTTTCTAACTTTTACCAAGTTTACCAACCAATCTTCATCTTCTTTTCTATAACCAATAGGTAACATTACAGCACTTCGCAATCCTTTTTCTCTTAATCCTAAAATTTTATCGACAGCATTGGCATCAAAACCTTCTAAAGGAGTTGTGTCTACTTCTTCAAAAGCAGCAGCAGTTAATGCTTCAGTAAAAGCAATGTATGCTTGTTTTGCAGCATGGTTAAAGTTTTCTTCTGCATCTTTTTGAGGATACATCCCTAATAACATTTGACGATAGTTTTCCCATCCTTCATTTTTAAAACCACGAATTTCGTTTGTTAAATCGAACATGTGATTAATTCTTTCTGCTGTATAAGTGTCCCAAGCAGCAAATACGAGTAGGTGAGAGCAGTCTGTAATTACAGATTGATTCCAAGCCACTGGTTTTATTTCTTCTTTAATCGCTTGATTTTTAATCACGATAATTTCAAAGGGTTGTAATCCACTTGATGTAGGTGCTAAACGTGCTGCTTCTAAAATACGTGCTATTTTATCTTCAGCTACTTTTTCCCCATTCATTGCTTTTGCTGCGTATCTCCAATTTAATTTGTCTAATAATTCCATATGTTTTATTGTATATTTTGTGATGTATTGTTGTTTTACGTATTCTTTTTATGTTCGTTACTCTGTTTATTTTATGGTTGATAAATGAATTTTTTATCAATCAGGTACTTTTTTATATTTTATTTAGAAGTTATGTTTCTTATTTTTTTATACTATCCCAAGCAGCTTCGTAAGCTTCTTCTATATGTGATTTATCTAAGGTAAAAGCACCTCGATTTTGTGCCATCATTAAAAATGAAAGTGGATTGATAGCATAGGCATATAATAGATATTCTGAAATGGGTTTTATAATACCTTCCTTTTTACCACGTGTCCAAAGATCTAATAAGGGTTGTAAATGTATAATACCTTCTTGCCTGCTGGCTTCATCAATAATAGGGGTGTTATCACATTGTGCTAAAAACATGGCGTTCTCACATTCATGCAATTTAAAATTAGCAATTCGCTTCCAAATCAACTCAAAACCTGCTTCAACTGTCATTGATTCTTCATAGGTTTCAAAAGCATATTGTGTATATGCTGCTTTTACTTCTATATAAGTTTGATTGAGTAAATCTTGCTTATTTTCAAAATACAAGTAAATGGTTGCTGGTGATACATTGGCCATTTTAGCAATTTTACTCATAGGTGTTGCATGAAAACCATTATTGTTTACTAACTCGATTGTTGCTTTTACCAATGCCTTTTTTTTATCAATACTTTTTTGAAGCTTTGCCATCTATTTTAAATTCTGATACAAAGATACGTTAAAAATGAACGTTCATTCTTTTTTTAACAAACATTTATATATGCCTAGATAAACAAAATTGATAGTCTCTTATAACGTTAAGAAATTGTATTAAATTTAATGCTGATAATCATAGCCATAAAGTTCTTTAATTCATGAGCATCCACAGAAAAGGTATACAAAATGGAAATAAAGAGTTATTCTCATAACGCAACTATATCAGTATTTTAAAAGCAAATAACCTTTTAAGCGTTTTTAGCAGGTGCACAAGAAACTCTTTTTAACAACATATATTCTCCATTATTTTTAAACTCACGAAGAGACGTTCCTGCATAGCGTTTAAATATTTTCGATAAATGACTCACATCTGTAAATCCTAACTCGTCTGCAATTTGTGTCAGTGTAAAATCGGAGTTTAACAAACGAATTTCAACAAGTTTTAGCTTTGCTTTTATAATATATTCACGTAAAGACATGTTGATTTGTTTTTTAAAAAACTCACTCACATAGGTAGGAGACATCATAAAAACCTCGGCTAAATTTTCAACCTTAAGCAAGGCAGTTTTATCTATATTTTCGTTGATATAAGTGAGCATTTTTGTGATTCTTTCATCAGAATTATTAGGGATTTCAAAATAACTGGTCTTTTTAATATTCCTAATGAGCACTTCTAAAATACTCGTCATAAAACTTGTAATTAAATTGGTTGAAGTAGCTTCATAACTTCTTGATTCTTGTAAAATCATTTCAATCAGGCTCGATAGATGGTTTCTATCAATATCACTATTGATAATATCGCCAGGTAATTGGTTGTAATTGGATAGAATATAGGATGCTTCTTTAAACCATTCATTTCTATCGATGGCAAGATGGTTCCTATTTTTAAAAAACGAATCGTTAAACTTTAAAAACACAAATTTTGAAGGTTGATCAATGTTAAAAGAATGACATTTTAAAGGGGGCAATAAAAATACACTTCCTTTGCTATAAGGTAATTCGTTGTAATTAATACATTGGGTGCCTTCACCACTTTTAACGAATACCAACTCGAAAAAATTATTTTTAACAGGACGTTGTTTCCATGTTACTAATTCTACTTCTTGTATTTCAAAAGGTTTATAAGTTTCAATGATGTTCATTATGAGTCATTTTTACAACAAAACTAGATAAAATACCTGTATATTCAAGAATTACTTCTTTATAAACCTTTATTTATACCTAAATTTCCTTTTTATGTACATAATTATAGATTTGTGTTCCAGCTACCTTTGTCCCAATAATTAAAACATACCTTATTAAAAAATAGATACAAATGAATTTACAAGAAATATTAAACTGGAGATACACAACCAAGGAATACGACTCAACTAAAAAAATATCTGATGCAGATATGGCTGAAGTTAAAAACTTACTAAGAATGAGTCCTTCTAGTGTAAACTTACAGCCTTGGCATTTTATAGTTGCAGAAACAACAGAAGGTAAAGCACGTATTGCCAAAGGAACTCAAGGTTTCTTTCATTTTAATGAACCTAAAGTTACCAATGCTTCTGCTGTTGTATTGTTTTGTTCAAAAATTGAAGCAGATGATGCGTATTACCAACACATAGCAGATACCGAAGATAAAAACGGGAGATTTCCAAATGAAGATATAAAAAACGGATTTTTAGGTGCTGTAAAAGCTTTTGCTGGTATTCATAAATACGATTTAAAAGACTTACAACATTGGATGGAAAAGCAAGTATATCTTAATATTGGTAGCTTTTTATTAGGAGTTGCAAGTTTAGGTATTGATGCTACACCAATGGAGGGTATTGATGTAAAAGCGTTGGATGAAGAATTCGGATTAAGAGCAAAAGGATACACTTCTTTAGTTGCTGTTTCCTTAGGATATAGAACTCAATCTGATTTCAATTCTACTGACAAAACACCAAAATCTAGATTACCTGAAAGCGAAATTTTTACTGTAATATAAACTGAACTTAAAATAATAATTTATTAATTGAAGCTCTTTATAATTGATGAGTAACAGAAAAATCCACTCTAGATAGTGGATTTTTTGTTTTACATTGATGTAGAACAATGCTTACAAAGTAATATTGGGCATCATAACAAACTTTATTTATAAAAATGGTTTCATCTATTTTTGTTAGTTTCGTACTATGAAAAAAATACTAATTCTCTTCTCACATCCAAAGTTTGAAAAGTCAAGGGTGAATCAAACATTGATTCATCATGTTACAGGCAAAGAAAATGTGACTGTACATGATTTATATGAAGAATATCCAGATTTTAATATCGATGTTGTTGCAGAAAAAGAGTTATTAAATACACATGATGTCATAATTTGGCACCATCCTTTTTACTGGTATAGTTGTCCACCTTTAATGAAACAGTGGCTTGATTTAGTGTTAGAATTTAATTGGGCTTATGGTCCTAAAGGGAAAGCCTTGCAAGATAAAATCTGCTTAAATGCCATTACCACAGGAGCTTCTAAAGACATGTATTGCTCTAAAGGGTATAACAGTTTTACCATAGAACAATTTTTAAGACCTTTTGAACAAACTGCCATTTTATGTGGCATGCAGTATTTTCCTCCTTTTGCAGTGATGGGAACACATACGCTTTCTGATGAAGAGCTACAGGAGTACAAAAATAACTACGGAAAATTTATAACGCTACTACAGGCAGGTTTAACAATAAACGATTTTGAGAACACATCGTTTATCAATGACATTCCACAACTTAAACAAGATTAACGATGACTGGAGGTATACTTTTTGAAGCAATTATTTTTTTAGCAGGCGCTATTATATGTGTCTCGATTGCAAAACGATTAGGCTTAAGTTCTGTTATTGGTTATTTATTTGCAGGGGTATTTATTGGCCCCTTTGTACTTGGTTTTATAGGGAATGAAGGTGACGATATTTTACATTTTGCCGAATTTGGTGTGGTGATGATGCTTTTTTTAATTGGACTAGAAACGGAACCAAAAAATTTCTGGAAGATGCGAAAAGCCATCCTTGGAATGGGTGGAATTCAAGTAGGGGGTACCTTGTTGCTCTCTTTTATTTTGTTTACGCTTTTAGGGTACGAATGGAAAGTAGCCTTGGTCATTTCTATGGCAGTAGCCTTATCTTCTACAGCCATTGCCATGCAAACCATCAAAGAAAAAGGGTTGATGAATACCACCTTTGGTGCGTCCTCGTTTTCTATTTTGTTGTTTCAAGATATCATTGTGATTTTTATGTTAGGGTTTATGCCACTGTTAGTTAGTTCAGACCTAAATATAACTGCAGAAAATCATAACCAACAAGCCAATTTACTAGAGAGTCTTCCTGTGGGATTACAAACTTTAGCCATTATAGTATCTGTTGCGTTGATTATTGTGGCAGGACGTTATTTAATAGTGCCTATGTTGCGAAAAGTATCCAAAACAGGTGTTCGTGAATTATTAATTGCTGCCGCTTTTTTAATTGTATTTGGCATCTCCTTTTTAATGGAATATGTAGGGATTAGTCCTGCTTTAGGCGCTTTTTTAGGAGGAGTTGTTCTTTCTAACAGTGAATTTAAGCATGAACTAGAAAGTACTTTAGAACCCTTTAAAAACTTACTTTTAGGGTTGTTTTTTATGGCAGTTGGGGCGTCCATTAATTTTATCATTATTGCAAAAAGTCCTTTTACCATTGGTGGTATCTTACTTGCTATTGTTGTTTTAAAAGCATTGGTTTTATTTATTACAGGGCATGTCTTTAAACTAAAACTAGATCAAAAGTTGCTTCTTACATTTAGTTTGGCACAAATTGGTGAATTTGCTTTTGTTTTGTTGTCTTTTGCTTTTGGATTGCATCTTTTATCACAGGAACAAATGGATATGATGCTTGTTATTACAGCCTTATCCATGTCTTTAACACCCATTATCGGCATTGTTAATGAACGCTTTATTCTACCAAAAATTGGGACGAAAGAGTCCATCAAAAGACCCATGGATCATATTGCAAAATCACAGAAAATAATATTAGTTGGTTTTGGTCAATTTGGAAGTACTGTTGGGCGTTTTTTACGTTCGCATGGAGTAGAAGCAACTATTTTAGATTTTGATTCTAATCGAGTAGATTTTCTTCGAAAAATGGGTTTTGAAGTTTATTATGGAGATGCTACACGTTTAGATTTACTGGAATCTGCAGGTATTGCAGAAGCTAGAATCATTATTTGTGCTACCAATAAAATTTCCGTTTCAAAGGCCATCAGTAAAATTGTCAAAGAAAAGTATCCACATGTTGAGTTTATGATTCGTACTAAAAACAGATTTGATGCTTATGAATTGTTGAATCTGGGTCATGAAAATATTTATAGAGAATCCCTAGAAACCTCCTTAACCTTAGCCAAGGATGTTTTAAGTAAAATGGGCTTCAGAAAATATACTTTAAACAGACAGGTACAAAATTTTATCAAATATGATGAAGATAGTCTACGACGTTTAGCCACGGAACCTGAAAGAAAGGAAAACTACATTTTTAAAGCTAAAAAGGAATTAGAGCAACAAGAAAAGTTTTTAAATGAAGATTTCAAACGTGGGGTTGTCGATTTTGATAATCATTGGGATAGTGCCCATATTAGAAAGGTGCTAAACAAAAAATAAGATTCCTTTAACATCTAATAAGTCACCATTGATAATCAGGTCCTTGGCACAGAAGGACACATATTAGAATCCTCAGGTACATATTGACTTATTGTGTCACAAAAAAAGAGTTATAAGTTGTGCTTTGAAATACACCCAAATCTGCCTTTGGGAGAAGGTACAACGTGGCAAACCCACAAAAAAGTAAGAACATACAGCTAAGCACACAAAGTGCAGAATTAACAACCAACAGATTGCCACGGCTGAAAAAGCCTCGTAATGACGAGTGTTCAGGGATTTTTGTGAATACACATCTTTCAAATAACAACAACGAACAGCATTCCCCAAAAAAAAATATCACCATCTGTTGAAAAATAATCTAACAATTTTTAGGACATTTATAAAAACTTTGTATATTCGCAAACCTTTAGAAAAAAAGGGTTGTTTTTTTAAATAAAAACGATGGATTTCAATTAGCTCAAGCAGTTAGTTTGTAATCAGTAAGTTGTGTGTTTAAGAGCTTCTATTGCCTCAAAACAACAGAAATTGTAACAACAATTTAAAGTTCATTAAAATAGTAAATAAAAGGGGAGATACTCAAGCGGCCAACGAGGACGGACTGTAACTCCGTTGACTACGTCTTCGCAGGTTCGAATCCTGCTCTCCCCACAATTTACCTTTTATGAATGATCTCTACCTTAAATTTTATACCCATTTTATTTTTACTGAATACTAATATTTACTCTCATAAAGCTATTCTTTTGTTTTTTTAAAAGATTTATTTTTATACCGTAAGCACACCCGAATGCGTCATTGCGAGGAGGCAAGACGCGGCAAACTCACATAAGAGTAAGAACACACAGCTAAGCAGACACTTTACAACAACAGATTGCCATGGCTGAAAAAGCCTCGCAATGATCTGTGTTAAAAAACTATTCTTTTTAGTTAATTTTTTTTAATTTATGCAATATAAACTTTGATGGTTTTCATTGTAATATTGTTTGTTTTTTGCGATAGCAAAAATCTGTTTTATTAACTTA
>Ga0209309_10000168_pt1 | contig 86279 bp, 101 predicted proteins | sample COGITO_mtgs_1204_2_FD_184807 | JGI IMG/M metagenome (GOLD analysis project Ga0209309, IMG submission 184807) | Pelagic marine microbial communities from North Sea - COGITO_mtgs_120412 (SPAdes) (version 2) | ecosystem: Environmental > Aquatic > Marine > Epipelagic ... | reverse complement strand
GGAGTTAATTCTACTACCGTATTTGGAATTGCACTAGAATTTTTCCTGTAGGTAATGCTTAATATACTTGGATTAAATATTGCCATTGTTATTTTTTAATTTTTGCTTTAGCTATTACAGCGTCTAATTTCTTTTCAGCCTCTTTTCGTTTTTGTTCAGCTTCATATCCAAAGTAGATATCTCCAGTTATTCCTACTGCCTCCAAAATAGATTCTAAAAGTTGTATTTGTCTGGAACCATCACCTCCAGATCCGGAACCGGAATTGGAAGGCAGCGTTAAAGTTTCATCTGAAGTTGGACCACCATCTGCGTAGAGACCTAGTTTGCTTTTTCTTTTTTTCTCCAGATAATTAATTATCTCCGGAACTTCTGGATCTTTTCTTACAACTTCCGGAATTACATATTCGTTTACATGGACAACTCCAGCCACTTCGTGACCAGTTTCATCTTTATATCCCATTCCAAAAAGTGTAGTATCACCTCCTTTAGCAAAACCCGCAATAGCACTTCCGGCAATTGATCCTAATTGAATGGCTGCATTTATTTTTACTGCTGCAGCTTGGTTTAAACCTGTAGCGGTATTTATAGCCACCCACGGCATACCAAATGTTAATGGAGCTGCTGCAACAGCTGCTGTATTTGCAATTGCTGTATTTGCACTAATTGCTGCTAAAGATTTTGCGGTATTTGTAAAGACTTCTGCAGCTGCCATTCCTTTTTCAATTAAGAACAAGGCTTTATAGATTCCTTTTTTGTTTTGGAAAACCGACTTTAAAACATCAACACCTGCAAATGCTGCGTTTGTTTTTGCCATTTCAAGATCTTTAGTTGCCTGAACTGAAGCTTCTGCCCACTTTTTTTCTAGGTCGTGTTGTTTAGAAAGTCCCTGTTCTTTAATCTCATAGATCTTATCTTGATGATTTTTCTCTAGTAACTGCTTAAATTGGTTCTTCTCATCGGTAGTTAATTCAATCTTTTTAAGCTCCTCCTCAAATTTCTCCAGATCTTTTTGATATCTAATTTCCTCTGCCTCCAGGCGCTTTTCTTCATCAGTTTCCTTTTGGGCGATAGAAAGTTCATCTATTAAGGCTTGTTTGCGTTCCTGGAATGCTTTTAAGTTTTCCAGCTCTTTTTCTTGCTGCTTTGCATCATATTCGGCATTAATGGCATCTGTTACCTCTTTTGAAGCTTCCAACTCCGCAGCTTTTGCCAATTCACGCTCACGTTCTAATTCAATTTTTTTCTTATCTGTATCTGCCTCTCGATCTTCTTTTCTTTTTGCATATTCTTTTTGAAGATTTTCAATAGTTTCCAGACGTTTTTTCTCATTTGCAATAGCTTCTTTAGCTCTAGATTCTGCAAGTTTTGCTGCTTCTGCGGCTTTTTTCGCTTCTGCCTGCTGCATTTTTAAGCCATTCCCGTTTGGGTCCTGTTTCTCCTTTTTTTGTTTTTTTAGCTCTTCTGCATTTTGTGCTGCTGCTATTTTTTCTTTTGCTGCCTGGATTGCGTCTGCTTCTTTTCCTAAAGCATCCCAATCGGCATCTTTCCCTGAAAATGCATCTCTTACAAATCCTCTTAATTGATACCTAAATCTGCTGAGTTTTTCTTCTAGATAAGCGACACCTTCACCTATACTGCTAATCATATTAAAGAACCCAGTTTTTACTTTGATCCATGCAAGGGACACGTCATTTGCCCAGGCAGAGTATCTATCTGATTTAAGCGCTTCATTTTGAGATTCTCCAAGCTCAACTGTGGCATCATGAACTTTCTTCAATTGATCCTCCAAAGGCGTCAATGCTCTTTCCTGTTTGTTCAAAGCAGTATTTACCGCCTCGAAAATTACCAAGGCTCCACCTGCATCTTCTCCAGCACCTTTAAAAAGATCTGCAGTTAACAACTGTGCCTGCTGTGCATTCAATCCAATATTTTCAGCTTCACCCGCAACTAAGCCTAAGGCATCTTTTACAGTGATGCTTCCATCCTGAATTCCATTAAAAAGTTTATCTGTGAATTCCTTTCCAAAGGCGTTTTCTAAGGCCTCACGAGAAGCCTCAGTTTCTTCCATAAGACTTAAAGAGAATTCTTTAATAGCATCCGGTAGTTTATCAGAATAGATCTTCATATCTATTCCTGTATTCACGATTCTTTGAAAATCTTCTACAGTGAATCCTGCCTGAGCAAAAAGCTTTGGATATTCTTTAATGCTATCCAGAAATTCTGTATTCTCTTTTCCACCTCTAATAAGGCCGTTTTCAATGCTATCAAACGCTTCTTCATAAGAAATTCCAAATGCCTCGACCAATGTAGAAGCTGCAGTAAGAGATTCTTTAAAATCGGTGCCAAAGGTTTTTTCGAGTGCTGTAGCTCTAACACGAGCCTGGTCTAAAGCTTCGCCACTTAACTGCGTGATTTGTTGTGTGATTCTATTAGCTTCTAAAGCGGCTTCGTTATATTTAAACCATTCTTTTGCAGCAATACCAATACCTGCAAGTGCAACTAGCGCTAACCCTATAGGAGTAGCAATAAATTTAAGGGAGGCAATAGTGGCGGTTCTAATTTGGGCAGTGACTCCTGCCATTGCTGTTTTAAATGCTAATACATCACCAGATCGGAACGCTGAAAAAGCATCAGCAAAATTATTTCCAAACTCCTGCATTGCAGAGGCCTGTTCATCTATACTATCTGTAGAGCGGGCAATTTCCTCTCTAAATGCTTTTTGAGCTGCAATTTGTTTTTTTCTTTCAGCTTCAATTATAGCCAGATCTTTATTAGCTTTTATATATTCTTCCGTTCCTTCTGTATTCTTATTCACTTCCCGTCTGAGATTATACATCTCTCTAGTAAGATCCTTCATGGTATTTTCTACCTCTCGACCATTTACCTTTATAGTAAGATTTAATGCGTTATTATTTGCCATCAGTAGAATTGAATTTAATTATCATTTGTTCCAGGAGTACTTCTACACTTTGTCCTCGGGTTTTCGATAGTTCGGTGGTCAAATAGTCCACAGCTCCGCTTTTAATGTAGATGTCACTAAAAATTTCTCGTGCTGGCAGATTAAAAGAATGCCGCTTTCGTTGTGTTCTTGTTTTTTCATACCGATCAGCTTTTAAATAAACAGATGTAGCCGATCTTTGGCCTGTGAAACCGTAGTTAAGTATGTAACCAGTTTTAGTAGATTGTAGGTTAAGCCCCAATAATTTATAGTCTCCCATTTTTTCCTTAATCCTGGTGGATTTTAGAAGTGGCTTTTTCCCATTGGTTCCTTTACCTCTTAGGTTCAGTTTTTGCTCCAAAATACTATGCAAATAGGCTTGTGCCATCTTTGCGGCAGTTCTTCCTATTTGCTTTTCTTTGGATTTAATTTCGTCAGCAGTCATATTAACAGGTTAGATCAATATCATCCCAATCTGCTGCATCTAACTTTAAAGACTCATCACCAGCAATAATTCCTGTGAATTGAAATCCATATAAAGCTTCAGTAAATATTGGTCCTTCTTTTACCCATTTCACTGTCTCCGACTGAAATTTATTATGTAAAAAATGATTTGGAATTCTTGCATCGTAACGCATCCTGGCAATGATCTTGAGACCAATTCGTTCACATTCATCAAGTATTTCGTTCTGCTGCTCAAAGTTGCCGGCACGACATTTTTGATATATGGAAAAATAGAAAGTACGGTTCACTTTAGAAGAATGAATTGAGGAGCCTTCCGTATCTCCTTCAGGACTTTCCACTACCATGGCAGGAAAATTTATCCCACTTCTAAAACTTCCAGTTATTTCTTCCAGATCCATCCTGAAGAAAGATTTCTCCGGAAAGTCTTTTAAATTTTTATTCAGACTCTCGAAATAGTCTATAATTGGCTTGTGGGTTGGGGCGCTCATTCTTTCTTATTTTTCATTTCTATAAGCTCATTTTCATAAGGGCCAAAGAAATCGTGGATATTCAGGTTTTGAACTAGTTCTAGTTTAGAGTGATCAAACTGGATCTTGAAGTGCAGCAGCTTTCCGAAAGGAGTATAGGATACTTGAATCTTTTTAATTTTCTTCTCCTCTTTTTCGGGTGCCGGAAAAACATGTGGATACTGTTTTACGATATAGTTCCGGCAACCTTCATACGTGTATGCAATGCCTAGTTTTTTTCTATACCGTAACCTTTTTATGGCTTTTACATCTTTCTCTACAAAAAACTTATCGAAGCTTCTGCGTGGATCTATTTCTTTTGAAGAAGATCCGGCCGGACGGTAAAGTGTAGCACACAGCATATCCAGATATCTTATATCCTGCGTTTTTCTCCAGTTATAATACAGCGAGTCTATAAAAGAAAACTCCTTTATGCTGATGTTCTGAAGACGATCTGCAGGAGGGAAATAGATATGATTTTTTATTTTGAAAGCAGGTAAAAAATTTGTCCTGGTAATTTCTCCAAGAAGAAATTTTACATAATCCTGATATTCTTCTGATGGAATTTGCCATAATGCAATCCATACTTTTCCGAAATTATTAACCCTGAGAAGGTTTTTCACTAAGGCTACATACAGCTTAGAATAATGCGCCGGTTGAAATTCTTTAGGATGGCAATCTTTAAATTTGTGGAAGTGCTCCAGCGCTGCAGCAACTCCGCAAAGTTGAACTGCTGTGAGTTGGTTCCAACTCCTGGCCATAGTAATGTTTCTGCCAAAAATGACTAATGCCATATAGAGGAAAAGATCCTTTACCGGCGTAATGATGTAGTATCTAAAAAATTCCTTCATACCTCAAATTTGATCTTTGAAGGCATGAGAAAAAAGGACAGGGAAATTCAGTGAGCAGTTAACAGATATCAGTTAACAGTTTTTAGAAGAATCTGAACACAATCCAAAGCCAAATGAAATGGAAAATTTGATCAATAATGAAATGTCCCCATGGTAACACTTGCTGGTTTAATTCTCCTTGGAAGATTTTAAGTTTTCTGCAGTACCAATTAACAAATTCTGTTCTGTCTTGAATCCAGTGTTGAGAGAATATTAAGAGTGTTTGGAGATAGGAAGCTTCAACAAAAAGGAAGGGTATTATATATATAGCCACGTGAATGGTGCAAATTAGGCTGCTATTCTTTTTTCTTCTTGCCATCCAATCATTCTGAAGTAAGAAGTCTCCTATAAAATGAGCTAATATATATGGAATCATTTTCTCGTTTTAAAATATAAAAACAGCAATATTAATCCGGCAATTATCCCGAAGATGATCCCAAGGTTTGCTCCCCAGGAGATAGATTCTCTTTCCACTTTTTTCCCTTTTTCTTTTACGGTGGAATCTTTGTTGCTTTTGCTATTATCTTCTTTGGAGGAAGCTTTGGAACCATTGGTGGTATTGGTAGAATTTTCTTTTTTATTTGTAATGTCCAGGGCAGCATTTTGCCAGGTAACGGTGTTACCAGTCACATTCAAAGAAGAAGGTTTTTCCGGATCTTGAGGCGTTGCTTTAATATTCTTTTCCTGAATATTAGAAATGCTGGTACTTTCAAATACTTCTGAATCTGAAGTCTTGATCTCGTTTTGTGTGATCTCTGAGAGTTTTTCTACTTTCTTTTGAGTCTCAGCTTTTCTGGAACTGCAGGCACTAAAAAACATTAGCGCCAATACTGCAAATAGTAGTTTTGTTTTCATATATAATTATTTAAACTCGTTCCATCCAACCATTAAAATATTTTTCTTGCGATGGTTTTTTCTCGCAGATCACTTTGTAATTACAAAATTGTAAACCGTTAAGTACTTTTAAAAGAATACGATCATTCCCACAGGCTCTATAAGCGCTTAATGTTGCAGGACCTATCTTGCCATCAACTTTTAGATCTGGATAACTTCTGCCATCTCTATTCATTAAATTGAGTGCTTCCTGAAGAAACATTTTTGCGGTGACTTGGCCCATGTTAACAGCGGTATCGAAAAGCTCTAGCGCTACTTCATACTTCAACATTTGGTCTGCACCACAGGCTTTCCAGTAATCTTCAAAATAGATCTTCTTGGCCATATCCAGCGTTAGATTTTTGATGTCTAAATGCGGATAAGCTTTTTTAGAAATTCCGTACTTGGTTTCTCCACCACGGTCTGTTGGGTCGTTAACATAACCACCTTCAATTCCTATTAATGTTTCAAATGCTTTGTCGAATGATGTCATGGTGCTGGAGTTACATTAGGATTATTTTGTTTGTCTTGTAGCCTGTTGTATTCAATTTCACGTAAAGTTAGAGACGGCAGTTCATCTACTCTTTTGATGATACTATCATAAAAATCTTTAGTCTGCAGGGTTTGTTTCTCTTGAATCTCAATTTGTTTTTCTGAAATGGAATTTTGCTTTGCAGATAATTCTACAAAGGCTTTATGAGATTCTTTGGCTTCAAGTTTCCATTCCTGGGTATAGCCTTGTTGCTGCATGTAGAGCTTGTAAGCAAAATAGCCTACAAAAAAAAGTACTATTCCCAGAACACCATAATCTAATAGTTTGGTACCGGCAACCTCTAATTGTAAGGGTAATAACATATTAATCTGATTTTCTATTTTGAATGCTTTGATTATCTCTGAGCATTCGTTTAATATCTTTGTCGGCTTGATCAGGGGTAATGCTGTAATCATCTATGGTTACATTGATCACTTTGCAATTATCACAATCTATTACTGTGATTATAAAGTGGTATTGTTTCTCCACATTTTCTTGAGTGAGTGTGCCTGCTGCACCTTTAAAAGTTTTACCGTAAAGTGGATTGTAAAGTCCGGCGGTGCCATTTTCTACATACATTACTGTAAGATCTAGATCTCGAACATCTGTAGGAGGTAGCTCTTGAGCAATGCCACAACCGGAAAGGCTAAAGCTTATAAGAATGATCAATAATATTTTTTTCATTTTTTGGGAATTAAAGATTTATAAAAATTGGTGTTGACTCTTTGGAGTTCTTTGGGATCTACATAATACATTAAGCGGGTTGGGCTCATGATCTCATTAAAGGCAGGATCTGATTTGGGAAGTTCATCTACACAGATATGTTTTAAATTATAAGCGTGGCCTAACTCATGTTTCAGCGTGAGCTCGAATACTTGAGGGTGATCTAAAAGTGAAGAATCTATTTCTATAGTGTGCACCTTTCCTCTTCTTATATGATAGCCTAAAACTCTCATAATCCAAGGGCCATCAATAACCGGTTGGATGTTTCTAACCACAATACTATCAATCTCATTTATGCGATAGAATGATGGAGTATCGTTCTTAAAATTTTCTGCAATAAATTCTTCCAAGATTGGATAGACTTTATCTGGAGCATTGGTGTACATATTTTGTCCGGCAACCGGCATCATGCAAAAGAGCGCTATGTATAAGAAAAATCTCATGAGTATTTTTCCAGAAATGTTTTGGTTTTCTCTATAGTTTGAAGCCTAGACTGCAGGCGTGCATAAAATTCTGTTTTATATCTTGCTGCATAGATGCCAGATTGCATTGCATTTTGACAGTGGGCAGATTCTATTACATTTAGAAAGGAAACCAAGAGATGGCCTTTTCTATTTAAGTTGCCTAGAGCATCATTCCAACCCAAGACTTCACTTATAGTTTCATGAGTATTTCCAAAAGGATATTCTTTTGAGTTGGTGAGGAAGAACCAATTAAAAAAGCCACCAAAAGCAACATTTCCTATTTGATCTATGCCTATGGCAATTCCAACAAAAAACTTCGCTGTACCAGAAATGATATCTCTTGCTTTGCGATCTTCTTTTTTAAAGCTGAAGATGATCTTCCAGAGCATGGATGGGATTACACACACTAGAAAAACAAATGCTGCAAGAATAATAAGTAAAAATGCACCTATTAGGTTTCCTATATTATTGAAGAATTCTCCAAGCCATGTTCCAAGGCGTTTTAAAAAGTTTCGGACTTTCATAATACTTATTTATTTAAAGATTATAAAAGTCCGAAGTCAATATATTTTAAAAAAGGACAGGGAAATTATGGTTGGATATCTAAAGTAACCTGACTAAAAGCAGCCGTAGATAAGAATAGAATTAGGAGTAGTGTTTTCATTTCTAGTATATATTAAACATTTGATTTATTCTATCTGAAATATCATTTCTAACTATATCTGAATCAACACCTGATCTAATTATTAATAACTGTACATATCCTGTTAATGGTAATAGGTTCAAATGTTGCGATCCTATCTTCAAAATATCGTTTGTGTAAGTACCAACAATAGCTACATTTTGCTGACCATTAGATTTATTATCCCATGATGAAACAGAAGTTCCAGACCCACCAATAGAAAAAACTTTTAAAACATTTTTATCAGGTGTCGTTCTTGCTTGGCTCATGTCTGAAGCATAAGAACCAGAAGCGGTTTGCAAAAACGCATTTCTTTTTATTGTTCTTAAATCAGCAAATTGAACCAACCTGTTTGTATCCGTAGAGGATGTGTTTAAAATAACCCCTATAGCAGAGCCAGATTTCACCGCAGACACACTATAAACAGTAAAATTATTTCCGATGGCTAATTCTGGTAACGCTGCTCTTTCTAATCTTTTAGAGTCAAAATAAATTGATGGCTGCCCATCTGTTTTATAAATATCTGTTGCATTTGATATTAAAGGTTCAAAAGCTGAAACTGCACTTATATCTTTTCCGTTTCCGCTTTGGTCTTTTAATACAGTTAATTTAATATTGTTACTTTCTTTAAATTCGTTGAATGTTTGCCCATTAGATAGATATGAGGTTAAATCGTAACTCTTACTGCTTCCATAAAGTAAATCAGAAACTACCCCGCTATTATTCTTTAAAGTCATTGGGCTTGTAATAGAACTTTTAAGTTTCATAGTAGAATACCCAACTAATGCTGTGTAATCATCCAATATAGGAGTGTACACAACTCCTTGCGTATTTCCTTTTGAAAATATGTTGCTCCTGTAACTCATTACGCTATTAATTCTCCGTAAGCAATTAATTTTCCAGTTGCAGGGTCTAGGTAAAATGTTGCTCCTTTATTTGCAGGAACCACTTTATTAGTCATATCTAAATCTGCTGTTTGTCCTGTAATTGTTGCTTGTCCTGTTGACGTACAATTTATGTTAAATCTCATTTTAGGTAATCCGCCCGGAGGATAAGTCAAAGTAACATTTGCAGTAACATGGAGTATTTTATTTTTATCTTCAATAGTTAATGCCCTAGAAGTATTCACGAGAAGAGGTTCATCTATATTAGAATAAATATTCTCTAAATAAGTTGCCCCATTTAATAAAGTTATAGGTCCAATTTTAGTGTTATCTAAAAGCACTTTACAAAGGTCAAAACTTCCAAATGATCTGTTAGTGTCGATTTCACAATTTGAAACTTTTATAGTAAGTAGATTTCCTGAAGCTTTAAAATATGAAGAACCAGAAGGATTGTATCTTGAAAATGTATTTTGAAATACTGCCTTAGATAATGTATTAGATGAGAGTTGAAAATGTGATCCATTGTTGGTTTCTAGCCAACACCCATTCATTACTAAAGAGATGCCACCATCTGGAGACATATTAGTAAACTTAATTACTCCTGTAGCATTATTGTTTGCAGTTCCGTTTTGTTCAAAATTGCAATTATTTAAATGAATACCAGATCCTTTATCTTTATCAATAGCAAAAGTTGAACAAGAAGTAAAATAGCAGTCTCTTAATATAACGGCATTAGAAGCCATATAACCTGTTTGTGGTGCATATGCACTCCCAAAGGTTATTCCATCTTGTTCTCTTGAATGCCATCCAATAGAGCAATTATTTATTTTTAACTGAGTAAAGGTTCCTAAAATATGAGATACAGTTTTTATACCTATTTGAGTGAAATTTCTAATATCTACTTTATTATAGTTAAAATAGATATTTGTATTAGAGTCAATCCCTATAGTACCTATTCCATTCCCATCTAACCAAATATTCTCTAAATTACCTCTGGAATCTATTAATGATGTTCTTGTACTTACTATTAAAGGCTCTGCATGAGTAGAACCTAATTTAGTAGCGCCCCAAGTTCCTGCGGCTTTTACGTTAACCCTATTATCCCAAGTGATTGTTCTACAAGGCCAAAAATCTAATGTTATAGGGGTTTGATTAATTATAATTTCCCCTTTTGTTGGTATTGCTCTTTGAACTGCTCCATTAATAATATCCGCGTTCTCTTGTGAAGTGTTTGATTCAGCTAAATAGACAAATTCAATATTTGGTATTGAAGATACTGTTCCAGGAGGAGCTTGTTCCAAATCTTGTATTCTACTTTCATGATTAAGAATATCTTCTTCAACAGCATCAATTTGAACAGCAAGATCTGAATCTGCTGCATCTACTTCTGGTTTGTTGTAGTAATCGGAAAGATCTGCTCCATCTCCTGGAGGACCAGGAGGACCTTCTGGACCTTCTGGACCTCTGGAAGCTTCAAAGAAATCTTGATAAGTTCCAACGTTACCAGCATCCAACCATAGTTGGTAATTGTCTTTCCCTTGAATACTTACTAACCACTCGGCTTCAGTTCCTTCAAATCCAAAAGCAACTGCTAATTGATAGGCTGAGAGACCGTTGTTTCCATCTTTTCCAAAGTCTTTATAACCTCCATCATAATAAAGAGAGGCTATTTTAGAATCTTTGGCGATGTACCAAACGTCTTCCAATCCCGGATCTGGAAAGTTAACTTTTGAATTAAATCTTTGAATAGGAGACGTTAGTCCAGGTTCTGTCCATACTCCATTAATCACTTTTGCAATGGTTTGCGGATTACCATTAGCAGGATCTATAACTCCAAATCCATCTTCTTCCGCATTTGGAAAGGTGGCTTCAAAAAGTGCAAGCGTACCTTTAAAACCATAGAATTTAGAACCTTCATTGGCTCTGGAAAGTTCATCTATAAGAATAGCATGATCTTCCTGTATGTCTGCAATCTCCTTAATATCTTCAGCAACAACCTCGGTGTCCCTATTAATGGAGGGATTGATATTTCGTTTATTTTTTAGGTTCTTGCTTGGTCGTTTTGCTAAAGCCATGGATTATATACTTAAAATTGAGTTGGTATTATAGGTAGGATCTTTAACCGGTAGCTTTTCTTTTAAAGCAAACTGAGCAAATCTGGAAGGATTACTTCGCAGGTAGTCTACCAAAATTTTAACCTGCTGAATGCCATCTTCCTGTTTGGCTCTTTCCAGTTTTTCCATTTCTAAGGCTGAAAGCGGTGTCTTTTTCTCTCCTGGAATTTCCTCCAGGGAAACAAAGAAACCTTCTGGAGTCAAATTATAAGAACCTTCGCGAGCCAGTTCACTTATACATAATGGAACCTGAGCTGCCTGGCATAATTCCAACGCCTTTTTTTCTTCTGGGGTAGATCCATGCTTTATTTGAAAAGCCGTCTCTGCTCCTAACAGACTCATGAAGTACTTAGTCTCTGACTTAAGTAGGTGCGGGCGTAATCTCAAGAAGGTGAGACGGCTATTATTTATATTAAAATGTTTTTCGAATTCTTTAGTTTGTCTGGTAAAGAGCTCAGTAAAATTTGTGTATCCTGAGGAAGCAATCCATTGTGGAAATTCATCCTGGTTCTCTTCCATGATCTCCAGGGCTTCATCTAAAGCTTGCTGTCCTGTTTGAACCAAATAACGGCGCATGTCTCTTAATTTTGACCAGTCGGCAGGATCTGAATTTGCATTTTTTACGGTAAAAATACCGGCATCGCTCATGTGCATGGTGAGTATTTTACTAGCCTCAAACATGGCCAGGTTACTCGAAGCTTCATGCAAAAGTTCTAACACCTCTATCTGGACATCTTCTAAAGGATCTGCTAATTCATAGGCGGCATACATTGCCCGGCCTATAACAGGCTTTATTTGTTTACGCTCTACTTTTTTAAGGTATGGCGCTATTTTCTCATAACTGAAATTGTCGTTTACAGTAATGTGTTTTTTGAAAATCTCTATATTTTTTACAAGGAGGCTCATTTTTTATTTCTTGTTTTATATTTTAGGATCAAATTTGTGATATTATATAAAACATGAACAGCAGCTTCAAAAATTGCCCAGGCAATAAACAGGTAAAATATTACTCGTAATGCACTGGTTTTATTAAGAGTTTCTATAATTTCTATCATGATTTTCTAAAATTTTTGTTGACTTCCTGTAGGATTTGCATCTAAAGTGGTTAGCTCTGTAATGGCAAAGTCGCCTTCCAGATCTTCTGGCCACTCGTTATAATCGCGGAGCAGTCTCCACATTTCCAGACTTATTTCACGTTTAGTTTTGAAAAGAGAATTTACAATACTAAAGGCTTCGCGTTTATCGCTTCCTGAGCTGCCGTTAATTTTTCCTCCGGGAATTCCTACTCCCATAAGGTTAGGATCTACTCCCCAGGCACTCATAATTTCAGAGTTTCCGGCAGAAGAATCTAAAAGTCCTTTTCCTTCAGATGTATTCCCATCTTTAAGTGGTACCACTTCAATACCTTTTACCCAGTCTCCATTCTCATCTTTAAATACAACAGACTGTATGGATTTTCCGGCGTTTTTATTACCAGAAAGATGCTCGTCTATTTTATTGGTAAGCTCCTGACGGATTTCTTGTTTTCTAGTGGGCGTGAAATTTTCCCAATCGTCCTGATACATTTTCAAGAAGTATTCTTCAGAGATGTAAACCATGTATTTCACATTCAACTCTTTTTCAGAATAATTTTTCTTGAATTCTGGGATCTGATTCACTACGGTCATCCAACCATTAAGAAAAACAGAATGCTGTTCTGGTTCCGGATAGTAGATCTCATCTATTAATGGATAATAGATAGGCATAAAGAATTTGTGGATCTTCTTGGCTTTGCAATATTCCTTTACCTGTTCTGCACTGCAATAACTATCTATTACAGCCGTTTTTTGAACAAAAGGACTGTCCTGGTTTAAACCACTATTCCATTTGTGAGCGTAGTAGCAATTCTCAATTAATCCCGTTTTTGGATTAATAGTTTCATAACGCATCTTATAAGTCTGGAAGCGGCGAACGGATACAATCCTGTTAAAGTCATTACTCAAGATATATTCTGGCCATCCAAGAGACCACATTTCTAGATCTGCAATCACCTCGGTAAAGACGCGGTGCATTTTATTCTGCTTAAAGAAATCTGATATTTCTTTCACTGAGCTTATGGGAACCACTTTGCGATTCTCTTTTCCATCATCGGTAGAATCTTGTCTCCAAAGTTTGAATCCCTGGCCGTAATGAGCTGCTCTGTTAAATCTGTGACTGGTACGTGAGGCTCCGTTTTTCTTCATCTCCTTCATGTACCGCTCCGGATACAAATTATCCTCACCCCACTTAGCTATTTTGCTGCTACCTTTTTCTTCAACCGGGATATGGGAATGCGTTTCTTTAGAACTGTCTATTCTAAAGGCAGCCGTTTTTCCCAATCCAAAACTTAGATATTTATTTTGTTGAATTATATGTGTCATTAATAAAGGACTTTTTTACCGTTGAAAGTTTCGATGTACATGTAATGCACTTTTTTAATTTCTCCATTCTCCAGCCTGATATTTCGGGTTTTTTGATCGTAGTGATTTGGTTTTTTCTTGATCACTTTTTTCTTTTCTGAAGGCTTGAAGTTTTGCAGGGCATAAATGCTATGAGGATCCATTGCTTTTTCCTGCATGACCAGTTTGGCATTCTCGAAGTATTTTAATTTACCACCGGTTTTTGAATTCCGATTTAAGGTCCTGTATGAGATATCAAATTTCACAGCGCGACCTTCTTTATTTGGTGTACGCATGATCTCCAGGACTTCATTGATATAAATTGATTCTTCTACCATACCGCTAAATTGAAGAAGGAGCAGTTGATAAAAAAGGACAGGCATTTTGCTGTCCTTTTTTAAGGTAGCGTGAAATGCCAATTTTATGCTTAAACCTCAAAAAATTGGCACTTACTACTACACAAGATTCCCATTTTGAAAAGATCCTGGCTTCCTATTTAAATGAAGGAATTCAGCTTTCTCCTTTTCAATTGGATATGAAAAACCGCATTAAGACCTCATTTTCATTATTGCTCAATTGGCATAGCCGGGAGCAGGCGGCAAAAGTTCTCCAGGAACAATTTGATATTTCTCAAGCTACAGCTTATAGAGATATTGGAAATGCCCTCAAGATATATGGAGATCTCAATAAAGCTAGTAAAGAAGGGATGCGCTACATCATTCTGGAGTACAACCAAAAATTACTGCAGCTGGCCACCAAAGAAAAGAACCTAGCAGAAATGGGGAAAGCACTTGACAGAATGATCAAGCTTGCTGAACTGGATAAAGAGGAGAATCTAGTGAACCTAGAAAAACTTGCCAATATGGATATTACCATCACTATTGGTAAAAAAGCAGAAAAGGCAATTGTAGAAAGCAATAGTAAAGGTGTGGTGGATCTGAATGATATGGAAGCTGAAGACATAAGCTATGAAACGATAGAAGAGGAGGATTCAGATGGTAATTAATAAGAAGAAGGTCCAGCTTAATCTAGCTCAGGCCATGGCCTGGAAAGCGAAGCAAAAAGTTAAATATTTGGAGCTAGGCAGGGGAACCGGTAAAACGACTTTTTTAGGATTTGACTCTTTAGAATTGGTTAAACAGATGCCGAGGGCCTCTTTTGCAATGGTAGGATCTACATATAGTCAGATCCTTTCTAGGTTTATGCCAGCCATTAAAGAGGGGCTTGAGTTATTTGGAGTCTATGAGAATGTAGATTATGTGGTTGGTTCTATGGCAGGGAAGCGAATGGGCTTTAAAATGCCCTGGCAATCTCCGGATGCTTTCAATAATATATGGCATTTCTCAAATGGCTGTATTTTCCAATTTGTAAGTCTTGATCATAAAGATAGCGGGAGGGGTCTAAACTCTTATGCCATACGAGGAGATGAAGCTGCACTTCTGGATGAAGAGAAGATTGCCATTAACGTAAAGAACACCAACAGAGCCCTAAAAGATGTGTATAAAAAGTCTCCGCTATTACATAGCGAGGTTTGGACTTCTTCCACGCCATTGACTAAGAAAGGCCGTTGGTTTACCGAAAAGGAGAAAGCAGCTTTAAAAGATCCAAAAAAGATCTACTTCTTAAAGGCAACGGCAAAAGTGAATCTCCACAATCTTAGACCGGATTATTTTGAGTATATGCGCGATTCTTATCGTGATGATGTAGTGTATAATGCTGAGATGTTGAACATACGGCCCAAAGAGATCACCGATGGGTTTTATCCACAATTGACAGCTGATCACTATTATAAAGACTATGACCTTGGATATCTGGAGACTGTTCCACCGCTTAAAGATCTATCTGGTAGATCGTTCAACTGTAAACAGGATCTTGATCTGCAGAAAGGAAAGCGGCTAATCATTTCTGTAGACTGGGGTGCAAGTATCAACTCTATGACTGTATCTCAATTACAAGATGATACCTATCGAGTGATCAAAGAATTCTATGTGAAGACTCCAAAGATCCTGGACCACTTATTCCTTGAAGAGTTTATTCCTTATTACGAATCCCACAACTGCAAAGAGGTGTACTTCTATTATGACCGTACAGGAAACAATGCCACCGCCAATAGTAAGTTAACCTATGCAGACCAGGCGAGAGCGATCCTGAAAGATAATGGATGGAAGGTATTCACCATGACCACCGGAACTAACCCTTCTTATATGGATAAGTTTCAACTAATCAACACGGCATTTAAAGAAGACGGTAGATTCCGAGGGATCCCGAAGATTAGAATTAACGAGGCAAACTGTCCCAACCTGATCATCTCAATGGAGAATGCTGAATCGTTGGATAGGGGTAAAGGAATAGAGAAAGACAAACGATCGGAGAGACGGAAAGGAGTAGACCAGGAGCATGCCACCCACCTTAGTGATACATTTGATTATCCTTTCTTCTCCATGTTCTGGGCAAAGTTCAAGGGGTGGAAGGTTGAAAAAGAGGACCGTCCGATCTCGACATTTGGGTAGGCAGCGAGGAGGGGGAGCCGATTCATATTTCCGTGATTTTTGGCGATGGCAAAAGTCATTTCCATATAGGTTAGGCGACTTACATCGGCTTGACATTTGAGAAAAAATAAAAGCAATTTGATACTTAAAAAACTGATTAACAGAAAAGTAAGTTTTTACTTTTGAGAATAACGAGAATTTATGAAAACAGACTACAATCCAGAGATAAGAAATTTCATAACAGAGAACTATGATCCTGTTGCATCTCCAGCTGAAGCAAGTGAATATACTGAAATGAAATCCCTCGAAAATATTTTTAAAGAGGTTATAAATATTCTTCCCGAGGACTGGGTTTATAGGGCAGATGTTTACGAAATTCTAAATGAACTAGGGTTTAAAGCTTTTCCTTATTTAATTCCGGAGGAGAGAGATGAAGAAACAGATGAGATACTTATTAAATCTCGAAGAATGATCCTTTATTATTTAGATAGAAAAACGGCCACTATATAGCAGCCGTTTTATATTTTTTTTAGGAAGACTTTTATAATCGGTCCTCGATTTTCTGTATGTTGAGCTCGTGCTCGTGAATAGATTTAAGTGTTCTGTTAATTTGTTCCTGGATCTTGACGCGTTCTGGCTTTGCAGGTTCCTTTTTCATTTCCTCCATCCAGTTTTCAATTCTCTTTTGCTTTTTATGAATGTAATTGCCAAGGTTTACCTTCTTCAGGTACAGCTGCTGTGCTGTTAGTTTAGAGAAGTCTTCATCGGTTTTTAGAGGTAAGAGTGTTTTATATTTGGTCCAGTGATCTATTTCTTTCCAGATCATTGATTTTTCTTGATCTAAAGCTTCTATTTGAATTATTATTTCCAAAGCTTCCTTTTCCTTTCTAGGAGGTAGATCGTTGAATACAAACTTTAATTCGCACATCTGGTACCAGATATCACTCATTCTCCTATAGCGTGGGCGTAGTTCTTTAGGAAGATCTCCAAGGCGAATCTTTTTTACCTGTTCCTGGACACTTCTGTGAATTAGATCTGCACGCTCTGCTTTTATCTGTACGCTTACCGGTGGAGTAATAATCTTTACAGGATCCGGTTTTTTCTTTTCCTGTACGGGTTTGGCTTTCGTGATATTTTTTAGTTGCCTAAGCTCATAGATAAGTGTGGAAAGATTCTTTTGGGAGTAACCTCTGTTCAGATTTTGAAGAATTCTATTCTTCATTACCGAAGATCCTGAATAGAGCTGTAAGCCCTTCTCATACTTTTTATTTTTGTCCTGAAGCCATTCATTTATTTCTTCCATACTGCTAATTTGCAAATGGCAGGAGTCAGAATAAAGGACACAAAAAAACCACTCCGGGAGAGGAGTGGTTTTCTAACTAAAAAATCAAATTTAAAAATAAATGAAAAAGAAATATTTATTGGGTTTTAAGAGCTTTAAGTCTCACATCTACAATTCCGGCTACGGTCTTTGATTCTGTTAGGCTGGCCAGGATCTCTATTTCTTCAGCTGTTCTGGCGTTTGCAACCAGAGAAACTATTTCCTTCACGGTAAGTTTTTGCTTCTTTAAAAAAGATCCAGCTCCAGGGCCTAATTTTATCCAGGGAAAGACCCCACGTTTAAGCTTGTAAATAGAAAAGGCTATTTCATCACTAATTTCTTTAGTAGAATCTACCCTTCCAATTCCAGGAATATTATAAACGCAGGGTGCTATTGTAAATGCTTCTTTCATTTTTTATTATACTACTGGTGCTGGAGCAGGAAATTCCTGAATTGTTCCAGCATAATTAGGAGCCATGTAAGCCTGGGTATCTTTAATTTTGATAACCGTTTGTTTTGCTTCTCCTGGTTTTTTTCCAGAGGTTGCGCCAACTTCCGCAATATAAGCAGGGCTAAGTTCGCTACCAATTTGCTTCACATCACCGTTCTTTTCTCTGATGATATACAGCATAGGTACGTTGGTGTAACGTCTCATATAACCGGCTACTCTAGCGTTGGTACCTTTTACTGCAGCTCCTAGACTGTTCTCCATAGAAATACTTCCAACTTCCCCAACTTGAACGGAATCAACCGAACCGCTAAAAGGAATGAAATCTACTCTATGAAAACCTTTACCTTCTTTAAAAGTGTGAGCCTCTGCAATGGTTGCCAATTCTTCATTGGTTAAAGCCGTTTTAAGGTCTTTAGGTTTTGCGATGCTCAAGAAATCCTTTATAGGAGATCCAAATACACCTACTTCGCTTATTCCAGCAACTACTTCATCTTGAGGACAAGAATCTAGATTTTCAATTGGAATTACATCTTCGCATTCTACTGACATGGTCTTATAATTTTTGAGTTAAGAAGCCACAGTTCCCGAATACCAGTTCAGAAATTACTTCCTCTGTGTCGAGGATCTCTTTCTGGCTCATGGGATGGCCATCAATATTAATTTTTTTTGGAGCAGATTCTTTAAAAACCCACTTCCTGCCACGGGTATCTGTGTATTCAGCCTCTGCTTCTGCTGCTTTGGCTTCTTCAGCAGCAACTCTTTCAGCTTCCGCTTCTGCAGCTTTGGCTTTTTCAGCAGCAACTCTTTCAGCTTCCGCTTCTGCAGCTTTGGCTTCTTCAACAGCAACTCTTTCAGCTTCTGCTTCTGCAGCTTTGGCTTCTTCAGCAGCAACTCTTTCAGCTTCCGCTTCTGCAGATTTAGCTTCTTCAGCCGCAACTCTTCCAGCTTCTGCTTCCGCTTCTTCAGCTTTCAATTTTACAGGATCTACTTCTTCAGCATTTGCCTTCGAAGCCTGGGCTTCTAATTCGGCTTCCTTAGCTGCAATTGCAGCTTTGCGCTCGGTATTATTAGTAAGGCCCTCGGTTGGTATACCGAGTTCCTTACATCTTTTTAATAATTCTTTTTTGTCCATATCTATGGGTTTATACAGCTGGAGTAACTCCGTCTATGCTGAAGTATAACTGATTCTTTTCACGAGATCCAAGACCATAAGTTGCATCTTCGTAGTTAGAAACGAATAACAACTCATTAATTAAAACCTCATATCCTAACCAAAATTCCATGAAAATCTTGATCACGTAATCTTGTTTTTGGATATCTGTGATGGAAGGTGGGTTATCAATCTTATCGATTAATTTTACAAGGTTTCCATCAACCGTAGCAAAAATGGTATCATCATCAAGGAATGGAAGACCTATAATTCTTCTTCCGAAGAAAGTGGTAGTCTCATCCTTTTTAAACTGATTCTGGCCATATTTATCTACATAAGCTCTGGTACGTCTCTCAAGGTTTCTAGTACTCATGAAGATTGCCTTCACTTTTGGTTTTACTTTTTCTGGAAGGGAAACTTCAAATTCAGTTTCCTGATCTAAGATGTTCGCATCTGTAAGAGCGTCTAACGGAATTCTAAAGGCCGGATGTGTAGCGTGTGCAACTGCATTAGCTACAACAGCTTTAATACCGTTAAGGGATTTTCCAAATTGTCCATCTGCCTGTGCTTCATCATATTCAGCAAGAATAGAAAGCCAGTTAATATCGTCTGTAACTTTTGGCTTTAATTCAATGTCCAAAACGTATTGAGAGATTGGCATTTCAACTCTTCCTTTGGTTTCATCATAATAATCACCAGCTAAATAAGTATGCTGGATATCATCCGGATTAAATTCAAAGTTTACTTTTTGGCGGAAAGCTTCCAGTTTTTTACTTTTTAACTGAGCTTCACCAAGAGATTGCCATACACTCTTATAACCTTGAACAACGTTGGTCATAATACTATGGAAGGAAGGATATTTACCCTTTACCTTGGTAATGGTTTTACAATGTGCATCTAGTACAACATCATCGCTATATATCATCGCAGGGACGATTTTAGCATTGGAGGCAACGTATTCGCCTAATTCTTTTACAATGTCTTCAGTAGTCATCTAATGAGTTTTTTTATTTAAACATGTTTGCGTAAGCCTCCTTATTGACATAGGAAGGTGTAGTGTCGGTTTCATCCACTTCAGCTCCGGTAGCAGTATGAGTTGCTCCGGGTTTTTTGTTAAGCACTTCAATTTGTGCTGTAAGGGCGGTTTGAACAGCTTCTGCTGTTGCGTCATCGGCAATGTTTTCTACACCGGCCAATGTTGCTGCAGCTTTTAATGCTGTAATAAGGGCAGTAGCTTTACCAGATTCATCTGTTAATGCCGCTTGGTGGGCATCTTTTTCTGTTTGCAGAGCTGCTTCAGCTGTTGCCTTAGCATCCTGCGCATTTTTAAGAGCTGTGGCAGATGCCGACAGTGATCTCTCAATAGTGTTTTTCTGGTCCTCGTTTAGATAGCTTCCATTGTCATTAACGGCCAACGGCGCTTTTAATCCAAGGGTAGCTTCCAAATTCGGGAAGGAATTGGGTTTGCTCATTTTATTTTTGGGTTTTGTGTTTTTTGTGGGAATAGTGAAAGACATCGCTGCATATTTTTCGAATAGCTGCTTTGGTGACATGTTTACTGCGTCGCTCGGAACCTGTGCTTTTTTCTTCTGGATAATAGTATCGTAGAATCCAGATTCTTTTGCCTCGTCTGAAGTGAACCAGTTGTCTTTGTAATTCAAGTAAGTTTCGGCAACTTCTTCAGCAGTAATTCCCAGGCGCGCTTCTATAGCGGTTCCAAGGGCTTTATCAATTTTTTCTGAAGCTTGTAATTGTTCCTCTACTTCTTTTTTGTTTCCGTAGAAACCAGAAGAGGAATTGTGAATCATTAAAAGTGAATTGCTGAAAGCGTGAATCTCATCTCCGGCCAAAAGAATAAGGGCGGCCATAGATGCACAGATACCATCATTATATGTATGAATGTATTTTTCTGAAGCGAAGAGAACATTATAAATTGCCAGACCTTCAAAAACATAACCGCCTGGAGAGTTTACACGCACATGAATAACATCTGCGTCTTTTTCTACCTCTTTAAATTCATCTGCAAATTTTGCTGCAGTATTAATTTCTTCATAGGTATCCCAGTCAATCCCGCCAATTACTCCATAGATATATATGGTAGCTTCGCGAGCTGCTAAATTTTTAACTACATTAAAGTAAGGGAGCTTAAGTTCTGCCAAAATCAAATATTGTTCGTTCACTATTATGGAAGAACAATATTAGAAGGCTAGCCTACTGGAAAAAAGGACATTACAATGAGCCTGCTAACTGGAAGGCAAGACCGCGATTAATTACAGGGAATTCTGCTTCACTTCCTGCAAAATACATAGGAGCACCATAGGTTTCCCCTTGTAAAGAGATCGTGAAACCTTTAAGGCCTAATTTATTAGGAGAGTGGAGTTCGTCATAAGAAAATAGAAGTGGCTGTAGCTGTGTTCCATATAAATGGGAGTGCGTGATCCTTACCATAAAAGCAACAACTTCTCTATTTTGAAAGCTCTCCAGAAGATCCTGAATTGCTTCATCTTGTGGTACCACCGGAAACGAAATGCCGTGATTCCAGATGGTATTACCATTATTGTTTTTAGGGCTGCTAGATAAGCTGTGCTTGTCTCTCATAAAGGGAACTACCATTGCCTGGAAGCTTTCAGGAAGTGAGTTTATAATACCTAAAACTTCATTCTTTGGAGTGAGATGATCAAAGGCTGGAAGCTTGGAAGCTTCTACTATTAAAATCTTGTAAAAAGAATCAAGATTTGTTTCATCTATTAGGTTACACAGGTTGTAGATCATAATCTATTTTTGAGGGACAAATTGTGAAACTTCACATTTTGTCCCGGAGGGTGAAACGGTGTTGAAATTGGATAAAATCTCATCCTTTTTCCTCTTAAAATCACGATATAAAGTCTCTATTTTAATGTCTTCTTCATCGATATTGAAAAAGTCAAGATATCTGCGCATCGATTGTAAAAAAAGTTTTTCATTTAAATGATCATTGATCAACATATTGCGAAAAAGCTCCTCTCTAAATTTCTTATCTACCTGATCATTGAATAGTTGAGCATTCTCTTTTGTTATCACCAATCCCGTTTTGGAGTAATAGGTTTCAGAAACTTCTGCCCGAAATACTTTAGTGAATTTCTTTTTAGTACAGCGTACATCATAATTCCTTCCTTGTATAGAAAGTACCAGAGATCCTATATAAGTAGACCTGTTGGCTATAATATAATCGCTCCCACAAATTACCAAGAGATATTTATAAACGTGATTTGCTACAGGGATGTTTTGAGTAACAGAACAACTAGCAATTTCAGGGGGAGTAATTTGGGACATACTTTATTTGATTTGTTCAAATATAAATTATAATCCAATGTTAAAAAAAGGACATAGCTCAACAATAACGGAAGATACAAATGTTAACAAAATTAAAAGATAGGGACGAGATATTTTCTTTAAACAAAATCAGATGATTTATTAAAAGAATTATAATAGTATCTTTCCGGGCTTTAAAAAAAGAATATGCCAGAATTTACTCCTGCAGAAATGGCCAGCAACATCTATCATTTAATGCTTGCACAATTAGATGGACCACAAAAAGAAGAACGCGCCAGATCTTGTGCCGGTATTTCTATTAATAAGTTGATCATGTATGGTGCAGATAAAGCCTACTGGACGCAGGTGAGAATTGCCCTGGGAAATATAAAGAATTGACATTATCCCGAACATAACACCAGATAAAAGGAATTAAAACTCCTCTTATCTCGAGTTAGGTGCAATATTTTGTAGATAGTTTATTCTCATTATTCCGATTATTACTCAGTAGAGATTCCGTTACAAAATACGGACACCTAACTGCGTATATAAGCAAAAAAGTAAAAGCCTTTGCGCTTTTTGCCTTTGCGCTCAAATAAAAGAGCTGTAAAAACAGCATATTTATTTTTTCTCTGGGTAGTTAAGCTGAATTAAAAGAAATTTCAACATCGTTTTCAATTTCATTACCCCAACTATCCCAACCTTTTCTTTCTGTTCTTGCAAACATTTCTAATTTTTTACCGGGAGAAGTTTTTTCAATCATTTCATAAAAGAAATCTGGCTTTTTTGAATGTTTAGGAGCGCCATTTTCATAAGCTCTTTTTATATTAAACCAAGTACCTTTATTAGTTTGAGTAGTTTTATGAGAGCCTTTTCGAGCAAATATTAAATATTCAGTATTTATTTTAAAAGCGCCACCTAAACCGCCACCCATCATATTTTTTGCCCATACGATCATTGTAGAATAATTAAATCCCCATTCTTTAATTATTTCAAAAGCAAATGGAATATGAGAATTTGTAACCCACATATACAAATGAGCATCTTCTGCAGTAATATCTTTGACATTCAGTTTTTTAATTTCCTCAACTGACATCGTAGGGTATTCTAATTTTCTTGATTTATTATTAGAAGAAACAAATAATTGTTTTCCATTCTCCATCTTGTAACCACCTATAGATCTTCCTGCAGTTATTTTCCAAGGTGGGTCTGCTAATATTACCTGATATTTCATTATAAAGTGTTTAGTTTTAATTACCGCAAAGAGCTTTAAAAAAAGCCCATTTCTACATTCCATTGCCCTCGCTTTTTTTACTTTTAAGCTCATATACCGCTTAGTTATCTTCGGGGTGGGGTAGTTGTGTTATCTACATTAGGCTGGTTGCAACCACGAATAACAGGTTGCTTCACTTTTCCAATTGCGTTTAAATCCAATTGCTCTGCATGATACTCTTTAGCATAATTTTCAATATCAAGAATCATATCTTTAATTTCTTGTCTATCAGTAAGTGCATCGTGATTCCCGTAAACATATTTTTTTGCAATTTCTTCTGGTTCCATAATTATTTGCTTACACTCGAATACTTCTTGATATACGCAAGAGCTTCTTGTCCCTGCAATAGTATTTTATTCGGTTCTGAATTATAGTCTTTATGATCAAATTGTACATAAGCAACGCTATCCTCTCCATGTCCACAACAGGCATTCATAACATTTGGGAGCGTTCCAATACAGCCATCATGACCTTCTGGAGTTCTATTTTTATTGCAATGGGAGCAATGGTCTTTTCCGTATCCATCTAGATAATTTGCCATAATTTCAGCTTTACAAAGAATCAATAATCTCAAAAGTAATTTCTTTAATTTCTTTCCAATACGCTATAAAAAAAGATACTCCTGTTGTAGGTAACAATAGGAATCCATACCTAAGAAATATCTCAAATGGTGCCGGTAATTTTTGATCTCCGTATACAGCAAGAAGTATAAACAAAACAAAAAGGGTGAACACAAGAAAGATCATTGTGGATAATAATAATAGTTTAGATATTTTTTTCATTTTAAGTTTTATTTTTGCTTCAACTAGGAAGCTGTTTATTTAAAATTTGATTTTTCAACATTAGCTACAGTTACAAAGCCACGCTCTAATTCAGAGATTATCCATCTTAAATGTTCTGCGCTATCTCTAAATCCTTTTTCGTGAGCTAAATGAATATTACCTACCAATCCTTGAATAAGCACGTTTGATAATACTTTAGATCCTGCTTGTGTTGGTAAATCTTCTGAGTCTAAATATTGCTTTGGGTCTAGCTCTTTACTCACCCTTAAATTAAAATCTGTAGCTACGTGATTGGATTTAGAGCTACCTTTTTTATGTTCTAAGGTTAGAACTACTTTTGCTTCAAATGAAAATTCCATTGTTAATAGTTTCGTTTAATCTCTTTCTTATCAATACTTAGATTATATAGATCTGCAGATACTTTTACTTTCATCCGGTTCTTATAGACGAGCTCGTAATACTTGCTGAAGGGAGTTGTAACAATCTGCACAAAATCCGGGGAAGATCTTTTTATGAGATTGTAAGCGTGCCTATGATCATCAAATAACTGTTTTTCAAAAAGGCTGACTTCTAATTGAAAACGTTCTTCTCTGGTTAATCTCTTTTTTAAGGGATTAATGATGTGCTTCTCTTTAAATATTGGTTGATATTTATTAGGAATCGTTTTTACATGAGTATCATCAAGAAAAACTTTGGTTCTGGCAGTCTCGTTAATGTGTATCATAACTCAAGAGCTTCTTTAATTTTGTCCAGTCTCATTTTATCCACAATTGTTTGGCACTTTATAACTTCGTAGCCTTGTTCTTCTAGATAACTTATGATCTCATATTCTTGATGATCACCTATAGAACAATTACATTCTGCATCATTTGCATCTACCATAGAAAGTTCATCTCCAGCATAATCTTCTATTTCAGAATTATCGATATTCTCCAAAAGGAGATTATCAAAGTCAAAATCATAAGTTTCACGATCATACTCCTTGATTACTTTTTCATGTTTTCCCAAGTCTGAATTCCAAAATTGCTCTTCAATTGTTACTTTTAAAATTTTTGCCATGATTTTTATATTTTGCGTTAGTATTTATTTATTCTCTTTATTAAAATATGCCAGGTAATAATACATCTGCTTGTCTTCATCCCATCCCTTTTCTAAATAGGTACTGGCAGCTTTAGATCCCTTTACTACTTTAATGCTAATCCCGGTGTCTAGATTGATCTCTCCCTTCACCTTTTTCATGCACTCGTTAACCATCTCATTAGAAATAGAAAAATCGCTGAAATCCTGAACGCTGTATTTAGGGCCTTCCAAAGTTTTAAAGTTTTCAAATTCTTGTATAAAGCTTTCCGGATGATCTATCCAGGAAGCTTCCGTAAAAACTTCTCCTAAATATTCCTCTTCTATAAATTCGTCTCTGGAGGCAAAGTGGGCGTAGGTGTCATTAATAAATTCCATCTGCGTCTGTTTATCTTCTGCAGGTAACACCACATTCTTAGCAAAGGCCTCGCAAAATTTCAGGTATTTTTTGGTTTTATAATGATCATCTTCCAACTCTTCCAGGTTCAGGAAATTTTCCATCCAATACTTAGAATCGTATTTATTGGAGTCTATATATAAAATCCTAAACCCGGTCTTGCTTTCTGGATTTGTAAGAATTAACGCTCCTTTATCTAATTTATCTAGATTTACACCTTGCTGAAGATTCATTTCTAGTCTGCTGGTACCTTTCTCAAATTGAAGGAAGTCAGACTTCAGCTCACTTTTAAAAATTCCAAAACCGTGAACTTTTTCATTATCTATTATAATATTTGAAAGTTGGCAGATATAAACTTCGCCGGATTTTATGTGTGGATGGGTTCCTTGATTGTAAAGATGCTCTGCAATATCTTTGTGTAGCTCTGTATTATAAGGAACAAACAAATGAGCTATAGGCATATCTTCAGAGAATTTAAAATACTGCTCTTCTTTTTCACGAAAAGGCTTCAGAAAAAATTCTTTTAATAGCGGGCGAATTTCATCGCTAATCTCATAAGGTTCTTGAGAGAAAAATACACCTTCTCCGCGGCATTTGTTACCAACCTGATGGATGTAAAGGTTCTCGATATTGGCGTTGTATAAGTTGATCATAATTTTAATTTTTGCGTTAGTTGTTAATCTTGTTTTATAAAAAATAGGAAATCGTTAATGCCTTTTCTGCAGTAGATCTGGCCCGATTTTATAAGCTGCCTCAAATATTCCTAGACAAGAGAGAATATTAAATCACTTTTGAGATAAATAGCAACCATGGAAATTCCGGATCCGTTGCCGGTAATTTTAGAATTCTCTCGAATAATCTCTAGGATCTTTTCCATGTTATAATTCTGAATTTATGGTGAACACTTTCCCATCTGAAGTTGTAGGGAGTGCGCTGTCTAATTCCTGTATTAAACGAGAACACTTTGCCTGGTGTAAAGAACTTGGAGTTCCGGAGTCCAGATAATATTGCAAACTGTCTAAGGCTACAAAGGCGGTGAAAATTGGCATTTTTAAGCTGCTTTCAATCTGGTGGGCAAACAATTTTTTATAAATATCAAAACCATAGCTCGATAAAATTGAAAGATGGATATACGCCTGAGCCGTTTTTTTATCCTGTACTAGACTTCTTAAGTAGCCCAGGTAATAATTTGCAGCTTCATTAAGAACATACAGATCTGCAAAATCTAATTTTTTAAGTGGAATTTTTTGATTGTTCATAGCGCTTAACTTTCACCTATCATAGGTTTACCTGCGGTCTTGTTATCAAAAAACATGATCTTCTTTACAGCTTCGCCATGCTTTTTCTGAAGTCTGGATCCCATCTGGCCAGAGATCATTTCCAGCCTTCCGTACTTTTTATCTTCTTTAAAATAGGAATACCATACAATCTTATCATCGGTTTGTAAGTACGCCACCATTTTAACCAGGCTGCATTCCTTGCAGTTATTGGTATTTCCGTGTGAGCATTCATTTCTATTCATAATTTGCGTTAGTTATTATTAAATTTCGTATCCTAAATCTCTTAGAAAATCGGTAGCCACTCCATTATCAAAATATCTTATTGGTTCGTCTAAGAGTAAATCATAAGCTTCAAACATTGGTGTAAAACCATATTCAATTGCAACTTTGAAACTGCAACTACTTTTTTCACTTGAAATACTGATGAATTTAACCATGTCAGATTCTTCTCTGTTAATTTTCCATTCAATGGGAGCTATGTTTTCAAATGCTTTAGGAAGTCCTTTTTTACAGGCTTCTAATGCTTCATAAAGTCCCAATGATTCTATACTTTTATTTTTCATAAGTTTATTTTTTATGCTTTATATTTCCTTAAGTTAGCACTTTCTGACTCTATCAGATTTTGCAATCCATCAACAATAGTTTGGTTTAAATTGTACCTGCAATAGCGGTGTAGTTCTGTAAATGCCGCAGATTTATCTTCTGCAAAAAGATATTTCCTCACGGCTTTTCTTGCTTTTTCATAGTCAGAAAGTGCTTTGGCATTGGTTCCCGGTTTAATAGATCTGTAACCATATTTCTGAACCCGGTCTAGCTTTATTTTTTTCTTGCGAACATCGTGTTTCGCTTTATTTTTAGCAGTTATGGCTTTTCGTTTTGCTTTTTGCTTTTCATGTTTTTGATAAAGATGTTCTACCACATACCAGAACCCCATTTCCTTTCCGTCACGGCGATTATGATCAAGATAATCGTTGATGAATAAGAATCTCCAATTTCGTTTTATTCCCCAATTTTTTTCGGCATAATCCACACATTTAAGCCAGATCTCGTATTGCTCCAGCATGGTTTCTTTAGTGAAATAATACCCGCGATAATTTTTCAATTTTATATCTTCAAGCTCATCAAAGGCTCGGTAAAATGCACCTGCAGCACTCTGATTTCCTTTTTTAAGCCTGGAGATGTACTTCATGAATTCTTGAAATATTAACGTTCGGAATGTTTGCTGGCTCATGGTGCCATTTCTAGCTTCGTTGTACAGCATTTTCCCGTCAATAGGGATGTGATTCACATGCATATCTAGAGAAAGTTCCTTGCAAAGTTCCCATTTGTCTTGAATTTTTGCTTCCAGATGATCACTAGCCAAATTTTCGCGGCCCGGCGAAACCTGTTCTTGTTTTTTCTCCACTTCTGGAGAATTTTTAATTAAATTTTCAGGTTTGGCGCTTGCTTTTGGTTCCGGGTTTTCCTCGCTTTTGGTGACCCTGTAATTGTTTCCTGTAGCTGATGTAGTCACGCTTTTTTGCGTGACGTTCCTTATCTGGGGATTGCCAACGGCATCCCCTTTATTTTCATTATCATCTTCACCTGTTCTTGTAATACAATCACTATAGGTGGGTTTTCCCGTTTTAAATTTCACAACTAACTGACTGTTAGCGTTTTGAAGTTTTGTGAAATTCTGGTCTTTTACCTCCAAAATTTCGGGGTTAAACTCTACAGAAAAGCCCATATTTCTACCGTGAGATTTGTATTTAATAAGAATTCCGGCTTCTACTAAGTTGTGAACATGGTTAAGTATAGCATCGTTCTGAAAAGGGCACTGAGGCACTCCCTCGACCTTATATCGCTTTATGTTTTCGCTATTGGTGAGCAATCTTGGTAAAGTTCCGGCGGTAGTTACTCCGGCATTTAATTTTCGGGCGTTGTTAGATCTTATTTGGGCTGCATAAAAGAATACCAGGTGCGCAAAGGTTACAGCAATCTCGCTCTTTAGCTTTTTATAGGTTCTCATAAAATAATGAGTTCCGTGCGCTCTATTAAACTCCAGAACTTTTTGGTTATATGCCATCGGTTCTAAACCAGAGATCTTTTCTTGCTGCTTATATTCCTGGAATAATACTTTTTGCTCTGTAGTATGCGGATCTGATTTTAATGCTAGGCGAAGCTCTCTATTGATTTTCTGAATACCGGAGCTTTTTTCATCCTGGGCTTTATTGTACGCCTCTGCAAATTTCTTAGCGTTCTGGATGGTGGTATTAATGGCCTCACTATCCATATAGGGATACTTATACGCCTTTTTGGTAGGGCCTTTTGAAGATCCTTGAGGGAGGATGCTCAAATTCTGGCGCATAAGTGAACCTATAGATAATTGCTGGGAGGATTCTGTTGATTGCATACGTTATATTTTATAATCAAATGCGGGCAGGGGTAGGGTTCTCCATCCCTGCGGCACTTGGTTTGGAGGCTAAGCCTCGCTTTTGGTCTTGTTATTATTAAAAAAAACTTTTGTTCCTGTTTCAAGTTCTTGAACAGGCTGAGCTATGGTTGGTTTTAATATTTCTAAATCCAGGAACATATTCGACTGGTATATTTCTATAAGCTTCTTTCGTAATTCGAGATATTCCTTTTCAGTTACATATTTAGATCCTGGTCCAGTCCAACTAGCATTGTCTTTTTCAGATTTTATAAATTCTTTTACAGTTCTTGCGTTATGACCTACTGCCGTATTTTTTCCGAAATCAGCTTTAAATGCAACTGAATTGTTTAACTCTTTATGAGAAAATAGCCTAAGAAATTCTATTCTTTTGAAGCTGGAACCGAATTGACTATTATCGGTGTATAAAACGTTCTCATCTTCCCACCAAGCAACGAGTTCCATATCATGGAATCGAGTGTCTGAGTTGTCTTTTACGAAAAAATGTATCATGATTTTAATTTTTAAAAATGGGGTAGGTAGGGCCACCCCAAAATTTGTTGGGTATTATACTTTTAATAAAAACCGGCCGGATGTAACCTATCCTAACCTTAACTTTAACCATCCTAAAAGGCCGGCCGGTTTTAATTCTTGTGGAAAGTCCGGGAGTCGAACCCGGAACCTCGGGAACTAATATTACTTAGCTCTCGCGCTCTAACCTGTTGAGCTAACTTTCATTTAATTCTAATTAGGCAGATCTGCTTTCCAAATCCTGTATTCCTCTTTCAATTTTTCCAGTTCTTCCTGGTTCCCGTTGCGTTCTGCTTTTGAAATCCTGGTAAGTAATCCAACTGCCTTTTTGGTTTGTTTTCTAAGATCTCTTTCATACTGCCTGCGCTGCGAACGGGGGAGCTCCTTCGTGGCTAAATTGTCATATTCGCGCTGTTGGAGCGTCTCATTAATAGCCAGGGCAATTTTATTTGTTGGTCCCATATTTTATTAGCTGTTCATAAAATTAGATATCATCATTTCTGTGTTCTCAAGTCTCCATTCTTCTCCTAATTGATCTGCTACTTTATCCAGGAGACTTTTTTTCTCTTTTTTAGGAACAGATTTCAACTCCTCATTAGCCAAGATCCATTCTTTAAATGCCTGCTGCTGTTCCAACGGTAGGGCGTTGAAAACAGGTTTAATAATATCAGCAGTCATGGTACTCATTAATTCAAATCTTATTTAGTTATGGGAAATGACTTCAACTTTTCTCTATAATAACTAAGTTGTAATGAGTAGATCTTGCGCAGATCTGCCTTCTCTTTAAAACAAAGGTTAGAATGCTTCAACATCTCCAAATTGGCTTCAATTCGAGATATTTTCTGCTTGTAAAAAGTGATGTCTTTTCTAAAAATCATTTTACACTCTATTAAAATATTGGCCTACACCTTCTTGCCAAGCTCTTACTAACAGGCCATGTTTAGAATGTACTCCGGCTTTTTGTTTTAACTCTGCGTCATGTTGGTTATAGGTGCTTTCAGCTATTTTCATCTTCATTGCGATCACTAAATTTTTATGATCTTCCAGCATCTCGTCCAACATGAAAATCTCCCGGTTCTTTAATGGATTTCCGTTGAGCTTAATGGTTTTAAATTTTAGGGAAATGCAGTTTCGGGTATGTCTGTAGTTTTCTGGTTCCTGCAGAACTCCATCAATCATATCTGCATGATTATCGGTGCCGCCATACATGAAATATGTATAGAGTTCTAATTGCCTAGCTCTAGAGACTATTTTTCCATCTTCCTTATAAGTAGAAAGCACGGTTCTAGCATCTAAATTGCTGTTGTAGGCATTCATTAAGGTGCGAGTGTCTTCTGGAGAGAGCTCATTAAAATTATGAGTGCTTCCGTTTTGCGTGAATTTAACCTCTAAGGTGTCCCAGCATCCAAAGAATTCAATGTTGCTGTCTCCTGGTAATAAACCTGCAATTAAGTGTTGCGAGTGTTGTAGCGATGTTGTACTTTTGTTGTTCATGATCTATTAATTTGCGTTAGTAATTATGAATAAAGTCTGAAGTTGCTGCTTCAGGCTTTGCTTTTTTATAAGAGTTTGGGTTTGATATTGCTACTACTATACAGATAGCAGTAAATACTACTGTAATTGCAAAAAGCATTAAGATTCTGGTTAAAACTGTATAGAATTTATCTAGAACTAATAGCTTTATAAGCTCTTGGTCTCTGGTATTTTTACTATTCATTTTCTACCGGATTATCAATTCCTAAAATGGCAGCTTTTCTTTTAGCCTCTTTTTCTTTTTGCTTTTTTAGATCTTCTGCAAAAGCCCAGATACCAGCTTCTATTTTTGGGTTTTCCTTTCTCCCGTTAAATACTTCTGAAATAGAATTGTGATGGTAGGCATGACCGTTTCTATTAAAAATCATGTGCTGGTAGAAGTATTCTGCCACCTTAGAAATGTGCCTTGCCCCAATATGTGCAAGAAGCCCTTTTTGTTGTTCTGGAGTTATCATACAAATCTTCTATTGTTCAAACCAAATCACTTCCTTATATTTGGTTGTGGTTTTGCTTGCGTTAATCGTTGAAGCAAATATACAACTGAAAATGTATTATACAATTAAAAGTGTAATTATTTTATGTTAAAATTTTAATAGGAGGCTAAATGGCTATAAAGTATGAGGTTAAAACGGGGTCAAAACATTTAAATGAGATCGCGAAGAACCGTCTGGAGCATTCAAAATTGAAATTAAAAGGAATGCGATGTGGCAAATGCAGCAGTAATACCCTTATAAGTTATGTGCCAGATCCAGATATTGATGTAAAAATGAAAATTGAGGCGTGTTGTCCAGAATTTGAGAATAGAATTAGGGAAAAAATGTGGCCTAATAAAAAATCTTAATATTTAAATTCCTCCCAAAACCATGAGGGGCGATGGGCGAAGTGTTTAGGTTCTATTTTCCCGTTATACGCAAAGAATGCCGATAAAGATTGAATGGGATACGTTCTTTTTAAGACTCTTAATTGATGCTCCCATCTTTCTGTGCCAGGGATTTGAAAGTGAACTGTGAAAGAATTGAAGTTCAGCTTAATTTTTAAGAGTTCGCCGGGGATTAAAAAATCTTTGGGCTTAGGATCGTGATAAATCTGGTGATTAAGAGAATCATCCTTTTTATTGGCAGGCATAAAAAAACCGTTTTCGTGATTTTATAAATATACAAACAAAAGTGTAATAAATGGGTTTTGAAATAAATAAGAGAATTCAACTTTTTATAGATGAATTACAAATTACTCCTTATGAATTTTCAAAGAGGATGGGAATTAAACGTCCAGACGGATTATATAAAATTCTGGATTTAAAAACCAAGCCTAGCCCAAAAACACTAGAAAAAATTAAAGAAACTTATCCAGAACTCAGTTATAATTGGCTTCTCACTGGCGAGGGCGAGATGAAGAAAGGGCCAGAAAAATCCGGACCAGAAAAGAAAGATACTGCTGGCGGTTTAGCTAAAGAAGCACAAAATTATTATCAAAACGCAACCCTACAAAGCGTACATCTAGATCTTAAAAATGATATTAAAGAATTAGCGAAAGGCACTACTGCCAATGCAGAAGTACTTAGTGAAGCTATGGAGATTCTGCTAAGAGGCCAACAGAAAATATTAGATTTCATCGAGCCGCTAAACGCTAAGACCATTGCCGACGCTACTTCCAACCTTATTAAGTATCTAGAACATCCTAAGTAACTTTTAAATTTTTATATATGAAGAACAAATTACTTGCAGTAGGGTTTACAATAGTCCTGGCATCTTGTGGTAAATCCAAAGAAGAACAATTGTTATATGATTATCAATCAGATAATGTAAAATCCGGTCTCAATATGAATGTGGAAGATTTAAATTTTGAAATTCATGAGATCAAGGAGGTTGGTAAGATCACAGCATTGGATAGTGCTAATATGTATAAAGAAAAATTGGCTAAACTTTGGTTCGGTGAAGATGCTAGTAAAGAACAGCTAGATACAATTTCTTACGATTATGTGATAACTAGATTAGATACCATGAGAAGCCAAGCACAAAGCATTATTCTAAGTAATATTAGGCTTGGGCAGGACTGGGAAAATTATGAATGGAAAAAAAAGAGGGATGATGCTACAGACGCTTATGTGGAAGCCAAATTTTACAAAACAAGAGATAGTTCCTTTCGAGTAAAACCAGATTCTATATTAAGTATTAAATATCAAGCCAATTATTCTATAAATAATCCTATGCTTAACAATAGTAAACAAACATTTGATAAGTATTTCTATTCTAATCCGGAAAAGACAAAATTCATTAGGGAAGAAATGGTGAGCCAAGAAAAGGATTCATAAATAATGAGGATCTATTGATCCTCAAAGTAACGTTCAATTATTTTTCTTTCTTCCACTGAATAATATTTTTTGTTTTTTAAATAATCAACATACAATTTTAGTCGCTCTACTGCAGTAAGTGTTTTTAAATAATCAATTTTCATAAATAGGTAATTGGTTAAAAAATAATGCTAGCGTAGGGGCGCTAAAAGTAATTTTTAAACCAAAAAAAAACGTGTCAATTTTATGTTCTGGATTCGTGCCTAGAAAAAAATTAAAAAAGTAAAATACAAAAATGTAACTCATTAAAAACCAAGGAGGTTTTCTATAAAAACTAGGAAGAACAGTACTTAAAATCCAATGATCAGCAACGGTCGTGCGGGTTCAAGTCCCGCTCCGAGTACAAAAACCCTCTTTATCTTTATGATTTAGAGGGTTTCTTGTTTATATAGCATTTAAGGATTAGTGCAAATTTGTCTAACCTTTAGAAACTAAGTCATTTAATAGTAATGAATCTTATTACAGAGTGTCATGACTTAAACTAATGATTTGATATGCTTTATTTCAAAAAATGATATGTACTAATTGGTACTTTCTGAATTAGTTTGACTCTAGTTAAAAGCTGTTTTCAATAATTTAATCCTTTTTTTGAATGAGGTAGGCAAATGCTTCCATGCCTTTTGTATGTTCAAAAATAACTTTAAGAACTCCTATAATTGGTAAGGCAATAATGGCTCCTACAATTCCCCATAGAGCCGAAAAGAGTATAATACCAAAAACTGTTATAAATGGATTTAAGTTTGTTTCGTCTCCGATAATCCACGGTGTAAGGATGTAGTTTTCTAATAATTGCGCCAGAGCAATAACGGCTATTACTATAAGCGCAGGAGTTCCTCCGGCATAAAGATAAGATAACAATACTGCCACCCCTCCACCTATAATATTCCCTACATATGGAATAATGGAGAAAAGAGAAGCAAATAGTGCTAAGAATAAAGCATATGGAACAGAGCCAAGAATAAAGCCTAAATAGTAGATTCCAAATAAAAGAATCATAATCTTACCTTTTCCAAAGACATAGCTTGTAATTACTTTTGATGAATTGCTAAGGATTGATCCCATAGCCGAAGCGTTAGATGTTAGTTTTTTGAAAAATCTAATAAACATTTGCTTTTGTATTAATAGAAGGACTATATAGATGAATATTATAAATGATTGCGAAAGAAGATTAAAAATGGAGGCAAGGAATACCCCAGCAAAACTTTCCATTTTCTGAATTAGCCTCTTATTATTATCAATATAATCCTCATAATCCCATTTTAAGTTTTGATTTGCCCATTGCGAAAGATCATTTAACTTAAGGGTCGCCTTTTCTTTTATAGTTGGCCAATCTCCAGCCATAGTATTTACTTGTGACCCTATAAGCCATGTTAGCATAAAAAATATAATAAGCATTAGAATTACAGAGAGTGTTATGGCCAGCCAATTTGGGAAGCCCCACTTCTTCAGTTTTTTGGTAGGTCTATCTAAAAGTATTGCAATAATTGCCGCTATAAAAAGAGGCATTAAAAGACTAGAGCCTATGTAAAGAATTGCAGAAATACTTCCAAAAATAAGTAATGCTTTTATGAGATAGCTACCTGAAATACTTATTTTAGAATTACTCATAAGATAGATTTTATAATTGAAGATGTAATTTGAACTTCAGTAATTGATGTAAATTTAGACGAATTTTTTAATCTATCCTCTTTAGAATTTTAAACAGAAACTCAATTTCTGCACAAGCTTTAAATATTTATAGATCTGTACAATGCCATCCTCTTTAGTTCGAGTATTGCTAAAAATGAAGTGGTTTCAGAAACAATACTTAATAGTAGCAATCATATAAAATTTGAAAATGCTAGTATACAGACTCCTTATTGAGAGTTGGTATTGCTTACTTTTAAGAAACTCATGTTTTTAACTGTGTGCGTTGCTATAAAGTTTCATGAAAAAGAAAATGTTTATACAAGGCAAAAAGGTATAAAGGTGAATGCCGACAAGTTTCCAACAAATAAGCCCTACCCAATTTGTTTTCCTCTAGCCGGCATTTTATTGTAAGATCTTGAAATTAAACATCAAGATTCTTAATTAGATCTAGATTTAATTTTGAATAAAAAATACTTATCATTCAAAATCAAATATAATCTGATTTAATACAAATTATCATACTATCCTCATTATGAATGATTCATGTATAAATTCTTAAATTTTAGGATAATTGTAGGGATCTTCCTTCAGCGAAAATAAGCAAATCTTATTATATACTAATGAAAATTTGATATTTAGATGTGCTTATAGTTAGTAATTATATCAAATTAATAAGAATATCGGAAAGTAACGGTATTTAATAACCAGTTAAAATATTATAACGGTTTAAGATACAGCAAGATTAAACTATTTTAGTACAACCTTGCTGTTTAATAGTTAAATTTTAAGAATGCTTTCTTCTTTTTGCTCTGGCATATTGATTTGGCCATTTTAGATCTATATCTAACTCATTAGCAGCTTCCATCGGGAAATATGGAGTTCTTAAAAATTCGCGTGCCATTAAAATAAGATCTGCTTTTCCATTTTCTAAAATTTCTTCAGCCTGATTTGGTTCTGTAATTAAACCTACTGCTCCAGTCAAGATATTTACTTCTTTCTTGATTCTTTCGGCAAACCCAACTTGATATCCTTTTTCTGCAGGAATTTTCGCGTCTGGCACTAATCCTCCAGAAGAACAATCTATAAGATCTACTCCTTCTTCTTTTAATAGCTGAGATAATTTTACAGATTCGTCAAGGTTCCATCCACCATCTACCCAATCTGTAGCAGAAATTCGAAAGAATAATGGTAACTCTTCTGGCCACACCTTTCTAACTTCTTTGGCAACTTGTAACATCAATCTACTTCTGTTTTCAAAAGAGCCTCCATATTCATCAGTTCTTTTATTGCTTAGAGGAGAAAGAAATTCGTGTAATAAGTAACCATGAGCTGCGTGTATTTCTACCACCTTGAAACCTGTTTTATGAGCTCTTTTTGTAGCTGCCACAAAATCTGAAATTACTTTATGAATTCCTGCTTTATCTAGTTCGATTGGAGGAGCATCATTCTCATTAAATGCTAGAGCGCTTGGTCCAACAGGAATCCATCCACCATTTTCAGGAAGTACTCGTTCTCCTCCTTCCCAAGGTGCTGCACAAGAGGCTTTTCTTCCTGCATGAGCCAATTGAATTCCAATTGCGGTGCCTTGAGCCTCTACAAATTCTACAATTTCAGCTAAACCTTCCATGTGTTCATCTTTCCAAATCCCCATATCTTGTGGAGTAATTCTTCCTTCAGGAGAGATGGAAGCTGCCTCAGTTAAGATTAATCCTGCTCCCCCAACTGCACGACTACCTAAATGCACCAAATGCCAATTATTGGAAAAACCATCTTCACTGCTGTACATACACATTGGTGAAACGGTCATTCTATTTTTTATTTCAAGCGATTTTATTTTAATGGGAGAAAATAATGCGGGTCCTTTAACTTTCATAGTTTCAATTTTAATTTTAGTTGAAAATACAACTTTGCGTTAGTCGCAATTACTCTTGCTCATTACTTTTTAAAATTATAAGATCGGAGAAATTTATGCTGAAACCTTGATTTTATTCTACATCAAAATCAAAAAAAGTATTTCGAAATGGTTCTGCTCTTAAGGTATAATGCCACCATTCTTCAGAATAAGATCTAAAGCCATATTTGCTCATCACAGATTTTAAAAATGTTCTATTCTTTTTTTGTTCTTCGTTAATTTGTGAAGTGTTAAGATGAGAAACTTCACCAAAAAAATCATAAGTCCCTCCCATATCCACTTCTTTAAGCGTATTGGCATCAATAAGTGTAAGATCTACCGTAGAACCTCGAGAATGTCCAGATTTTGTGGCTATATATCCTAATTCAAATAAGTTGCGCTTATCTATATCTGGATAAAACTCTTCTTTGGCAAGTGTATCTTCTGGTTTCTTTGCCCATTCCATAAAGTAGTTAACAGCCTTTTGCGGCCTATAAGCATCAAATATTTTCAAGCAGTAACCTTGATCTTCTAGCTCTAATTGAACTTTTTTTAAAGCTTCTGCAGCCTGTTTTGTTAAGATGATTTCTGCTTGATTATATCCTGGCAATGGTCTGCCTATAAAATTATGGTTTCCGGCGTAACGCAGGTCTATTCTAATATCTGGTATGAGATGTTTGACATACATAAAACCTTCTGGAAGCGAATTATTTTGACTAATAGTGGTATTAGCGAAGTTAAAAATGAGTATTAACAAGACTATTCTTTTCATCTGAAGGAAAACTTTTGGAGAAAGTTAGTTAATAAATGCTTTTTGGGTAATAAGAATGGAGTTTTAGTTAAATTCTACCATATTTATCTGCTATAATTGGTTTATCTAAAGGTATCTTATCGGTTTTAAACCAATTCTTCATGCGGTTGTAATCTAAATAATAACTTACACGTAAAGACAAACTGTTAATCTGTGGCTGATCGAACAAAAGATTAAAGTTATTAGAAAAGTTGATCTTAGAGCCATCTATATAACTATCTACAGCATTTCTATATAACAAAGTTAGCTGACTTCCAGGTGCAAACCACCAAGAATATCTAAGGTCTACATTCCAACTATTATAAGTAGTATCGTAGGTGTTTTCATATCCGCGGCGTAGATCCAGCTCTCCATTTTGCTGTAAATTGAAGAATTGATCATATTGCACTTCAGTGTAATAATGTCTAAAAGCTAAGTTCAAAGCCATTTTGTTGTTGAAGATATATCTAGATTCTAAAGAGTTTACAATCGTATTTCTATTTCTAGAACCAATTATAATATCATCATTTTCAAAATTCACAAAACCTACTTCTTTATCTGATAGGCTGATATTTGTAGAAAGTATCACTTTAAATTTATCTGAAACCTGAAAACTTGGATCAAGATCTATATTAAGTCTACCACGCCCTTTTTCATCATATTTATACCAATCTATAGCCGCAGCAAATTTAACTTTCTTACGATAATCTGTGCTAAAATAAATCCATTGATCATAATATGCGGGAATCTTTAAAAATCTTCCAGCTACTCGAGGTTCATAAATATCTTGAGTTCCAAAGGGCGTACTCTCAAATCCGAACCCGAAGTTGAAGAATTCTTTGGTAGTAAAGCTTGAGTTGAAATTCAAGATCAAATTGCTATAAAGATCTGGATCTAATCTGCGTTGATGGAACACATTAAAATTTAGATACATTTGATTTAAAAATCCTTTTGGCTGAAGGAGCCTATACCCATAATAGCCGGAGTAATTAATATAATTGGTAAGACCGGAATACCCAAGATCGTTAATATCATAATCTTTAGATCTGTAATCCATCTGCACATTCAATCTATTCTTACCATTGATTTTTGCAACTCCTAAAACACCTTCGGTTCCAAATTTTTTCTGATCGTCCATCACCCAACTACCTTCAGCATTGGCCCAATAATTTATAGTGTTCTTCTTATTAGTAAGATCCAGATAAAGGCCGGTTGCATTGGCATCTCTAAAACTTCCATCTCGTGTGGTATTGGTGTTTACAAAAGAAACCGAAGAGTTTTCTCCAAATCGCTGATCTAGCACTAAAATATTGTAATTGGTAAGTGGTTCTACAAGTTCCTTTCTAGATTCACCTGTTTCTGTATTTTTAACGGTAGCATAAGTTTTTTTAGTAACTGCATTAAAAAAACCAATTCCTAAACCTTTATCTGTTCTTCCAGATATTTTTAAAGCATTTATAAGATCTACGGTAAGTGGGAAAGATGCAACTTCTTCGTTTTCTAATAGTGTAGGTCTGGTAGAAGGAACTCCGCCCACTCTTCGGGAATAAAAAAGATTTCCTTTAGTGAATAGCTCTGTTCCTTCAGTAAAGAAGGCCCGTTGCTCGTTATATTGAACTTCAAAAGCAGATAAATTTAAAACAGCATCATCAAATTTTGTTTGGCCAAAATCTGGTACTAAAATCATATCTAAAGTAAAAGCATCATTAATTCCGTATTTAAGATCCATTCCACCGTTAACACTTAACTCTGTATTTCCATCGTAATTATTAACATAGGTAGAAAAATAAGGTTGGAAAGAAAGGCGGGTTGGTGTATTAATGTTCGCTATTCCATGAATTTCTCCATCATAAATAGAGAAAGCTCCTTTTGAATTATCTACCGGGCTCCAACTATATCTGGACCCACTTCTTCTATATTCACGCTCCATATTCAAACCCCATTCCTGAATATTCTTTTTAGGAAATCTTAATTCAGAATATGGAATAAAAACTTCTGCTACCCAATCATTCTCATTTATTTGAACTGCGCTGTACCATACGCCATTCCAGCTGGAATCTTCATTACCATTGGTCATTTTTGCATCATATTGCACTCCTGCAGCCGTGATAATAAATTGAAGGCTTTGCTGACGGTCATTATAACCATTCAGTAGAATGAAGAAAAAATCGTCATTCCCAATATTATCTCTTTCGGTAAGTTCTTGTGGAATGTTCTTGATGCTAGGGTCGTTTAGTACAGCACCAAAATAAATTCCAAGATCATCATATACAATTTTGACCTTGGTTTGAAGACTATCTGGAATAGCTTTCCCATTTGTAGGCATTCTTTCAACAAAATTGGTGGCTATAGGAGCATTTGCCCAAGCGGCATCATCCAGAACGCCGTCTATTTTAGGAGCATCTGTAACTCTTATAGTATTGATAGATTTTCTGGGAATGCTGTCATTAATTTGTGCGTTTGAAATTTGAAAAATGAAGAGTGTGATGATGGTGATGATGGGTTTCATTGATTGACTTTCTTAATAGACATCACTTTCAATGATTTGTTGCAGTAAAAATGAAATTATTCATCAATAATTTATAAATACAGCTGATTTTAAGCGATTTAATGATTTTCATTTATCCCAAAAAAGGAAGACTTGAGTATTAGAAATAAAAAAACCGTCACAAAGACGGTTGAATCGTATTAGGAATTAGAATTATTCCATATCATCTGCAGCTTCTTCACCATTCACATCGTCTGTGTCATGAATTTCTTCATCTATTTCCTGCTTTAACTTTTTAGCGCCTTCTTCCATTTTATCGCCTGCTTTTTCAGCATTTTCTTTAATATCTTTTCCTATAGCCTTAGCAGCATCTTCAGTTTTGTTTTGAGTAGATTCTCTGCAAGAAGTTAAAGAGAAAGTGATTCCACAGATCATTAGTAACAATAATAATTTTTTCATCTTTTGAGTTTTTAAGTTTTAAGTTAATTAAAAAAAGCCATCACAACGTGGGTTGAGATGGCTTTTTAAAAATTATAGTGAAATACTATTGCATGTCGTCAGCAGCTTCTTCACCGTTAACATCATCAGTTCCTTGAACTTCTTCATTCATTTCTGTAGATGCATCTTGTGCAGCATCTTCTACTTCGTTTCCAGCAGCTTCAGTGTTGCTTTCGATGTCGTTTCCAACAGCTTCAACAGCATCTTCAGTTTTCTCTTCTGTAGTTTCTCTACAAGAGTAAAGAGATAAAGTTAAAACTGCTCCTAATAATAATAAAGATAATTTTTTCATTGTGAAATATGTTTAATTAGTTGAACAGCAAATTTAAACTAATTTTTAATTTTGCCAAGAACTCTTTTCAGTTAAATATTTCCAATATCTTTTAGGTACATGTTGTACGTGAAGGCGCATATTTACTCGAGATTTGATGTTTGTGCTTTTAAAATATTGTTGCCATAATTGTTCAAATTCTATCTCTTCTGTTTTAAAAACGTCAGAATTATGTGTGGTTGCATCGTAATTTTTCGTAATTTCTAAGCTTATGTAATTGGTTTGTTGCTGATTATAATACAATCCTATTTTTCTTTTTAAGTCATATATTATCCAATTTTGGTCTGCGTATCTACTTTGAAAATGATTTAAAATAAGTGGTAGCACATTAAAGTCAGGCTCCATTACTGCGAAAAATATGTTGTCTTTGGTGAGCTTGAACCTAATAAAAGCTTCCATTCTGTGCTTTTCCCGATGAACCATTTTTACGATCTGCTGAATTTCGAGAATCACAGGATTGGAGAAATTCTTATCTACAGGAATTTTAGAGAAAAATATAAGCTTTATATAACTTAATAATTTCATCTCAATTCCCAATTGCTCACTCAGAAAAGCGTAATGTACTTTTCTTACAACTGCTGAAGACCCTTTTTTTATAAGACCGGAAGTGACTCTTTTTGCTTTGGAATTATCTGTTAGTACACTTTCTATAGTAGAGAACATATCGGGTTGTAATTGCTCTGAATATGAAATCCCCAGAACATTAATTTTCTCATCGAAGATTTGAAAAATGCAAGTGAGAAAGCCTTCAAAGCTGCCGTCATAACTTAAATGAACTGGTTTTGTTACCATTTTGCTTCAAATAAACTTAATTGATTGCTGTAATCTTTTCTGAATTTTGATGCGGAGTTCTGTAAAATGAGGCCTTTAATCTTAACTGCTGTGAGATCTCTTTTTTCAAAATCTCGAGAATCGCACGTAATAAAATATTTTGCTCTATTTATAGCAATTCCAATCTTTTTAAGATGATCCCAATTTAACTTGCTGTACCTTCTTGCTTCAATAATTTTGTAAACAGACTTTAGTCCGATTCCTGGAATTCTTGTAATTAGATTTTTATCAGCTCTATTAATGTCTATTGGGAAAAGGTCTAGATTTCTAAGAGCCCAGCTAAGCTTTGGATCTATTTCTAAGTCTAGGTTTTGATTCTCCTCATTTAGAAGTTCTCGAATGTCGAATCCGTAAAACCTAAGCAACCAATCTGTTTGATACAATCTATTCTCTCTTAGTAGCGGCACCGGGCTGCCTAAAGCAGGGAGTCTGGAATCTTGAGCTACGGGAATGTATCCGGAATAATAAACTCTTTTCATCTGGAATTTCTTGTAATAATAAGCTGCAGAATACATCACGTCTCTATCACTTTCTCCGGTAGCACCAACTATCATTTGAGTGCTTTGGCCTGCGGGTGCATATTTTGGAGTGCTGCGAATCAATTTTTTTTCGTTTTGATAAATTTGAATACTATTTTTAACCGCTTCCATAGGTTTTATAAAATCTTCATGCTTTTTATCTGGTGCCAATAATTTTAATCCTGAAATGGTTGGGATCTCAATGTTTACCGAAAGCCTATCCGCATAAAGCCCGGCTTCTCTCATTAACTCGTCACTGGCTCCAGGTATAGATTTTAGGTGTATATAACCATTGAAGTTTTCTTCTAATCTCAGTTTTTTAGCCACTTGCACCAAACGCTCCATGGTATGATCAGGACTATTAAAGATCCCGGAACTTAAGAATAAGCCTTCTATATAATTTCTTCTATAGAAATTCATGGTTAGGCTTACCACTTCTTCCACCTTAAATGCCGCTCTTTTTATATCATTGCTTTTTCTTGTAACACAATAAGCACAATCAAAGATGCAGTGGTTAGTTAATAATATTTTAAGAAGCGAAACACATCTACCATCTTCTGTATAGCTATGGCAAATTCCCACGCCATCACTGTTACCCAATCCCTTATTTTTGTTAGATCTTTTACTTCCGCTACTGGAGCATGAAATATCATACTTTGCGGCATCTGCCAGAATATCTAATTTTTCTTTAATTCTTTCGAAAGACATATTTTTAAGATTTGGTGTGAACTTCTTTTCGTTCTTCTAAACTTTTCATTTTTTCCAATCGGTGGCCTGTAGCCAAATTTTCTTCAGCAAAACGTGGATCTGTGATGTAGGCTTCTTTTCTCATCTTACTGACTTCAATACTCAAAAAATCAAATTCTTCGGTTACTTTTCCGAAGAGAGCATAAACTCCGGGGCCTCTAAAACTAAATTTCTTTGCTACTGGTGGAAACAGGATCGTATCAAAAAATTGACCTTGGCTATCTATAAAGGTTCCAAAATGCATGTGATCTCCTTTGGCAGTCTTTGTGTTTTTAACAGTCACCAAATAGCCGTAGATCAAAATATTCCGATTTAAAAAATCTTTAAGATCTCTCTGGCCATGTGTGGTTTTAGGATCTTCTTTAAGAAGTTCAAAATGACCACACAAAGGGAATCCTAAAAGCTCTATTTGCTCAAAAGCTTCTTCTAAACTGGTAGTGTTAAGTGCAGGAAGTGTAAAATTTTTATGCTTCTGAACAAAAAGCGGTAACTGGTCTGGACGTTTTGGAGCTTTGCTAAGCTTAAAATGTGCTTCCCATAAGAGCTTAAATTTATCTATTTCTGTAAACCGAAAAGCGTTGATCCTTATAAGAATGCTTAATTGCTCAATCCCAATACTTACTCTATTAATAAAATCTTCTAAAGATTTAAAAGCACCATGAAAATTTCTATTTTCTATAATTCTTTGTGCGGCGCGCTGCTCCAATTCCTTTAAATATCCAAAGCCTAAATAGATCGTTTTTCCTTTTATGGTATTATGAAAATCACCCTGATTAATGCAAGGTGGTTCTATAGTAGCACCCTGCATTTTTGCCTCATGCACATACATCTCTGGAGAATAAAAACCACCACCATTGTTAAGCGTTGCCACCATATATTCTAATGGGAAATAAGTTTTTAAGAACAAACTCTGATAGCTTTCTACGGCATAACTGGCGGAATGGCCTTTGGCAAAAGCATATCCGGCAAAACTTTTTATCTGATCCCAAACTTCAAAAATGGTTTTTTCTGCTATTTTCTTTTCTCTACAATTAGAAATGAACTTTTCTTCTACCTGCTGAAATTCTGCTCTAGAGCGATACTTTCCGCTCATTCCTCTTCTTAGCACATCTGCTTCTCCTAAACTAAGTCCGGCAAAGTAATGCGCTACTTTAATCACATCTTCCTGATAGACCATAATTCCATAAGTATCGGGCATGATGCGAGCCAGTTCCGGATGCGCATTGCTTCGGCGTTCCGGATACCGATGTCTTAAAATATATTCTCGCATCATTCCGCTTTTGGCAACACCGGGTCTAATAATAGAACTAGCTGCTACCAAACCTAAATAAGTATCGGTTTGAAGTTTTTTAAGCAACATGCGCATTGCCGGAGATTCAACATAAAAACAACCAATACAAGAAGCTTCCCGCACCAAATTATTGATATTGGGGTCTTCTTTGAATTTCTGTATATCATGAATGTCAAAAGCTGCAGCATTTGGCTGATTTTGTGCAATAATGTCTAGAGAATCTCTGATCTTTCCTAAACCCCGTTGAGCAAGGATATCAAACTTATATAAGCCAACATCTTCGGCAATCACCATATCAAATTGCACCGTTGGAAAACCTTTTGGAGGCAGGTCCAATGCAGAGAAATAGGTGAGGGGTTTATCTGAAATTAAGATACCTCCGGAATGTATACTGATGTAATTTGGCATTCCTTGGATCAAGTCACCATATTTCAACACGATCTTATGGAGATTGTCTATTTCAGATTTTGGTAGATATCCATCACACAGCTTGTCTATATCTTCTTTTGGCAATCCAAAAACCTTACCTAATTCTCGGATCACTGCTTTATATTGAAAGGTGTTATAAGTTGCCAACAGTGCGGTATTCGGAAACTCTTCAAATATAAAACGGGTGATATCTGCTCTGTCATTCCAGGCAAAATCTATATCAAAATCTGGCGGACTCGTTCTGTATTCATTGATAAAACGTTCAAAATATAGGTCTAGTTCTATGGGATCTACTTCTGTGATCTGTAATAAATAAGCAACAATACTGTTAGCACCACTTCCTCTACCTACATAAAAATATCCTTTTTCACGGGCATATTCACAAATGCGCCAGTTCAGAAGAAAGTAAGAAACAAAGTTTAGTTGTTTGATCACTTTCAGCTCAGAGGTCATTCGTGCATAAACTTCTTCATTCGCTTCAGGATATCTAAAGGATACCGCTTTCTGGCATAATTCATCTAGCAATTGCTCATCAGACGCTCTACTTTCTCTAAATATTTGCTGATTTTGAGGCTTTCTATTTGCTGAAAAATCAAAATGAATTTGGCACTCGTCCAGTAATTTTTTCGTGTTCTCCAGAATGAATGGGAAATCTTCAAATTTTTCTTCTAATAGTTCCAGCGGAAGCATTCTTTCATCGATACCTGCCTGCTCTTCGGGTTGAAGTTTGCTTAAAATGGTATTGTTATCTATAGCGCGTAAAAGTCGATGTGCATTGAAATCTCTTTTATTTCTGAAGGTTACCGGCTGCAATACCACCAATTTTGTGGTGAGTTCACGCAATTTTGAAAATCTTAATTTTCGCAATTCGTTCACAGAAACCCCGATAAATTCATTGGGTTGAAATTGAGTGATCTCTGCCGCCATGATCTTCTCGAACGGATAGATCACAAAAGCTTCTTTAAAAACGGGAGCTTTTTCCGGGATCTTAGATTTTTGATGCAGATGTATAGATAGGTAATCGTTAAGCTCTTTAAAACCTTCATTATTTTTAGCAATGGCGACAAACTGCTGCTGTGCACCATTTCTAAAATCAATTCCCAATACAGGCTCTATATTATATTCTGAAGCTTTTCTCACAAAATTTAAACATGCTGAAGTGTTGTTGATATCTGTAAGCACCAACTTTTGAACATGATTCTCCTTGGCCAGTTCCAGTAAATCAATTTCTGAAAAAGTGCCGAAGCGCATGCTGTAATATGTGTGGTTATTTAGATACAAGCTAATTGTTAGTATTGAGTAGTTAGTATTGAGTATTTAGTGGTTGTTTTTTGTTGATATTTTGGTGCTTATATTTTTTTCATTCTACTTTTAAAGTTTTAATTTTTTTTCAATTTTCAATTTTCAATTTTCAATTCTCAATTCTCAATTTATTGTTTTCTATGCGCTAACACCACCGGAGGTTCTCCGTTAAAAGGATTGGTAAAGCGGCCTATAGTTTTTGCTCCCATCGATGCAGCCCTTATCACACTTCTGTCTCCATATCTATTTCTTATTTTATCCATGGCATTGTAGAGTTGCAGTACTTCTTCGTTATCATCAAACAGATTGATCTGATAATTTCCTCCTGCTAAATGGCTAAATCTTATTCCTATTAACCGTACCAGTAACCTTCGGTTATAAAGCTTTTTAAAAATATCTTGTATAAGCGAGATCAAAACATGGTCTGCGCTGGTATAAGGAATTTTAAGCTGCTTGGTATACGTATTGAAATCTGAATATCGAATCTTTACCGCTACACAAGAAGTAAGTTTATCTCCACGCCTTAATTGATAGGCTAGATTTTCTGTCATAGCAATTAAGATGGCAGAAAGTCGCTGTACATCTATAGTGTCTTTGTCAAAAGTTCGCTCTGTAGAAATAGACTTGCGTTCAGAATATGGAATAACGGGGGTATGATCTATTCCCTGTGCTCTATTCCAAATAGTAGTACCGTTAGACCCTAAAACTTTTTGCATCATTTCCAGGGGCATTTCCTGAATGGTCTTGATTTGTCGTACTCCTAAATTCCGAAGGGTTTGATAGGTTTTATCTCCAACCATGGGAATCTTTTTTACAGAAAGTGGCGCCAGGAACTCTTTCTCAAAACCAGAATCTATTTTTAGCTGATTGTTAGGTTTCGCTTCATTGGTGGCTACTTTAGACACGATCTTGTTTACAGAAAGGCCAAAAGAAATAGGAAGTCCGGTTTCTCGTGTGATCTTTTTTCTTAATTCTGAAGCATACTTATAACATCCAAAAAAGCGATCCATCCCAGTAAGATCTGCGTAAAACTCATCGATACTCGATTTTTCAAATAGCGGCACATCGATCTTTATAATATCTGTTACATCTTTAGAATATTTGGTATAAGTGCCGGCATTTCCTCTAATAACCGTAGCCTCCGGGCAGAGTTGTTTAGCTAATTTCATAGACATTCCGGAGTGCACACCAAAGGCACGAGTTTCATAACTACAAGCAGCAACCACTCCACGATCGCTAGTGCCGCCCACCAATAGCGGCCTATGTTGAAGGCGCGTATCTATAAGCCTTTCTACAGAAACATAGAAGGTGTCAAGATCCAGATGTAACACGGTTTTCTCCATAATTTCTTTTCCTTTTTGATATTAGCTCAAATTGGAATCTTTACAAAATTATGGAATAATTCCATTAAGTAGGAAATAATCCAATGTTAAAATTGGACTTATTCCAGAAAAAGTTATATTTGTGTATGGGAACAGATGTAACACTGGAGGTTAAGCGCTTTAAAGAAATTCGTGAAGACCATAATTTTACCCAGACCGAGTTTGCGGAATTACTGGGAATTAAAAATTCTACTGCCGATATTGAGCGTGGAAGAACAAAGCTATCTGGCAAGATGGTAGCAGAATTACTGCGCCAGTTTGGAGTAAACCCGCTTTGGATCTTTGGCGATAGCAATCAGAAATTCTTACCAATTAATAGAGGAGACGTAAGTCCAAAGGTGGTTACTATAAATAGTGGGGAAGAAGAGAATATAGTACTGGTAAATCAAAAGGCGGCAGCCGGATATCCTCATAATGTTCAAGATGTAGAGTGGTATCATCAACTTCCTGCTTTCGATATTCCCTTGCCGGAATATAGAAATGCCAGTTATAGAGGTTTTCAAGTAGAAGGAGATAGTATGATGCCCAATTTAAGACCTGGAGAATGGGTGTTAGGAAAAGCTATTTCCAGCGTTAGCGAGGTTAGTTACAGCAAGATCTATGTAGTGGTATTGTATGATTCTGTTTTGGTAAAGAAAATTCAGAAATTAGAAGATCTCCAAAAAGTAGTGTTGATCTCTTTAAATGAAGAATATGCACCAATTCAAATTCAGGTAAATGATATTCAAGAGCTCTGGCAAATCAATAGTAAGCTAACTTTTAGTGTAGATGCTACTTCAGAAAGTGGATTGTTACGCCAGCTACAACAATCTATGGAAGAGCTTAAAAGTGAATTCAAGACTTTAAAACAATAAAAAAATCCATCCCTTTAGAGGATGGATTTTTTGGTTTAAGTTGGTTTGAAAATGCGAGTTAATCTACTGCATCTTCAACATCATCTGCTACTTTCTCTACAGTAGATTTCTCTCTGCAAGAAGTAAAGGCAATACTTGTTGTAAAAGTAAGTGCCATCAATAAGATTAATCTTTTCATAATTTAAGTTTTAACTGATTCAATTGGTTAGTTGAATTTAAAAAAGTTAAAAAATAACGATATTACATATCGTCGTTTCCTTCAACTTCATTTTCTACTTCGTTAGCACCTTTACTTACGGCATCTCCAACATCGTTAGCTGCATTGTCAACTGCATCTCCAGCATCATTGGCTGCATCTTCAACATCATCTGCTACGTCATCCATATCATCTTCCATGTCGTCTGCAACGTCATCCATATCGTCACTTACTTCCATTTTGTCACCTTCTTTATTAGTGTCTCTACAAGATGTAAATACTGCAGATAAAGAAAATGCTGTGGCTAATACTAAAATTGATTTCTTCATAATTAATTGGTTTATTAAATTTAATATTGGTTAGTTTCTGTCTTTAATGTTTAGCAATAATATATAAAATTAAGTAAATTACAATGTTAAATGTAAATATTTACATCTAATTATCGTCACCTATACTTTCAATTTTTTTATCTATTTCTTTATTAACCTCTCCGTCTACCTTTTTAGCAGTTCTTTCCAAAATTCCCTCTTTTGGTGCCGGCTCTACTTGTACTGGTTCTGGTTCTGCTTTTTCTACTCTTACTTCACGTACAACAGTTTCTTTCTCAACATTATCTCTACAAGAAGTAAGACTTACAGCAGTAGTAACTAATAAAGCGGTTATAAACATAACTCGTTTCATACTATAGAATTTGTGGTTTATAGAGGTCGAAATTACTACTATTAACCAATGGGCAATCTTATTTTTAGAATATTTTAATATAAATTAAAAGTAAATTTAGCTTTTAGCAGAAATTTTAAGGCTTTTTAACATCTTCACCTTCTAAATAATACTGTATCATTTGAGTTGCTCCTATATTATCTAGTATAAACTTCTTAACAATTTCTCCAGTTCTGTTTCTAAGATCATCATCACAAAGAAGTTTGCTTAAGATCAAGGTTAGGTCATCTGCATCAGAAACTGCATAAAGTCCGTTCAATTCTTTTAGCTGAATAGCTTCAGGAAATTTTTCAAAATTCTTACCTATTATTATAGGAATCCCAAAAGTTGCGGGTTCTAATATATTATGTAAGCCTGTGTTTCCAGCTGCTCCGCCAACATAAGCAATATCTGCGTAATAATAGATCTTGCTTAAAATACCAATAGTGTCTATTATAAAAACCCCATAATCTTCTACATTATTCTTCTCTTTTTCTGAAAATAAAACGGTTTTTTTATTCAGCTTATTTCTGAAATTATTAATTTGTTGCTCCTTAATTTGATGTGGTGCAATAATAAATTTTACATGAGGGGAAGCACTATTAATAAGATTTTCTAAGATGATCTCATCTTCTGGCCACGTACTTCCCGCTACCACACAAATTTTGTCTTGTTTAAAAGCTTCGATAAAATTTAACTCATTATTATGTTCTAACTGTTTGGCAACCCTATCAAATCGAGTATCTCCACTTACGCTTACATTATTAAAACCTATATTATTTAATAATTCTTTAGATCTTTTATTTTGAACAAAAAAATGTTCGAAGGTTTCTAAATATGTTCTCATCCACTTTCCATACGATTTAAAGAAGATCATATCTTTTCTAAATCCGCCAGATATCAATAAAGTTCTAATAGAGCGTTTTTTTAATTCTGAAAGATAGTTAGGCCAAAATTCATATTTAATAAAGAGTACCAAATCTGGATGAACGAGATCTATAAATTGGCGGGCATTGAATTTAGTATCTAATGGTAAGTAAACAATAGCATCTGCAACAGTAGCATTTTTCTTTATTTCATATCCCGAAGGAGAGAAGAAACTAATTACAATCTTATGATTTGGATATAATTCTTTTACTACCTCAATAATTGGTAATCCTTGTTCATATTCGCCTAAAGATGCCACATGAAACCAGACAACAGCATCCTTCGGTTTTATTTTTTCTTTTAAAATTGAAGTGGTATTCTTTCTCCCATTTACAAAAAGTTTCATCTTTTCGCTGAAAATACTTGTAACAGGAAGCAGACTTTGAATGATCTTAATTAATATGTCGTATGCTATTTTCAATCGAATTTCTTTTAAATGCTAAAATACCGCTTTCCTAAAAATAGCATTGGTGATAGGAGCGATATTTTGTATTTTCGTGGTCTCAGAATAGAAATTACATGAAAAAGATACAAATGGTTGATCTTCAGGGTCAATATAGCTTAATTAAAGACCAAATAAATAATTCTCTTCAACAAATAATGGAAACTTCGGCATATATAAATGGTCCTGAAGTTCAATCTTTTCAGAAAGAATTAGAAGAATATTTAGGAGTAAAGCATGTTATTCCTTGTGCTAATGGAACAGATGCGTTGCAAATTGCAATGATGGGACTTGATTTAAAGCCCGGAGATGAAGTTATTACTGCAGATTTTACTTTTGCTGCTACGGTGGAAGTTATAGCGCTTTTACAATTAACTCCAGTTTTGGTTGATGTAGAGCCTGATACTTTTAATATTGATCCGGAAGCCATTAGAAAAGCAATTACTCCAAAAACAAAAGCTATTGTTCCAGTACATTTATTTGGACAAACTGCGAATATGAATACCATCATGGAAATTGCTAAAGAGCATAATCTTTATGTTATAGAAGACAATGCACAAGCAATTGGAGCAGATTTTCATTCTAAGGAGGCAAAAACTTATAAAACAGGAACTATTGGTCACGTAGGTTCCACATCTTTCTTTCCATCTAAAAATCTTGGAGCATATGGAGATGGTGGAGCTATCTTTACTAATGATGATGACTTAGCGCACATGATTCGCGGGATTGTGAATCATGGTATGTATGAAAGATATCATCATGATGTGGTAGGAGTGAATTCAAGGTTGGATAGTTTTCAGGCAGCAGTATTAAGAGCGAAACTTCCAAATTTGGATATCTATAATGAAGCAAGAAAAAAAGCGGCATTTTTGTATAATGAGCGTTTTAAAGGGCAAAAGCATATTGAAGTTCCATTTAGAGCTGGAGATTGTGATACACATGTGTTCCATCAATACACTTTAAAGATCACCAACGGAAAAAGAGATGCATTGGTGAAGCACTTAAATGAGAAAGGAATTCCTTGTGGTGTTTATTATCCCATCCCGCTTCACAGTCAGAAAGCATATAAAGATTCTAGATATAACGAAGCAGATTTTCCAGTTACCAATCAGTTGGTGAAAGAAGTAATCTCTTTACCTATGCATACCGAATTGGAAGAAGATCAAATAGATCTTATCTGTAAAACGGTTATTGATTTTGTGAATTCTTAGATCTCTAATTCTTAAAAATAAAAAAGCCTAAGAAATTTCTTAGGCTTTTTTATTTGAGATTATATTGTAATTAAAGTACCGCTGAACTTACTTGTGCGCTTCTTTCTATTTTCTTAACTAAGCCTTGTAATACTTTTCCTGGGCCAACTTCTGTAAAGTGAGTTGCGCCATCTGCAATCATGTTTTGTACAGACTGTGTCCATTTTACAGGAGCAGTTAATTGAAATACTAAATTTTTCTGGATCTCTAATGGATCTGTAACTGCAGTAGTACTTACATTCTGATAGATTGGGCAAATAGGATTACTAAAATGTGTAGCCTCAATTGCTTCTGCCAATTCTTTTCTTGCAGGTTCCATCAATGGAGAGTGAAAAGCACCTCCAACCGGAAGTAATAATGCTCTTTTTGCTCCACGCTCTTTCAATAGTTCACAAGCTTTTTCTACAGCTGCTATAGATCCTGAAATTACCAATTGTCCCGGGCAGTTATAGTTTGCTGCAACCACCGTTCCGTCTACTTGGGCACAAACCGCTTCTACCAACTCATCTTCTAGGCCTAAAACGGCAGCCATTGTAGATGGTTCCAATTCACAGGCGTGTTGCATAGCCATGGCTCTTTTAGAAACTAATTTTAAGGCAGCTTCAAACTCTAATGTTTTATTTGCTACTAATGCAGATATTTCTCCTAAAGAGTGACCGGCAACCATATCGGGTTTAAATGAATCTCCCATGATGGTACTCATAATTACAGAGTGTAAGAATATGGCTGGTTGAGTTACTTTGGTTTGTTTTAGATCTTCAGCAGTACCTTCAAACATAATATCTGTAATAGAAAAACCAAGAATATCATTGGCTTTTTCAAAGAGTAGCTGTGCATCATGAGATTTTTCATAAAGATCTAATCCCATTCCTGAAAATTGTGCCCCTTGACCGGGAAATATGTAAGCGTTCATGTTGTTTAATTTTAATTCAGCTAAAATAGAAATAAAAAAAAAGACCTCATAAGAATAGTTCCTTATGAGGTCTTTTTAAAAGTTAAAATTGAAAATTATACGTTTAATTTTCCTTTTTCGCCAACATCGGCTTTATTTCCAGTAACGGCTGCAACACCCATTTTAAATAGGCTTACATATTTATTTTGTTTAGTATCCCAATAATAAGCTTCATTAGGATCAAATTTTATGGCAGTTAAATTAGGATCGTTCACCCCATCAAACCATGCATCATCTGCTTTTCCGTAAAGATCTTCTAAGATGGTTTTATCTGTTACAATTTCTGCTTTCCCATAGATACTAATAAATTCCATATCAGAAGGATCGCTATATAGCAATTGGACTTTAGAGTCTTTTACAATATTAGAATTGTGATCGCTGTTCATTCCACTTAAGAACCAAATGTTTCCATTTTCATCCATTTTCTTAGTAGACATTGGGATGGCGCTAATAGGTGTGGTTTTAAGATCTGTAAGCATCATACAGAAATCTATATCATCAACCAGTTTCTTCATTTTCTCAAGCGCATCTTTGCTTGTTAGATTTTTTGTGCTCATAACTTTTTTGATTTTTAACCAAATTACTATTAACACATCTCATTATGCGCTAACAAAATGCCAAAAGAAAGTAGGAACTTGTTAAGAAATGTGAAATCAGTTAAAATGTGTTATAATTTGTTGAACCTGATTTTTATACCCTATCCCAAAAATATTGAGGTGTACCAAAAGATAATATAATTGCCAAATTTCTATTCGTTCTTCAAAACCTTGAGAAATAGGAAATTGTGAGTGATAACTTTCAAAAAGTTGTGGATCAAACCCTCCAAACATTTTCATAAGTGCAAGATCTAATTCTCTAGGTGCAAAACTTACCGCCGGATCTATTAAACAAGGTTTTCCTTCAGAATTTACAATATAATTGCCATTCCAAAGATCTCCATGAATTAATGCGGGTGCTTCGTTGGGGATTAAAGCTGAAATATTTTTGAAAAAACTATCTGGTATTTTGGTAAGATATCCTTTTTCTATTGCCAACTTTAACTGTGGTTCTAATCTTTGAGTAATGTAAAATTCAGAAGCAGATATGCTCCATGAGTTATATTGATGAAGATTTGCAATATAATTATCTTCTTTAAAGCCAAATTTCTCTGAAGTGGTGCTGTGTAGATTTGCAAGTTGTTCCCCAAAAAGCTGCCAAAAATCAGCTATTTCTGGAGCAGTGTCTTTATATTCTAATAATAGATAGGCATAGTCTTGAAATTCACCTGTGAGATGTGCTTTAGGAATATCGATACAATTTGGTGCAGCTAACGCTTTTAGTCCGGCCATTTCTGCTTCAAACATTCCCGGAAATTTTTGTGCGTTATTAATCTTAATAACTAGTTTTTCATTAGTAGTTGAGGTTAGCATAAAAACCTCATTAATATCACCTCCGGTTAAAGCAGCAAAAGATTTCAGATTAAAATTTATCTTTTCTGCTGCTGAATGAATTAGTTCTTTAAAACCATTACTTTCTGTCATAAGTTAAATACGTAAATGCGTAATCATGGGTATCATCTTTTTCATGAAATACTTCAGAAACAAGATTCCACTTGCTTTCATCTATTTCTGGAAAAAAAGTATCGGCTTCAAAAGTGCCGTGTACTCTAGTAAGTTCAATTCTATCTGCTACATCCATCCCCATTTTATAGATTTCACCACCACCAATAATGAAGGCTTGTGGATCTTCATTAGAAAATTCTATTGCTCTTTCTAAAGAATGAACTACCACGATTCCTTCTTTTTTATAATGATCTTTTCTGGTTATTACCACATGCGTTCTTTTTGGAAGTGGTTTGGGAAAAGATTCAAAAGTCTTTCTCCCCATAATAATATGATGCCCGGAAGTAAGTTTTTTAAATCTTTTAAAATCGTCTGGCAAATGCCAAACAAGATCATTTTCTTTTCCTAATGCATTATTCTCTCCTGCAGCGGCAATAATTGTAAGCATAACTATTTCTGTGTATATGGATTTGGATTGATGTCTAAATTATCTTTTCTTGATGGGGTAGTTGTAGGAGTTTCATTTCTGTTTGGCAGCGGATGCTCTCTTTCTACTTTTTGCTGTAATTCTGCAATTCTATCTTTTTGTTTTTTTACGAGTCTCTCCAATTGTTTTTGTTCCCATTCTTTCCCCATAAAAGCATTGGTAACAAATACATTAATAACATGAATTAGGAAAAAGAACGTCCAAAGCAAAATGGCCCAAACAAACCAATTATAGCCTAAAGGCATAAAATCTTCTCTATAACCAATTACCACATTTACAATAATGAGTAAGACTGCACCCACCAAAAATATTACGAAGTGTTGAAAAAGTCTTTTTTTCTGACGAGCTCTTCTTCTTGCATTTTCATACAGTTCGCGTTGCTCGGTGTCCAGTTTACTTGGGTTTTTCTTTTTAGAGAACATATTTAGAATTACATTAGTATTCATTCAAATTTAAAGTTTTTTAAACCAATGTTAAAGCGCTTATGAAGAATTTAAGAAAACCCTTTCCTGTACTGGCTCAATATCTTTATTTAAATACCGCAGCTTCTGGGCTTCTGTCTGAAAAGGTGCTGGAGTTTCGGCAAGATCACGATCTGGACTTCTTGATCTCTGGTAGTATTCTTAAAGAAAAGCAGGGGAAGCTTTTAGCGCAAGTACGTGAGACGACAGGTAAATTTTTTACTTGTGCACCAAACAGAGTAGCCTTGGTTCCAAATTTCTCTTACGGTTTTAATACGCTTTTAGAAGGAATTGATAAATCTAAAAAAGTGTTATTGATGGAAGGGGATTACCCATCTATAAATTGGGCGGTAACTTCTAGAGATTTTAAAGTGTGTTATGCTGAAATTAATGAAAATATAGAAGCTAATATTGAAGCTGCTTTTGAAGAGAACAAGCCAGACGTATTTGCTTTTAGTATCATTCAATATATAAGTGGGATCAAACTTTCAATTTCATTTCTAAAAGAATTAAAAGCTAAATACCCAAACACCATATTTGTGGCTGATGGCACCCAATTCTGCGGAACAGAAGTCTTTGATTTTGATGATTCGGGAATTGATGTTCTATTGTGTAGTACCTACAAATGGTTGAATGCTGGTTATGGTAATGGTTTCATACTTTTTAATGAAAGTGTTGAAGGCAAAGTAGCACCCAAAAGTTTAGGTTTTAATTCCCTTCAAGGAAAATATAAAGCGCATGAAGGAAATTTTATAGGGAAATTCGAACCCGGCCATCAGGATACCTTGAATTTTGGAAGTCTAAAAGTAGCTTTAGACTTATTAAACGAAGTTGGCAAAGAAAAGGTTCAGGAGCAGGTAGCTCATCTAAGCCAACTGGCTAAAAAAGAATTTACAGACTTGGGTTTACTTGCAGATTATGTTGTGAATAGACCTGTACATTCTTCAATTTTCAATATAAAAGGAGACCATAAGCTTTATGATTATTTAAGAAGTAATGATGTGATCTGTTCTCAACGAGGAGAAGGCGTAAGGCTTAGTTTTCACTATTTTAATACCGAAGAGGAATTAAATACCTTAATTACATTACTTAAGAAATTCTTTGCTAAATAGTCTACTTGGTTACTTTAATCTCTTTCCAGAACGCTACGTAATTCTCTATTGGTTTGGCAGCATGGCTTGCTTGAGGGTAATACCATGCAGCATCCTTATTTAGTTGATCGCCAACTTCTACATTGTAGTATGAGGCAACTCCTTTCCATGGGCAGCGCGAGGTAGTTTCGCTATCTTTAAAATATTCTTTCTTTATAGAATCTTGCGGAAAATAGTGATTGTTCTCTACAATCTTAGTTTCATCGCTTTCTGCAATAACGGTATTGTTCCAGATGGCTTTCATATTATTGTTTTTTAAAGATATAGTTCTTGTAGTATTTTTTTTCGTCTATAAAAGAATGGGTCACTTTTAACCCGGCTTCTTCCGCAAGCCATTCCACAACAGGATCATCATATTTTTGAGAGATTTCTGTATGAATAGTTTCCCAAGCATCAAAATGTATATCTAATTGTAAGCCTTCAATACTTATATTTTGCTCTTTTATGCTTACCAAGAAACTTTTTGCAGTTCCGGTTTCAGGATCATAGGTTTCCCAATGTCTAAAATGATCTAAATCAAAATTTCCACCTAATTCAGAATTAATTCTGGTTAGGAGATTTTTGTTGAAAGCAGCAGTAACTCCGGTTTTATCATTATAGGCATTTAAAATGATCTCTGGATCTTTTTTCTGATCGAATCCCATAAACAACATATCTTCATGGCTCATCGCAATTTGAATATGTTTCAAGAAATCGATAGCATCTTTATGAAGCAAGTTGCCAATATTAGATCCTAATACTAAGATCACTTTCTTACGAGAGTTATAATCTGATAATTTCTCTAAAGTTTTAAAATAGGTTCCTTGTTGAGTTTTAACCTGAACTTCTGGGATTTCCTTTTTTAGAGATTTCTCTAATTTCTTTAATGAGTTTTCACTTATATCTATTGGCAAATAATTGAAGACAATTTTTTGAGCTACCAATTCTTTTAGCAATAATTTTGTTTTCTTCCCATCTCCGGCACCAAGTTCTATAAGATCAAAACCTTTGTTGCTTTTAAAAATATCTACAAGCTCTGCGGTATGATCTTTTAGGATATTGTATTCGCAATTGGTAAGGTAATATTCCGGCAAGTTCATGATATCCTGAAACAGTTTATCTCCCTTTTTGTCATAGATATATTTTGACAAAAGGTATTTAGGATACGTGGTTAATCCAGCGTGTACATCTTCTTCAAAAGCTGAAGAAAAAGTTGTTTTTATATTTTCTTTCATTTTGGTTTTCAGGTTATTTTGCTAGTCTTAAGCCAGTAAATTGCCATCGTAGCTGCGTGTGGAAAAAGTTACGGTAAGTGGGTCTGGTATGATTTTCTGATGTTGCTACAGAGCCACCTCTAAGGACTTTTTGATTAACCATAAATTTCCCATTGTATTCTCCAAGAGCTCCGGGTGCTTTTATATATCCGGGGTAGGGGCTGTAGGCACTTTCTGTCCATTCCCATCTATTACCCCACTCAAATTGATCTTGAGCAATTTCCCATTCAAACTCTGTTGGCAATCGCATCTCTTTCCATTGTGAATATGCAAAAGCTTCAAAATAGGAGAGGTGCGTAACAGGAGCTTGAGGTTGTAATTCTTGCAATCCTTGTAGGGTGTATTGATGCCATTTCCCATCAATTTGATGCCAATATGCAGGAGATTGTATCTGGTTGGTGTTTACCCATTCCCATCCTTCTGCATGCCATAACAAAACATCTTTGTAACCTCCGGCTTCAATAAATTCTAGATACTCTTTATTAGTAACTAATTTGTTACAGATCTCATAATCTTGAAGATACACTTTATGCCTTCCTATTTCATTATCATAACAAAAAGAATCAGTATGATGTCCAACTTCATAAATTCCGGAAGGAATTTTTATCCATTCTTCTTCAAATTCTTGAATGGTATTCTCTATAAATGTATCGTTGTATTTGGGAAGTAAGGGATTATTACCTAGGATGTATTTTATATCTGTAAGCAGTAACTCCTGATGTTGTTTTTCATGATGACATCCAATTTCAATAACTTCCAGCATTTTTTCAGAAAAATCTGGAGTCATTTCAAAAAGTTTGTTCATTGCTGACGTTACATGTTCTCTATATTTATAGATCCAAGCCACTGTTGGACGAGAAAGATTACCTCTATCTGTTCTAACTACTTTTTCACCCACGCTTTCGTAATAACTATTAAATACAAATGCAGAATGTTCGTCAAAAAGTTGATAGTTGGCATAGAATTCTTTGAGCACAAATTCTTCAAAGAACCAAGTAGTATGGCCAAGATGCCACTTAGGTGGAGACACATCTACTACAGGTTGTACCACGTAGTCTTCTATTTCAAGATAAGAGCAAATTTGCTCAGTATCTCTCCTAGTGTTTGAAAATAATTGGTGTAATTCTTTTTTCGAGATCATATAAAGTAGTATCAAAGGCTACTACTCAAAGTTACAATAATTTGGAAATGACCGAAATATACATGAGTTAAGGGAGCGTTAAAGTATGCTCCCATAAATCGGCTGTAATTATTTATAAAAATAGTATGCGCTTAGAAATTTAAAGGGATGGTGTATTTAATTGGAGTAGGTTTTCCGCCAAGCGTTCCCGGTTTCATTTTAGGCATTTTCATGATCATGTCTTTGGCAGCAGCATTTATTTTAGGTTCCGGGCCCTCAATAGAGGTTACCTCTACTTGACCATCTTTGTTGATCACCATAGATATGGTAGCTTTCCCTCTTAAAAACTGTCCTTTATCATTCTTAGGATATTTGAAGTTTTCTCTTACATGTTGCCCTAACATTTTATTAAAGCAAGCTTTCGTGTCTTTAGCGCTATCACATCCTGGCCAAACTGGCGCAATTTCGGTGGTAGAAACAGAATTACCTGAAACTTTTACTCCTTCTTGTGCAAAAGAAATGCTTGCAACAAAAAATAGAACAACAAATGAGATTACTTTTTCCATAATAATTATAGGTTTAATGCCCAATTTTGGGGTTAATGGGCTGTTAGGTTTAAGTAAAGCAATAATTATACCGCTACTTTTCCTTTTATGTGTGGATGCGGATCATAATTTTCAAGACTGAAATCTTCAAATTTAAAACTGAAGATATCTTTAACCTCTGGATTAATTTTTATTTGAGGTAATTTACGAAGATCTCGAGATAATTGCAATTCTACTTGTTCAAAATGGTTGTTATAGATGTGAGCATCTCCAAACGTATGAATGAAATCTCCCGCTTCATAACCGCAAACTTGAGCCATCATCATCGTGAATAATGCATAAGATGCAATATTAAATGGAACTCCTAGAAACACATCGGCGCTACGTTGATAAAGTTGACAAGACAACTTACCATCTGCTACATAAAATTGAAAGAATGCATGGCATGGAGGTAAGGCTGCCTTTCCATTTGCAACATTTTCAGAAAAAGATTTTGACGTATCCGGCATTACTGATGGATTCCATGCAGAAACCAACATTCTTCTACTATTCGGATTTTTCTTTAAAGTCTCAACTAATTCTTTTATCTGGTCTATGTCTTCACTATTCCAATTTCTCCATTGATGACCATAGACAGGTCCAAGATCGCCATTTTCATCTGCCCATTCATTCCAGATTCTTACCCCATTATCTTGCAAATATTTTACATTGGTATCTCCATTTAAAAACCATAATAACTCATATACTATAGATTTTAAATGAAGTTTTTTAGTAGTAACCATGGGGAATCCTTTGCTAAGATCAAATCTCATTTGGTATCCAAAAACGCTTTTGGTACCAGTACCTGTGCGGTCTCCCTTTTGAACACCGTTATCTAGAATATGTTTTATAAGGTCGTGATATTGTTTCATAGCTTTAAAATGGTTCTTTTTTATTAGAAATGCTATTGTAAGAATAGCTAAAATATGGAATAGAAGAGTAGGATAAAACTTTGAGGTTCTATCAATTATTAATAGTTATTAACTACGTAATTATAATGTTGGAACTCCTAATTAGCCTATGATCATCCCAGCTAGCGTTGCAGAAAGCAAGGAGGCTATAGTACCGCCTATAAGTGCTTTAAGTCCAAATTCTGAAAGTGTCTTTCTTTTACCTGGAGCTAAAGATCCAATACCTCCAATTTGAATTCCGATAGAGGCAAAATTGGCAAATCCGCAGAGCATATAGGTTGCCATAATTACAGATTTTTCATAGTTTAAGCTCAAAGCGTTTGCAGGATTCTTAAGGTCTGCAAGCTGAATGTATCCAACAAATTCACTAGCAGCTAGCTTTATACCTAATAATTGCCCCATTAGCATCATGTCTTCTTTAGCAACTCCAATCAACCACATTAAAGGGGCAAAGATAATTCCTAATATAGATTCTAAAGAGAATTTGGAATATGGCGTGTACTCTGCCATGAGCGTATTCAAATGCGTAAGTGAACCAAAATAACCTAAGATATAATTAATCATTGCGATAAAGGCGATGAATACTAATAACATAGCTGCAACGTTTGCTGCAAGTTTTAAACCCTCAGTAGTACCATTTGCAATGGCATCTAAAATGTTAGATCCAATCTTTTCAGAAGAGATCTCCACATTAGTATTTACAGGTTCTTGTTGTGGATAAAGAATTTTCGAGATCACGATAGCACCCGGTGCTGCCATTACAGAGGCTGCTAATAAGTGCTTCGCAAATTGAAGTCTTAAAACGGGGTCATCTCCACCAAGAAAACCAATATATGCGGCAAGTACCCCACCAGCTACCGTTGCCATACCACCAATCATGACCAGCAGTATTTCAGAACGGTTCATTCTTTCTAAGTAAGCCTTGATCATTAAAGGAGCTTCGGTCTGACCTAAAAAGATATTTCCAGCAACACTTAAACTTTCTGCTCCAGAAATTCCCATTAATTTGGTTAGCACTTTCGCCATTCCTTTAACTACCAATTGAATTACTCCTAAGTAGAAAAGCACTGATGTTAGAGCAGAAAAGAAGATAATTGTTGGTAATACTTGGAACAAAAAGATGAATCCAAAACTGTCTACATCCATCATTCCACCTAACAAGAACTCACTTCCGGCTCTTGTAAAGTCTAATATTAAAACAAAGATGTTTCCTACAAATTCAAAAACGCGTTGTACAAAACCTATCTTTAATACACCAACAGCTAATAATAGTTGCGCTGCCAAACCAATTCCTACCGTTTTCCAGTTTATTGCTCTTCTAGCACTACTAAAGAAATAGGCTATAAGTAAAAGTACGACCATTCCTAAGACCCCTCGCCAGATACTAGAAAAACTATAACCAGTACTGGCTATAATACTTTTTTTAGTAGCTACAGGAATAACTTCTGAAATTGTTTCTTGGGCTTCTTTAAAAGAGTAAGAGGTTTTGGTGTCTGATATTACCAAAGAAGAATCGGTAAGTTCTGAAATTCTGAAATTTTGTATAGTATCTTTAGGAGTGTTGTAAAAGAACACTAATAAATTATTCTGATACAGATAATCCCCTTTTGCTTTTACACTACCAGCAGAATCGGTTTTTATTTCGAATTCGCCTTCGTTTAAAATTAATCGGTCTTGATTAGAAAAATTGGAAGAAATAATGCTTGAGTCTTGAGTGGACTGATAGCTCCAATTTTTAGATATGCTTTGGGAATGGGCTGTAAAAATTCCGAATAAAATAAAGAACAGGCAATACCAGTAATTCTTCATAAACAAATGCTTATTTGCGTTTTGAAATTTCATCTCTTAAACGCGCAGCTTTTTCGTAATCTTCATTCTTTACCGCCTGAGAGAGTAACGTTTCGAGTTCGTCTAATGACATGTTTTTATAATTGGGTCCCGGAGTTTCCATTTCTTCTGCATGTATATCATCTACATCCATACTCATGTTTTCTCTTCCGGTGGGAGGTGTCATGCTGCCTGTTTCTCCTTTTAAAAAGATCCCGGCTTTATCTAAAATATTCTTATAAGTAAAAATTGGTGCGTTAAACCTTAGCGCTAATGCAATAGCATCGCTGGTTCTAGCGTCAATAATTTCTTCAATTTTATCACGTTCGCAGATAAGACTTGAATAAAATACTCCATCTACAAGTTTATGTATAATAACTTGCTTTACGGTAATATGAAACCGTTCACAGAAGTTTTTAAAAAGGTCGTGTGTAAGTGGTCTTGGAGGTTTGATTTCCTTCTCCAATGCAATGGCGATAGATTGTGCCTCGAAAGCTCCAATTACAATTGGTAGTTTTCTTTCCCCGTCAACTTCACTAAGAATTAGCGCGTAAGCTCCATTTTGGGTTTGACTATAAGATATTCCTTTTATGTTAAGGCGTACTAAGCTCATATATCAATAATTGAAAAGGGCTGTCTAAAATAAGGACAATGTTACCATATTTAGACAGCCCCTTTAAGGTGTGCAAGTTAAAAAAATTATGCGTTTTTCGCTTTAAATTCTTTTAGTTTTTCGTTGAGCTTAGGAACGATCTCAAAGGCATCTCCAACAACTCCATAATCTGCAGCTTTAAAGAAAGGTGCTTCAGGATCGTTATTAATAACCAATTTAACTTTAGAAGAGTTTATTCCAGCTAAGTGTTGAATAGCTCCAGAAATACCAATAGCAATATACAAGTTGGAAGCAACGGGTTTTCCTGTTTGCCCAACGTGCTCACTATGAGGTCTCCAGCCCATATCACTCACCGGCTTAGAACATGCGGTTGCAGCTCCAAGAGTTTCAGCTAGATCTTCTACCATTCCCCAATTTTCAGGTCCTTTAAGTCCTCTTCCTCCAGAAACTACAATTTCTGCATCTGCAATTGTTACTTTATTTTTTGCCTTATCTACATTAGTAACTTGTACTGAAAAATCTTCAGCACTCAAAGTAGGAGCAAAATCTTCTGCATTTGCAGAAGCTTGATTTTCTTTTAATCCGAAGGCATTTTTAGATAATCCTATAATCTTAACTTCGGTTTCAATTTTTGTAAAATTGAATGCCTTGTTAGTAAATGCTGTTCTTTTTACTACAAATGGGCTAGCGCCTTCTGGCAAAGAAACTACGTTAGAAGCGTATCCTGCATTTAAATGTACCGCTAATAGAGGAGCCAGATATTTGCTGTTTGCACTTTGACTAAGTACCACCACTTTAGATTCTTCTTTCTTTGCAGCTTGCGTTAAAACATCGGCATAAGCTTCAGCATTAAAATTTGATAATTTATCATTGTTCACTTTTAATACTTTATCCACTCCATACGTTCCAAGCTCTGAAGTATCATTAGCGTTAAAAGTAACAGCGGTTACCGTAGTTTGTAGCATTTGAGCAACTTCTCTTGCGTAAGAAGCCACTTCAAAAGATGCTTTTTTAAATTTTCCGTCTTCGGATTCTATATATACTAAAACTGACATTTCTTTATTTTTTTGTTATTGAATAAATGAATTCTATTTATAATTTTCAAATTAACCGATTACTCGATTTTGAAAATTACTAATTAGATCACTTTTGCTTCGTTATGCAATAGGTTGATCAATTCATCTAAATTATCTGGATCGATCAATTTTACAGCTCCTTTAGGTGCTGGTTTCTCAAATTTTTCTGCTTCAGTTTGTGCAACCACTTCTACAGGCTCTACCACATTAAGAGGTTTTTTACGCGCTTGCATAATCCCTCTCATATTTGGAATTCTAAGATCGCTCTCTTCTACCAATCCTTTTTGTCCACCAATTACTAATGGTAACGAAGTAGTAGAACTTTCTTTTCCTCCGTCTATCTCACGAGTTACTTTAGCTTCGGTTCCATCAACTTCAAGACCTATACAAGTATTTACAAAATTGGCATTAAGTAAAGCAGCTAGCATTCCCGGTACCATTCCTCCATTATAATCAATAGATTCTCTTCCGGCAATAATAAGGTCATATCCACCTTCTTTAGCTACATTGGCAAGTTGTTTTGCCACTTGAAACCCATCTGTAGCCGGCGTATTTACTCTAATAGCATTATCTGCTCCAATAGCTAAGGCTTTGCGCAATGTAGGTTCAGTTTCTGCACCTCCAACATTCACAACATCTACACTAGCTCCTTGCTTTTCTTTAAACCACATAGCTCGGGTTAGACCAAATTCATCATTAGGATTAATTACAAACTGAACCCCGTTAGTATCAAACTGGGTATCGTTGTCTGTAAAATTGATCTTTGAAGTAGTGTCCGGTACGTGACTAATACACACTAATATTTTCATCTATATACTCTTTTTGAATGATTTATTTTTTAATGTTCACGAAGATAAGGAATTTAAATCGAAATTTACTATGCGTGCATAATAAATATTTTATCTTTTAGTAGTAGTTAAACTTTCTTGAATTACTATTTTTGTTTTTTTAAGTCGACAATTAATATTTTATCATAGAATGAAGACAATTCAATTTAGAGAAGCCGTTCAACAGGCGATGAGCGAGGAGATGCGTAAAGACGACACCATTTATTTAATGGGTGAAGAAGTGGCAGAATACAACGGAGCCTACAAAGCGTCTAAAGGAATGTTGGATGAATTTGGGCCGGAGCGTGTTATAGATACTCCAATTGCAGAGCTTGGTTTTTCTGGTATTGCCATTGGTAGCGCCATGAATGGAAACAGACCAATTGTTGAATTCATGACTTTTAACTTCTCTTTGGTAGGTATAGATCAAATTATTAATAACGCTGCAAAGATGCGCCAGATGAGCGGGGGGCAATTTAATATTCCTATCGTTTTTAGAGGGCCAACAGCTTCTGCTGGGCAATTAGCGGCAACGCACTCTCAAGCTTTTGAAAGCTGGTATGCAAACTGTCCTGGTCTAAAAGTAGTGGTGCCATCTAACCCTTACGATGCAAAAGGATTATTGAAAGCTGCAATTAGAGATGATGATCCCGTTATCTTTATGGAAAGTGAGCAGATGTATGGTGATAAAGGAGAAGTGCCAGAAGAAGAATACATAATTCCATTAGGAGTTGCAGATATTAAAAGAGAAGGAACAGATGTAACCATCGTTTCTTTTGGAAAGATCATTAAAGAAGCTTACAAAGCTGCTGAAGAATTAGAGAAAGAAAATATTTCTTGTGAGATCATCGACCTTAGAACTATTCGTCCTATGGATCATGAAACCATTTTGAAATCGGTTAAAAAAACAAATAGATTAGTGATTTTAGAAGAGGCTTGGCCTTTTGGAAATATAGCTACAGAAATTACATATCAAGTACAATCACAAGCTTTTGATTATTTGGATGCTCCAATTATCAAGATTAACACTGCAGACACTCCTGCACCATATTCTCCGGAACTATTAAAAGAATGGTTACCAAATAGTGAAGATGTTGTTAAAGCTGTGAAAAAGGTGCTTTACAAGTAATTAGATAAACTTACCTTTGAAGCTTCATCTTAACAGATGGAGCTTTTTTTTTGCCTATATATGAAACAAATCCTATCCCTTACTTTCTTCTTATTCATTGTATTTACCGGAATTTCTCAAACCAAGATTGGTGGAAAAGTGGTAGATGAAAATGGAACCGCATTGCCTTTTGTAAATGTGATCTTTCTTAATTCTTCGGAAGGTACTACTACTAGTGAGAAGGGAGATTTCTATCTAACGTCAAACAAAAATTACAAAACTGCCGAGGTTTCTTATATTGGATATGAAACGCTGGAGGTTCCCTTAAAAAGTGGGGATAATTTGAATATGAATATCGTTCTAAAAGAAGCTTCAGAATCTTTATCTGAAGTAGTGATCTATCAAGGAAAGACTTCAAAAAAGAACAATCCCGCCATAGATATTCTTCGGAAGATTTGGGAAAACCGAAGAAAGAATGGAGTAAAAGAATTTGATCAGTATCAATATAGAAGATATGAGAAGTTAGAGTTCGATCTAAATTCCATAGATAGTGCGCTTATAGAAAGTCCTATTTTTAACGGGATGGAATTTATATTTAATGATCTTGATACCAATGCCTTTACAGGGAAAGCCTATTTACCTATTTTTTTAAATGAGGCCGTAACTAAAGTGTATGGAGATAATACCAATGGTCAATTAAGAGAAGAACTATTAGGTAATAAGAATTCGGGGTTTAGTGAAAATCAAACCTTGATCTCCGATCTTAAAAATATTTATGATGAGGTAGATATCTACGATAATTATCTTCAATTTTTTGATAAAAGCTTTGTGAGCCCGCTTTCTACTACCGGAATCAATAATTACAATTATGTATTAAAAGACAGTTCATTTATTGGAAATAAATGGTGTTATAACATTGTGTATTATCCGCGTAGGAAAAATGAACTTACCTTTAGTGGCGATTTTTGGGTGAATGATACTACATGGGCAGTGAAAAAAATCAACCTGGAAATGGACGAAAGCGCCAATATTAACTGGGTAAAAGGAGTTTATATCGAGCAAGAATTTGATGTCTTAAACGATTCTGTTTTTTTAATGACCAGAGATTTCTTTCAAGCAGATTTTTCACTTCGCAAGAAAAAAGATGCCAGAGGTATTTATGGTAAACGTACCGTGCTTTATGATAACTATGAATTCAATCAAAAGAAAACGGCAGAATTTTATAATAGGCCTGTAAATAAATATCAGGAATCTAAATATGATAAAGCCGATGAATTTTGGAAAGACAATAGGTTGGAACCTTTAAGCGGAGATGAGCGAGGGGTTTATGAATTAATTGATACGTTGCAAACAGTAAAAGCTTTTAATAGAATTTATGATGTTACTACCAGTTTAGCAACCGGTTATATAGAAATGAATGGGTTTGATTATGGTCCTATTTATTCTACCGTTGGGTTTAATGATGTTGAAGGTTTAAGACTACGTGCCGGAGGAAGAACCTATTTTGGTTTTAACGATCTATGGAGGTTAGAAGGTTATGGTGCATATGGCTTTAAAGACAATCAGTTTAAATACGGAATTTCCGGTAAGGTATTATTAGATAGAAATTCGAGATTGACACTTTCCGGAGGTAATAGAAGAGATATTGAACAATTAGGAGTAAATCTTACCAATTCTACAGATGTATTAGGGAGAAGTCTGGCTTCTTCATCTCTTATTAATGTGGGGAATAATGATAAATTGAGTTCGATCAATCTCTCAGTTATCGCATTAGAAATAGAACCTCTTAAGAATTTTACCTTCAGGGTAGGAGCTTCCTATAGATTTTTAAAGCCGGCATCGCCTACTTTTAGTTTAGATTACTATATGGATGAAGCCAGAACACAAACAGCTTCTAACATTCATCAAACCGAAATTTCTACTATTTTTAGTTTTACTCCCGGAAAAGAAACTTCAGGATATGGCGTAGAGCGAAATGTGGTGAATGGAGGCGATTTCCCTACTTTCTTTTTGAATTATAGTTTGGGAGTGAAAGATATTTTGAACAGTGATTTTAATTATAAGAAAGTTCAATTATTCTATAATCAGCCATGGATGGTTGGTGGATTTGGAAAAGCAAATATTAGTCTTGAGGCCGGAAAAACTTTTGGAGAAGTTCCACTAGGATTATTGAGTGTAGTTCCTGGAAATCAAACTTATTTTCAACTTTATAACACATTTTCGCTGCTTAATTTCTACGAATTTGTTACAGATACGTATGTTGCAGCTCATTTTGAACATAATTTTAATGGAAGATTGTTTTCAAGAGTTCCGCTTCTTAGAGATCTTAACTTGAGAGAGATCGTTGGAATAAAAGGAGTTTGGGGAGAACTATCTGATGCCAATAAAAACTTGGATGCCTCGGGCTTAGAGCTTATAGCACCTAACAATGAGCCATATTATGAATACAGTGTAGGGATTGGAAACATTCTAAAATTCATAAGAATTGATGCGCATTTCCGCGGAAATTATTTCAATAATGTAGATGCCAGATCTTTTGGTGTAACCGCAGCTTTCGGATTTCACTTTTAAATAACTAATATAAGGTTGGAATGTCTTATATTTGCGCCCTCGAAAATAGAATAAAAACACGTATATAATGTCTGAGACTTTTGATGTATTGATAGAAATCCCTAAAGGGAGTAGAAACAAGTATGAATATGACTTCGAATTAAAGAAAGTTCGTTACGATAGAATGATCTTTTCTTCCATGATGTACCCAGCAGATTATGGTTTTATTCCAAATACCCTTGCATTAGATAGCGATCCGCTAGATGTATTGGTATTGGTAGCAGAACCAACTTTCCCTGGAATTGTAATGGAAGTAAAACCTATTGGAGTCTTCCATATGGCCGATGAAAAAGGTCCGGATGAAAAAATTATCTGTGTACCGGTTTCAGATCCTATCTGGAATAGAATTAATGACCTTCCTGAGTTGAACGGTCACCTTACTAAAGAGATCGAGCATTTCTTTAAAGTATACAAAGATCTTGAAAAGAAAAAAGTAGATGTTGGTGGATGGGGAAATGCTGCTGAAGCAAAAGAAATTATCCAACAATGTATAGACAGATATAAGAATTATGAAGGAGATAAAGAAAGATTCGGAATATAACACCGCTTCTTTTTCATAATCATTCAATATTTAAAAGCAATAACCTTAAAAAGTTATTGCTTTTTTAATTATCTACGTTTCACTACATTAGCTTAATTAACTAATAATTAACAGTGAAATATGGAATCAATGATGATCTATGTCCCGATAGTTTTAGCCTTTCTTGGTTTAATTTATATGTGGATTAAAAGGTCCTGGGTTTTAAAACAGGATGCCGGAGACGGAAAAATGAATGAAATAGCTTCGCACATTTATGAAGGAGCATTAGCATTTCTAAAGTCTGAATATAAAATTCTAACCATCTTTGTTATAGCCGCGAGCATTGCCTTAGCGGTTGTTTCGTTTATAGTGCCTACCACACATTGGCTTATTGTGATAGCTTTTATCTTTGGTGCATTCTTTTCTGCTCTTGCCGGAAACATGGGAATGCGTATCGCAACTCAAACAAATGTAAGAACAACCCAAGCAGCTAGAACCAGCTTACCCCAAGCATTAAAAATTTCATTTGGAGGAGGAACGGTAATGGGATTAGGAGTAGCCGGTTTGGCAGTACTTGGACTCACAGCATTCTTCATTCTTTTCTATCATTATTTCATGGGTGGTGTTTGGACAAATTCTGAACAAATGACTACTGTTCTGGAAACGCTTGCAGGTTTCTCTTTAGGTGCAGAATCTATTGCCTTATTTGCTAGAGTAGGTGGAGGTATTTATACCAAAGCGGCAGATGTTGGTGCAGATCTGGTTGGGAAAGTAGAGGCCGGAATTCCGGAAGACGATCCACGAAACCCGGCAACCATTGCAGATAATGTGGGAGACAATGTTGGAGATGTAGCCGGAATGGGTGCAGATCTTTTTGGAAGTTATGTAGCAACAGTACTTGCAGCTATGGTGCTTGGTAATTATGTTATTAAAGACATGGGTGGAAATATTGTAAATGAAGGTTTTGGCGGAATTGGTCCTATCTTATTGCCAATGGCCATCGCCGGAGTTGGTATCATTATTTCTATTATTGGGACGTTATTGGTGAATATCAGCAGCAATTCAGCTAAAGAAAAAGAAGTTCAAAATGCATTAAATATTGGAAACTGGGTTTCTATTGGCTTAGTAATGATAGCTTGTTTCTTTTTAGTGAAAATGCTACTTCCTGCGGAAACTATGACTATGGGCTTTTTTGTAGGTGGTCAAGAAGGATTTGAATATAAAACAATTTCTTCCATGAGAGTGTTTTATGCAACATTAGTAGGTTTAGGTGTTGGTGGTTTTATTTCTGCTGTTACCGAATATTACACAGGTCTTGGAAAAAAGCCAGTAATGGCTATCGTTCAAAAATCCAGTACAGGAGCAGGAACTAACATTATAGCCGGTTTAGCTACAGGAATGATTTCTACTTTTTCATCGGTACTATTATTTGCAGCTGCAATTTGGGCATCTTACGCGCTTGCAGGTTTTTATGGAGTAGCAATTGCAGCTTCAGCAATGATGGCTACCACAGCAATGCAATTGGCTATAGATGCTTTTGGACCAATATCAGACAATGCAGGTGGAATTGCAGAAATGAGTGAATTACCTGCAGAGGTTCGTGAGCGTACAGATATCTTAGATTCTGTAGGTAATACAACGGCCGCCACTGGAAAAGGATTTGCCATAGCTTCTGCAGCACTAACTTCGCTGGCATTATTTGCGGCATATGTAACTTTTACAGGAATAGATGGGATTAATATTTTTAAAGCTCCTGTCTTAGCAATGCTATTTGTAGGTGGAATGGTTCCGGTGGTATTCTCTGCACTTGCAATGAATTCTGTTGGGAAAGCTGCCATGGAAATGGTGAACGAAGTGAGAAGACAGTTCAAAGAAATTCCTGGAATTATGGAAGGTACTGGAAAACCTCAATATGATAAATGTGTTGCAATTTCTACCGATGCTGCCTTACGAGAAATGTTGTTACCTGGAGTTCTAACCATAGGATTTCCAATTCTTATAGCCTTTTTTCCTATGCTCTTCGGTTATGAGAATATTCTAATAGCTGAGATGTTAGGGGGGTATATGGCTGGAGTAACCGTAAGTGGTGTTCTTTGGGCAATTTTCCAAAACAATGCTGGTGGAGCATGGGATAATGCCAAGAAATCTTTTGAAGCTGGAGTATTAATCAATGGTGAGATGACCTATAAAGGTTCTGAAGCTCATAAGGCTGCAGTTACCGGAGATACGGTGGGAGATCCATTTAAAGATACTTCAGGACCTTCTATGAACATTCTTATTAAACTAACCTGTTTGATTGGACTCGTGCTTGCTCCCATCTTAGGAGGACATACCGTAGATGGAATGGCGAATGAAAATGAAAGAGCTTCCATAATTAATGTTGAAACGATTCAGTCAGATGCTGAAAATTCCATATCTAAACAAGTAGAAGTTAACATGACAACTGAAGGAGATAAAACGGTAGCTGAAGTTAAAACGACAACTACAAAAAATGGTAAGACAGATGTTCAGATGAAAACCTATACTGGGACTAGAGAAGAAGTTCAGAAAAATATAGACAATATGTAAAGCTTTAAACTATTAAACTTTGCTTAAAATCTTCGCTATAAGGGCGGAGATTTTTTGTTTAGTGGTATTTTCAACCAAAATTCTTAAAACCTCAATTATTCCTTTATGTGGAAGCGTATAAAAAAGACATTTGGTGCTTATAAAAATATAGATAATGTTTTAATTACTCCATATAGAACTTATGGTACTAACTCTCACCTTTATTTATTAGGAAGAGCTTTAGACGATTTACCACTAAAAATTGTAGAAGATCAGAACATCTTTACCAATCTTAAAAATGCTTATAAGCAATTTGATAGTTTCGAAATTCGAAATGCCAAAATAAGGGTGAAAGTTGGAGAACAAATAGAGTTGGAAGGCAAAACCAACGGAGAAGGCTATTACTTATTCGATGAAAAAACTGGGATAGATCTATCTCATTTAGTAAATGAAGAAGGATGGCTAACCACTGAAATATATTATGGAAATGAAATTTCTGAAGAGACTTCTTTGGTGAATGATCATTTTCAAGGAGAATTATTAATTCCTGAAAAAACTGCAGAATACGGTATTATAAGCGATATAGATGATACTATTATGCATACCGGGGTTACCTCTTTTCTGAAATGGCGACTGTTAAAGAATTCTTTGTTAACCAATGCGTATGACAGAATTCCGCTTAAAGGAGCAGCAGAATTATATCAAAAATTACACTTAGGTAAAAGCGGTCAGAACAAAAACCCTATATTTTATCTAAGTAACAGTCCGTGGAACTTATACCAATACCTAAAATTATTTTTAGATTTCAATAAATTTCCGAAAGGACCAATTTTGTTGAGAAATTTTAGAGGACCTTTTGATAGATCTTTAAAACCTGAAAAACCACACAAGCAAAAGGAAATTATCAACATATTAAAAACCTATCCAGATTTTAAATTTATCTTGATTGGAGATAGTGGAGAGCATGATGCTTCTATCTATATTGAAATTGCAGAAAATTATCCTGAAAGAATTCTGGCAATCTATCTTCGCAGCGTTAGACATAAAAAAAGTATGCGCCGCGTGAGAGGAGTAATAGATTCCTTTGAATCTGTACCTGTTTTAATGGTTGAAAATTCTATAGAGGCTGAAACGCATGCCAGAGAAAATGGTTGGATCTAGAATAGCTTAAGTATAAAATAAAAAAGGGAGCTTTGATAGCTCCCTTTTTTATTTATTTTCCTGCAACTTCTACTGGAGATTTTCTTGGCATTGTACCAAAGATTACATCCCATAATGGAGAAGATACTCCGTAAGCTCTATCCGGCTCTCTGTAATGATGAATACTGTGGTGATGCCATAAGATCTTTAAGAAATTATTTGGAACTTTAAATGCATGAACAGAATAATGTACTCCTAAATAGGCAGTATATCCCATTAAAAAACCTGCTAAAAATCCGAAGGCATAATCGCCCATAATTCCTCTATAAATCACAAAGAAAACGGTAGCTAAGATTAAACTCAATACTGGAGGCATTGCCAATCTATCTTTATCTTTAGGATAATCGTGATGCACACCATGCATAGTATATACAAATTTTTCTCTTTTGGGATTGGTCACAGGAAGGTGATACAGGTACCTGTGCATTAAATATTCTATAAAGGTGAAAAAGAATAATCCACCTAAGAATAGCAAGATCATATTAGGTACTTCAAATCCTTTTTCTACAATACCAAAATAGATCAAGATTGCAGAAATCACTGTAAAAATTATCAGCGGTGCTGCAATGTGTGTATGAGTTAATTTTTCTAAGATCGGGTTAGAAAATAATTTAGCCGATCCTTTGTGATGGGGTCTTCTACTTGAATTGCTCATAATTACATTTTTTTAAAATAAGCCGTGTAATTCGGCATCTATTTTATTAATAATATTTCCAAGATCTTCAGGTTCGTCAACAAAGTTAATATCATCTACATCAATAACCAGTAAATTCCCTTTGTCGTAATTATGAACCCAAGCCTCGTAACGTTCATTTAATCTGCTAAGATAATCTATAGAGATAGAATTTTCATAATCTCTCCCTCGCTTATGAATTTGAGCAACCAGGTTAGGAATACTACTTCTTAAATAAATAATAAGGTCCGGACCTTGAACTACACTTTCCATAAGATCGAATAAAGACTTATAATTTTCAAAATCTCTATTAGGCATTAATCCCATAGAATGAAGGTTAGGTGCAAAAATATGCGCATCTTCATAAATGGTTCTATCCTGAATAATATTTTTTCCGCTTTCTCTAATTTGTAGGATTTGTCTAAATCTACTATTTAAAAAGTAGATCTGTAAATTAAAAGACCATCGCTCCATTTTATTGTAAAAATCCTCTAAATAAGGGTTTTCAAGCACGTCTTCATATTGAGGTTCCCAATTGTAATGTTTTGCTAATAATTTGGTTAGGGTAGTTTTCCCTGCCCCGATATTTCCCGCAATGGCTACGTGCATAATTTAGTTTTTAACAGCTGGTTAGATTTGAAGCGACCAAAATTGATTTAAAGTGGATAAAGATACAAGTTTTCTTGAAAAAATTGACCTAGTGCCTAAGAACTGACAAAAATTTCTAAGCATTGTAATCTAATTTTTTAATTGTGTCTCTTGGAAGAAATAAGGGTTGAAAATATGAATTCTATAATAATTTAATTGAAATTCGCCTTCACGCTCATTCTATATTGATTAGGAGTTATTTTCTCAAGTCTTTTAAACTGTCGGTTAAAATAACTGGCATTGTTAAAACCAGACTTATAAGCTATATCTGAGAATTTTGAAGTGGTATTCTGAATTAATTTTTTAGCAAATTTTATTCGCTCGGCATTTAAATGATCTATAGGACTTTCGCCAAATGTGTTTTTAAAAGTCTTGTAGAAATTTGAAGTGCTCATACATGCCTTTTCAGCCAACGCATCTACCGAAATATTTTCGGTTAAATGATCTCTCATATACTTAACTACAAATGCCATTCTATTGTTATCAAAGAGTGTAGAATTATCTATGAGCATCATTTTAGCTTTGGTTTGTAATAACCTAACTATAAGCTCTTTTACCATAATATCTACCAAAACATCTTTTGCTTTGTTATCGCTCAAAAAGGTGCTAAAGATTCTATCCATCACAAATTGAACCTGTTCATTATTATTTAGATGAATAGATTTTACATCAAAACTGTGAATATCAGTTTCAAGATCTATTCTTGTATTCTCATTGAATAGCTGCACAGTTTCTTTGATCTTTTCTGGATCTATACCCAATGCTAAACATCTGGTAGGATTCTCTTTAGTTGCTAAAGGGAAATCTATGATCATTTTCTCGTTGGAAGGCAATACCACAGACTCTCCTGGGTAAAATTCAAAGGGATCTCGATTATTTAAATGCATGATCTTTTTACCGGTAAGCATGCTAGCAATAATAGGAAAGCCAAATTGTAAGTCAACTTTTTCTGCTACTTGCTGGGTTTCAAAAACGTTTAATTCTGCAAACTCTGCACTATAAATAGTTCTATTCTCGATAAAAGTATCGAGCCGGCGTGTACTTTGATATTTTAACAAATTAGTATTCAAGTCTGCCTATTTTTAGGTATTTGATAGAAATGTAATATTAAAAAGTAGAAATGTGCAATCTTTTGTCTGAATAAATATAGAGCTTTATAATCAATTATTTATTTAAAATCTGTTATATGAAATATTCAAAACCTAAGTTTAAAGAAAAATACGGCAATTATATCAATGGTAAGTTTGTAGAACCTATAGATGGGGAGTATTTTGACAACCATTCTCCAGTAGATAATAAATTATTGGCTAAATATCCTCGTTCAAAAGAAGCAGATGTAAAAAAAGCTACTGAGGCTGCAAACAATGCTAAGGACGCTTGGGGAAAAACTTCTGCAGGAGAAAGAGCCTCCATGTTAATGCAAATTGCAGATGTAATAGAGCAGAATCTTCAAGAATTTGCAGAAATGGAAACTGCAGATAATGGGAAGGCTATTCGAGAAACTGTAAATGCAGATGTTCCTTTAGCGGTAGATCATTTTAGATATTTTGCCTCTGTAATTAGAGCTGAAGAGGGATCTGTAACAGAATTAAATGAAAACACTTTATCACTTATAATTAGAGAACCACTTGGCGTAGTAGCTCAAATAATTCCATGGAACTTTCCTTTATTGATGTTAGCCTGGAAAGTAGCACCGGCTTTGGCCTCCGGAAACTGTGTTGTTTTAAAACCGGCAGAACAAACTCCGGCTTCAGCTACATTTTTAGCAGAAAAGATTGGAGATATCTTGCCTCCGGGAGTTTTTAATGTTATTCATGGATTTGGTCCTGAAGCGGGAAAACCATTAGCATCTAGTCCTAATGTAGATAAGGTAGCCTTTACAGGAGAAACAACTACAGGGCAATTAATTATGCAATATGCCTCTAAAAATCTTAATCCTATCACTATGGAACTCGGTGGAAAATCTCCCAATGTTTTCTTTAGTAGCATAATGGATCATGACGATGATTTTCTGGATAAATGTATTGAAGGTGCCGTACTTTTTGCCTTTAATCAAGGTGAAGTTTGCACTGCTCCGTCAAGATTACTTGTTCAAGAAGATATCTACGATGAGTTTATTAAACGTGTGGTAGAAAGAACCAAAGCCATAAAAATTGGAGATCCTTTCGATATGGATTCCATGATGGGTGCTCAAGCATCTAATGATCAGTTTGAAAAGATCTTATCTTACATAGATATTGGTAAAGAAGAAGGTGCAGAAGTGCTTGTAGGTGGTGGAGCCAATAAATTAGAAGGTGATCTAGCCAATGGTTTTTATGTGCAGCCAACTATTTTAAAAGGTCATAATAAAATGAGAGTTTTTCAAGAAGAGATCTTTGGGCCTGTGTTAGCAGTTTGTACCTTTAAAGATGAAGCTGAAGCTATTGAAATAGCAAACGATACCATGTACGGTCTAGGAGCCGGAGTTTGGACTCGAGATGCACATCAATTATATCAAATCCCTAGAGCTATAAAAGCTGGGAGAGTTTGGGTGAATTGTTATCATGATTACCCAGCGCATGCTCCGTTTGGTGGTTATAAAAAATCTGGATTTGGTAGAGAAAATCATTTAATGATGCTAAATCATTACAGACAAACTAAGAACATGCTGATTTCTTATGATAAGAAAAAGCTAGGATTCTTTTAGAAATTGAAAATGAAATATAACAGAGTGGAGATTACTACGGAAGCAATAGAAATAGTAGAGCAATTAAAAGAGAAACATGGCGATGTCATCTTTCATCAAAGTGGTGGTTGTTGTGATGGCTCTTCGCCAATGCTATTGCCTAAAGAAGATTTTTATATAGACGATAATGATATTTTGTTAGGAGAAGTTGCAGGAGTTCCATTTTATATGAGTCATGATCAGTTTGAATATTGGAAACACACCCACCTCACCGTAGGTTTAACCAATGGGAGAGGATCTAGCTTTTCTCTGGAGATTCCCTTAGGCAAACGGTTTATAATTAAATCTCGATTATTATCCGAGGAAGAAGTACACTACCTCAATAAAAATTGAATAAGGAAAAGGCTCTGTAAAAATATTAACGGGGCCTTTTTTAATTTCTGAAAATTTTGAACCATTTAAAAACTTCAGAGTTCTCATAGCAACCAGAACATTTAGAAAACATCCAAAGACAATCAATAAAATCTGTGATCATGTGAAAGAGAAGTCCGATGAAGATTAATCTCAATATTTTATTCTTTGTAAAGATGATTCCAAGAATGTAAGTTGCAATAGCCACCTCAGAATGTAAAGGGTGGAAACCAATACTGCATCTATTAGGAGCAAAGATGGGAACGGCTAAAAGATGGTCTAGATCTACCAGCATGGTTGCAATTAAGATCAACCAATTTCGTTTCCAATTGTTTTTATCATATAAATAAGCTATTAAGCCTATAGCCAGAAAATGAAGGGAATAATGTACTAAGGTTTGCATTTGTTGAGTAAAAGAAAACCCATAACTCTAAAATTTGAGCTACGGGTTTTTAAAATAATAGTTAAGATCTAATCGCAAATAAGTCCGTCTGGAGTTGTAAAACTTTGAGTGCTTTCATGCCAAGGAAATGCTTGGTTATATTTGCTGTTTTCCCAATAAAATTTACTTCTTTCTTTAGGATGATTTCCAATTTCATTCATGGTTTCAGAATTAAAAAGCCTTCCATTAACCATGGTGTAAATTACAGAATTGGAGTTTTGAATATCCTCTAAAGGATTTTTTTCCAAGACGATAAGATCGGCAAGTTTTCCAACTTCTAAAGATCCAATTTCTTTATCCATTCCTAAGTAATGAGCTCCGGTAATGGTTGCAGAGGTAAGCGCTTCCATATTGCTCATGCCACCCCTTTGTAATAACCACAGTTCCCAATGAGCACCTAGACCTTGTAATTGGCCATGTGCACCAAGATTTACTTTTACGCCTGCATCAGCTAAAGCTTTAACAGCTTTAGAAACCAAAATTGGTCCGTTCTCATATTCTTCATCTGGCACCATTGTTCTATTTCTAGATCTGGAGTCTACAATAAACCTCGGGGTGAAATTCAACAACTTTTCGTTTTCCCAAACATTGGTCTTTTGGTACCAATAATATTCCCCATTAATACCACCATAATTTACGATTAGAGTTGGAGTATATCCAGTATTGCTGTTTCCCCATAAAGTCTTTACATCTTTATAAACAGGTGCTACAGGAATGTTGTGCTCAATTCCGGTATGTCCATCCATGATCATACTCATATTGGTGAAAAATGTACTTCCGCCTTCCGGAAATACATTCATATCTAATTCTTTTGCAGCCTGCATAATTTGCTGACGTTGCTCTCTTCTAGGCTGATTGTAACTTTTTACCGAGTTGGCTCCGTAAGCCTTTGTTCTTCTTAAAGCAGATCTCGCATCATCTATATTATTGATCACCGCTTTAAAATCTCCCTCGGCTCCATAAAGTATCATTCCTGTGGAAAAGATTCTAGGCCCTACCATTTCTCCACTTTGTACTAATTCTGAAAGTCCGAATACAGTTTCACTTAATGCTGAAGGATCATGAGAGGTTGTAACACCAAATGCAAGATTTGCATATGCAGGCCAATGTTTCTGTGGACTTATGCCTGCTCTAAAAGCTCCAAGGTGTGCATGAACATCTACAATTCCGGGCATAATAGTTTTTCCGGCAGCATCATAAACTTTAGCTTCGCCCGGAATATTTACTTCTGAAGATTTTCCAACGGCAACGATCTTGTTCTCTTTTATAACTATCGTTCCATCTTCAATAACCTTCTCGCCATCCATTGTAATGATACGAGCATTCTTAAAGGCGATCTCTCCGGTAGGAACATCGGTTTTCGTTTCTAATCCTATTTTAATTCCTTTTTCTGTAACTGCAGAAATTGAATCTGGAGAATTTTCTAAATAGGTAAATTTGTTAGCAACTTCATTGGTGAAATATTCATCCCCTAAAGTCCAGTGAACTTCTTTTGAATTATTAGACCAATGTAGATTTACACCTGCATCTTTTGTAATTTGAGTAACAGGAAATGCTTTGGTTTTAGCATCCAGATCTATAGGCTTTCCGGTCATTACAAAAGGCGCCAGATAAGCTTCGTGTAAATTTGTAAAAACTAACCACTTATTGTTTGGGCTAGGCACTAATCTGTTGGCATATTTTGAATTAAAATGAGTGCGCTCATCATTTCCATTTAGATCTACACTCTTTAAACTTTTAGTAAGTTCTCCAAAAAATGTTCCTCCGGTTTGATAAATAATGCGCGAATCATCTTTATTGAAAACAGGAAAAGCCCCTTCTGTAGTTAGCTTTCTCATATTCTTGCCATCAGAATTCATCAGATAAATTCCAGGTTCATTGGTAAAGGTTTGACCAAGATCTGAGTTTCCATCTTCCTTCATAAATACTATAGATTTCCCATCATGAGAAAAAGATGGAGTTCTGTAGATACTTTTCTGTGTAGTAATAGTTTTTTGGTCTCCACCGGAAAGGTTCATGGTTTTTATCTGCCCTTTAGATTCATCGTTCCAAGTAACGTATACAACTATATCGCCAGTTGGTGAGAAACTAGGTTCGTATTCAAAATCTTTACCTTCTGTAAGTCGCTGAGGTTTTCCGTTGGGTAACTTCTTTCTCCACAAATAACCAACAGCATGAAATATCAAGGTTTTTCCATCTGGAGAAGTCGCTGCATCTCTAATTGCTTTTGGAGTGAATTCTTTTTTATAAACTGGTGTTACTGCACGTTGTGCTTCCGCAATTTTAATTTTTGTATCTACTTGAAATGGAATATTGGTCACCTCAAGATTGTCAATATTTATCTTTTTGATCTTTCCTTCACTCCAGATCACGATACTTTTATCTCCCGGCATCCATGAGAATCCTGGATAAACACCAAAAATAGCCCACGCTTCTTGCTGATCTTTACTCAAACTATCATAAATAGGCCATTCTTCTCCTGTTTCCAGATCATGAATAAATAAGACCGATTTTGTTCTTACTCTCTTTACAAAAGCAAGCTTTTTACCATCTCTGGAAACTTCCGGTCTTGCAGCGCCGCCAGGTCCACCTGTGATAGTTTCGGTTTTTCCGGTTTCAAAATCATAGCGTTTTATAACATAGATCTGCTTGTTTGGATCTTTGTTATACTGAAAATTTCCTCCGGGGTACATATCTTCACTGTAATATAGATATCGTCCATCTGGTGAAATACTAGGCTCATTCACATCTTGCTGATCATTCTTGCGCTCTGTAAGTTGAAGTCCGGCGCTACCAGCTATATGGTATTGCCACATTTCTCCAGCACCCAAAGAACGTTCTGAAGTAAAATGTTTTCTGGCGATTATTGAGTTTCCATCTTTGGTCCAAACCGCATTATTTAGTAAATGAAAATCTTCTTTGGTGATCTGCTTAGCATCTGTCCCGTCAGTTTTCATGGTCCAAATATTATCTCCCCCGCCAGCGTCACTGGTAAAAGAAAGCTTTTTTCCATCTGGACTAAATCTCGGCTGCACTTCATAAGGCATTCCTGTTCTTAAAGCCGTTGCCTTCCCGCCTGAAATTGGCATGATGTAGATGTCACCTAATAAGTCGAAAGCTATCTTAGATCCATCCGGACTTACATCTAGATCCATCCAAGTTCCTTCATCGGTGCTCAAAGGCACTTCATTTATTTTCCAGTCTTTAGAATATGGAATAGCAACATTCCAAGTGTCTTTTTTATCTTTATTCTTATCTTTTTCCTGTGCGAAAATTGTGGAAGTGGACGTTATTACAAGTAATGCCAGAAGAAATTTTTGAAACATATTATTTATTTTAAGAAGTCTAAAGATACTATTTCTTTTATTTTTTCCGATTTTGCATCTACTATGAAAGACCGAAAAATAAATCAGGAGAAATCTCCGCAAAAGCCAGAGGTTTGGCTTCGTGGTCCTGTAAAAGGAATTCCAAATTTATTGCAACCTGTAGCACATGCGTTATTGCAGGCAGGCGAAGATATGCATAGGTATGCCGATGAATTTCCGAAAGAACTTTTATGGCTAAAACCTGCAGGCAGAGCTTCGGTAGGATTTCATCTTCAACACCTAACGGGAGTGTTAGACAGAATGCTTACATATGCGAGAAAGAAAAATTTAAGCGATCTTCAATTTGAACAGTTAAAGGAAGAAGGAGTTGAAAATTCTAATAGTTCAACAATTCAACTAATGCAAGATTTTGATTCCAAGGTTTCAGAAGCCATGGAATATTTTAAGACTGTAGAAGTAGATACTTTCACCGAAGATAGATTTGTGGGAAGAAAAAAAATGCCTTCAACTCACTTAGGCTTACTTTTTCATGCAGCCGAGCATAGTCAAAGGCATATTGGTCAAATGCTAGTTACAATCAGCATTTTAAAACATAAAGAATCTCTTTAATTTTCTTCTTCTTCCGAAATTGGAATAGTTAGTAAAGGAATATTTCCGTTTTTTAGCAATTCTAAAGAGACACTTTCAGATAACAGATTATGAAGGAAACTGTGTTTGTGATTCCCAACTATCAGTAAATCTGCATTCAGTTTTCTAGCTTCTGCTAATACCGTTTCTACAGTAGACCCCTGAATAAGCAACGCTCCTTTATCGATTTCCGGAGCCAAGAAAGTATTGCAAATATCTTGCAATTGCTTATGTTCCCCTTTTAATTCATCTGCTCTAAAATCTCTTATATATTGAGGACCGGGCTCATATCCAACAAAATCAGGATCTGGTGCAGCAACATGAACTACCCAAACTTTAGCATCGAATTTTAACGCTAACATTTCGGCATAAGACATCAATTCGCCAATGGCATCATTAAAATCTATAGCTACTAAAATGGTTTTAAGATCATTCATAATTCGAAATATTAGAAATAATTTTTATGATTAGAGTTTAATATCCTTTGTCTCTTTCTACAACATTTATCAATTCCTCGTCTTCTGTCATTCTCTCATAGTTTTCAGCCATTTGTGGAACCACTTTCTGCGGATTTGTCACGCTGGCAATATGGGGGGTGATTTTAATTTTACTATGATTCCAAAAAGGATGTTCTTCTGGTAAAGGTTCTTTTCTGAAAACGTCTAAACTGGCACCAGATAATTGTTCGCAATCAATCATTTCTAATAAATCCTGTTCTACAAGATGTTCCCCTCTGGCTACATTAATAACATAGGCACCTTTTGGTAATTTCTCAAAAAGTTCTCTATTTAAGATATTCTCAGTTTCTTGGGTTAAAGGGAGTAAACACACCAGGATTTCTGCATTGCTTAAAAATTCTGTTAGATTTTCATCTCCACAAAAGGTGTTTATTCCATCGATATCTTTGGTGGATTTGGACCAACCATAAACATCAAAACCTATTTTTTTAAGGGTGTTTGCAACTCCATTTCCAAGAACTCCTAAGCCCATAATACCAATTTTAGTAGTATCTATACTTTTATAAGATTTTGGCTCCCATTGTTTCTGATTGTAATAATGAGAGATACTTCTCATTTTATCCATCACCAATGCTAAAACAAAGGCACTCATGTCTTCGGTAAGTTGCTCATCTACAACTCTGGTAATTTTAATATTTTTAGGAATATCTGGATCGCTGGTAATATGATCTACTCCTGCACCCATGGATGCAATCACTTTTAAATTAGGATAATTCTTGAAAATACCTCGTGGATGTTTCCAAGAAATGGCGTATTCCACCTCTTCCTTATTATGATCTTCTGGATATACATAAATATTCATTCCCGGGTGTTCATTTTTTAAAGCTTCAACCCAAGCTTCCGGATTTCTTCCCGGACTTACTACTAAAACTGACATTTTTTTATTTTTAATTGATTATTATTTAGTTCACAAATGCACTGTAGCCGGTAATTGCTCGGCCTACAATAAGTGAATTAATTTCTTTTGTTCCTTCATAACTATAAATTGCTTCAGCATCTGCCACAAACCTGGCAACATCATACTCTAGCAAAATTCCATTTCCTCCCAAAACTTCTCGAGCTCTGCTCACTACATCTCTAGTTCTCATACTACAGAAAACCTTAGCTAAAGAAGCATGTTCATCTGTAAGTATCCCTTGATCTTGTAATTCTGAAAGTCTAGTAACCATAGTTTGCATGGCAGTAAGATTAGAAAGCATCTCTACCAAATGATTTTGAATTAACTGATATGAAGCGATTGGTCTTCCAAATTGCTCTCTTTTTTTGGTGTATTTCAAGGCGCTTTCATAAGCTCCTCTTGCACATCCAACCGCTTGCCAAGCCACTCCGGCCCGAGTCATTCTCAAAACTTTAGCGGTATCTTTAAACGAATTAGCATTTTGTAACCTATCTGCTTCTGGCACTGCACAATCGGTAAGTGTGATCAACGCATTTTGAACAATTCTCAGCGCCATTTTATCTTCCATCTTTTCAGCTAAGAAACCCGGATTTTCTTTTCTTACTAAAAATCCTTTTACTTGATTGGTTTCTTCATCTCTTGCCCAAATAATTATTACATCTGCAAAAGTCGCGTTCCCTATCCATTTTTTCTGACCGTTCAAGATCCAGTTTTCTCCATCAAACCTGCAAGTGGTTTCCATTCCTCCTGCAACTCCAGAACCAACGTTAGGTTCGGTTAGTCCAAAGGCTCCAATTTTTTCTAATTTTTGCATTTGAGGTAACCATTCTTGTTTTTGTTCTTCACTACCACATAAGTAAATAGATCCCATGGCAAGTCCGCTATGAACTCCGAAAAATGTAGAAATAGAAACATCTACTCGCGCCATTTCTTGCGCCAATACACCTTCCATTAAAAAGGGTAAATTGGGGCAACCATAACCTTCGTAAGGTATTCCTGTTATATTAAGGGCTTTGAATTTTTCTATGATCTCGAATGGAAATTTAGCTCTGTTCCAATGATCGTTCACCAAAGGTTTTACCTCATCTTCCATAAAGTTTCGCACTTTAAGCTGAAGAGTTCTTTGCTCAGGTGTAAGTTTTAGATCCAAATTGTAAAAATCACCATCAATTGGAGGCAGGTCATGCTGACCTTTTCTCCGCTTGGTTTTTAACATTTTCATCAACCCCTTCAATTGTCGCTCATCTAAAGTGCCTAAAGCTTTCATGGCTTCCGGCAGATCTATCTGTTCGTTGATTTTTGCGAGTTGATCCATATCAACCGACTTTAATAGGTTGATGGTGTTTTTTACTTTTCCGAAGATTGACATAGGAGTTATTTTGGTTCTATCTAAAAATAGGGATTAATAGAGCTCCTAGTTGTTAAAGCTTTCCGAAGAAAAAGTCAAAAAAAAGACCGTCATTTCTGACAGCCTTTTTTGGTTTATTCTTCTTTATGTCTCATCGAGCGGAGTCGAGATGTCTTCTAATAAATTGAATTTTCATATAAAGCCCTGCGACTTCGCTCAGGGTGACAAATAATTGATTGGGTAATTTTAATTTGATTAACCTGTATGTCACATCGAGCGGAGTCGAGATGGCTTTGAAACCCTTTGATTTCGCTCAGGGTGACAGAAAACAGTCATTATAATTTTGTCACATCGAGCGTAGTCGAGATGAACAAAAATTATAATCCGAATGCTTCTTTTACTTTATCTACGTAATCTAGTTTTTCCCAAGTAAATAATTCTACTTCGCGAGTGATCTTTCCAGAATACGGACTTTCAAAAACCTTGGTAATTGTACGAGGTTCTTTCCCCATATGTCCGTAAGCTGCAGTTTCTCTATAAATAGGATTTCTTAATTTCAATCTATCTTCAATTGCAGAAGGTCTCATGTCAAAGATCTCTGCTACTTTTTTCGCTATTTCTCCATTGCTAAGATCTACTTTTTTGCTTCCGTAGGTATCAACATAAATAGAGGTAGGTTCTACAACTCCAATAGCATAAGAAACCTGCACTAAAACCTCATCTGCAACTCCTGCTGCTACAAGGTTTTTTGCAATATGTCTGGTTGCATAAGCAGCAGAACGATCTACTTTACTCGGATCTTTTCCTGAAAATGCCCCGCCACCGTGAGCACCTTTTCCACCATACGTATCTACAATGATCTTTCTTCCGGTAAGTCCGGCATCTCCGTGCGGTCCACCAATAACAAACTTTCCTGTAGGGTTAATGTGATAAGTGATCTCTTCATCAAACAATTCCTGAACATATTCCGGAAGTTGAGTTTTCACTCTAGGAATTAAAATTTCAACAATATCTTTTTTGATCTTGTTCAACATCTTATCATCATCCGGATCAAAATCGTCATGCTGTGTAGAAACTACAATGGCAACAATTCTTTGTGGCACATTATCGTCGCTATACTCAATGGTAACCTGACTTTTAGAATCTGGTCTTAGATATGGAATGTCTTTTTCTTCTCTTCTTAATTTAGCAAGTTCTATTAAGATCTTATGAGAAATATCTAGAGCCAAAGGCATATAATTCTCAGTTTCTTTTGTGGCATAACCAAACATCATTCCTTGATCTCCGGCACCTTGCTCTTCTTTATTTCCACGATCTACCCCTTGATTGATATCTTGAGATTGCTCATGGATCAACGAAATTACACCGCAAGAATCACCGCTAAATTTATAAGCGCCTTTGGTATAACCAATGTCATTTATCACCTCACGGGCAATATTTTGAACATCTATGTACGTATTACTTCTTACTTCTCCTGCTAGTACAACCTGTCCTGTAGTAACCAAGGTCTCACAGGCAACTTTAGAATTCTCATCAAAAGCAAGGAAATTGTCTAAAAGGGTGTCGCTAATTTGATCTGCAACTTTATCTGGGTGTCCTTCAGATACACTCTCTGAA